>Ga0182030_10001790_pt1 | contig 44846 bp, 30 predicted proteins | sample 812S3MmetaG_FD_121299 | JGI IMG/M metagenome (GOLD analysis project Ga0182030, IMG submission 121299) | Permafrost microbial communities from Stordalen Mire, Sweden - 812S3M metaG (Illumina Assembly) | ecosystem: Environmental > Terrestrial > Soil > Wetlands > Permafrost | place: Sweden...
GATGGCGGAGGACCAGTCGGAACCGAATTTATCGCGGAAGAACTGCGCGTGGCCGTTGCTGTTGTTGGTGAGCTTGCGGCGCCAGAACTGGCGGACGGAACCTTTCATCCAGCCGAGCAGATGAATGCCGTTGGTGATGTGGCCGATGGGCACTTCGTTTTCGGGAACCTTGAAAAAATGCTGCCACATATGGCGGCTGACCTGGCCGTGGAGTTCGCTGACGGCATTGGCGGCGCGGGAAAAGCGCAGGGCCAGCACGGTCATGCAGAAGGTCTCATGGTCGTCCTCGGGATTCACGCGGCCAAGGCCGAGGAGCTGCTTGAGGGTGAAGGGCAGTCCGGTGGCATACCGCTGCATGGCGTAGTTCATCAGCTCCGGGCTGAAGCGGTCATGGCCGGCCTCAACCGGCGTGTGGGTGGTGAAAATACATTCCGGCTTGGTGAGTGCCTGCGCCTCGTCGAGCGTCTTGCCGGCGGCGATTTTTTCGCGGATGAGTTCGAGCGTGAGGAAGGCGGCGTGACCTTCGTTCATGTGGAAGGTCGAGGGCGCGAGGCCGAGGGCGCGGAGCAGGCGCACGCCGCCGATGCCCAGCAGCATTTCCTGCATGACGCGCGTGGTGCTGTCGCCGCCATACACGCGGCAGGTCAGGTCGCGGTAAAGCTGTTCGTTGGAGGGCAGGTTGGTGTCGAGCAAATAGACCGGCACGCGGCCCACGTTGACGCGCCAGACCTGGAAATCCACGGCGAGCAAACCGATTTCCACGGTGCAGACGAGGCGGTCGCCGTCGGCGTCCAGCATGGGTTCCACCGGGACGTTCTTCGGATCAACGGGATTGTAATATTCCGTCTGCCAGTTGTTGGAATCAATCGCCTGCTGGAAATAACCTTCGCGGTAGTAAAGGCCGACGCCGACAAAACCGAGGCCGAGGTCGCTCGCCGACTTGGCGTGGTCGCCGGCCAGAATGCCGAGGCCGCCCGCCGCGATGGGCAAGGATTCGTGAAAGCCGAATTCCGCCGAGAAGTAGGCCACCGGATTTTGGTAAAGCTGCGGCGCGTGCAGGTGGCCCCAGGTTTTCTGGTCGGTAAGATACTTCTCAAAATCCGCCAGCACGGCGCGGACGCGGGCGGCGAACTCCAGATTTTGGAGATGCACGCGCAGCTCGTATTCCGAGACTTCGCGGAGCACGGCCACGGCGTTGTGGAAAAGATTCTGCCAGCCGCGCGGCGTCAGTTCCTGGAAAATATCCTGCGCCTCCTGGTTCCAGCTCCACCAGAGGTTGCGGGACAATTTGTTCAGGCCGACAATCAATTCGTTCACTTCGGCGCTCGTCAAAGGTTTGTTCATAAGTAATAGGTGGTCTTAATCTGAAGCCGGCTCCTTGCCGACGTTGCCTTAAGCTAATTATTAGCCGGGACGCAGGCAAACATATTTTTTCCCGACGCGCAGTTCGCGCGGGCGCCGGACGCGGCTTTTCATTCGCCAACCGGGGGTGGGTGATTTTATGATGGCGTCGCGGCCATGCGCAAATATCTCCACGTCATCAGCACCGGTTTGCAGAACAATCTGCAATACCGGTTCAATTATCTGACGCGGACGCTGTTCAGTTTCATCCCGCTGTTTGCGATGCTCTCGCTGTGGCGGACGATTTACGCGCACAACGGACGGACGGGCGACGCCTCCGGGTTTTCGCAGGGCATGATGATTTTTTATTACCTCCTGGTCGCCGTCGTGGACGTGCTGACGGCGGTCAACGAGGACGACTGGCAGATCGCCGCCGACATCCGCGAGGGCAACATCAGCCAGTTTCTGCTCAAGCCGGTGGATTATTTGTGGTATCGCTTGAGCCTGTTCGTCGCGGGCAGAATTGCTTTCATCGCGATGGCGATCTTGCCGCTGGCAGTGTTCATCTTTTGCTTCCACGAAAACTGGCTCTGGCCCGCGAGCGCGACGGCGGCAGTGGTTTTCCCCGTGTCGCTGGCGCTGACGGCGCTGCTGCAATTTTTCATCTCGTATGCGATGGCGATGCTGGCGTTCTGGCTGCTGGAAATCTCGACGCTGATTTTCATCCTGTTCGCCTTCGAGTATCTGGCCAGCGGACATTTGTTCCCGCTGGACCTGCTGCCGCCGATGGTCAAACAGCTTTTGTATCTCACCCCGTTTCCGTATCAGCTTTACTTTCCCATCAGCGTTTATCTGGGCAAAGTTTCCGGCCCGGAATTATGGCGCGGACTGGCGGCGCAACTGCTCTGGGTGCTGGCGGCGTATGCGTTCGCGCGCTTCATGTGGCGGCGCGGCATCAAGCGCTACTCCGCGTTCGGCGGCTGACGGCTGGTGCGGACGTGTCCCAATTTGGTGGGGCGAGCGTCCGCGCGAGCCGCGCAAACCCAAGGCTCACGACGGCTCGCGCGGGCGCTCGCCCCACCGGGTTTTTCGAGCTTAGGACCCTCCCGAAGACGCGCTTGCCTTGCGTGAACCTGCTTGGTATTCCTAGGTTCATCCTTCACAAAAATGGAAACATGAAAACGATTCTTGGACTGCTAACCGGGATTTGCCTGCTGGATTTCGCCGGGTCCGTCCGGGCGCTGGACTTGGACCTCGCGCATTTTTCCACCGCCAAGGAAAAACAAATCCGCGCTTACGCCGAAGATTCCACCAACCCGGTGCCGGCCGTGGTCTGGCGCTTCTTCGACGCCGTGCGCAGCGATGATTGGGAGACGGCCACCAATCTGATCGCGCGGATCAACCGCGCTGGCGGCCGTTATGCGACGGTGGACACGAACGATGTCATCGCGCCGGCCCTGCGCACGCTGGTCTGGTCGCCCATCTGCGAAATGATCGGCGCCTTTGATCAATTTCACGATTGGGATGGCCGGTGGCTGCACCGGTTTGGCCGGGAGATCATTGATTCCATTCCGGCGGGCAGCATTTATTTCGGCGGCACCGATCCGGGACGTTTTATTGTTTCGACTTTGTGCGAGTCGCAGGTGGCCGGCCGGCCGTTTTTCACGCTGACCCAGAACCAGCTCGCCGACGGAACATATCTGGATTATCTGCAAAAGATGTATGGCAAAAAAATCTACATTGCCTCGGCTGACGATTCGCAGCAGGCGTTTGTGGCATACACGGAGGATGTCACGCGGCGGCAGAAACTCGGCCAGCTCAAGCCCGGTGAAGACGTCAAGGTTGACAACGGCCGTATTTCGATCAGCGGCCAGGTCGCGGTCATGCAGATCAACGGCCTGCTCGCCAAGGTCGTCTTTGACAAAAATCCGCAGCGCGAATTTTTCGTCGAGGAAAGTTTTCCGCTCGACTGGATGTATCCGCACCTCACGCCGCACGGATTGATTTTCCAGTTGAACCGCCAGCCGGTCGCCGAGCTTTCCGAAAAAATGGTCGCCACCGACCAGGCTTACTGGAAAAAACTCACCGGCGAAATGATCGGCGACTGGCTCACCGAGGACAAAACCTCGCTCAAGGATATTTGCGATTTTGTGGACCAGCGGTTTCTGTCAAAAAATCTGGACGATTTCAAGGGCGATAAAAATTTCATCAAGAACGCCAGCGCGCAAAAATGTTTCTCCAAGCTGCGCAGTTCCCTCGCCGGGTTGTATGCCTGGCGGCGGGATCATGCCCAAAGCGCGGACGAACGCGAGCGGATGCAAAAGGCCGCCGACCTCGCGTTCCGTCAGGCTTACGCGCTGTGCCCGTCCTCGCCGGAGGCGATTTACCGCTATGTTAATTTACTGTTAAGCCACAGCCAGCCGGCGGATGCGTTTCTGATTGCCAAGACCAGCCTGCGTTTGGAACCGGAGAATTCCCAATTGCAGGATCTGGTCCGGCAGTTGAAACAAAACCAATAACCGGCGGGGGTTTGGATTAAGAAGATTTTTCGGGTCGCGCGAAGGACGCGAAGCCAACCGAAGGTGAAAACTTCTTTCCTTCGCAATCTTCGCGTTCTTCGCGCGAACTATGCCACAGCCCAACAACCCGCCGCCGGCATGATTTCGTGCCGGTCAATTCTCGTCTGGGAAATGACAAGAAACGTGGATTGCGCGCGAAGCGTTGTCTGTCAAAATGAGAATGTCAATCATGGCACGCCTTGATAAAATCAAAAAGCTGGCCTATCAGCCGTCGTTCCCGGCAACGTCCGGCGAGGTTGATCTGTCAGCGGAAGCTTGCGCCGCCACCGTCCCGCCGTCCTTCGAAAACTGGTTGTCCCAGCCCACCGTCATCATCACGCCGGAAATGTTTCTGTCCGTTTCCGGCAGCAATCTTGATGGCAGCGGTTTGACGTTGGGACATTGACCGGTTGTTCGTTGGTGGCGGCTCGTGGTCAGCGCGATGTTTTTATTTTCCGGCAAATCCTCTGCGCCGGAGAAACTTTATCCGCTTCAGGTGATGGCACGGCAGGGAAATAATACTCCGCGTTTGGTGGCAAAAAACAGCCGGAACAATTACTTGCTCCGGCTCTGTCACTACTTTTTATTGTCTGGCTACAGTGCTCACGTCGCCATGCGGGTTACGGGATCGCTCCAGTCGCTCTGGCCGGTGCTGCCACCCAGCGCACAGAATTGCACCGTATAGGTGGTGCCGGGTGTCACCGGCGACAGCACCATCTGGCGTGCGCCGTTGAACGTGCCCATGTCCGTCCACGTCTTGCCGCCATCCGCGCTCATGCGCACCTGATACGCCCGCCCGTTGAGCACCGCTTGGCCGCGCACTGTCAACTGGCCGCTCACGTCATTCAGCAAAGCGATGATCGAAGGCTGGTCAAGCGGTCCGGACGTGCGGTTGGTGCTGACCACGTCGAAACCCGACGAGAGCAGCGTATTGAGATCGTGCCGGGCTTCACCCTGGCAGTAGAGGGCTATTTTCATCAGTGAATCAACGAGCACCTGCTTCGCTGTGTTTTTTGCGCGCGTCCGATCCGCGCCGCCTTTGCGTGCGTCTGTCATAGCGGCGGCGAAGGTGGTCTGTTGCTGCCCTAGAACCAACAGCGTCACCGGCAGATTGGTGAAAACTGGATGATTCGGCAGGGCGTCCATGACATCCAAAGTCAGATGGTTCACATCATCGTCGGGGTCACGACTGAAGCCCGTATATATGCGGAAGTTTTTAACCGGAGTTATTGCCATAATTTAATGAATACTCGCTTTCTCTTGATATGTTGTTTTTGAGAAGCTTCTGTAGGAGACCACCCAGTCTCGCGGAAGTTTCGACGGGAAAATTCAATAGCATTGCCAATGCCAACCAAATCAGGCCAATTGATGCTGGCGGGCAATTTTTAAGTAAAAAAAGCAGTCCTAATACATTCTTTCAACCCCGCTTTTCAACCGCGCACAAATTCAAAATGTTGCAAAAAAAATCTGGGTTCGCGCCTTCCGAAACGAGAAAATCCAATCGGCTGCAAAAAGGCCGATTCCACGTTTTTACTGTCTTGGTTTTTGACGCGGCTGTATCAAGACGTGGCATTTTACAAACTCGTAATGGGCTTTTACAAGTTTGCTCAATGATTTTGCAGGTTTGCAATACGGCATTACAGGTTTGTTCACGGACGAAGCAAGGATGCAAAGCGGCGTGGCGGGTTTGCGGCGGCACGTTGCTGGCAAGCTCAATGGTTTTGCAGGTTTGTAAAATGAAGCTCCATGTTTTCAATGGCACATTCCAAGTCAACTCAATGATGCTGCAGACTTGGAGAGGCACATTGCTGGTTTGCTTACTGGCAAAGCAGGTTTGTAAAACAACGAAGCAGGCAAGCCAAGGCATGAAACAGGTTGGCGTTGTGACGTTTCAAGTTTGGAAAAAGACATTTCAGGTTTGCTCAAATATTTTACAAGTTTGGAAAACGTCGGCTTGAGGTTGTCATTTTCAAGCTGGCAAATCCGATAAGCTAAAATCTTTTTCAGAAATTGCTTGTCAAGCTGCGCTAACCGGCGTAAAACCGTTCGGTCAGATCAATTATTGAGAGAAATTTACAACTAAACATATTTGCGGCTTCGGCTGCTGTCCACGACGAAACTGGTAATTTCCCGGACCTAACAAAGCTGAAGCACGCCCACGACTGGGCGTGCCGAAAGCGTTCTGTTAGGGGCATACCAGTGCCTGTCGTGGAGCGTGAGTAATCACGCCCTCTGTGTTGGGGGAGCGGACGGGAACGCAAGGGAAGAAAACTATGAAAATAATCGCAATGTTTCTTTTGGCGTTGGGGCTGCTTTGCCCGACTCATCCACTTCATGCGCAAACGGTCTTGGTCGGTGGTATTAACAGTGTCGCCACACCCGTTCAAATCGCCGCACCCGGCACGCCGGTTCAATCGGCAGCACCGGACAGCATCGTCCAAGTGGTCGCCGATGCCCAGGGCTTGCCCTCGCTGTCGCCAGAGCAGGCGCTGGCGCATGGCGGTAGTTTTTGCTACTGGTGGGTTGTGCCGGGCGGGGCCTATTGCCCGATGCCATTCTTGCCACAGGATGCTTCGGCCGTGTTTCTGATGGCCGATAATCAATTTCTCGTGGACGAATCCGGCGGCCAAATTATTGCGAACACGCGGCGTTCCGGCGGACCGCCCACGCGCGACATGGTCGCCTCGACGCTGGCCACGCAGGCGGATTGGCTGGTCGGCTTGATCACGCAGGTTCAAAGCATGGCGGTCAACCAGCAGTTGCGGACGACGATGCGGGCCATGGGCATGGATCTGCCTTCATTGCCGGGCGATGGCGGTTTTGGCGATGGCGGGGATGGTTTCGGATCCACGGGCGGCACGGTCGCCACCTTTGACCACACGCAGCTTTGGCTGGAATTCACGAATGTAAATATGCCGGCGGGCTGGACGGGCGTGAATTTGCATAACGCCACGAATCTGGTTTATGCCATCAAGAGCACGACCAATGTGGCGACGCCCTGCGCCGGCTGGCAGATCGAAACGGAAGTCTGGCCGACGGACACGAATTGCATGACTTTTTCTCTGGCGACGTTGAACCGGCAGAATTTATACCTCCGTGCGATGGACTGGACGGGGGTGACGGAGAACGGGAACACCGTGCCGGATTGGTGGTTGTGGGAATATTTTGGAACAACGGCCTTGTTCGACACCAATCTGGACAGCCAAGGCAACCCGCTTGTGTCTGATTTCACCAACGGCTTTGATCCGAACGTCATCAGTTTCACGGTGTCGGCCACCAATCTTTATGTCAATCAAACCACCGTGCCGTTGCAATTCAATGTGACTGCCGGCGTGGCAAACTATTTTGCCGTGCTGGTCAACGGGCAGACCACGACCAACTGGCTGCCGTTCACCACGCCCAATCTGCCGGTCAATCTTGGAACCACCGACGGCGTTTATGTGGTGAGTGTCGGGCTGCGCGGTTTGCCGGCGGATGCCACGCAGACATGGGCGAGCCTGGCCTTGACGCTGGACACGACTCCACCGGCCTTGACCCTGACGAATTTGCCGGCCTTGACCGGCTCGCGTCCGTTCATTGACCCGGCCGGTTATGTGAACAAGGCGTTGAGCAGTCTCAACTATACGGTGGTGGACGCCAACGGAATGACGACCAGCGGCAGCGGGTTGGTCGTGGCACAAGGCTTGAACCTGACCGACCCGGATCATGTGACGAATTCTTTTCAGTGCGTGGATTTGGCGCTGGCGCTGGGCGTCAACCAGATTTCCATTCAAGCGGTGGATTGGGCGGGCAATGTGGCGGTGACGAATTTCAATTACCTTTTCGACACCAACGGCGACAGCACGGCACCGGCGATCAATCTCACTTGGCCGCCGTCGGGAACCCGCGTCAGCGGCGACAGTTTCACAATCCAAGGGACTTTGGATGACGACACGGCCACGGCCAGTTTGCAATACACGGACACAAATGGCATTTTACAAACCATCGCCGGCCAGGTGGAACGAGGCGGCAACCTTTGGTTTGAAAATGTGCCTCTGGTGGCAGGAACAAACAATTTCAGCCTCACGACCACCGATGCGGCGGGCAACATGAGCACCACGAACCTCAATAATGTTGTGCAAAGCGATTTGTCGCTGACAATCAGCCCGTTGAGCGGGGACGCGATGAATTATGCCTTGGCAACGGTAACGGGGATGGTGAGCGATCCCGATGCCTTGATTTCAGTGAACGGGGTTCCGGGGGAAAATGACGAGGGTTATTGGGAGGTGGACAACGTGCCGCTGCCGCCGGGCGGGACGGTGACTTTGCTGGCGACGGCCCAGCCGGAGACGGGACCGGCCAGCCAGACCTTGCTGGAGCAAGACCGGTCGCCGGTGGTGTTCACACAGAAGTATGGCTACACGCTGGATTTCAGCATGCTTGATTGGACCTGGGATGCGACCAACGGCGTAGAAGTCCATCATGTCAGTATGCAATGGGAGCGGGGCATTGGCGGGACGAATTTAGACATAGACACCTCTGTTGATTATATGTCAGGAGGTGTTTCGAGCAACGTGACTTTAACCATCTGGCCGGCAGACAATGGCTACCTGCCGTCATTGCCGGCGCAACAAATATATTGCCAGTATTGGTCGAACGAATTTGGCGCATATACTCAAACCTACACCAACACCTTGACAGGGCCGCCCTCGGTTGAATGGATGGAACAATCTTCGAGCAGCGGCAGTTGTCCGGGGGATTTTGGCGTGGTGTATTCGGAGTGGAGCGGGCGGGAGGTGCGCTTGTTCACCGGGGGCGGGAAGGCGTTCCGGCAGCAGCAATCGCTGTTTGATTTGAGCACGGTCCTGAATATTGAACAGTCGCCCAATCCGGAGGTTCCAGACTGGTCTTTCTTTTTTAACGGCTTGAATTTCTGTCCATTCCTGCTGACGGGGCCAAACAGCGTGCCATTGTCACAGATCATCCTGGGCACAGTGGGGAACCAAGGGAATGACGGCAACCTGTGGACGATGCAGCCGAATAGTGTGGAACTGGCCATCACCCCGACCGTGGCGGGCGGTTCCGCCGACGGAACTTCGTCAGCCTTTCTAGCCAAGGCCAGCCCGCCGGCCACCTCCGCCGCGTCAGCGATAAATGCCAATGGATCGCTGCCGGCCGCGCCGCAATATCAACTGATTCATCTGACCGAACATCCGGCTTTGACAGACACCAACCGGGCAACGCTGAATCTGGGCGTGGGCGAAGAAGTTGATTTAAGCGGAATGCCCGACAATACGACATGGACTTTTTCGGCAGGCTGGCTGTCGGATATAGATGGAGGCAGAGCTACTTTTCATGCCCCAAATAATGCGACTAAAGCAACCGTTACCGCTAAGGTAAAGAAACAATCTGTGCGAATTGATTTTGATGTGAAAGAACCGAGTGGCGTGGATCATACGATTATCACTTCGACCCATACGAATGATTATGCAAATGGTCTCGCTGGTGTTTTAATGAGTATAAATGTCTATATTGCTCCTACCTTCGTTTCATTTTATCAGGTGAGGATTATGGAGGTTGGTGAAGATGCTACTAATAATTCCGGTTATTGGGCTTATAATGTTGCTCCCAATTACTACTCAACGAATGATTTGCATCATTCAGCCGATGAATGGACAACTCCACTTAATGATGACAATTCACTTCCCCTCGGCGATACGTGTGGAACATTGCCATTATTACCACCTTGGGGTAGTGGGGGGGAATCTGCTTGGAATATTCCTGCAAAATGGAAAGTTGGGGACGATGGGACAACAAATGATTTGCAAAATTGGAGCAATCAAACATTTTCTATGAATACCAATGGAACTGTTTCCGTCAGTAAATTTGGCAACCATGTTACACGCACAACAAACAACATCGTTATTCTCTCTCAGTGAAAATACCACCAATTAAACCTATGAAAACAAATCTTGCCATAATATCTTTACTGGCTCTGTTGATTACGACTTTATATGCAAGCCTCGTTCTTCCCCCATATAACAACTCAAAGCCACCAGGTATGTCATTGCCCATCGCTTATGAGCGTGCCGTGGCGGCTCTAGGTTCTAATGCGAATCAATTTCATTGCATAAGTGCAAATGTTACCACTCAATTCTCATCTGGCGGGGAGTGGTATTTTACCTTTTATTCCACCAATTCCAGCAGAGCGCCCAAATCCATCGCCATAGAATTCAATGGCAAAGTGGTTTTTGACGGTGGATTACGCTAAACATTCGAACTCGACACGCCAACCATAGCACCAGCAATGCCAAAGCAGAATTAAACGCCGGGCTGGCTTCTCGGTTATGAACGCGACACAAGGAAGCGAAGTTCACCTACATCCGACTGAACCGCCAAACGCCTTGCCCGCCTCGGAGCGCTGTCCCGGTTCACCAAGGGCGATGCTTGAGGTTTTTTCACTCGCAATACCCGGTTCGCTTTCGGTCATGGCGGCGACCATCCCGACTATGTCGCTATCTTTTACCGGGTTTGGTCACTGCTGACAAATCATCTTCACCGGAGAAACTTCTTCGTCCCGCTCTTGTTTAATCCTTTGCAGCGGTTGGCGACCGGCAATCCGTGAACCGTTCCCAGTCATCATCTAACCCGCCGGTCGCTTCGTTCACGCCGCTCGTTGAAAGAAAACAAAAAATGAAAATACCAAACCGACGAAACCGAACCGGGTTCACCCTGGTGGAAATCATGATTGTCGTGGCCATCATCGGGCTGCTGGCCGCCATCGCGATTCCCAACTTCGTGCGCGCCCGCGCCGAGGCGCAGGCCAAGGCGTGTATCAACAATCTGACCAAGATTGACGGTGCCGCCAACCAGTTCGCCCTCGAAATGCACAAACGAACCGGCGACGCCATCAGCTTCCCGGCGGACTTGACGCCGTATATCAAGCTGAACGCGGCGGGCAGCCTGCCTGGTTGTCCGGCCGGCGGCGCATATTCGGATGCCACCGTGGGCGGCGTGCCGGCGTGCTCGCTGGGCAGTTCCGTCACCCCGGCCCATCTGATGCCTTAAATATATTCAAAGCCAAAGCGTGCCCGGCCATTCCCGGCCGGCCACGCTCTTTTTATTTTTGCACGAAACACTTGAGCCGCGGCCGTTCTCGCGGTAAATCATTTCCGGCCAACAACAATGAATCTTCCGCGCTACCTGAAAATTTACGCCGCGCTCTGGAAAAATTCCGTCACGCGCGAGATGGCGTTCAAGGGAAATTTCCTCCTGTGGATCGTCGTGGAAATTCTGTGGTTCGGCCTGCAACTCAGTTTCGTCTCCGTCATCTATTCGCAGACCGAGACCGTCGGCACCTGGACCAAGTGGCAGATGGTGCTGCTCGTCGGCGCGAGCAATTTCATCCAGCAGCTTTACCAGGCGTTTTTCCTGACCAACTGCACCAACCTCTCCGAACTCGTCCGCACCGGCAAGATGGATTTTCTCCTGCTGCTGCCCGTCAACACGCGCTTCCTCGTCTCGCTGCGCGTCGTGGATTTGGGCGCGTTCGTCAACACGCTCTTTGCCCTGTGCGTGATGCTGTTCGCGGCGGTGAAATTAAATTTGCATCCGACCGCGTCGCAACTGCTCGGCTTCGGCGCGCTGTGCGGCGCGGGAATTTTAATTCACTACTCGCTGATGTTTATTCTGGCGACGATTTGTTTTTGGACCGTGCGGGCGCAGGGCATCGTCTGGGGCTACTACAATTTGTTCAACATCGCGCGGATGCCGGACGAGGCGTTTCGCGGCGCGTTCAAGGCCGTGTTCACGTTTGCCTTGCCGGTGCTGCTGGTGAGCAATGTTCCCGTGCGCGTGCTGGCCAACACGCTCGGCACGTCCAAAGCGTGGCTGCTGCTGCTCGGTTTAGGCCTGGCGTGGGCGCTGATCTCGGAATGGTTCTGGCGGATTTCGATGCGGCGCTACACCAGCGCCAGTTCGTGAAGCGACTTTGGGCTTTGGACTTCGGACTTTGGACTTTACCTTGTCGCCGTGACGAAACATGAGCGCATCGCAGCCTTGGCCGCGCAATTTTCCGGTCCGGACATTGATCCGCGTTACGCCGGATATTTTGCACTGTTCAACCGGCAGGAATTTTACGAGGCGCACGATGTGCTGGAGGATTTGTGGCTGGCCGACCGGCATGGCGTGAACGGAAATTTTTACAAGGGCCTGATCCAGCTTGCCGGCGCGTTTGTGCATCTGCAAAAAAACCGGCTGCGCCCGTCGGCGGCGCTGTTCAAACTCGCGCAGGCCAACCTCGAAAAATATCCGGCCCGCCACGAACGACTGGATTTGAAAGCGGTGCTCGCCTTGATCGCCGACTGGCTGGGGCAATTGGAACTGACCGCAACCAACCCGCTTTCCGCTGCCAACATCCCGCAGCTTGCGCTGCAAAAATAATTTTGCCATGAGCGGAAAACGCATTGTCATCGCGGGCGGCAGCGGCTTCATCGGCAGCGCACTGGCCAAGGAATTTTCCGTGCGCGGCGGCGAAGTGGTCATCCTCTCCCGCTCGCCGCGCCCACGCCGCGACGGCGTGCGTGAAGCAGCTTGGGATGGCGAGCGCGTTGGCGAATGGATTCAGTTTCTTGACGGCGCGGACGCACTGATCAATCTCACCGGCAAAAACATCAACTGTCCGCACACGCCGGAAAACCTCCGTGGCATCCTCGCGTCCCGCGTCAACTCCGTGAGCGTCTTGGCCGCCGCGCTGGCGCGAGTAAAAACTCCGCCACCCGTTTGGGTGCAGGCCAGCGCCGTCGGTTTTTACGGCGACACGCGTGACAAACTCGCTGATGAAGATTCCCCCGCCGGCACCGACAGCTTGGCGGAAATCTGCCGGCAATGGGAATCGGCTTTCGCCGCCACTCATTTGCCGAAGACGAGAAAAGTCACGCTGCGCATCGGTTTTGTGCTGGGCCGCGACGGCGGCGCGCTGCCGGTGCTGGCGCGGCTGACCAAATTTTTTCTCGGCGGCGCGGTCGGCAGCGGCCGGCAATATCTCAGTTGGATTCACCTCGCGGATTTGGTGGCGATGTTTGTCGCGACGGCCGGGCAGGGGAGTTTGACCGGCCCGTTCAACGCCGTCGCGCCGCATCCGGTGACAAACGCCGAATTCATGCGCGAACTCCGGCGCGTGTTGCATCGTCCTTGGAGTCCGCCCGCGCCGGAATTTGCCGTGCGTCTCGGCGCGCGGCTGATGAAATCCGAACCGTCGCTTGCGCTGGCCAGCCAGCGTTGTGCGCCGAAAAGATTTGTGGAAACGGGATTTGAATTTCAGTTCCCGCAACTGCGCGGCGCACTGGAGAATCTTTGCGCGGCTGCTTGATTCAATTCTCCGCCGTCATCTGGCGGTGCTGTCACGCACAATCACCGTCAAATCCCAATTTTTGAACTTCACCATGTCCAGACCATGCACCGGTAAGCGCAGGTCGCCGGGTTCCGCCAGTTGCGCCGCGTCTTTGGTCGGCAGGACGAGGATGAATGGCGGCGCGTTGGTCAGAAAATCCTTTGCCAGCTTCACCTCGCCGAGCAGAACCAGCTTGGTGCTGACGCTGCGGAATTTCCAAACCACACTTGGCTCGGTGTAGCCAAGACAGGCGATTTTCGTTTCCGGGCGCACGTGCGGCTGCGCTGCGCGCCAGAGATTTTCCGTAAGCAAATAATTTCGGGCCACGGAAAAGCCAATCAGCATCATCGCGAGAATGAAAACGGCCATTGCCAGAAATCTTTTTTGAAACCAGGCGAAGGATTTTTCCTCGGCTGAAATCTGCCGCGCCAGCCACAGCGCCAGGCACGGAAACGCCGGCATCGTGTAATGCGGTAATTTGGTTTTGACGAGCGAGAACACGGCGAAAACCACCAGCGCCTGCGTCAGCAGATACCAGCCAAGATCATCACGTTTGCGTTCCGGCCACCAGCGCCAAATTTTAGGAATGAATATAAAAAATGATAAAACGCGCAAAACGATCACCAGCAAATGCCAAAGCTTTCCTTTTTGCTTTTGCTGCAAAAACCAAGATTCAAATTCTTCTGGCTTTCGGATGGACCAAGGTAAAAAGCTGACAACAAAGGTCGCAAAATACAGCGGCAACAGCGCGATAAAGCCCAGCGTTCCCGCGAGACCGTGGCTGTCGTTCACCGCGATGGTGCGTTTGAAGACGTGCTCGCCCATGCCGACGTCAAAATATTTTCCGCCGGTTTGCGCCAGCGCGGGAATTCCCCAGCACGCCGCCAGCGACGCGGCGACCACGAGGCCAATGGCGGTTTCAAACAGCGGCAGGCGGAAGGAATTTTTTCGGAACACGCGGCCCAGAATCATTCCGCCGAGCGGCAGCCACGCGACCGGGCCTTTCGCCAGAAAGCCCAGCGCGAGCGTGACGTAAAAAATCCACCACCACATTTTTCGTGAATCATTTTCCGGCCGCGTCAACTCCCAGCCGCTCCAGACGGCGAGCGTGGAAAAGAAAACCATCGCCATGTCCGCCGTGGCCACACGCCCGATGATGGCGACGTGCAGTCCGGCCACGAACATCGCGCCGGCGAGAAAGGCGGTTTGGTTGCCCGCTATTTTGCGGCCCCAGCGCACAAGCAGCAACGCGGTGGCCGTGGTGAACAAAACGGACGGCAGCCGCGCGGCAAAATCATTTTCGCCGAGAACTTTGTAGCTCGCCATCTGGCACCAATAAATGAGCACTGGTTTGTCGAAGCGCCACGCGCCGTTGAACCACGGCACGACATAGTCGCCGCGCTGGAGCATTTCGCGCGAGGCTTCGGCAAAGCGCGTCTCGTCGCGGTCGGTGAGCGGCAGAATCCAGTTGCCCGCGAGCAGCAGCACGAGGCTGAAAAAGAGCATGGCGCGCGTCGGGCGCGCGCCAAGTTTTTCCAGCCAGTTTTGCATCACGAAAGTCTAGGGTGAGTTTGCAAAAGCGGCAAAGGCTTTCTGCCGGCGAGGTCAATGTTCTCTCTCTCTCCAGTCACGACCGGCTGGCCTATGTCCGCGCCATGCAAGCCTTGAAGCCGACGGGTGTGCCGTTGGAAATGGCCGCGATGCAGTTCGCCCAAGCCCAATCGTTGTTGGAGGGCGGTTCGCTGCTGGCGGCGGCGAATGCGGAACGGTGCGGCAAATTCATTGGGTTGCCGCCAACCGAAATCATTTTCCCCGGAAAACCACCGCACAAAGATGCGATGGCAGGCCGGGTGAAACAGCGATATACTATCCACGCTTCCAGTCTTTGCCTCGCGTCAGAAAAGCAGTGCGGTTTGACAAGCGCGGCGGCGGGCTGGAATTTATGTTGAACATCAAAGCCAATCCATTTGTGAAACAATCCCGATTGTATTTCTCTTCCGGCACGAGCCGCCGCCTCGTGGTGGGAATGTTATTTTTGATAGCTGCCTGTTTTGCCGTGATGCAGTCCGCGCGCGGTGAGGCGATGCTGGAATTGTTCAACGTGCCGTGGGCGCAGTTGACCACGAAAATGCCGGAGATCGCCGAGGCGGGCTACGACAGTCTGTGGCTGCCGAATCCGGGCAAGGGTAACAGCGGCGCGTATTCCTACGGCTACGATATGTTTGATCCGTTTGACCTGGGCAGCACGAATCAGCAGGGCACCGTGGCCACGCGCTGGGGCACGCAGAGCCAGCTCATTCAAATGGTGCAGACGGCGCATCGCTTTGGCATCCGTATTTATTTCGACAACGTGATGAATCATCGCGCCAGCACGGTGCCGGGCTATCCGGGTTCCGGCACGGCGACGAATTATTATCCGGGCTTGATCCCGCAGGATTTTCATTTGCAGACCGTTTCCGGCGGTTACAACAACTGGCCGTCCATCGGCGATCCGTATTGGTGCACCACGTCGGTCGTGCAAAACCAGCCATTGCTCGGACTGTGCGATCTCGCGCAGGAACCGGGCACGCTCAATTGGAATTTCGGCAACAGCATCGGCAACACCATTACCAAGCCGGCGTTCGTCCGCTTTCCGGGGCGGCTGGATTTATACATGAACACCAACCTGCCGGGCATCGGCGGCAACTGGCATCCGTTCGACGGCAACGGCCAGCCATCGCCGGAATATGTGCAGGATTATTTGTGCCGCAACGTGGCGTGGACGCTTTACATGACCAAGTGCGACGGTTTCCGGCTAGACGCGGTGAAGCATGTGCCGGTGGGATTTTTCGGCGCGGAATCCGGCCAGACGGATGACAGCTCCTTTTCCGGTTACACCGGCGCGATTCAGGCGATGTATGATTATGTTCACGGCTATGGCAGCAACGTCACCGGCAACGGCTATGTCGAGACGGATGGCAACCGCAACAGCCTATTCAACACCGAAGCCACGCGCAATGACGCGATGATTTTCGGCGAGCACATTTCGCCGGTGCCGCCGTTCAATGATTATCTCCAGTCCGGGATGCGGCTGGAAAACCAGCCGCTCTACTCGCAGTTGAACAGCGCGTTCAACGGCGGCTCGTCCGTGCAATACATGGATGGTCCCTACTACGCGCCGAATTACTTGAACTGTGATGGCACCGGCAATTTCAGCGCGGCGCAGGGCGTGAATTTTTCGATGGACCAGGACTATGGTTACAACTCGAATCTGGGATTGGAAGACGCGTATCTGTTCATGCGCGAAGGTCTGCCAATGACTTATTCCGACGGTTACAATCACAACAGCGCGGGCGGCACGCCCGTGGTAAGTTATGCCAACTATCTCGGCGAGTTCGGCGACAACACCATGCCGGACACGATGTATCTGCACAACCAGCTCGCGCGCGGCGGCACCAATCCGCGCTGGAGCGACCAGAACATCATCGCGTTTGAGCGCGAAGATTATCGCGAAGGCACCAACACCCAGCCGCAGAATCAGGTGACGGCGCTGTGCGTGATCAACACCCAGACCGGCGCGTCAGCGGACATCACGTTCGATGACGGCGTGGGACAAAACTACGACAATTATTATGGCGGCCTGCCAATCACCAATTCCAAAGGGCAGGGACTGGTCGTCGGTTTTCCGCCCGGTTCGGTGTTGGTGCAACTGGCGAGTTCCTCGCCGACCGCCGGACGCGCGTATCAAAAGCTGCTGGTTCACGCGGCCACGACCAGCTTGTCGGCCGCGCAGGCGCAGTCTTCCATCACAAATTCCGATCCGACGCAACGCTTGATTTATGTCGGCAGCCAGACTATTCCGCCCGGCGGCGGCGCGATTGAATTGAATGTGCCCACCGCTTCCTGGTTGATCTATGGCTATCAATGGCCCGAAGCCAGCCGTGCGAACATCTCCACCAACGCCATCGTCCTTCGTCAAGGCGGAGCCGAAGTGCCACATATTACGGTCACACGCACCGACGGCGCGAATGGCGATCCGAATTACAATCCGCTCTTTCCGTTCAAAATGCGCGGCAGCGTGGATGCTTACGGCAATGTTATTACCAATACGATTTATTCCAACCGCAGCTATCAGATTGACGTTCCGGTGGTGACCAACGCGTTGTTCGACATCATTGTTCGCAGCGATGCGTCGTGCGTGAACACATTGGTAAAACTGGACGGTGGCATTGATTTGAACAGCCAGATGGGGCTTGGCCCGACAAGTTTCAACGGCACCGCGCCGACAAACTATTTGGATTTGCGCGACAACAAGCCGGGCTACGCGACGGATGTTTTTCTTGGCTATGAACAGGCGGCGTTTCAATTCCGCAACGGCCCGGAAAAATTCGCGGCGAAAAACACCTTGAGCAACAATATCGTTTCGCTCGGTGCGGAGACTTATTACTACACGGTGGGCGGCGGGAGTAACATTGTTTCCGGTTCCGGTTATGGGCAAGGTGTGGCCCAGACGGCGACTTGGTTTTATCACGATCCTTACGCGACCAACACGGCTAACTCGCCCTTCAACAACGCCACGCAGCGTGTGCCGGCGAGTCCCGGAGCCGGCCAGTCGGCGGATATTTGGGTGAAGGTTGGTTACTCGGGTCAGGCCAACACTTACTTTATTTATTACACGACCAACGGATCGAGTCCTGAAGGCGCGTTTGGCACCGGCAAGGGAACGACGCAGGTAGTGCCGGCGTTTTGGATTACTCACGATAGTTCGGACAACACCATAGATTGGTGCAAGGGCACGATCCCCGCGCAGCCTGGTGGAACGCAGGTTCGCTATAAGGTGGGCGCGTTCAATGGCGGCAGCTATGGTTTTTCCGTGGGCAACCCGGCCGGCTGGCCGAGCATCCAGCAGATTTCCGACGCCGAAATCACCGGGGCCAAACTCTATGGCCTTAATCAAGCAGTCATCACCAACTTTAATCCCACGACCGCGACCGTCTGGCTGCACAACGATCTGAACGTGAGCAATACCGTCACCGGCTTGCAGCCCGGTTTCCACATTGTTCGGGCGCGGACGTTTCTGCCGCGCACCAACCAGTCGTCCGTCTATAACACGTTCCTGCAAACTTTTTATTACGACGGCGCGCTGCCGACCGGCGCGATTGCCTATCCGGCCAATGCCAGCACCATTGCCACCACTACTTACACGGTCGTCGTCCGCGCGGACAGCACGGTGACCGGCGTGGATTTCAACATTCAGGACAGTAACACGAATAACGACGACATCATTACCGGCCAGATCAACGGCAATGGCAACGACGCGAACGGGGCGCCGATTTATGTTGCGGCCAGTTCCGTCACGCCGAACACGACGGTGAGCGCGGCTTATCCGAGTTATCCGCAGGAATTCCGGTTTGTTTACACCAATGTCCCGACGAGCGGCAGCGCGACCATCAATGTCCGGCTCAAGGAATATGCGACGGCGGTTTATACGAATCGCCTGACGGTTTTGAGCGCCACCGTCACCACGCTCGCGCCGGCGCAGGTGGTGGAGATTTCCAGCCCCGCCACCAACGGCGTCGTGCTGACTTACAACACCAACAGCACCTATGTCGTTCAAACGTGCTTCACTTCGTCCTTATACAAAAGCGGCGCGGCGGATTTTAATGTCCTCATCAACGGCGTGTTGCAGCCGCAAGCTTCCTATAATATGCGCGCGATCAACTCCGTTGCCAGTTGCCCGGGCATGCGGGCGCTGATTTACAACTGGAACAATCCGCCGCTCGGCACGAATCTCATCCAAGTCATCTACACCAACGCCATCGTGCCCATCAGCGACACGCGGCTGCTGATCGTTGCGCCGCCGCTGCAGATTTCCGGTCTCGCCAACAACAACCAGTTGGTGCTGTGGAACAGCGCGCCGGGCCTGAACTATGAGGTGCTGGCCACGACCAATCTGGCCCAGCCGTTCCAGAACATCAGCGGCATCATCCCGAGCCAGGGTTCCACGACCTCATTTTACGACGCGAATCCGGCGTCGCAAAAATTCTACGAAATTGAGCTGGTGCAGTGACGACACCCAAGAAGCTTTTCCATGAACAAAATCTTTGTAGCCCGCTGGCGGCTGGCGTTTTGCCTCGCCGTCAGCTTGTTGAATTTTAATTTCCGCGCCGGCGCGGTTTTGGCCAACGCCTGGCACATCCCGGACAATGCCGGCGATCTGACCAACAACATGCGCAGCCCGGAATTTGAAATCGGGACGAACACGACGATCACGGTTTATTCGGGCGTCCAGAAATATAATAACTCCTATGGCGCCGCCAATCAGACCGGCGGCTGGGTGATTTTCAAGGGCGTATCGCAAAGTTTGTGGAGCAGCAACGCCCTGGGCTTTTACCTGAATGGCGGGCCAAGCCCGAACAATCAATACTGGTCCGCGTCTTTCAACAGCGCCAGCTTCGGAACGGACGACGTGATTCAATATTACCTTTATCTCACCTTCGATGGCGTGAACGGCGTGCAGAACACTTTTCTTTACGGCGGGGATAGTTTCAGCAACAGCACGGCCAGCCAGTCCACGGCGGCCGCCAGCCCGTTCACCATTCGCAACCGGCCCGCGTGGTTGTTCCACGCGAACAACCGGGTAGTTACGGTCAATGCCAATGGCACCAATTCCACCGTCAGTTTCTGGATGGAAATCGGTTACCAATCCAAGGACAGCAGCCTGAGCTGGGCGAGCAACGCCTGCATTTATTACACCACCGACAGCTCGACTCCGGCGGGTTCACTTGGCGTTCCCGGCGGCACAACGCAGGTGATGCCGATGAACTTCGACCACGAACAGGATAATGCCAGCCCCGCCGGCAACGCCATGTGGTGGGTGGGCACGGTGACCAACCTTCCGAATTACACCGCCATCAACTACAAAATCGGCGCCTGGAACAGCGCCAACGGCGAGGAAAAATTCGCGGATTACAATGCCGGCAGTCCCACCGTTTTCAATTTTTCCAGCGGCACCACCGGTGCGACCAACGGCAACCCGGTGCTGACTGTGAACGGCCTGAATGGCGATTACACCACCGAACATCTGTTTGTTGATGAAGTGGCGGGCGACTCGATTCCAGTCACAGTTTTGTTTTCGCCCAACACGAACAATGTTGTCGAGGCGGACGTGTATTCCAATTTGAATCGCCGCAATCGCGTCACGCAGCTCACCTTGGATGCCAACGGGGTTGCTTCCGAGGAAGGCATTTCTCCTCCGAATGGGAACTATCTCGCTACTGGCGACGACAGCCATTACTACAAAGCCTACCCGATGACTTATGCGGGTGGCGGCCAGTATTCGCTGACTCTGAACGCCACGAACTGCGGCGCGTATCGCCTGACCGCGCGCTATAAGATGGCCGGCAACACCAACTGGTTTTGGTATGGTCTGCGCGACCATGCCATCGTCGTGACTCCGCCGCGGGCGCGCAACATGACGATGTATGAGTTGAACGCGATGAACCTCAACGCGCAAGGCTCGAACTTCAACCAGCGCAGCACGTTTGTGGATTTGATCACCAATCGTTTCAACTTGAATTATTTTACCAACCTCGGCGTGAACTGGCTCTGGCTCCAGCCGGTTCATCCCATCGGGGTTCTCAACCGGCAGACCGATCCCAGCAGCGGCCAGCCTTACCCGGTCGGCAGTCCGTATTCGATCAAAAATTATTTCCAGATCAATCCGCTCTTGAGCAAGGCCAACACCCGCGCCGCCGGCCTGCAGGAATTCACCAACTTCGTCGCCGCCGCCAATGTCGCCGGTGTCAACGTGATGCTGGACATGCCGTTCGCCCACAGCGCCTGGGATTGCGAACTGGACGCCGCCGGCACCAATTATTTCGCCCCTGCCGCGCTGCCGACCAATCAAATTAGCGACTTCGAGGCGCGGTTTTATTCGCGCACCAATGAATATGATCAGCGCGCCTCCAGTGCGTTGAACATGGCACCGGCGCCGGACCGCTATGATTTCGGCAAGTGGACGGATGTGGCGCACATTTATTCTGGACGCTACGCCGCGCTGGTGCCCACGTCCGCGCAATCCGCCAATTACTTGAGTGAAGCGGATTGGTTCGATTATTCCATCGGCCTCGAAAGCAGCACCGGCAGCGGCAACGGGCATTTCGACCTGATCACGCAAAACACCTGGCGTTACTTTTCCGACTGTCTGCTTTACTGGCTCACCCAGACCGGCTGTCCCAGTAACACGCCTCCGAACCTGACGGCGAACTTGGGCATCGGCGGCTTGCGCGCGGATTTTGGCCAGGGCCTCGCGCCGCAATGCTGGGAATACATCATCAACAAAGTCCGCTGCCAGAAATGGGATTTTGTGTTCATGACCGAGTCGCTCGACGGCGGCAACGTGACCTACCGCTCCAACCGCCATTTCGACGTGCTCAATGAAAACGCCGTGTATGCTTTTCAAGCTGCGGCCACGGCGGATGGTTACCGGAATATTTTTGAAAACCGACGCACCGATTACGGACAAGGTTTGATTTTGTGGAACGGCACCTCGCACGACGAGGAAAGTTACGTTGATCCTTACGAAGGGCTGATCCGCTATCTGGCCGGCTGCACGATTGACGGTGTTCCGGAAATTTTCTACGGCCAGGAAATGGGCATCTCGCAAATCTGGGGGTTCGATTTGTATCAACTCAACTTCGGCAAGCTCATTCCGCATTTCATGGTTTATAACGATCTCCAGCCGGTGCTGAATCCGGCGAACCGCACCTTCGCGCTGGACCAGTTGAACCCGGTGTTTGCGGCGGCCGGGCAGGCGCGGCTGGCCAGCCCCGCGCTGCGCAGTTCCAACCGCTATTATCTAAACCAAACGAGCGGCTCACCGCAGGAGAGCATTTTTTCCGTCGCGAAATACGTCACCGCCAACGGCGCGCCGAATTTCAACGACGTGGTTCTGGCCTTCGTCAATCTGGATCGCAACAACGCGAACCAAGGGGTTTTCAACCTCAACCTCACGCAGAACGGCGCGAACCTGTTCGGCATCCAGCCGGCGCGGATTTACAATGTGAAAAATATTTCCGCCTACACCGGCGCGGATGCGAACCGCCGCAACTACTGGCTTTGGAATGGCGGCACCGGCGGCATTGCCGGCAGCAATGTTCTGGCGAATGGCGTTTATGTCTCGCTCAATCCGGTGCCATCGGCCAACGCCGGCTGGACCAACGCGCCGTTTGAGGCGCAGTATTTGAAGCTTTACGACGTGACGCCGCCGCCCGCGCCGTCGGCTCCCGGCATCGGCTCGACGAACAATTACGTCTTCGGCAACAGCGTCACGTTCAACTGGCCGGCGGTCACCGATGCCCAAGGCGGCGTGAGCGGCTATCACGTTTTGGTCGGCACGACGCCGGGCGGCGCGGATGTTTTCAACGCCATTGTCAACGGCACGTCCTTGACCGTGACGAATAATTTTGGCGCGCATCTTTACGCGACCGTGACGGCGGTCAACAACGCCGGCATCGAAAGTTTCGCCAGCAGCAGCGCCGGCATCGCGCTGGTGAATCCGACGTGGATTCCGGTGGCGGCCATGGCCGCGCCAAATCTGCTGAACTGGTCCAGCGCCTCTGGCCAGACTTACCAAGTCTGGTCCACCACGAATCTGGCGGTGCCGTTCACCGCGTTCAGCGGCATGGTGACGGCGACCGCGCCGACGTTCACGTTCACCAACAACCCGACCAATGCCGCGCGCTATTTCAAAGTCCAGTTGTTCCCGTGAACACCGGCCGCGTTGATCAACGCCACGCTTCGGCCAGCAACTGCTTCAGATGCGAGTTGAACTCTTCCGCCTGCGCCAATTTTTCCAGCGTCAGATGCAGCCGGTAGCGCCAGTAAAAATTCGGAATGGCCGGCACATTGATGCGCTCGGCGGCCACGTCCGCGCGGCGCAGCTTGCCGTCCATGCCCAGCAAATCTTGCAATTGAAAAACACTCCACATCGCCGGTGACGCGAGGTGCTGGCACACCACGGCCTCGACAATTTCCGGCGACGCCTCGCGCGGCGCTGACCCGGCCCGACCGAGTTCGCGGTTGAAAAAATTCTGTGTCAGCTCGCGATCTTCCTCCCACCAGCCGCGAATCGTGCTCATGTCGTGCGTCGCAGGCGTGACCACGCTCAAATACGGCGCATCCGCCGGCCGCGAAAACGCCACGCCCGGCGACTTGGGCATCCGCTGGATTTCCAGGCTCAAAAAGCCGAGGTCGCGCATCACCTCCGGCACGCACGCCGGCACCAGGCCGAGATCCTCGCCGCAGATGAGCATGTTCGTGACACGTTTGAGCGCGGGCAGTTTTTGCATCGCCTCGCGCATCCAGAAATCGTCCTGCCGCCGGAAAAAATAATCCACATACAAGTCGCGCAGTTTCGCCTGCTGCTCCGGCGGCAGATGCTTGAACGACGCCGTCTGTTCCATCGCAAAGCGGAAATTAAATTTTCCGTCCACCGCGAGCAGAACCACGTTGCTGATCAAGTCGAACAACCCGGTTTTGAGTTTCGCATTGCGCGCGTTCGCTTTGAGTTTTGCAAAATGAATTTCCACCTGCCGCTGCGTGGCGAATTCCGGTTTCAGCGAATAGTTTCCGGGGCCGGCCTCCGTCAAAAACTTGCGCCGGATGAAATCGGTTTCCTCGCCGAAAAATTCCTGAAGCACGGCAGCGCTGATGAACGGCTGCGTCAGCCGCGAGCGGTCGAAATGGATTCCGCGCGCCGAAAATTCTTCCGGCGCAATCGCAATCGCCGGGACGAAATAACCGAGAATGCCCTCCACCGCGTGCGCCGGACTGCTCCAGATGCGGAAGAAACCGAGAATGTGGTCAATGCGGAACGCGTCGAAATAATCGCCCATCTGCGCGAACCGCCGCTTCCACCACGCGAAGCCATCGGCGGCCATGCGCGGCCAGTGGTAAGTCGGGAAGCCCCAGTTCTGGCCTTTCGCGGCGAACGGATCGGGCGGCGCGCCGGCCTGCATATCCACATGAAACAGTTCCGGCTCCTGCCACACGTCCGCGCCGTGCCGGTGGACGCCGATGGCGATGTCGCCCTTCACGACCAGGCCGGCGGCGTGCGCGTGCGCCGTCGCGTCCTGCAACTGCCGGTGCAAGTGATACTGGAGAAAAAAATGGAACGCGATCTCGTCGTTGGCTTGCGCGAGCGCGGCGATTTTTTCGGCGGAATAAGTCTGGTGCTCCGGCCATTTGTTGAAATTCACCGTGCCGAATTTGTCCCGCAAAAAACAAAACGCCGCGTAAGGCAAGAGCCAGGATTTGTTTTCCGCAAAAAACTTTTTATATTCCTGCGCGCGGAACGTCGCGGCTTTTTGCGACGGGAAAATCTGTTTGAGAAAACCCAGCTTCGCCCGCATCACGGCCTCATAGTCCACGGCTTCCAGCGCGTTGAGCCGCTGGCGTTCCGGCTCCAGCGCCTTCAGCCGTTTTTTATTCTGCGGGTTCGCGACGGCGGCGAGATTGAGATACAGCGGATGCAGCGCGAACGCGGAAATCGCCGCGTAAGGATACGAATCATGCCAGGTGCCGGTGGCGCTCGTGTCGTTGACCGGCAATAGCTGGATGAGTTTCAGGCCGACCTTTTTCCCCCAGTCCGCGAGCGGTTTCAGATCGGCAAATTCGCCGGTGCCGAAACTGCTTTGGCTCCGCAGGCTGAACACCGGCACGGCCACGCCCGCGCCGTGCCAGGTGTCCGCCGGCAGCATGGCAAAGCCGTCGTTGATCAGAATGTGCTGGTTGCGGGCGACGCCGGTTTTCAGCGTGCGATTGGCACCGGTTTCAAAGCGGATGAAACTTTTTTTTTCGACATCGAAGACGCCGTATTTGTAGGCGAGCGGAAAATTCTGCCCGCGCAAATCGAGCCGCACCGAAAAATTATCCTCGTCCCGCTGGCGCGAAAGCAGCATGGGCGATTCCGTGTTCCAGTCGCCGAGCCGCGGCCCTTCGCCGAGCAGGCACAGCGTCTGGCCGCAGGTGAGCAGCGGCGCTTTCACGCGGAAAGTGTGCGTCGGGTTTTGGCGCGGCACCGGTTTTACTTCGGTGAAATTTTCCGCGAGCAAAACATTTTTGAACGGCGCGGTATAAAAGGCGTTCGCGAAAAAACCGGGATTATTCCAGGCGTCAATAACCAGCAGCTCCGCGCATTGGAAATCGGCGGGCACCAGCGGGCGGTTCCGGCCCCAGTCGGTGGTCTGCGCGCCGTCGGGCTGGCGCAGGACATAGGCGTAATTCAGCGGCGACGCCGCGGCCGGCGTGGCGAGCGGAATGGCCGCCTCCCAAAATTCGGCATCCACATAGCGCAGCGGCACCGGATGGTCGGGCAGGGGATGCGACCCCGTGAGCCAGAGCGACTGGCCGGGCTGCGTGCTGAACCGAAGCCGAAAGGTGACGAGCATGGGCTAAAGTTACCAAGCCGGAGCCGGGAAGCAACCCGCACAAAAATGCGGCCTCCGGACGAATGGGGAGACGATGCGGTTGCCGGACAATGGCGACGGCGCGAGCAACCGGCTTATGCCGGCAGGGCGGGCTGTTTGGAAACCAACCGGCGGGTCAAGCCCGCCACGAGCACAAGCCCACCGAAGATGGGCAGCGCGAGCGTGATGGGTTCGGGAACGGCGGTTACTGTGAAGGAGGCTGAATACGGGCTACCGCTTGTTCCGTCGGTAATAGTGGCTGAATTATCATTTTCCACAGCACTAAACCAAACATTAAGCGTGTATGTGCCTGCCGACAGGCTTTGGTCTAAATTGATTTCAGAGCCGGAGCTTGATTGCTCCCACACATCATTACCACCCCCACCACCGAGATTGTAAGCCCAAGGAAGATTAAGCTGGCCTGAAATACTTGTTCCGCTAATAGAATAATGAATTAATGCGGAAGCGGCACCGTAATAATTGCCACCTCCTGGATAAGTTTGAAGTTGGCCACCAAGCAAAAGGCTTTGGCCGGCTTGAATGGTCAATCCACCAAGAGTTCCGTTGAAAGTCGGGCTGTTGTAACTATCAACTGCATAGAAAGAGTTTCCGCCGCCATTGTCATTCAAAATGACATTGGCATTCCCTACAAACAACGATGCCTGACTCGAATTTGTCTCTGCAAGAAAAGCACCAACGATAAATCCCGCCCCAAAAAAAGTTTTCACATTCACAGTTTTACGAACGCTTCCCGACAGGCTGAATCTGGTTTTCATAAAATAAATTTCGTTGTTTACCATTCAAGCGGTTGCCCCGCCATGATGGTTTTTTCGCAAAAGATAGGAACACAATACAATTAATTTTCCCGTTTCCGGGCAAAGGGATTTTTTGCAAGTCGGCGGCTTTTTCATTTGCAAAAGAATAACACGCTGGCGGCAGCGGCGCCTATCGCATCTTTGTGCGGTGTCAGTGGCGATCAAATATCTGGCGATGAGCTGCCAGCACCCGTGCCGGCGGCGGCTCCGGAATCGCGCGAGCGACGACGAGGCGTGCGGTGCAAACGCCGGCCGGCCGCGCGACGGCACCGCACAAATATGCGGTCAAAAATTTTTCTGACCGCTTGTGCGCACCGGCCGGCGGGGATATAATTTTTCCATGAACTCCCTCCGGTCTCGTTTGAACGCGGTTTTGGCGCAACTGATTTTGACAATGTTATTCTGCCTGCCGGCGCGGGCAAACATCCTGTGGAGCCTGCCGGAACCGGTGACGGTGCATGAGAGCGGCATGGGCAAAGACATTCTCGGCGGCGCGGTGCGGCGCAGCGCGCGGGACAGCGACGCGCTGTATTTCAAGTTCCGCGTCAACCCGCTGTCGGACGTGAGCAAGGAGGAATACTTCGCCGGGTTCCAGCTTTTTGAAGGCGACACGGAACGGCTGGGCGTGGGCAATTCGTTCAAGGCCTGGGCCTACAGCGCGTTCAACACGGAGGAAACGGGCGAGAACAACACCGTCTTTGGCGATCTGGATTTGCATTCCGCCACCCCGGAATCGTATGAGGCGGGGAAATTTCTGGCCTACGAACTGCCGCGCCGGGGCATCGTGCGGACAATTATTTTCAAGGTGCAGTATGTGCCGCACGGCGACGATCTGGTGACGGCGTGGATAGATCCGGACTTGTCCGCCGGCATGACCGAGGAGAATCAACTGACCATTTTGACGACGCAATTCCGGGCCAAGGCGACGTTCAATCAAATCCGGCTGCGCCACGGCGGCGGCGGCGAGGGCTGGACGTTCAGCGACCTGGCGGTGGCAACCTCGTTTCAGGATTTCATCGTGGTGCCGTTCTGGCGGCAGTGGTGGTTTATTTCGACAATCGTCATGGCTCTGCTGCTGGCGGTGGGTGCCACTGTGCGCGTGGTGGAAAAAAGAAAATTCCAGCGCCAGCTTCAGCGCGCCGAACAGCAACATGCATTGGAACGCGAACGCGGCCGCATCGCGATGGATTTGCACGATGAACTCGGCTCGTCGCTGACGCAGATTTCGCTGCTGGGCGGACTGCTGCGCGTGGACAAGGAAAATCCCGCGCAGGTGGACACCCACGCGACCAGGCTGGCGGCGGCGGCCGACCATTCGGTCCGCGCGCTGGAGGAAATTGTCTGGGCGGTGCGCCCGGGCAGCGACACGATGCAAGGCCTCGTGGACTACATCGCGCATTTTGCCAACGACCTGTTCGCGGAGAACCGCATCCGCTGCCGGCTGGATTTGCCGGTGGAACTGCCGGCCCGCGCGTTGCCGCCGGACGTGCGGCACAACATTTTCCTGATCGTCAAGGAGGCGCTGACCAACGTGCTGAAACACGCCGGCGGCAGCGTGGTGAATTTGCAAGTGCAGGTGGACGACGGGAAATTGCAAATCGCCATCGCCGACGACGGCCAGGGCTTTGCCGCCGGTGCAACGGCAACGAACGGCGAACACAATGGCTTGGAAAATATGCGCCGCCGCGCGGCGGCGGTTGGCGGGCAACTGGAAGTGACCAGCGAGCCGGGCAAGGGAACACGCGTGGAATTCAAAATGACTTTTCCCAATTAAGCCGGAGCGCGCCGCGCCGGCGGCTCCAAATTATTTTCCAGAATTATGCAAATCAAAGTGGCCATCGTGGATGACGACGAAGGCATCCGCAGCAGTTTGTCGGCGCTCATCAACCGCGCGCCGGGCTTCAAGCTCTTCGGCGAATATGCCAACGGCGAAACTGCGCTCAAAGAAATTCCCAAGCTGCTCCCGGACGTGGTGTTAATGGACATCAACCTGCCCGGCATGAAAGGTTACGAATGCGTGCGCCAGCTCAAGGCGGCGCAGCCGGCGGTGCAGTTTCTGATGCTGACGGTGTATGAGGACAGCGACTCGCTGTTCAACTCGCTCAAGGCCGGCGCGAGCGGCTATCTGCTCAAGCGCACGGCGTCGGCGCGGCTGCTGGAAGCCATCCGCGACGTGTGCGAGGGCGGCTCGCCGATGACGCCGCAACTGGCGCGGCGCGTGGTGCAGTTTTTTTCGCGTCCGGCCCAGGAAGCCGCGACGCTGGCCAAGCTCACGCCGGCGGAGCGGGAATTTTTGGGCCAGCTCGCCAACGGCTATGCCTACAAGGAAATTGCCGACCGCATGAACATCAGCATTGACACGGTGCGCAGCTATGTGCGGACGGTGTATGAGAAGCTCCATGTGCATTCGCGCACGGAGGCGGTGGTGAAATACCTGCGCGGCTGACCGCACAAAGATGCGATGGCGGGCGGGGCCAGGCGTGTTAAATTAACTGCAAATCCGCAACCAATTTAACACCCATGATTCATCGCCCCGCAATGAAAACTAAAAGTCCGAATCTCTCCGCCTTCACAACTTTGCTGGCCGCCGGCCTGCTGCTGGCCGCCAGCCCGGCGAAAGCCACCAACTATGCCGGCAACGGCGACACCAGTTCCGGTTTCGGCGGTGCGGTTGCCAATGGCGTGTTGAGCGTGACGGATGACCACACCAACATCACGGTCAACCTCCAGCGCGGGATCAGCGGCAATTTGGACAATTGCCTGGTGATTTATATTGATACCGGAGCCGGCGGCTATGCCGACACCTCGAGTTTTACCGATACGGGCGGCGACGAACAACATGCCATTTCAGGTTATAATGGTGGCAGCCAGCGCAGTGTGCTGACTTTTACCAACGGGTTTCGACCCAGTTACGCCGTGGTCATCAAAGAGGGGAATTGGATGGATCTGTGGAGTCTTGCGAATCCGAGCAGCCTGAATTATTTGGGCGGCAACAGCGAGCCGGGAAGTGGAAGTGCCGATTTCAGCTATACGTTTCCGGTCAGCAGCATCGGATTGTCCGCGAATGTCAGCACCAACATCAGGATTTTCGGCACCTATATTTCAAACACCGGTTTTCGCTCCACCGAGGCAATTGCCGGCAATGACGTTGCCAGCATCTACGGTGCGGGCTACAACCCGTTCACCAACACGGCTTTTGCCACTTATATCTTCGCCGCGCCGGTGGCTCCGACCAATCCGGTGACCTTCTCCGTGGACCTGACGGCGCAGATTGCCAATAGTGCATTCAATCCGGGCAATGGCGACGCGGTCTATGTCGGCGGCTCATTTGAAACCACCCCGTTTGCGTTCAATTTGCACCTCACCAACAATCTGGCGGCCGCCAACCCCAACATTTACACGGGCACTTATCCCGACCAAAATCTCACGAACACAGTGGAGCAATACAAATTCAAGTTCTACAGCGTGGCCAACACCGCCGACACTTACGATGCCGACCCGAACCGCACCTTCACCCTGCACGGCGGCGGCCAGGTTGTGCCGCTGATTTATTTCAACAACACACCCGCCAGTCCGAGCGCCACCACCAACTACATCACCTTCCGGATTGACATGGGACCGCAGATTTATCTCACCCATTTCAATCCCGGTGGCGGCGACCAGATTGAAGTGTCCGGCGGCTTCCAGTCGCCGCAATTTTCCGGCGGCATCATCCTGACCAACAACCCGGCGGGCACGAACGTCAACCTCTATTCTGGAACCGTTGCGGATTACAATTATCCCGGCACCCAGTATCTGCCGCCGCAAAACGGATATAAGTATGTCATCGTGACGAGCACCAGCACCAACTATGAATCCGGCGCCAACCGGAGCCTGGTCACCGTTACCAACGCCGGCACGCTGCCGCTGGCGTATTTCAACAACGTCAGCACTTATGCCGCGGTTCCCATTACTTTCTCGGTGGACATGACGTTGCCCATTGCGATCGGGATGCTTAATCCCGGCAACGGCGACACGGTCGGCTGCGCGGGAACTTTCCAGACCAACCAGTGGACGGTTGGCAACAACAACAGCTTCCTGCTTACCAACAATCCCACGGCGGCCAACACGAACATCTACAGCGGCACTTACATTGACCGCAATGCCCCCAGTTCAATTGAATCCTACAAATTTGTCATCAACACCAACGGCGGCGACACGGCGTTTGAATCGCCCGCCAGCACCGGCGGCGGCGACCGCACCTTTCTGCTTGGCAGCCTCGCAGCGACTAACCCGCGGGTTTTCTGGAACGATCAAGATCCGAATACTTTCCTGCTGGTGCCGACGGTGGTTACTTTCACCGTCAACATGACGAATGCAGTTGACGATTTTGGCTATCCCTTTAATCCGGCAAATGACAACGTCGTCATTGACGGCGATTTTACGAACCCGCCCTTTCCGAATTTCTGGACGGATCCGCTGCTCGGCGGGTATAGTTACACACAAAATTTGCTCCAGAACGGCGGAACCAACCTGCTTTACACCGGCACCTTCACTATTGGGGCCGGCAACCCACTTCAAATTCAATACAAGTATGGCATAATTCACAACTACACCGGCACTGGCAATACCAACGCTGACAATGAGGCTTTCGCTAACTTGAACCATACGCGCTTTATCCGCGCCACCGGCACTTATAACTTCCCGGTGGACAACTTCGGAATGCAGCAGACCAATCTTGCCGCCGCCACCGAACTGCCGTTAATGAATCTGGCCATCGGCAAACCCACGGCCGGGCACCTGCCCATCACCTGGCTTGGCCTGCCCGGCAGCCACCTGCAATACACCACCAATCTGGCCAACCATGTCTGGGTGGATTGGACCGCCACCACCGGTTTCAGTGCGACGAACTGGCCGCAAACCAACGCCCCGGCGTTTTTCCGGGCGGTGCTGCCATAATCCGTATTTGTGCCGGTTTGAGCTGACTTGGCTCATACCGGCAAATTGAAAATGAAAACACAAAAACATAACGAAGTTGGGAATTGGCGGGATGATGGCTTCACGCTCATTGAACTGCTCGTGGTTATTGCCATCATTGCCATTCTGGCGGCCATGCTGCTTCCGGCGCTGGCGGCCGCCAAAAAGAAAGCCCAGGCCATCAGTTGCCTGAATAACTATAAACAACTTACCCTGGCCTGGCATATGTATGCCGGCGATAATAATGACAGTCTGGTCTATAATGGCGACCGTTATGCAACTGGCGTGCAGTCAACTCCCAGTTGGGTCTATAGTTCAACCAGCGCTTATATGACGTGGGGGACGGATGGATATAACACAAACATCCAATACATCATCAACCCACAACTCTCTTCCATGGGTGATTATGTTTCCAAGACCGTTGCGATTTATCACTGTCCGGCGGACAATTATTTGAGCGGAGCCCAGCGGGCCGCTGGCTTTATCAACCGCGACCGCAGTTGCGCCATGGACGGCGCGATTGGCGGTGGTGTCAAATACTTTGCCGGCCAGTCTTGGTTTTATAATGTCACGAAGTTTTCCGGATTTCACACGCCCGGCCCCAGCGATTCCTGGCTGTTCACTGATGAACATCCTGACTCTATTGACGATGGAGCTTTATACACTGACCCAATTTATCCTGACCCAAGCCAACCCAGTTTCATTGAATTGCCCGGCAGCAATCATGGCGGGGCCAGTGGCATATCTTTCGCTGACGGTCACTCCGAATTGCATAAAATGCATAGCGGTGTTGTTCCAGTCACCTATACTGCTTACACGGCGCACGGTATATCTGATTCAGTGGATTTAAGCTGGTTTGCGCAACACACGCCCCAAAACTGAATTGATAACATGGGCTGCTCCGGCTGGATATTTTCCGCGCGTCGCATCTTCGTGCGGTTGCCAGTTTGGGCTGAACAAAGGTATTACTAATCTATGAAACTTCATCGCTTGACCAAGGTATTATTTGCGCTCGCCGCCGGGCTGGTTTTATTTTCGCCCGGCGCGAAAGCCGACGCCGACGTTTCGGGAGCCACCGCGCGCCCGTCGCCGGACTGGCTCCGCAGCGGCACCATCTATGAAATTTATCCGCGCGACTTTTCCGCCGCCGGCAACCTCAACGGCGTCACCGCCAAGCTGGATGAGTTGCAACACCTCGGCGTGAACATCCTGTGGACGATGCCCGTTCATCCCATCGGCACCAAGTTTCGCAAGGGCGAATTCGGCAGCCCGTATTCCATCCGCGATTATTACGCCATTGATCCCAACTACGGCACGCTCGCGGATTTCAAAAACCTGGTCGCCGGCGCGCATCAGCGCGGCATGAAGGTCATCATGGATCTCGTCGCCAACCACACGGCGTGGGACAGCGTGATGATGACGCACAAGGATTTTTACAAGCAGGACGCGCAGGGCCGCGTCATCCCGCCCGTGCCGGACTGGACGGACGTGGCCGGCTTGAACTACAAAAGCGCCGCGTTGCGTGAATACATGATCACGATGCTGAAATACTGGATTCAGACCTGCGACGTGGACGGTTTCCGCTGCGATGTGGCTTACATGGTGCCGACGGATTTCTGGGAACAAGTGCGCACCGAACTTACCAAGGTCAAGCCGGACATCATCATGCTCGCCGAGGCCAGCAAACCCGAACTGCTCGTCAATGCGTTCGACCTCGACTATTCCTGGCCGCTGCTCGCCACCATGAACAACGTCATGCTCCGCAGTGCGCCGGCTTCCGACGTGCAAAAAATCTGGGAAGAAAACCGCCGCCAGTTCCCGAAAAATTCCCTGCATATGCGGATCACCGACGACCATGACGAAGCCCGCGCCGTCGCCCGCTTCGGCCTCGGCGGCGCGCTGGCCGCGTCCGCGCTCATGTTCACGCTCGACGGCGTGCCGCTGCTTTACAACGGCATGGAGGTTGGCGACGCCACCGAATCCGGCGACCCCGCGCTGTTCGACAAGCTGAACATTTTTTGGAACCCGAAGGAACGCCCGCAGCTCCGCAGCATTTATCACGACCTCATCCAGCTTCGCAAACAATACGCCGCCCTGCGTAGCGACCAAGTCGAGTGGCTCCGCAATTCCGACGAGAGCAAGCTGGTTACCTTTTTGCGCGCTGACGAGAAAGATGAATTTCTGGTTCTCATCAACCTTTCCAACCGGCCGCTCCTCGGCAAGGTGGACTTGAAAAATCCCGCCGGTTTTTCCACCGTGAAAATTTCCGGGACCGATGATTCCGGCGGCGGCCCGCTGCCGACGTTTCATCTGAATGGTTTTGAATGGCGCATTTATCATCGCGCCGCCGCGCCGGTGGCCGCGAAATAATTTCCCGTCCACCAACCTATCCGCCATCCGCGCCATGCAAAAACCCCAATTGAGTTTCTGGCAGATTTGGAACATGAGCTTCGGCTTTCTCGGCATTCAGTTTGGCTGGGGCCTGCAGATGGCGAACATGTCGCCCATCTACAAATATCTCGGCGCCTCGGACTCGCAAATCCCTTTGCTCTGGCTGGCCGCGCCGCTCACGGGCTTCATCGTCCAGCCCATCATTGGCGCGATGAGCGACCGCACCTGGGGGCCGCTGGGCCGGCGGCGGCCGTATTTTCTCACCGGCGCGCTTTTGAGTTCGCTCGCGCTGGTGCTGATGCCGAATTGCAGCACGCTCTGGATGGCGGCGGGTCTGCTGTGGATTCTCGACGCCAGCATCAATGTGAGCATGGAGCCGTTCCGCGCGTTCGTGGCCGACAAGCTGCCGGAGCCGCAGCACGGGACCGGATTCGCGATGCAAAGTTTTTTCATCGGCGTCGGCGCGGTGGTCGCCGGGCTGCTGCCGTGGATTTTGAAAAACTGGTTTCATGTCAGCAGCGACACGAGCCTTGGCAATGCCATTCCGCCCAATGTGAAAATCGCCTTCTACTGCGGCGCGGCCGCGTTTTTGAGCGCCGTGCTGTGGACCATTTTCACGACCAAGGAATATCCGCCGGAGGATTTGGCGGCGTTCCGCCAAAAGAAAGCCGCGCGCAAAGGTCCGGCATATTTCACCGCTGAAATTTTTTCCGCGCTCCGCGAAATGCCGCGCACGATGAAGCAGCTCGCGCTGGTGCAGTTTTTCACCTGGCTCGGCTTGTTCTGCATGTGGCTGCACTTTTCCAACGCCGTGCCGGTCGTGTTTGGCAGCAGCGATCCGAACACCGAGCCGTTCAAGCGCGGCGCGGAATGGGCGGGCGTCTGCTATGCGGTGAAAGACGGCGTGACTTTCGTGGCGGCATTTGCGCTGATGGCGTTGTCGCGGAAAATGCCGCGCCGCCGGATTCATGGCGTCTGCCTGGCGCTGGGCGGCGTGGGTTTGCTCGCCATCGGCTTCATCCACGGCGAGGCGCACAAGAATTTCCTGCTGCTGGCGCTGGCGCTCGGCGGCGTGGCGTGGGCTTCGATTCTTTCCATGCCTTACGCGATCCTGGCGGGCGCGCTGCCGCCGGCGCGGATGGGTGTCTATATGGGCATCTTCAACTTTTTCATCGTGCTGCCGGAAATCATCGCGGCGCTGACCTTCGGCCCGCTGGTGAAAAATCTGCTCGGCGGCAATCTCGTCCACGCGGTGATGGCGGGCGGCGGTTTCATGCTGGTCGCCGCCGTGCTGGTGCAATTCGTGCAGGAAGATCCGCCACCGGCGACCGCGTGAGAAATTTGGCGGCCGCCTGTTTTTAAGCCCCCCGACGCCAACCTCCACCAACCGCGAATCTCGGACATCGTAATCGCCGGGCGCAAATTCGATTCTGTTTCCGGCGCCCCGACATTGGCTTGGACTGCGGCGGAAAACGAATTGCCGGCCGCTTAAATTGACTCGACAAATTCCGCCGCCGGCCTAATTTTAATTTCAAAGCATGAGCGCGTGCCTGCAAATTAACTCGCAGAAATGGAACCTCTGGGGTTCCGACGGATTGAAACTGTTTCTGCCCCGCGAGCAGCGGGACAGTTGCATCTATTTTCAGACCGACTGGTCTTTCGTCCCCGCCGAGATGGCGGCGGCCACCGTGCCGGCCGACGCGCCCAAGCTGCGGCTGCGGCTCATCGGCTGGGTGCCCGGCTTGCGCGACTGGCGCGATCTGGAAAATCTTTTCCTCGGCTACCACGAACCGATTGAGGGCAAGGAACTGCCGGATACGCGCGGGCCGGACATTTGGATCTGGCCACCCGGCGTAACCAATCCCCTGCGGTTTGGCTATTGGGAGACCGACCTGAAATTCGGCGAACGGCACGGCCATGAATTTGAATTTTCCCTGGAGGCCCTCATTCTCAGCGAACGCGCGTCCAAATTCAGGATGGACTGCCATCTGAAAGAATTTTTCCAGCGGCCCCTGCCGCCGGATTGGGAAATGCCCGAATGGGTCAACGAAGTTGACGACCAGTTGAGCTTTGCCGGCCGCGTCGAATTCAAGGAAATCCTGTGCAGCGTGCCCATCAACAGCGCGCAGCCGCTCGACTGGGCCAGGCAACTGGCCCGCCGCGAACTCGCCGTGGAGCAATTCGGCCTTTGCAGCGTCCACGAAGCCGACGGCCCCGGCAAATACAAACCCCAGGACGGCCTCTACGAAACCGGCCGCCTCGTGGTGCTCCCCATGCCGGCCGGCCACGGAGGCGTCCGATAAGCGCCTACGGTTCCAACCGTGGGTAACGTCCCGCAACATAATTCCTTCTCCCAGCCGGATGATAGACGAAATTTTATCTCGCAGGCGCAAGGTTCGGGCGCAGTTTCCAAACGTGCCGGTGTTTGACGCGGCGTGTTCCGAAAAACAATTCCTAAAAAGCATTTTTTTATTTTGGAAGAATCATTGCCGGGGTGGGGGAAACTGAATTTAGAGCGTTCGGACCACTGCTTTGTCACGTCCGAACGCTCTTATTTTATCCCCAGAACTCCACTTGATCCGGGATTTTGGCGTTGTTCGCGCGCTTGCCCTGGTCGTAATTCGGCCCGATCACCGTCACGCTTTTCTCCCATTGTTCATCCGTGATATAGAGCAGCCGCACGTTGCCCGCTTCCGGCACCATTTTTTGGATGACGCCCAGATGCTTGCTCAATTGCTCGAAGTTGACACAGGGGCGGGCATAGACGGAAAACTGAATCATCAAAAAACCATCGTCAAGGAGGTCGTTGCGGAAGCGCGTCGCCGTCTTCCGCTCCTTGTCGGTCATCACCGGCAGATCAAACATGGCCACGCGCGACTGGTTGAGCGTCTTGCCGCGCAACATTGTTTTTTGACGATAGCCCAGCCTTTCAAGGCTGGGTATTGGGTTGAACCAATGTAAAAGTCCCGCCAAGGGACGGCAGAACTTCTCTTTCGTCCCTGACGGGACTTGGATGCTTATGCCCCTCGAATCCCAGTGCTGAAGCACTGGGCTATTCTCAAAACCCGCAACACGATGGCATCCGTCTCCAGCAGGCCGGAAAGAAAACTGGATGAGATCGTCACCCCGCGCGCCGCGATGATGACCGCCCGGATGACGTTCTATGTTTTCCTCTCCTTCAACGCCGGCAACCCGTTCACCACCTTCATCGTCTCCAGGCTCACGGTGATGATGCTTTTGAGCCGGCTGGGCGATTCTGCGGCGGGCCGACCCATTTCCCCCGGTTCTGCCTGGGACTGTTAAAATTTTTCCGTTGACGCAAGGCTTGCTGGATGCAGTGTTTTTTGCACCTGCCACTCGGCTCCGCCGGGGCCGAACATATCTGGCAAAGACCGGCCTTGAGGCGGCGCAACTGCCATTTGCGCTGGCGGGAAACCTTCAGCGCCGTGAATTCATCCTGAATCGGCTTCCGGCTATAGACGCGCTTTGTTTTTTTATGTTGCACTTTCATGGCCTGAACCTGTTTTTTCTCGTTCAACGCCGGCAGCTTCTCCACCACCTTCATCGTCTCCATGCTGACGGTGATGATGCTTTTGAGCAAGTTGAGAATATATTTCGGGCCGTCGTGTTCGCGCGCCCAATCGTTCGGGTCGTTCACGATCTGGCTGTCCTTGTCCTTGTCCTTGCTGAATTGGTAGCGGTCCATGATCCACTTGATGGCGGGCTTGCCGTTCACGACGTAATCGTAGGCGGCCAGCCGCAGGGCGATGCCGCTCGCCCCGTGGAGTAATGCCGGCTGCTCCAGGAACGCGTCCCCGGGCGCTACTCCACGGGGCGAGGCGCAATGCAGCACAATGGCATCCATTCAGCAGGCCGGAAAGAAAATTGGCCGTGAGTTTCTCCCTCTCCGCTTCGTCCGGGGAGAGGGCCGGGGTGAGGTGTCGAATCCTAACCTTGCCCTTCCGCCCAATCACCACACAACAGCTTCGCCTGCTCCAACACCGTTTGCGTGGCCTTTTCCTGTTTGTCCGGGGGATAACCGTATTTGCGGAGGATGCGGCGGACGAGGACGCGGATTTGGGCCTGCGCGGATTCGCGGAGCGTCCAATCAATCGTCACGCTTTTACGGACGTGCGTGACCAATTCTCGCGCGATGGTTTTCAGCGTCGGTTCGCCAAGGACTTTCACGGCGCTGTCGTTAGTTTCCAAGGCATCGTAAAATGCGACTTCATCGTCGGTCAGTCCCAAACTCGCCCCGCGCTTCTGTCCTTCCCGCATCTGTTTTGCGAGTTCGATCAGTTCCGCGATGACCTGCGCGGCTTCGATGGTGCGGTTTTGGTATTTGCGAATGGTGGCTTCCAGCATTTCGGCGAACGAACGGGACTGGACGAGATATTTCTTCGAGCGGATTTTCAGTTCGTTGTTAAGCAGCTTTTGCAACAACTCCACGGCGAGATTGCGTTGGGGCAAATGCTGAACTTCCGCCAGAAATTCATCAGACAAAATGGAAATGTCCGGCTTCTTCAAGCCGGCTGCGTCGAAAATGTCTATGACCTTGTCCGAAGAAATCGCGCGCGAAACGATTTGCCGGACGGCCAGCTCCAATTCTTCCGGCGATTTTCCGCCGCCTTCGCTGATGCTCTTGGCCAATACCGCGCGGACTTCCTGAAAGAATCCCACTTCATCGCGAATCTCCAAAGCCGAGTCATGCGGCACGGCCAGCGCAAACGCCTTCGACAAATCCGACACGGCTTGCAGATACCGTTGCTTGCCGTCTTTTTGTTGCAGCACATGCTCGGCGACTTGCGCGATGAGCGGCAACCGTTTTGCGGCTGTTGTTGCGGAAGCAGCCTCGTAATCAAACCCGTGCAGGATGGTGCAGACCTGCTCGTAGCGTTCCAGCATCAAGGATACGGCTTCTTCCTGATCCAGCGTGATGTCACCTTTGCCTTTGCTGTTCGTGTAATCGGCCAGCGCCTGCTTCAATTCCTCGGCCAGTCCGAGATAATCCACCACCAAACCACCGGGCTTGTCTTTGAAAACGCGGTTCACCCGCGCGATGGCTTGCATCAGCCCGTGACCGCGCATCGGCTTGTCCACATACATCGTGTGCAGGCTCGGCGCATCAAAGCCGGTCAGCCACATGTCGCGCACGATGACAATTCGGAACGGCTTCTTGGGATTCTTGAACGCTTTCGCCAGTTCTTCACGCCGGGCTTTGCTGCGAATGTGCTGCTGCCAATCCAGCGTGTCGGAAGCCGAGCCGGACATGACGATCTTCATCGTGCCTTTGTCATCGTCGTCGTGATGCCAGTCCGGGCGCAATTTCTGGATGGTCTTGTAAAGTTCCACGCAGATTCGCCGGCTCATGCAGACCACCATCGCCTTTCCTTCCATCGCGGCGTAACGCGCCTCCCAGTGCTTCACCAAATCCTCGGCCACCAGCGCGATCCGTTTGTCCGTCCCGACCATCGCTTCCAGTTGCGCCCACTTCCGGCGTAGACTTTCCTTCGTGGCTTCCTCCGCATCTTCCGTCACTTCTTCAAAGTTCGGATCAATCTTCGGGCGTTCCTCCGGCTTCAAATCAATCTTCGCCAGACGCGCCTCGTAATAAATCGGCACGGTGGCCTTGTCTTCCTTCGATTGCAGGATGTCGTAAACGTCAATGTAATCACCGAATACGGCCTGCGTGTTCTTGTCGCCGCTTTCAATCGGCGTGCCGGTGAAGCCGATGAAATCGATGAACTAGAATGCGGCAATGCTTCATGGAGGTTGCTGCCGAATTCCCCGTCCTGACTATCACGATTCCGAAGACTATGATGTGGCCCACTGTGAATTCGTTCGCTTCATCTCTTCCCATGCCTCAATGTGACGCTTCAGATCAAGATGCTGGCGGCCATGTTCAATCAATGCGTTCCGTGCATCTTGATTGAATGAAATAGCATTGAGACCCAGACATTCATCCCAAATACTGGCAATTAGAGATTCCGGCTTCGTTGTGTAAGACTTGGTCTTTAACTCCGCGACATAGATAACGTTTGGTTTGCGTTTTCGACTTCGACGATCGCTCGGTAGTAATTGTTGTTCGAATTGTTGCAAAAAGGCGTCTAGCAGCGGATTTTGGGGGTGTTCTCCGAATCGCAGCCTGTGCCACTGCCGATTTTCATCCTGAGAGGGACTTTTAGAGATCTCTAATTGTGTCTTTTTGTTGAAGTCCAAGTCCCCATCACTGGAAACAACTGCATTGCTAGACAGAACTGCAAGACCCAGCGCGGAAATTCCAGACCCGCACAACTGGGAAAAGAATTTCGAAGTTCTTGGAATGAATTCGCTACTTACAGCACGAGGTTCCATCCAAACATCCCAGCACATGGCAGCACTATTATGAAAGTTGATCCCATGAACGGATATCTGGCGTGATTCCCACTTGTTCGGAAATGCTTGATCCAATACTCCATAAATGAAAACCGTGTCCGTTTTCAAAAGTGAGAACAACCAAGGGTCCGCTGCGACGAACCCGCTATTGGTCGAACACCAACGCAGCCAACCTGACGAGAGTAGGTCCGTTTGGCGCAATCTCCGCGTATCGACTCTGGAATGTCGGCAGAGACTAAGCGGGTGGTAGTCGAGCGGCTGCGAACTGTTGGGTGTTGCAATGTGCTTCGTTGGCCCGCAAACCAGAGCATGTGCAATAAACGAGAGCGTGACATCACGTTCTAGTTGCTTACCGAATGGTAATTTGCCTCGTGCTAGCTCGTAGCGTTGAGTCGTGAGCGGTAGGTTACAGGAACTATCTAAAACGGCAATCGACGGGCGACGTAACTGAACCGTCTCAGGCCAGTCAAATCCTTTGTCCATTCGGTTTGTGTCAGGAGAGCCAATCCTAATCCCATTGCATACAAGGCCTGGCTCTTCGGAAAAGCTCCAAAAAACAGCATCGAAGCCCGGCGGGTAAAAGACCGCCCAATTGGGAAACGGCTTACCTTTTTGAATCGGCGCAGAAAAGCGAGGCGGAAACGTTTCTGTTTTTGCGTCCCGAGTTAGCCGCAGCGTAACCGTTGGCCAGTCCCAACAAAACCAACTGCATTTGCGAGCCGGACCCGTGAACCCGGTAAATTCAGCTCTATCTAAGTCCAAATCAACGACTGCTTCGATTGAGAGTTCCACTTCGATCTGCGTTCCAACTGGCAAACTATCAACGCGACGAATCTCAATCAGGCTGCTGCTTGCTGAGGCTTCAATAGAAAACCCGGCGCTCTTCGCACTTTTTACGTGTCGAGTCCAAAGACGGAATGTTGGTCCGAGAAGGAAGATCGCAAACGCGCCTACGCCGAATCTACCAGCTCGGAGGACACGCGGTTTGCCTTTCTCGTCGAGAAATTCCGTAGCCCATTCAGTGCTTTGTCGAAAGGACGCACCAGCTCGAAGGAAGTAATTTTGGACAGTGTCGCTACTCATGCCAATCCCCTTATCTCGCACGCGTAGGAACCAAGTGCCGTTGTCCCGCTTAATGAACTCAATGAGCACGTCCATTTCTTGATCTGGCAGATCAAGGGACCCCACCAATTTATCGTGGGCCTTGCACCAAGCCGATAATTCACACACTGCATCTACGGCGTTCTGCATCAGTTCACGGACCCCCACACCCGGTTCATTTCCATAGAGCGGCTCCACAAGCAACGTCAGCAAATTCGGATCAGCAGCGAACCCGGTCCGCTCTGGAACATAAGGCAGGCTGTCACGAAACACGGGACTGTGAAGATTGGAATAAACTCGGCGCGTCGCCAAACTTAGCTTATTCAAACCGATGTCGGAGCGTGCGCCGTAGGCCTCGTCGAGAACAGCGGTAGAATGATCCATTTCCGATTGGAGACCCGTAAGTAATTCGCGCAATTGGAGGTAGAGTTCCAAGGTGAGACCGGTGCTGACTGTGACCATCTTGCCGCGCGGATCGGTCGCCGGGCTGATACTTTGAACGGCAAGGTGCTTCTTCCATTCCAGCACCGAAATCGGACTTTGCGGATTCCTTAGTTGGAGCAACACAGCCGGCGCGCGCTGGCGGTCAATTTGAAAGTAGTCGGCCACACGCAAGAGCGCCATCGGGTAGAGAACTGCGGTCCCCATTGGCTTCGGCGTGCCCGGATATGACGGGCTGGCATCGATATAGGCCTGGCAGATGCGAAGGGAGGTTCCGTGGGACCTCGCAGTAAGGCCGATTAAGTCGGCCAATCGCATTAGAGGATGTCCTTCCTCCCGTCCCATCGCTGGGAATTGGTTTACTGCACTTCCTACAGGAAGTCCGGGAAACCCATAAATGGCAATCTCGTGCGCTAGGCGAGCATGATGGCGTCGGAGAAACTCGCCTACGATTAGAAAGTGATTCCGCTCCCATTGTCCCGCGTCCGAAGGGAGGTCTTGGAATTTCCAAAGACGAGAGGACTCCAAGCCAATGATGTTGCCCAACGTTCGATCATTAAATCGCCGAGCTTCCCGCGCGTAATCTTCCCACAATTCGTGCCAAGGGCGGTCGGCCGAATGGGCCTCGTGGCGCTCCTTGAACCACGGGAGAGGGAGGAACCTTGACTCCTTGCTTACCAACTCCACGAAACCATCAGTGCGAACATGCATTGCGATGTCATGCAGTAAAGTCGCGCCAATAATTACTGCCGCATCAGCATCACACAAGAGGCGTGGGTCCGAATCCTTCTCGCTCTGTTCCCAGACGTATTTGGGAACAAGTTCAACCTCGGATTTCAATACAGTATTGATATGGTCGGTGCCGTGATCGGTGTAGTCGGGGAAAAAAGGCAATTTATTGTCAGCAAGGATTTCACCAACTCGATCAGCCAAAGCGCGAATCGGGGCGTGAAGATCAGAATCTTCAGAATCTAAAAGCTGCTTTAGTTGATTTGGAAATTCAATTTTTGCCATGACTAAAAGTGCGATTTTGAATCCAGCCGTAGTTAGCGTTGTTCACCGGCGGCATCCCGAATTTCCAGCGCACGTCCGACCGCAGGTTATCGCCGCCCCAATCGCTCATGTTGAAAGGCGGGTTGGCGAGGTCTTTCCAGACTGGCACAAAATCGGCTTTGAGGTCGGGGTGCAAATCCTGCCGGAAGCTGTCGGCGTTGCGCGGGCCGAGATTGGCGTCAATGCCGCGAATGGCGAGATTCATCCGCGCCAGTTTCCAGGTGGTGTAGTTGGATTCCTGCCCGTAAACGGCGATGTCGCCCACGCGCCCGCCGTGTTCTTCCACGAATTTTTCCGAGGACACGAACATGCCGCCCGAACCGCAGCACGGATCGAACACGCGGCCTTTGTAGGGTTCCAGCATGGCGACGAGCACCTGCACGACGCATTGCGGGGTGTAGAACTCGCCGCCGCCCTTGCCTTCCGCGCTGGCGAATTTGCCGAGAAAGTATTCATAGACGCGCCCGAGCACGTCTTTGGACTTCGCCGCCGATTCGTTGAAGCCGATGTTACTGATGATGTCCACGAGTCCGCCGAGCCGGACTTTGTCGAGGCTGGGCCGGGCGTAATCGCGCGGCAGCACGCCCTTGAGCGTGGGATTCTCGCGCTCAATCGCGCCCATCGCGTCGTCAATGACCTTGCCAATCTCCGGCGACTTGGCCTTGGCCTTGATGGTGTGCCAGCGGGCTTCGGGCGGCAGCCAGAAGACATTGGCGGCCAGATATTCGTCACGGTTCTCGGCAGCTTCGGTGCGGCCCGGTTCGTCCTTGATGAACCATTCGCTCTTGGGATCGGTGAAACCGAACAGCAATTGCTCGCGTTTTTCCTCGAAGGCGTCAGAAATATATTTCAGGAAAATGAGGCCAAGGCAGACGTGCTTGTATTCCGAAGCGTCCATGTGCCCGCGCATCTTGTCCGCCGCCGCCCAAAGTTGGGCTTCAAAGTCGAGAGCGGAGCCGTTGGCGGTTTTCTGAGTTTTTGCCATGCGCGGACGAGTTTATGCAGCCAGTTTGAATAGTTCGAGCAAATTGCCGTCGAACGCGGTTTTGGTTTCGGAAAATTCCGCCGGGATGAGCAGGGAGGCCTTGTGCAGAAATTCGTTGTGGAAATTTGTGTTCACCTCATCCGGCCAGTTGCAGCCCTCACCCGTCGCTGCGCGCCACCCTCTCCCATCGGATGGGCGAGGGACATTGCCCAGGTCAAACGCCCAGACCGTTTCATTTGCAGCCGGTTCCGGTTTTTTATTCAGAACGTAATTTGTCTTATCCATAATTTCTCCAATTCCTGATTTGCAAGCTGTAGGGCGATGCTACGCCGATGACCCGGCAGGTCAATGGGAAAAATAAAAGCATAATTCTGCCCAGTGGAACAGGCCAGGCCGTTTCACGGGCTGAAGAAAGCTGTCACCGGCGGCTGGTTTTATGGAGGTGCCTGAACGCGGCGATGCCCTTTTTCAAGCGGTAAGCCGCCACCGCTTCGTAACTGCGGTGGCAGCGTTGCGCCAGTTGCCGGTCAGGCAGTGTGCCCAGCAAGGCGGTTTCTACGGGTATCCATGGACGGGCGGCCTGCGATTGGAACTTGCGAACGCCAAGTTTTAGTCGGCGGCTGATGACGGCGGGAACGGTGCGACCCAAATGCCGGGCCAGTTGAGCGTCCGTTGCCGTGCCCAGCCGCCGGTCATCGTTCGGCGTCCAGGACCGGCGGCGCGTCGGGTCGGATAATCCGAGCCGGCGGCGGCGGAAACGAATACCTTGCATAGTATGCCCGGTGCGGCGGGCGATTTCCACGTCCGAAAGTTTTCCCAGCCAGCGTTCCTGCTGCGGCGTCCAGGGCGGGCGTTTTGAACGCGGTTTAATGATATGCAGCTTGCACCGGCGGCTGGCGACGGCGGAGAGGGTGTGATGAAAGCGGCGGGCAATTTCTTCATCGGACAGTTGGCCCAGCAACGCGTCTTGTGCGGCGGTCCATGCCGGTCGCCGGGAGTTGAAAACCGGGA
>Ga0182030_10001791_pt1 | contig 44844 bp, 27 predicted proteins | sample 812S3MmetaG_FD_121299 | JGI IMG/M metagenome (GOLD analysis project Ga0182030, IMG submission 121299) | Permafrost microbial communities from Stordalen Mire, Sweden - 812S3M metaG (Illumina Assembly) | ecosystem: Environmental > Terrestrial > Soil > Wetlands > Permafrost | place: Sweden...
CGCTTTCTGACAGCCAGCCTGACCGCCAGTGCTGGGTTCGCCGCGGTTCTCGCCTTTCGCAGCGATCTGCTGGCGCAAGTAGAAAATGCTCCCCCTGCGCTGCCCGATCCCATGCTCTACCGGCACGATGAAGAGGGATATTGGACTGAGCTGCGCAAGCAGTTCCTCATCCCGGAGGACGAGATCTACCTGAACAACGGAACTGTGGGATCAAGTCCTGCGCCGGTGCTGCGGGCGATTTTCAAGGGCTACAACTCGACCGAGAAGCTGGACGAGACCGATCCGGAGGATTATCCAATCTGGGGATACGGGCCGTGGAATGAATTTCGCGAACCGCTGGCGGCGTTCGTCGGCTGCTGGCGCGACGAGATTGCGCTGCTGCGCAATGCCACCGAGGCCAACAGCTACATCGCCAACGGAGTGGACATGAAGCCTGGCGACGAAGTCCTGATGACCGACCAGGAGCATCCGGGCGGCGAGCAGCCCTGGCAGTTGAAGGCGAAGCGCTACGGCATCGTGGTCAAGAAAATCACGCTGCCCATGCCAGTGAAAGACGCGCCGCAGGTGCTGAACCTGTTCAACGACGCCATCACACCGCGCACGCGCGTGATTTTCTTCAGCCACATCACGACCGTCACCGGCGTGGTGCTGCCGGCGAAAGAGATTTGCGCGCTAGCGCGGTCGAAGGGAATTCTGTCGGCGGTAGACGGCGCGCACGTCACCGGCATGATGCGCCTGCACTTGCACGATGTTGGCTGCGACATGTACAGCTCAAGCCCGCACAAATGGCTGCAGGCGCCGAAGGGCTCGGGCTTCCTTTATGTGCGCGACGAAGTGATCGACCGGATGTGGAACACGATCGCGACCGCCGGGTGGGACGAGCCGAAGCTGCGCGCCGAACGCTTCCAGCGGATTGGATCCTCGAATGTGCCGTCGCTGTGCGGGCTGAGCGCAGCCATCAAGATGGCGAACTCGATTGGCATGGAGCGTATCGAAAGCCGGCATCGCGAGCTGGGCGATTGCATGCTGGAAGAGATGATAAAGCGCGGCGCGGAGTCGTGGACTTCGCCCGATGCGAAATTGCGCTGCGCGATTGTGACGGTAAACGTTCCGCCCATCCAGCGAATGAAGCTGGAAGAATGGATGTGGAAGACGAAGAAGATACGGATTCGCGGAGGCGATCCGTCGAAGCTACGGCTATCGACGCCGTATTATCTGCGGAAGGAGGACATCGACCGGTATCTGGATGCGTTCGATGAGTACAAGCAGCGGAAAGCGTAAGGGCCCGACCCTGCGTCAGGGAAAGGCGGGCCGGCCTCCAGGTTGCTGTCAAAGCTTGGGTGGAGCACGCCTTCCAGGCGTGCATCAAGAGAAGCGCCGTTCAAGGAGGTCGGCTTCAGGCGCTGGGGTAAGTACCCCTGCATCTTCACCTCAGCGGCTAAAGCCCGGTTCTTGTTGCAGCCTCAACTCCATCGCTGAAGCGGCGCTCCACCCGACGCCACTTCGCTTACTTGTTGCTGAGCGCTTCCACGCCGGGCAGCTTTTTGCCTTCGAGAAACTCCAGCGAAGCGCCGCCGCCGGTGGAGATGTGGGTGATCTTGTCAGCCACGCCCGCCGCCTTCACGGCAGCGACGCTGTCGCCGCCGCCGACAATCGAAACCGCGGCGCCGTTATCGGCCACTGCGTCAGCGATCTTCTTCGTGCCTTTGGCGAAGGCTTCGATTTCGAAAACACCCATTGGGCCGTTCCACACGATGGTCCGCGCTCCGCCGATTTCGTCACAGAACAGCTCAATCGTCTTTGGCCCGATGTCGAGCGCCATCATGTCCGCCGGGATCGGCTCGCCTTCGCCGATATGACGGATGCGAGCTCCAGCTTCGGGCTTGTCGGCCACAACATGATCGACCGGCAACAGAAGTCTCACGTTGTGGGACTTTGCGTCGGCGAGCGTCTGCTTGGCCAGGTCGATCTTGTCGGCTTCCAGCAGCGACTTGCCGATCTCCTTGCCCTGCGCTTTGAGGAACGTGTACGCCATTCCGCCGCCGATGATGAAGGCGTCAACCTTGCCCATCAGGTGCTTGATAACGCCAATCTTGTCGCTGACCTTGGCGCCGCCAAGAATGGCAACGAATGGTTTTTGCGGATGCGAGAGCGCCTTGCCGAGATACTCCAGTTCCTTCTCCATCAGCAAGCCGGCAGCGCGCTTCTCCACGAAATGCGTCATGCCTTCCGTGGAGGCATGCGCACGATGCGCCGAGCCAAATGCGTCATTGACGTAGTAATCGCAGAGCTTGGCCAACTTCCGGGAAAACTCCGGGTCGTTGGCTTCTTCCTCGGGATGGAAGCGCAGGTTCTCCAGCAGCAAAGACTGGCCGCGCTCCAGCTTTTCGGCCATTTCTTCAGCCTGCGCGCCGATGCAGTCGGGCGAGAAGCCAACATTTTCGCCGCGACGCAGCACGTCGTCGATGAGAACACGCAGTCGCTCGGCGACCGGCTTCAGGCTCATCTTGGGATTGGGCTTGCCTTTGGGGCGTCCCAGGTGCGAGGCCAGGATCAAACGCGCCCCGTGACGAAGCGCGTACTCGATGGTCGGCAAGGTTTCGCGGATGCGAGTGTCGTCCATGACACGCCCATCATCGAGCGGCACATTGAAATCGACCCGCATGAAGATGCGCTTGTTGTTCAGAGAAAGATCGCGAATGGAAAGTTTTGTCATAGCGAAACACCAGTGACTAGTGGTCAGTGGCTAGTGGTCAGTGACCGAAGACCGATGGCACGAAGCGTCTCGAGTTACGAACCACTTAGCAATCAAGGACCGATGTTGCCCGCTAGCCAATGGCCACTGACCACGAGTCACTGGCCACTGGCCACCGTCTTACAGTCCCTTTTGCCCAAGGTAATGAATAAGGTCGCGGATGCGGCACGAGTATCCCCACTCGTTGTCGTACCAGGAGATGACCTTAACGCAATTGCCGGCAACGACGCGGGTCATGGGAGCGTCCACGATCGACGAGCGCGGATCTCCGCGGTAATCGATCGAGACCAGTTCGGCCGTTTCGTATCCCAGATAGCCCTTCAGCGGACCTGCCTCGGCGGCCGCTTTCAGGGCGGCGTTCACCTCTTCCGCCGTTGTCTTCTTCTCGACGAATACCACCAGATCGACAACCGAGACATTCGGCGTCGGCACGCGCATGGCAAAGCCATCGAGCTTGCCCTTGAGATCAGGAATCGCCAGGTAAATCGCCTTGGCCGCTCCGGTCGAGGTCGGAATCATGGACAGCGCGGCAGCGCGAGCGCGGCGCAGGTCCTTATGCGGGAAATCGAGGATGACCTGATCGTTGGTGTAGGAGTGAATCGTCGTCATGGTTCCGCAGACGATCTTGAAATTGTCGTTAATCACCTTGGCGATGGGGCCGAGGCAGTTCGTGGTGCACGACGCGTTCGAGATGATGTGATGCTTCGCTGCATCGTACTTGTCTTCGTTCACTCCCATCACGATGGTGATGTCTTCGTTGGTCGCCGGAGCGGTGATGATGACCTTCTTCACCGGCCCGTGTAGGTGCTGCTTGGCCAATTCCGCCTTGGTGAACTTGCCAGTTGCCTCGATCACCACCTGTGCGCCAACGGATTCCCAGTCGAGCTTGGACGGATCTTTTTCGGCGAACACTTTAATGTTCTTGCCATCGACGCTGATGAAGTCAGCGCCGGCGGAAATTTTGTTCGGCAGATTGCCCAGAATCGAGTCGTACTTCAGCAGATGGGCAAGAGTTTTGGGATCGGTGAGATCGTTGACGGCGACGAATTCCAGACCGGAATCGTTAAGCGCGGTGCGGAGGATGTTGCGGCCAATGCGGCCAAAGCCATTGATACCTACTTTGATTGCCATAGTACCTCGTCAAGAAGTGCGAATTGAAATACGAAAATGTGATCGTACACTGTACAGTCCCGAGCGGACAGTGAGGTCAACCCCAAAGCCTAGCATCCAGACTGGGACGACGACAATGCCGGAACTGCAAAACACTGGTTGGCGCCGCACAAAAGGGGAAGCGAGCAGATTGCTCCCAGCTAGGCAAGCGTGTTACAAGTGCAACATGCGCAGATGGAGCCGCGACCGCGGCAAGCGGCGCAAGCCGCAGGCAGACAAACCGGGACCAGACAGTCCCGCGCCTTTGCAACCCAAGTTTCCCGAGCCGGCCGGTTCGGAAGCGACGATGAACCAGCAGCCTGAGTTCGAGTCTCAGCCAGACGAAGCGGAGCTTCAGGAATCTCAACCTGTGGCGGAAGCCGACGGGAACGTGGAGCCCCAGCAGCAGTTCCGGCGTGACCGCAACCGCCGCCGCGGACGTCGCGGACGTGGCACTCGTCCACCGGGAGCGGCCCAGCCGCCAACCCTGCCTGGGCCAGGAGGTCCGACGGGCGAAGCCGGTGAGGCCGAAGCGCCAACCGAAGCTGCTGAACCTGTAGCTCAGCCCGTAGCGGCGGCCAAACAGCCGAAGGGCGCTGTGGTCTTGTCCATCGGCCTTCCGGGCTCGGGCAAGAGTACTTGGTTCAAACGTCACAACATTCTTCCGCTATCCAGCGACATGGTCCGCATCCTGCTGTTCGACGATGTGACCGAACAGCGTTATCAGGACCTGGTCTTTTCCACGCTCCGCACTATGCTGCGGGCCCGCCTGCTGGCGCGCCGTCCTTCGAATTATCTGGACGCGACCAATCTCTCTGCTCACGAGCGCCGCACCTGGATCAAGCTGGCACACGACTTCGGCTATGAGGCGCACGCGGTGTTCTTCGATGTGCCGCCGGAGATTTGCATTGAGCGGAATCGCCGGCGCGAACGCAACGTTCCCGAAGATGTAATGCATCGCATGGCAGCCAAGCTGCGGCCGCCGAAGTTCGAGGAAGGTTTTGCCAAGATCACGGTTGTTCGCTTGAAGAAAAAAGACGGAGCAACAGATCCGCCGGAAGAGCCGCGCCAGGAGTTCGCCATCGAGCCCGACGAAGGCGGCCCGCCGGAGATTGTGGATTCCGAGTGACTGAAATCTCATGCAGTAAAGAAAAAGCGGCCTATTGGCCGCTTTTTCTTGTCACTAATTCCGGACGATCAGACGATTGGACGTTGATACTCCTTATCCAGCCTTCTCCATCAACGCAAGCGTGGCGTTGCGCTTCTCGACCATATCTCTCGTAACTTCGCACTCCCGCACGCGCTTTTGACTCGGCAGCGTATACATCAGGTCGAGCATCAGCTCTTCGAGAATCATCCGCAGACCGCGAGCGCCGACTTTGCGGGACATCGCCTCGCGGGAGATCGCACGCAGGGCTTCCTCCGAGAAGCGCAACTTGACGTTTTCGAACTCAAACAGCCGCTGATATTGCTTGACGATGGCGTTCTTCGGCTTGGTGAGAATCTCTACCAACGCGTCTTCGTCAAGATCGCTGAGCACTCCAACCACCGGCAAGCGGCCCACAAACTCGGGAATCAGTCCAAACTTGATCAGGTCTTGCGGCTGGACTTGGGCGAGCAATTCGGTGTCACGCTTGTTGCTTTCGGTGAATGCGGCCTCCTTGGCTTCGTCGGTACGGAAGCCCATGGACCGCTTGCCCAGACGCCGGCCGATAGTGCGTTCCAGCCCTACGAACGCTCCTCCGCAGATGAACAGGATGTTGGTCGTGTCCACCGGAGTGAACTCCTGGTGAGGATGCTTGCGTCCGCCCTGCGGTGGAACGTTCGCAACCGTGCCTTCCAGAATCTTCAGCAGCGCCTGTTGCACGCCTTCACCCGAAACGTCGCGAGTAATGGAGGGATTCTCGTCTTTGCGGCCAATCTTGTCGACTTCGTCGATGTAGATGATGCCTGTCTGCGCGCGCGCCACATCGCCGTCGGCAGCTTGCAGCAGCTTCAGAATGATGTTCTCGACGTCTTCGCCGACGTAACCGGCCTCGGTCAGTGTCGTGGCATCGACGATGGCGAACGGGACATCGAGCATCTTGGCCAGCGTCTGCGCCAGCAGCGTCTTCCCTGTGCCGGTCGGGCCGATCAGCATGATGTTCGACTTGGCGAGTTCCACTTCGCCGCCGTGCTGACGGTTCATGTAAATCCGCTTGTAGTGGTTGTAAACCGCTACTGCGAGCTTCTTCTTGGTCTGTTGCTGGCCGATCACGTATTCGTCGAGGAACGCTTTCACCTCAGCCGGCTTGGGAAGTTGGTTGGGCGCGGCGCTGGGTTGGGCCTCGGAACGGTCGTCTTCCAGAATGGAGTTGCAGACGGCCACGCACTCATCGCAGATGTAGGCGCGCGGGTAATCGGTGGGCGAGGAAATCAGCTTGGCGACGGCGTCTTGTGACTTGTGGCAAAACGAACACCGAAGTATTTCTTCGGAACCGGTCCTGGTCCTCACGGAAACTCCTTTACAGCGCACGCTGGCAAATTGGAATTTCTACTCCAAATTGCTTTTCCCGTCCGCTCCAATCCGGAGGGGCCGTGCTGCCCCTGTGAGAAAGCTGCCGTTGTCGGCCACCGGCAACCTTCCCGCGAACCCTGCGGCGCTACTTCGCCACTGGAGCTATTGAACCACAATTCCGCCTTCTGCTACGCGCCGCTAGTGCAATATTCGGTACCACTTTGGAAGCAGGGAGAGAAGATTTTCCCCACCTTAGTCATCGTCCTATTTGTGCTTAAAGATAATGTCGTCAACGATGCCATATTCCTTCGCCTGGAAGGCATTCATGATGAAGTCGCGCTCCACGTCGCGTTCCACCTTCTCCAGCGGCTGACCGCTATGCTTGGAAAGCAGTTGATTTGTGATTTCGCGCATGCGCAAAATCTCGCGCGCATGAATGTCGATGTCCGTCGCCTGACCGGAAAGGCCCGACATCAACGGCTGATGAATCAGAATGCGTGACGTCGGCAGCGCGAAGCGTTTCTTCGGCGCTCCGCCGGCCAGCAGGGTCGCGGCCATGCTGGCGGCCTGGCCAATGCAGATCGTGGTCACATCGGGCCGGATGAACTGCATGGTGTCGTAGATCGCCATGCCCGCCGTAATCGAACCGCCCGGCGAGTTGATGTACAGCGAAATGTCCTTCTCCGGATCTTCCGCCTCCAGAAAAAGCATCTGCGCGATGATCAGGTTCGCGACGTTGTCGTCGATAGGAGTGCCAAGAAAAATAATATTGTCCCGCAGCAGGCGGGAATAAATATCGTAGGCCCGCTCGCCCCTGCTGGTTTGCTCAATCACCATGGGCACAAGCATTGTTTGCAGCTCCTTCAGCTTCCCCAACCACACCTCTTCCCTGAGGATGGAAAGGGAAAGTGGAATGCAGGCCGCCCTATGCGGACCTGCGGTAAAGAGAATCTAAGGTCTTCTCGTTGCGGAGGCGATGCCGAATTCTATCCAGCCCGCCATCCTTCGTCAAACGCTCGCGGACCTGCTCGACCGTCTGTTTCGACTGACTGGCCAACGCTTCCAGTTCGCGGTCAAATTCCTCGTCGCTGACCTCTATCTTTTCTTCGTCAGCAATCTGCTCAAGGATTAAGGAAGCCTTCACCTCTCGCATTGCCGCGTCCCGCTGGCCGGCCCGGAGACGCGCGAAATCCATGCGCTTCATGTCTTCGGTTTTCATGCCTTGTGCTGCCAAAGCCCGCAAGCCGCGCTCCAGCCGAAGGTCAATCTGTTCATTCAGCATCGCTTCCGGGATGGAAAAGTCGTTGCGCTTTACCAATTCCTGCACCAGATTGTCCTTCCCCTGGTGCTGCGCCTCGTGTTCCCTCTCCGCCTTCATATTCTCCCGCAAGCGATGGCGCAGCTCGTCAACCGTATTCAACTCGGCGCCCAGTTCCTTGGCAAAGTCGTCAGTCAACTCTGGAATACTGCGCGTCTTGACACCATTGACGTTTACTTCGTAGGTCATAGACGTGCCGGCGAGCCGCTTGTCGGAGAAGTCGTCCGCATACTTCACATCGAAGGTGAGGCGGTCGCCGGACTTGGCCCCTCGCAGGTTGGCAGAAAATTCCGGGATGGTGTTCTCACCGCCAATCTCAACCATGATCTCGTCGACCTCGACCGGCTTGGACTCGGCTGAGCCTTCCTTCGGCGTGCCCTTGAAGCCGACCACCGCGAAATCGCCATCGGCCAGGGGGCGGTCGTCCTCGACGGCGCTATACGTGGCATGCTGCTGGCGCAGGTTTTTGAGCGCGTTCTCTACATCCTCGTCGGTGACATTCGTGTCCAGAGTGGTGACCCGGATGTCGTCGTAAGGCGCCAGCTTAATCTCCGGCAGAATCTCAAACGAGGCCTTGAACCTGAGGGGTTCGCCTTCATGGATGTGCAAGTCGGTGACCCGCGGCTGCGACACCGGCGACAGGTGTTGCTTCTTGGCTTCTTCGCGAAAATACCGCGGCACCAGGGCCTCCACCACCTCGCTCTTGATCTCCTCGGCGAAGCGTTGCCGCACGATCGAGGCAGGGACCTTGCCCTTGCGAAAGCCGGGAATGCGCGCCAGTTTCTGATAGCGGCTTACCAGGCTATCAGTTTCGGTTTTAACGACCTCGGCCGGGACCTCGACTGTGAGGTCACGCTGACACGGGTTTGGTTGATCGGAAGAACTGGTTTCGGCTGGTGTGGCTTCAATCGTCAATGCATTGCCTTCAGAGCTTGGATATGGCGTGCTCAACACTGGCATGCGCGCTGCGGGTGGATGTGCGCACTACCGGCGTCCTCAGCGATTGGCGGAGATTCCCGCCAATTGCCTCAACTTAAGTTTATGAGAGCGGTGCGGAGCGGTCAAACGGCGGCCAAGGGCAGGCCAGCTACAGGTCGATTCCCAGGCCCGCCGAGTTGCCCTTATCCGCAACGACAGTCTGTCGGGCTTGGCAGGCTCACGAAGCGTCGAGCTTGGAATGCAACGCTTTCAAGTAAGCGTCTATGGTCGCGGTGTAGCCTTGCACGTAGCGGGAGACGAACCGGAAGGTGGGATTGTAGACCTCGCCATTCTCGGTGATCGTCAGCGTTGAGCCGTCGCTGGCGGGCGCGATCTCATAGGTCCAGCTGCCGCCAAAGGGAAGATGCGGATCGGCGATGCATGTGATGAGCTTCTGCGGCGACACGGACTCGACTGCTTCATACGTGATCTTCTGTCCATGACTGCCGTATTCGATCCACTTGCGTTTTCCGTCATCGGAGGGAAGGATTTCAAACTTCTGGATCTCCGGTCTCCACGTCGGCGGGCCGGCAATGACGTCCCAAACTTGTTGCGGCGTTTGCCGGAAAGCCGCCGTACGGGTCGCCGTGTGTTTCACCGGCAACCGGGAGCCGAGCAACGCGATGACGGCGACTGCGCCGCCCAGCACAAGCAGGATTGCGACGATTGACTTCAGCATGAAGTGGAAACTCCACATGGGATGGTGCTGACGCCGCAGTCTAGACTGAAACAATGGCCTTCGGCAAGCGAGGCAATATACGCATCTGTGGGCCGCCGCTACAATTGCAAAGATGTCTTCCGCTCTGACTGTGCTCAATCATGAAGTGGTCGAGTGCACGCGCTGTCCTCGGCTGGTGGCTTATCGCGAACAAATTGGCCGTGAGAAGCGCCGTGCGTATCACGACCACGAATACTGGGCGCGGCCGGTTCCCGGCTTCGGCGATCCACACGCCCGTGTGCTCATTCTCGGACTCGCTCCGGGCGCCCACGGTTCCAACCGCACCGGCAGGCCGTTCACCGGAGACGCTTCGGGTAAGTTTATGTATCCCATCCTGTACAAGGTGGGTTTCGCATCGCAGCCCGACGCCGACCATCGTGACGATGGCTTGAGCTTGCTCGACTGCTACATTACAGCTGCCGTCCGCTGCGCTCCGCCTGATAACAAGCCTCTACCCTCCGAGCTTGCCAACTGTGCGTCGTTTCTCGATCGCGAGCTGGCAATCTTGAAAAACCTGAGGGTAGTGGTCGCACTGGGCAAAATCGGCTTCGATGCGTACTTGAATTACTTGAAGCGTCTCAGCCTGATTCAGAGCCGGGCGGCTTATGCATTTGCCCATGCCGCAAGCTACCCAATGCCGAACGGAGTCGTGCTGCTGGCGTCGTATCACCCTTCAAACCAGAACACGGCGACTGGCAAGCTGACGGCCACGATGTTCGAGCAGGTGTTTCGCGAAGCGAAGAGGATCGCCGCGCGCAAGTAATCTCCATTGACCTTGGTTGACAATAGGAGGCCACAGTGTCACGATTCGCACGCGGGCTGTCAGCTACAGTCTGCGCAAGGGATGGATCAAATGGGAACAAAATTATTTCGAACCCTGACGATTGGAATTTGCCTGCTGGCTTTCGCGGCAGTCAACGCCGTCGCAGCTACCAGCCGGTCAGCTGTGGGAACCTGGAGGCTTGACGTCTCCAGATCATCCTACGAGAACATGCCCGCACCAAAATTCGAGAAACTGGTCGTTACCACAGATAAGCCCGACGCAGTGAAATGGGCCTTAACGGGGGCTTCCAACGACGGCAAGACTTATATCTCCATGTACGACGGACCCATCGACGGCAAGGACCGTCCCTTCGGGAACAGCTCAGTGGGTAACAGTATCGCCTACACCAGGGCAGCGTCTGGCGTTGAATGGACGGTAAGGAACAAGAGCGGGGCCGTCATCGAAACCGGGAGCAGTCAGCTCTCGCCAGACGGGAATACGCTGACCCTGAAGGGAACTACGCAGGGGCCCAGCGGGAAATCGAACTTTATCTCGGTGTTTGAGCGGGTGCCGTAACCTGCCGAAGGCAGAGGTGACCCTAGCCTGGCGCCAGTTCGTTGATTCTGGCTGCCATTTTGACGTCGCGTTGTGTTACTCCTCCGGAATCGTGCGACACCAAAGCCAGCGTGACCTTGTTGTAGTTGATCAGGATGTCGGGATGATGGTTCACAGCTTCTGCAGCTTCCGCGATATGGTTCACGAATTCCATGGCTTGGAGAAAACTTGCGAACTGGAAAACGCGCTCGATGGTGTTGCCGCTCGTCCTCCAGCCGGGAAGCTGTTGCAGGGCCGTTTGAATTTGGGCATCGGATAAAACTGTGCTCATGCGAATTCCTTACTGGCTTCTAATACTACGCACCTGCCGAGTTGCTTAATCTACTGGTTCCCGCGGCCATAGCCGCTGGACCGTGACCGGTGTTTCGACTGTTTCGGTGGCTTGCACACACTAACGCCGCGTGTTGTTGCCTCCAATCTCGTTTCTCAGCTTCAGCCAGATCTGCTCGGATACTCCGAGGAACACCTTCACGATCTCGGGGTCAAACTGTTTGCCGGCGTTGCGTTCGATCTCGCGCCTTCCGGAAGAAATGGATTGCGCGGCACGGTAGGGCCGATCGGAAGTGATGGCGTCGAACGTATCGGCAATGGCGAATATGCGTGCTCCCAGGGGAATTTGGTCGCCCTTGAGGCCGCGGGGATAGCCGCTGCCGTCATAGCGTTCCTGGTGTGAATAGACGATGTCGGCCGCCTCTTGTAAGAACGGTATCTTGCGCAGCATCTGGTACCCAAGAGAGGCGTGCTCGCGCATAATGGCCTGTTCCTCCGCGCTGAGACGCCCGGGCTTGCGCAAAATCGCATCGGGAATCGCCATCTTGCCCACGTCATGCAGGAAAGCGCCGCGGGCGATGATGCGGACTCGTTCCTGCGGCAACTCCATTGCACGCGCAATGGCGATCGTGAAGGCTGTGACGCGCCGGGAGTGACCTTCCGTTTCCGCGTCCTTCAGGTCCAGCGCGTCGCCCAGGGCCTCCAGCGTGATGTCGTAGGAGCGCTCCAGATCGGCGAGGGCTTTTCGCAGCATCTCAGTCCTGGCAGACACCAGCGACTCCAGGTTCGTCTGATACTCCAGGTTCTCCAGTCGCAGCCGGCGGGTCTCCAAGGCCCGGCGCACCATCGCCAGCAACTGCTCCCTTTCGAACGGCTTCAGGAGGTAATCGTAGGCGCCGTTCCGGATGGCGGCGAGCGCCACGGAAATGTCGTACACCGCTGTCACCATCACCACCGGGATGTCCGGGTTTACCTCCTTCATCTTGGAAAGCAAAGTCAAGCCATCCACGCCCTCCATGATCAGGTCGGACAGCACAATCGAGATGTTCTCGTTGGAACGCAGCACGGCCAGCGCATCGTGAGCCGACGACACAGGACGGCACTCGAACCCAGCTTGAAACAGGATCGAGCACATTATGTCCCGAACCGACGTCTCGTCATCCACTACTAATATGCGCCCATCAGCCATTAGGACAAAGGGTCTCCACCCCACAGTTACTGCTGCGTCTCTCGATTGTATTGTTGTCAGGACTTGGCGACACAATTGTACCCAAACAATTTACGTTTCTGGCTACAGGTGTTTACAGCTTTTGCCAATGTCAACTGCTAGCTTTTCTGCGACCCCTCCTCTGCGCTTTCCAGTTCCTCTTCCTCCTCACGCTTGAGCGGACGCAGAAGCGGGAACAGGATCACATCGCGAATAGAGCGCGAGTCGGTCAGCAGCATCGTCAGGCGGTCGATGCCGACTCCTTCCCCGGCCGTCGGTGGCAATCCATACGACAGCGCACGAATGTAGTCCTCATCCATCTGGTGGGCTTCTTCGTCGCCGCGGGCGCGCTCGCCCAGTTGTTGCTCAAAGCGCCGCCGCTGTTCCTCAGGATCGTTGAGCTCGCTGAAGGCGTTTCCAATCTCCAGACCGCCGGCAAAAATCTCGAATCGCTCCACCCAGTCGGCGTTCTCTTCCGGCTCGCGCTTGTTTTTCGACAGTGGCGAAATCGCCAACGGAAAATCGTAGATGAATGTGGGCTGAATGAGGTGCGGCTCGGCAACGTACTCGAAGATCTCGGCGATAGTCTTTCCATCCGGCGCGGTACGATCGTACGGGATGTGCGGATTTGCCGCATTGAAACGGTGCACCATGGCGCCGATCTGTTCCGAACTGGCGAAGTCGCTCATCTGCGGTTTGTCGCCGGCGTTCTCCGGCCAGAACCTGATGATGGCTTCGCGCATCGAAAGGCGCTGCACCTTGCCGAAGTCGATCTCATGCCCATTGAAGTGCGCGACGGTGGTGCCGTTAACGTCCCGCGCCACTTGTGCCAGCATCTCCGCTGTGAAGTCCATCATGTCGCGATAATCCGCATACGCCATGTAGAACTCCAGCATGGTGAACTCGGGATTGTGCTGCGTCGAAATGCCCTCGTTGCGAAAATTGCGGTTGATCTCATAGACGCGGTCCATGCCGCCCACTACCAGCCGCTTCAGGTAGAGCTCGGGCGCAATGCGCAAATAAAGATCGACGTCCAGCGCGTTGTGATGCGTGATAAACGGCTTGGCTACCGCACCACCGGCGATGGGATGCATCATGGGCGTCTCCACCTCAACGAAGCCGTGCGCGTCGAGGAAGCGCCGCATCGATTGCACTACCTTCGCACGCTTGATGAACACTTCGCGCACGTCGGGGTTCATGGTGAGATCGACATAGCGTCTGCGATAGCGCGTCTCTACGTCCTGCAACCCGTGCCACTTCTCCGGCAAGGGAAGCAGGTCCTTCACCAGGAAGGTGATCTGGTCGACGTGAACCGTCAACTCGTTGGTGCGCGTGCGGAAGAGATAGCCTTTTATGCCAATGTAGTCGCCGATGTCCAGCAGCTTGTAGAGCTGAAAGCCCTGCTCGCCAACTGAGTCGAGGCGGACGTAAATCTGCAACCGCTTGCCGCCTTGCTGCAGATGAGCGAAGCCGGCCTTGCCTTGCACGCGGATCGACATCAGTCTCCCGGCAACGCTGACATTGATCCGAGGCGACTCCAGCTCCGGAACGGTCTTGGTGGAAAACTCGGCGACGATTTGCGGGATTAGGTGCGTGGTCTCGTAGCGATAGGGATATGCGGACTGCCCCAGCGCCTCAATCTGTTTCAGCTTTTCTTTGCGTAACTCGTAAATTTTCTGGTCAAGTGCCACAGTGAGTCCTGATGCCCCGCATCCAGCGAGGGAGGAGGATGGAAACGTTGATTATAGAGGGTACAGGCGGTGCGCGATGGCGAACGTTGAGGGCGCCCAGTATAATTCATCGCGCATTATAAACTAAGCCAGCGGAGTCCACCCTTGCCTGCACTCGATCCCGCAGCGACTGCCAACCACTTTGAAGGTGTCAGTCCGATTTTGACCGTGAAGAATATTCTCGCCAGCATTGACTATTACGTAGGTGTTCTCGGCTTCAAGGTTGACTGGGGTGGTGCCACCGGGTTCGCATCAGTTTCCCGTGACGGTTGCCACATCATGCTATGCGAAGGCGACCAGGGGCATCCCGGCGCTTGGGTCTGGGTCGGCGTCGGGGACGCCGGAAAGCTTTTCGAAGAATACAAAGCCAGCGGCGCGAAGATCCGGCATCCCCCGACCAACTACGAATGGGCCTACGAGATGCAGGTGGAGGACCTGGACGGGAACGTGCTTCGCCTTGGCTCGGATCCAAAGGTGGGCGAGCCCACCGGACCGTGGCTCGACATGCATGGCATTCATTGGGAGAGGTTACCCGACGGCAAATGGATTCGGACAGCAGCGAAAACAAGGTAACCACAGGGATCGCCCCACTGCCGCGAATTCGCGTCACTCGTCGCCGGCGAGGAGACGCCACGACTGATCTAAATCCGCAGGCCGGACGAATGGCAGACGAGTCAAGGGTGCGGGGCTGGATGCACAGGCGTGCCCGGCGCAGGATCGCCACGGGCATGGTCCGAGGGCCGCAAGTCTGTCCCGTGCGTTTCTGGAGCGATCAGCTCTTGCGTCGATCGATCACTCACCATGGTGCGCAAAAGCCCGTCACGACAGAACCACCAGCCGCGAAAAACCTGTTCCTCACCGTAGCGGACGCGCAATGGCCGCCAAAGCGAATCGCCGCCCAGCAGCGGGGGAGAATTCTCGCAAGCTGGAGACTTTGTATCATCAAGGGCTGAAACGCAGGATTCATTGATTGCAACCGAAACACACCGCGTGTCGCTTCGCAGGCCTGTACCGAGCGCCTTAAGCGCGCTCTCCTTCGCACTCCAGATCAGGGCTATCAAGGCGAATCGGGCCGGCTCGGCCGCTTGCCTTGTCATTGCCTGTTCTTCCGCAGTGAAATAGTCGCCGACGAATGCGTCGCTGCGTGGCTCGACAACCTCCACGTCGCAGCCGAGCATTGCATCGGGTTCCCCCACTGCACAGGCCGCTATTCCGCCACGATGACTGAGGGATATGGAAACATCGCCGGGCGCCGCCTCAATAAAGACCTCCGGCGCACCGGAGGCAGCCGGTCGTATTTCGATCGTGGCCAGAATCCCAGGATCATGCGGCAGTTCAAGGTATGCGGCAATCGCGCGTTTCGCAGTCCATCGGCCCAGACGCCAATCGGCTCGGCGTTTCGGAAAGCGCAGACTGCCCAGATGCGACGTCTCCCAGGCGCTGAACCAATCGTCTTCCGTGCGCACATCCGCCAACGATTGTTCCAGCCAAAGTACTCTCATCAATCCGCCTGCAGGGCTGAAGCTCGCGTCTCCGGGAGATCTGAGCTTGAGACCGTCTTCTTCGCAGCTCGCGCCGCCTCTTCCTTACCTATGCCACGCGCAATCGCTCCAATGAGATAAGGCCGAAGCTCTCGCGGCGGGATGATTCTGTGCAGCGCCCCTACCTCAAGAGCGCGATGCACGCTGTGGATGCGATCGAACTCGGCCGCCATCTCGCCCAGCTTTTCGGAATGCACAACCTGGAAGAGTTTATTCCATTCCGAACGCAGCCGGTCCTTCTCCGAGCCTTCGGCATGGGCAATAGCCTGAGACAGAGCATCCATTCGCGGATCCTTGCGCGCTCGGGTGTCGACCTCTCCGGCAAACACCACGGCAGCAGCTGGAGCACCCCCGATTACCGACGCGTAGGTTCCTTCCAGCGCTATGACTTCCAGTTGCTCGTTGAGGGCGCGCGAGAAAACAACATACGCGCCTCCGTGATAACGCGAGACCACGCAGAACACCATTGGTCCCTTGAAGTTCACTACGGCCCGGCCAATCTCCGCGCCATACTCCAGTTGCAGGCGCCGCATGGATTCCGGCGAGCCGTCGAAGCCCGAAAGATTGGCGAGCACGACCACCGGCCGGTTGTTGCTGGCCGAATTGATGGCGCGCGCCAGCTTCTTGGAGGAGAGCGGAAACAGCGTGCCGGCCGTCCAGTAGTCGGGCCCGTCGGCAGGAACGAATCCAAAGCGCGGCACGGGTTGGGATTCGATACCCAGCAGACAAACCGGATAGCCGCCCAGATGGGCATCCCACACCACAGCGGTTTCGGCCGATCGCATACCTGACCAGCGCTCCAGCGGCGTATGGTCCTGATCCACCGCCGCCATCATCACGCTGCGGATTTCGAATGCATTCTTCCGGCCGGCGTTGGTCTCGTCCGAAAAGATCTGGCCTATGCGTGTGAAACCCTGGCCGTTGCCGTCTCCATGCGGGTACACCTGCACGTCGCGATCGACGGGATCGCTGGTTGCAGCCCGCCGCGGGAACCGCTCACCTGGCACTACGTAGGTGTGCTCGTAATGCTGCAGCAGGATCTTGCAGGCCTCGTCGATATCGCGGGCGAAATACTGCGCTTGCCCATTGAAGCCCATGATGCGGTCGTAGCCGCCGATACCCTGATTGTCCTCCGCCGAGACGCTGCCGGAATAATCCAAGGCGCGTTTGCCGGTCAGCACCATTGCCGCCTTGGGAGTCATGATCAGGATGCCGCGGGTATGCATCAGCATGGTCGCCTCAGCATTCCAATATGGCTGCGCGCCCACGTTGATGCCGTTAACGATCAGGTTGATTTCGCCACCAGCCTGCGTAAACTCAATGATCGCGCGCAGGACGCGGGCGATCCAATCCATGTTCTCGACACCGCTGTTCATCGAGATCTTCGCGCCCGCCGATAACGTAAACCACTCCAAGGGGACCTGCATGGCCTGGGCTAATTTCAATGCCGCCAGAATTCGCGCGCATTCCGGCTCGGCGAGCGCGCCCAGATCCTTGCTGGGATCACCAAGAAGCACAACCCGTTTCATTCCTTCGGGATACTTGTCAGTAAAGTTGCGAAGGGTGCCTGCGATGATGTTGGCTGTGTTCTGACCATAAGGACGATGTACCGGAACCAGTTGTCCCTCGGCATCAAGATCATGCTCGACGAACTCGCCGGGCGGGAAGTCGGCCCGCGTGTCTCTGGGCGATGACGTGAGCATCTTCACAATCTCGAAGGGATACAGCAGCCCCCGCTGACGCATCTTCACGACTTTCTGATCGTAGGCCGTCAACGGCTTCATGGGTTGCAGTTTGCTCGCCGGCCGAAACGTGATCAGCATTCCAGCATCGCCCGGGGCAGAGATCCGCATCACCGTATCCCGAAGTTCTCCAGTTCGCGGATTGGGGATACGAACGCGAACCACTACCTGCTCTAGACCGATGCCGTCCGCCAGGGGCGCCAGCCGATGGACGATATCGTTGACTTCCTCCGGCTTAAGGTTGAGCGTCGGCCAGACATAAAGAAAAATGCGATTCCAGTACAGCCGTTCGCGCGGCGTGCGCTTCATCTGAAACTGCCGTATGGCTGCAACGGCCTCGCTGAACATGCGTTCAAGGTACGGAAGCTGGACGATCCTTCGCCATTTATCCCGCACGGGAGTCAGATCGCGCACTTCCGCCACGGCAAACAGGCGTTCATCCTTCGGATTATCGTTGGCCACGGCATGCAGCAGATAGACATCCTCCACCGATGGCAAACGCTCGATCTTGAAGTTTGCCAAACGCCATAGGTGCAGACGCTCGCCCATCCTGGGATGAACGCCACGGAAGAGTCCCACCTCTTTGTAGCCGTCCGCGGAAGGTTCGTAGGTAAAGTGCTGCATCGCGCCCATGCCGGGATCGCCGGCAGCGCCCGACACAGCGACCACTACGCGTCGAATGGCACGGGGAAATGCAGCCAGGTTGGTAACGGAGTGAATCTCACTCTGGGTGCACTCCGGTTCGGGGAGTGAATCCTGCTTCCAGGTGAAGAAATCGAGGACGATGTCTTCGTCTTTCGGCACCTCGGCCAGGAAAGGAAACAATTCGCGCATGGTTTCACCCAGACGGGGATACTCTGCGTAAGCCATGAACACATGAATCTGCTTGTGATCTTCCTCGTACTGCGCGGTTGCAAAACAATGTCCTTCGATGGATAAGGCGCGGAAGTTGCTCAGCCAGCGCATGTAATAGCGGGAGTTCACGACTTGCATCATGATCTGCCGCAACCCAGCCGATGCCGCAGGAAATCTCCTCGCCAGCAGGCTGGCCAGCGGTTGGGGACAGTCGACCAAGGCAGACATTCGTTGGTGCAGGTCCGGAGCGTCGGGGTGGGCCGCGAGATAATCCAGGTGTTCTTCCATCGACGCGTAGACCTGCTTGCGCCCATGCTCGAACACCGGTTGTTCGAAGCAGCGATAACGCAGTTCGCGGGCCAGATCACTGACGCTGGGGAAAAGCTCGCGAGTGATTGAGACCATGCGATCGAGCAATGCCCGGAGCGCCTCGTCCCCTGATGCTAAACTGGGGGTCAGCCCCGCCAGTCGCCGCTGCAGGACACACAGTATGGGCGCAATCTGCTGCTCTGCCTTCCGGTGCGACTTGTAGATCCACAGCAGGCATTCCTCAAGCTCAGGAGAGCGATCAAGTGTAGTAATCCCGTAGTGGGCTAAGGCTCCCTTCAGGGCCTTGACAAAGTCCCGAGGTAGTCCTTCGCCACGAGTGTCCAGCATTCGCAGATAGGAGAAAAGATAAGCCTCGGTGCTGGGGGCTTCGCTTCCGACTTGCTGGCTCGCGATAGGCTTCCTTCGGAACAGCGACCAAAGGTCAACAAAAATATTGAGAATCGCGTCTTCCTGGCGGCGTATCTCGGCCTCGTTGCTGTCCGCTCCCGCCATTTGCTTCCATTCGGCGACTAACCGCGAGTTGTGCTCCGGATTTACATCGAAGCCGAGCATTAACCGGCGAAGCTCTTCCAGGTTTTGCAGCCAGCGCGAGTCAGACGTTTGGCCATCGCCGTTGGCGGGAAGTGGCGCTCCAAACCTCACTCGTTCCGTCGATTCGGTTGCGGCTTGCGCAGCGTCAGGTTCGATCTGCAAAATTGGATCGCCGGTGCACACCTGGACATTGGGTATGGTCATCACTTCGCGAATTCTTCCTGGGAATGGCGCGATCAGTTGTGTTTCCATCTTCATGGCTTCGAGCACCGCGAGGCGGTCTCCGGCCGAAACCGTATCGCCGGGCTTGACCGCAATCGAAACCACAACCGCTGGCGACGGCGCTCGTACGACTCCACCGTCGTCGCGGTCGATCCGGTGTGAGACACCGTCCATCTCCATGCGGAAGCTTGATCCCTGCTCAACCGCGACCACGTGAAACTTTTGGCCGAAGACAGTCAGCCAATATTCGTAGGGTCCAACCGATTCCACCTGAGCGTCAATGGACGATCCGTCTACCTCAATCCGGTATTGCCGCAGCCCCAGGCGGTAGACCTTCATGGAGTAGGCGTTATCGCAATACCGCAACTCCACGGCGTGTCCTATCTCACTGCGAACCTGTGGCCTGCCGCGCAGGGCCGAGGCATAAAACTGAGAATGTTCCACCCGAAGCTCGGACTCGTAAGACTTGATTGCCGCCATGACAAGTGCGACGTCAAGGTACTGGCGGGAGATGTGCTGACCCTTGGTTGCAAGGCGATCCATCCAGCCGATATCGACGTCTCCATTCTGGACCTCGTCCCGGCCCAGGAGGTCCAGCAGGAAGGCTCGGTTGCTGACGCCGCCTTTAATGACTACGACGCTTTCATGCAGCACCCGTTGCAGCCGGGCGAGAGCTTCGTGGCGGGTCTGACCGAACGCGATGATCTTGGCGATCATGGAATCGAATTCGGCAGGAATCGTGTCCCCTTCTTCCACGCCGGTATCGATTCGTATACCCGGTCCTGTCAACATGCGGAAACGCTCAATCACGCCGGGTGACGGGGCGAATCCGTTGTTTGGATCCTCAGCGTTCAGCCGCACCTCGATGGCATGACCAACGGTGGCAGGCGGATCGCCCTCCAGTCGCCCACCACGCGCCACATGGATCTGCAGTTTGACCAGATCGAGCCCGGTCGTACACTCCGTGACCGGATGTTCGACCTGCAGGCGGGTGTTCATCTCCATGAAGACGAATTGCTGCTTCTTCGGCTCATAGAGGAACTCGACGGTGCCCGCATTGTGATATCTGGCGGCCTGGCTTAGACGCACCGCTGTCTGCCGTAACTCCTGGTCCTGCTCTCGAGTAAGTGCCGGCGAAGGCGCCTCCTCCAGGATCTTCTGCTGGCGGCGCTGAATGGTACAGTCGCGGACTCCGGCCGCCCAGGTTGTCCCATGGTGGTCGGCGATGATCTGGACCTCAATGTGGCGTGCGCCGGCGATTACTTGCTCCAGGAAGACTGTGGGATCGCCGAAGGCCTTGAAGGCTTCGGCGCGAGCGCTGCCAAACGCGGTCTCGAAGTCGCCAGGAGACTGCACGCGTCGAATGCCGTGGCCTCCGCCTCCGGCCGTGGCCTTGACGAATACCGGATACCCAAGGCGCTCGGCCTGACGCCATGCCTCACTCAGCGTCTCCACCGGTCCGCCGCTCCAGTCGGCAACCGGTATCCGGGCCTGCTCAGCCAGACGTTTCGATGAGATCTTGTCACCCAGGAGCCGCATAACGTCGCCGTCCGGGCCGATGAAGACGATCCCCATTTCGCGGCACAGGTCGGCAAATTGCGCATGCTCAGCCACGAAGCCCCATCCTACCCAGACGGCTTCGGCCTCGGCCTTCCTTAAGGCGCGTTCCAGGTGGGGATAATCGACATAACAGCTCTTGAGGTGATTTGTATTGGGATCGGCGATCTGCGGCGCCCCGAGAGATACGGCCTCGTCCGCCTGGCGAACGAACATTGCATGGCGATCGGGATCGGTGAACAGAGCGATGGTGCGCAGTGCGGTACCGTACTCCTGGTTGAACTCGCGCGCCGCGTGGATGAAGCGCATTGCGGCTTCGCCACGGTTGACGATGGCGACCCGTTCAAATTTCTTCTCCATACTCCACCTTCAACTCGTCAGAACCCGTTGATGGCTATGAAATGACCTCCTGAGGGCACACTGCGTCGTGCAGCGCTTTCAGCGGCTCGGTGTCAACGCTGGTAGGGACCTGCGAAGTGCGATAGCCGTCCAGCCTGAGATAGCGGGTTCCTTCGCCGTCCACGACTTCTGCGTCAAACGTCCCCTCGGCGGGATGAGGCGTGACCAGTGCGTAGAAAGCGTGATGGTCCGTCAGATCCGGAGTCCCCGACCACGAGACGTCCTGTACCTGCCAGGGCAGCCCCATTCGGTTCTGCGCTGCCATCTCCCATAGCCCAGCCGTCTGGAAGCACAACTCGATCAGCCTGGGACCAAAGACCGTCGGCCCATCCGATGCCTTGCATTCGTCCGGTAACTGTGACCGCAAAGCGCCGACCATGTGCTCCCCATCCCACCACGCTTTTTCCAGCACCTGGTACGCCGGACCGTGGAAGTAGATGCGATAGATATGCGCGGCGTCGACAATTGCCTCAGCCGAAAGCCGCGGCTTGGGCCCGGTGATTGCGCCAGGTGTCTGCCGACTGACCCGCACGCGCGCGGTGAAGTGCGTCGTCTCCTGTGGCTCGGTTTGGCCTGCCAGTTTTCGTCGGCCAAAGAGACGGCAATCTGCAATCAGTTTTTCGCCCTGCCCATAGAGGACGGCTTGAATCATGACTGTCCTGGGCTCGTCCTTGTAGAACTTGAACGGCGCCAGGAAATTCACCTCTTCGATCGCTTCAATGAACCAGCCGGGGTGCAGACACAGCGCCGCTTCCGCAAATGCCTCGATGCCCATGACGCCGGGCAGTACGGGGATGCCATCAATCTGATGGTCGTAGAGGAACGGCTGCAGCTTGGGATCCAGTGTGGTCTCCATCGTGAGGCCGCTATAGATGCCAACTCCGGTGATTTTGCCGACCATTGGACCCTGAAACTCGCCGGAAGCGGCCAATGCCGCCACGTCCAGCCCTCCCGTGGCGTCCCACTCATTCAGCAAACTGCCGAGACGCTTTGCGATGAGGACTTCGCCGGTCCGGTCTCCAGCGGTCAGTTCGCGGCGGATCACCGGGATGGCGGCGTCCGGCGGCAGCATGTCGATGCCCGCCAGTTCCATCATCTTGGGAATGGAACCGCGCGTGGCCATTCCGATGCCACCCCACGCCGTCCAGTCAATCACGATGCCGCGCGTCTGCGGCCGAGTGGTGCGGAAGCTTGAGGTGTACTTGCAAAGCAGATCGTTGGCGGCGCTGTAATCGGTCTGGCCCCCGTTGCCGAAGCGACCAGCAACCGAACTGAAAGCGACCGTTGCTCCCAGCGGCATATCGCCGATCGCGTGCAAGAGGTTGAACCAGCCGTTGGCCTTAACGTCGAAGACGAGATCGAATTCGCGCTGGTCTTTGTCCGACAGGAAGTGACTGCGCTCCAGGCCGGCAGCGTGCAGCAGTACATCGATACGCCCGCTGCGCTGGCGTACTTGATCGATGACCTTGGCCACGCCGGCTGCGTCGGCGAGATTGACGCTGAAGTAGTGTGGCGTTCCGCCGGCGGCACGTACGGCATTGATCGCGCTGAGAGCTGCGTGCGCCCGCTCCAATCCGGCCAGTTCCTTTTCGACCAGGGCCGGAGTCGCCCGCTCGCCGCGCGCCTGCATTCGTGCAAACAGATCCCGCTTGAGATTGTCCTTGTCGCTGACAAATCGTGCGAGATCAGGGTTGTTAGCGTCAGGCTCGGGTACCAAGTCGAGCAGGTAAAAAGTTCCGCCCGAAGCCGCGGCCAAGTCCGCGGTAATGGCCGAGACGATGCTTCCCGCGGCCCCTGTGATCACAAAGACACTGTTTCGATTGAGTGCCAGGCCGGGCTGGCCATCGTCAGCCGGCTGTTCCTGCAGACCGACGGTCCAGCGCAGTCCGTTCTTGTAGCCGATCTCAACTGCGCCGTTGTCGCGCAGCGTTTCCCCGATCAGGATGGCTGCGATCTCCGAAGCCTCGCGATCTGCCGCGAAATCGACAGCTTTGACCAGAGCGTCTGGACGCTCGCGTTTGTAGGCCTTGGTGAATCCCACTACTGCGCCCCCCATGGGAGCGACCGCCCCGGCTTTGTCATAGCCATGCTGACCGCCAAGGTGTGTTGCCGAGACCAGGAACGTGCCGGAAGCGGCGACCTGATCGTACAGCCTGCGCATGGTAACGTAGAGCGACTTCACACGCACACGCAATGACTCGCGCCACTGCGCAGCGTCCATGCCGGAAAGCGGTCCTTCGTTGTCCAGCGCAGGCAGCCAGTAGACGCCCTGCACTGCACCAGAGGCCAGCCAACTGTCTATCGTGTGCTGCAGCGTGTCCGCATCCGGCGCGCCGGTGAGGAACAGAACCTCGACCTCTTTCTCGCGGAGTTGCTTGGTAAGCGATTCTGCTACTCCTCCGGAGTCAGACATGATCACCACGCGGCTTCCGCGACCAAGCGTTACTCCTGTTGCCTTGCACAATGGAAGCGGCGGCCGGAGGGTCGGCAAAGGTATCCGTCGAGGGATGCTGTTGGCCGCGTCGAAGCTGAGGAGCGGCGGCGAGGAAACCGTCGCTGCTGCGGGAACAGCCGGGATTGCGTTCGCGCTTGGTGCTTCCACTGCTTTGGCGCCGGCAGCCCCTCGCTGTGCGAACTTGACGACGTGAGCGAGAGTGGGGAAGTCGCGCAGTTTCAGGTTCTCGTCGCGTGGTATGTTGTACGCCGTGCGCACCGAGGCAAACATCTCCGCCTGTTTCACGGTGTCGATGCCGAGATCAGCTTCAAGGTCGAGATCAAGATCCAACATCTCCTTGGGATAGCCAGTCTTCTCGGCAACAATGTCCAAGACTCTTTGCTGGATCGCCTCGTCGCTCGCGACGGTATTGATAGCGGGTGGTGCTGTGGGCGTTGGCGTTGGATTCGATGCAGGCGAGGACACAGTCTCCGGCGCTTTTGGAGTCGCAGGCTGATGGGCTTCAATTGCAGGCCACGGGGCGTTTCCGCCAGCCAGATCAGGTCGCATTTCGTAAACGAACCGAATCACGTGGCCGATGGTCGGATAATCGCGCAGTTTGCGATTCTCGTCACGCGGGATGTTGTAGGCCTCGCGAATCGCCGCGAACATCTCGGCCTGCTTGACCGTGTCGACGCCAAGATCAGCTTCCAGATCAAGATCGAGGTCAAGCATGTCACTGGGATAGCCAGTCTTTTCCACGACCAGCGCGAGGACACGATCCTTCACCGAATTGTCGGCTGCGGCAACGGCGACTGGCGGGGGCGCAACCATCGCGGCCGTGGTATTCGTGATAGCAGCAGGTGCTGGGCCCGTCACCGAAAGCGCTGGTGCGACTGGCGCAGCCGGTTGCTCGGCCTTCGCCGCTGACGGAGTTCCGCCCGCCAGGTCGGGACGATTCTCGAATACGAAGCGAATCACGTGCGCCAGCGTCGGGTAATCGCGCAGTTTGCGATTCTCATCGCGCGGAATGCTGTAAATTTCGCGGATCGCGGCGAACATCTCCGCCTGCTTGACGGTGTCGACGCCAAGGTCGGCTTCCAGATCGAGCTCGAGGTCGAGCATGTCCTGCGGATAGCCAGTCTTCTCGACCACTAACGCAAGAATGCGGTCCTTTACTGAGCCGTTGTTCGCTGTGCCTTCGAGCGACACTGGAGGAGCGGACACAGCAGCCGCTACGGGCGCAACCGGTGTTGCCACCTTGGCTGAAACTGCAGGCTGTTCTGTTTTGGCCGCGGATGAAGCTCCGCCAACCAGGTCGGGCCGTTTCTCGTACACGAAACGGATGACATGAGCCAAGGTGGGATAATCACGCAGCTTAAGGTTCTCGTCGCGCGGAATGTTGTAGGTTGCGCGGATGGCCGCGAACAACTCCGCCTGCTTGACGGTATCGACGCCAAGGTCTGCTTCCAGATCCAGGTCGAGGTCGAGCATCTCTTCCGGATAACCGGTCTTCTCCACGACCAGCGCCAGAATACGCTCCTTCACCGAGCCGTCCGGCGTTGTAGCCGCAACTGGTGCTGGAACAGCAGCGACGTTTGCGGTCGCTGCATTCGCGATCGAAGCGGACGCCACTGGCGCTGCCACCATCGCTGCGGGTGCGACTGGCGTTACTACCGTCGACGCAGCGACTTGCTCCGTCTGCGGCACGGCCGGAGTTCCGCCAGCCAGGTCGGGCCGCTTCTCATACACAAAGCGGATTACATGTGCCAACGTGGGGTAATCACGCAGCTTGCGGTTCTCGTCGCGCGGAATGCTGTACATCTCGCGAATGGCGGCGAAGATTTCCGCCTGCTTGACGGTATCGACGCCCAGATCGGCTTCCAGGTCCAGGTCCAGATCGAGCATGTCCTGCGGATAGCCTGTCTTCTCCACGGCCAGCGCGAGAATGCGTTCTTTGACTGAACCGCTGGGCGCGGATTTTGGCAGCGCGGCCTGAACTTCCACGATTGGTTTCGGCGTTTCAACGCGCGGCGGTGGAGGAGCCGCCGCCTTGGCAACGACTGTTGCCGTTGCCGCCGCGGCTGTCGTCTGTACAGGAGGTGCTGGTTTCGACGCGGGTCGCGTCGGCGCAGCAGTTGGTGCCGCAATCGGACGCGAATCTGCAACTGTCGTTACCACTCGTGCCCACGGCCCTTGATCGCGCACGCGCAAGGTCCGCTTGACCACTTCCAGCTCGGTCGTCGGATATCCGGCGATATGGCTTAGCCAGCCTTTCCATACAGCCGGATCGGCGATGCGGTAGGTATAGCCCAAAGCATTTGGCTGGGCATGAACCCTGTTCTTTGTCGGAATCCAACGCAGGAGCATCATGCTGATCTGCGAACCGAATCCGGCGCCCAGGTGAAGCGCGTAATCGATGGGATAGACTCCGCCCTTTGAGAGGTTCAATGGACCTAGCTCGGGATCGACTTCCTTGAAGTTCGCTACCGGCGGCACCAAACCTGTCTCCAGCGCCTTCACGGCGAGGACGTCTTCGATGCCGGTTGCCATGGCATGGCCAGTCATTCCTTTGGTGTTCGCGACCACGATCTGATCCGCGGCATCGCCGAAGACGCGACGCAGTGCGTGGACCTCCGCCGAGGCGCTGCCGCCTCGTGCAGGGGTGTAGGTCTCATGGGAAATGAAAACCATCTGAGGAGCTATCTGTTGACGTTGAACGCCACTGTGCGATTCGGCCTGGCTTACCAGGTTCTCCATCACCTGGCCGATGTGCTGCACATCGAGGCGAGTGCCGTGGAAGGCGCTGTTGGCCGTGACGGCGCTTAGGACTTCGCAGATGGGCTGAATACCACGTTCCCGCGCGGCTTCGGCACTCTCGACCACCAGAGCCGCTGCGCCCATGCCCATAATCAGTCCGTGCCGGCGGCGGTCGAAGGGAATGGCGGCGTCTTCCACCTTTTCGTCGGTAGCTGCCGCTCCACTGGCCAGGAAGCCGGGGCCGAACCATCCGATCATGTTGTCGGAAGTGACATCGTCCGCCGAGATGACAATCACGCGGCGGCAACGTCCCGCGCGGATCCAATCTTCGGCGAGCGAGACTGCTTGCGCGGTGGTTGCACAAGCGGCATTGATCTGCGTGTTGGGGCCGCGAGCGCCGATGAGCTCGGCGAACTGCGAATGTCCCATCGATAAGACCCGGAGCAAGAAGCGCCGGTCGAAGACATACGGCTTCTGCTCGATGGTGGCGCGCAATTCGTCGATCCGTCTCGCCATTTCCTGGCCGAGAACGGAATGACCGTTCGCCGCGTTAGCGCTCCATTTTTCCAGCATTGCCAGTTCTTCACGGCGGGCATGGTCGGCGAAATACCCCGACATGATCTCGACTAACGAGTCGTAGCCAGGAAATGCGGAGCCGAAGATTACGCCCGTGTCGTCACGCATAGCGTCAGGCAAGCCCCAACGCTCGGGAAGTTGCGTACCCTTGGTTGTCGTCTTGTAGCGCATGACCAGCGGAATACCGGCGTCGCGCATGGCATCAATTCCGGCGGCAATCGCAAGGCGCGTAACGCGGTCGAGGGCAGCCAAGTGCTCGGCAGGAACGCCGAATTCGCTCTCCAGATCGAAGGCGCCTCCGCGACCGGCCAGCTTGATAACGTCCGCCACATCGGTAATCGACTCAAATGTGGCTTCTCCCTGGTCGCTCTTGACCAGTCGCCGGATGCGTTTGTCGAGCATGGCCTGGCGGAACTTCGCAGGGATCTGAGTGATGAATTGATCGCCGCGCAAGATGCGTTCGACGTTGCCATCATCGAAGATGTGCTCGGTTCCGGGCAGTCCCAAAGATGCTCCCGTGATGACGACCGGCTCGCGCTTTGGTGCAGGCTTCTGTCCCTGATAGATCTCCCAGCTACGATCGAGCACGCCCGCGAAGAGGTGTCCGAGTTCGGAGTAGCGGTCGCCGTTGGAGGAGACGTTTGACGCAACTGGGGACACCGTGGCCTGTCTTGGCGGTGTTTCGAGTGATGCCTCGGCAACGCCGCGGCCTAACCCCGCCGCATAAAGTCCACACAACGCCTGGTTGAAAGCGGTCAGGTCATCGAGTTTGGGATGATTGGTGAACAGCGATACGACCTCGCCGTCGCTGCCGAGTACATCCTCGGCAAATCCCTGCAAGGCTTTCTTTGGTCCCACTTCGACGAACACGCGCGCTCCCGCGTTATACAACGTGCGCAGGCCCTTGATAAATTGAACCGGCGCGGCAACCTGTTTGCCAAGCAGATCGATCATCCTGGGGGCAACGTCAGGTCCGGTCGGATAGAACTCACCGTCCACGTTGGCCACGATCGGAATACGAGGTGACTGCAGGTGCAGACGCTCCAGCATCTCGCGCAACGGCACACTCGCTGCTGCCACAATGGACGTGTGGAAGGCGTGGCTGACCGACAGTTCCACAACGTTGTAGCCGGCTTGCAGGAAGATCTGTGAAGCCTGCTCAACCGCCTCGCTGGCCCCGCCGATTACCGACTGGGTGTTGCTGTTGACGTTCGCAATGACCACATAACCGTTAACGGTCTTGAGTATGCGCTCGACTTCAGCAATGGGCGCAAAGACGGCCGCCATCTTGCCTTTGTCGGCAACCGCAACCTGTGCCATCCCGCGGCCGCGCGCACTGACGGCGTCCAACCCGTCTTCGAACGAGAGCCCGCCGGACGCAACCAGCGCCGCGTACTCACCCATGCTGTGCCCCATAGTCATGTCGGGCTGAATGCCATAAGCTGCGAGCAGCCGGGTCATGGCGATGTCCGCCGTCAGCACGGCTGGCTGGGTAATCTCGGTCTGGCGCAAACTCTCTTCCGATGCCGCCAGAGCCACGGGATCGGTCTGGTCAACGAAGACGAAGTCGCTGAGAGGCTTGCCCAACATTGGCGTCATCACGTGATCGGCCTCCGCGAAGGTCTCGCCGATAATCGGTTCTGTCTTGCGGATCCCGCGCAGCATGTTCAAGTACTGCGAGCCCTGACCGGTATAGAGGAACGCGACCTTGGGTGCGGGACCGTGTCCGCGGAAAATTCCCTGAGCGCGCACTGCTTTCCAGAATGCAGGTTGATTTGCCTGGAAGGCTTTAAGCGCGATGGCGCATTTGGTTGCCAGATCGGCAGCGTCGGCATAGTCAATGGCCAGACGCTCCGGCGCGCGCAGATCGGACTCTGACGGTGCGGCGGGAGCCGGTGCTTGACCGGCCTGCGCAGCTTTCTGTACCGCGCGCAGGCGCTCGATCAACGCAGCCTCCGAATCAGCGCCGATTACCAACGCTCCGCGCAACGGAGCCTTGCACGCGGTCTCAACCGTAACAGCGGTTGCAGTCGGAGTAGTGGCAGTAGGGACAGCATTGCTGACTTGCATAGGAACTTCCTTGGTCGTAGAAGGCGGTGTTGCGGGAACAGAAATCGAATGCTTGCCGTTTCCGTTCAGCTTGCCGGGAAGGTGCTCTTCCATCACCATGTGGAAGTTGGTGCCTCCGAAGCCGAAGGCGCTGACGCCGACGCGACGAGTGCCGTCCGCCGGGATTGTCCACGGCTGCAGCTCAGTGTTGACGTAAAGAGGGGAGTGGGAGAAATCGATGTCGGGGCTGGGATGCTCGCAATGCAGGCTGGGCGGCAGAACCTTCTCATGCAGCGCCAGGGCCGCCTTCAACATCCCCGCGGCGCCGGCCGCGCCCTTCAGATGTCCGATGTTCGACTTGACCGAACCCAGCGCAATCGAGTGAGCGGGCAGATTCGCACTGGCCAGCACGTCAGCCATGCTCTGCGCCTCGACGACGTCTCCGACGCGCGTGGAAGTGCCGTGGCCTTCAATCAACGTCCCAATTTCGGGAGCGACGCCGGCATTGTGCCAGGCGCGCTCGATGCAGAACTTCTGCCCGATCGGATTGGGCGCTGTGATGCCTTTGCCTTTGCCGTCGCTCGATCCACCAAAGCCGCGCAGCAAGGCATAGATCTTGTCCTGGTCGCGCTCGGCATCGGCCAGACGCTTGAGCAGGAAAATCGCTGCTCCTTCGCCCATGACGAAGCCGTCGGCTCCCTCGGCGTAGGGCCGGGTCCCGGTGGCGGACAGGGCGCCGATCTTGCAGAACTTGACGAACGTTGGAGCTCCCATATTGCGGTCGACACCGCCGCTGACGGCTACATCGAAGTCGTTCTGGATCAGGCCTTCCACGGCTGAGCTGATCGCCGCCATCGCTGACGCACACGCGGCATCGCATACGAAATTAGGACCGTGAAAGTTGTAGAGGTTGGCAACCCGGCCGGCCATGCAGTTCGCCAGTTCGCCGGGCATAGTGTCTTCCGTGATGTCCGCGAGGTAATGCGACATGCGATCGTGGAACTGCTCCGAGATTTCGCGCTGTAGCGTCGCCGGCAAGTGGGCAAAGCCGGGAGTCTCGGTCAGTTCGTGCGCATACTCCGGAAAGAACACGCGCAGCGAGCTGCGGTAATGCTTTTCCCCAGCCATGGCATTGCCAAGAATCACCGCCGTGCGATCCAGGTCCAGCGGCCGGTTGGGATAGCCGTAGTCTTCCAGGGCTTCACGTGTGCAAGCGACCGCCCATTTCTGCGCCACGTCCATGGCGTCGGCCACGCGCGGCGGGATGGGCAAGCGCCACTTCATGGGATCCCAGGTGTAGTCGCGAACCCAGCCACCGATCTTCGAATATGTCTTGTCGGGCGCGGTGTGGTCGGCGTCGTAGTAGAACGAAGTGTCCCATCGGTCTGGCTGGACTTCGCTGATGCTGTAGCGGCCGGTCTTCACGTTGTTCCAGAAGGCGGGAACGTTCGGGGCGTCGGGCAGGATTGCTCCCACTCCCACAATTGCGATTGCACGATGTGCGGTGTTTTCCATGATGACATTCCTCTTCAGGTGGGCAGGAACCCGTCGGGATGGTGGACAAGTGCCTGCTCCACGGCTAACGGTGGAGGGCTACTTCCGTGAGTTCTTCGGTAGCGTGTTTCCTGGCGCGTCCATACAGCACGTCAGCCACGTAATCCATATCGGAGATCAGGCCTGCTTGCGCACGGTGAATGGCAGATAACCCGAGGGCCGCTTCGAACGCGGGCATCTCAGCATCACTGACACCGCCGGCGCCGGTGATACAGCTCAGACCGCCTTGCGCGACTTTCATCGCCGCCTCGCGGGCAAAGATCCGGCTGATGGCCGCCAGCGCCGTAGCGTCAAAGCGGTCATTGGCTTTCTCGTTGACTCTGCCTTCAGCCACCAGCGCGGCACGCCGCGCCAGAGTGGCGGCGCACTCGGCGTATGCGATCCACTCGCCGAGGCGCAGCAGAATGTGCTGATACCGGGTGAGGCGATTCGCGCGGGCCTTCTCCATTACTTCAGCCAGTGCGTGCAAAGCCAGTGCGGCCACGTCGGCGCCCACGTTGGGATGGGCGGCGTGCAGCGCCTCGACTTGGCGCGCGCGATCGTGATAGTGCTGTCCGCGCGTCTTCAGATGGAGTTGCCAGCGATCGCGGCTGATGGTCATCTCCATGATCTCGGAGGTGCCTTCATAAATTCGGGTGATGCGAACGTCGCGGCTGATCTTCTCCACCATGTACTCGTGGGTGTAGCCGTAGCCGCCCAGCGCCTGAATGCTGGCGTCGGCAGCGGCATCGCCGGCCTCCGTCGACATGTACTTGGCAATCGCCCCTTCGGTGTTCAGGCTGCCTTCGTTGCCGGAATCGATACGCTCCGCGGTCTCCTCGATGAAAGCGCGGCCCGCTTCCAGGTGAACGACATGGGGAACAATCAACTTGTGGGTATAGCCCTGCTTCTCCGACAACGGCGTGCCGCCCTGGATTCGCTTAGTGGAATAGGGAATTGCGCGGTCCAGCGCAGCCCATCCCGCGCCCAGGCCAAAGGCGGCGACCATCACGCGGGTGTAGCCGAAGACCATCTGGGCCTGTATTAAGCCCTGGCCTTCGACGCCACCGACCAGTCGGTCGGCATCGACGTATACATCGTTGAGAGCCAACGCTGCGGTGTTGCTGAGACGGATGCCGTGTTTGTCCTCGGGCTCGTCGTGGGCAAAGCCCTTGGTGTTCTTGTCCACGATGAACCAGCTTGGACCTGCGGGCGTGTTGGCCAGGATGGTGCAGTGATCGGCGATGCCGCCGTTGCTGATCCACTGCTTGCTGCCATTAATCTTGTAGCCGACAACCTTGCCGTCCTTTTCGACGCGGTCAGCCGTGGTTTTCAACGCGCCCAGGTCGCTGCCCGCCTCCGGTTCGGTTGCGCCGTAGGCGAACAGAACGCCTTCGTCGGCGATTTTCCCCAGCCACTTCTTCTTCTGCTCAGGAGTGGCGCCGAACGTGATGGGATCGCTGCCCAGGAATGTGGCGAACAGGGAAGTGGCGACGCCGAGATCGATGCGCGCCATCTGCTCGCAGATGAGATAGACGTCGAAGGTGCTTCCGCCCATGCCGCCGTACTCTTCCGGAATGAACAGAAGCTGAATGCCGAGTTTGTCGGGATCGCTCATGTGGCGGACAATCTCCACCGGACATTCGTCGCGCTCGTCTAAGGCGATCAGTTCTTCATCAGGCAGGCGCTTCTTGGCGAAATCGCGGAGCGATTTCAAACTGAGTTGCAGAGTTTTCTTGGTAAGCATTGCCAAAACCTCTCTTTGGTTCTTAGGCCCAGTCCTTAGACCGAGACCTGTTTCATGGCACGAATCTTGTTGGTGAGTTCGGGAAGGAACTCCAGCATGTCGGTGACGATGCCAACCTCAGCTACCTGGAAGATCGGCGCTTTGGGATTTTTGTTGATGGCCACGATGAAGGGATTGCCCTTGAGTCCGGCCAAATGCTGGAACGATCCGCTGATGCCGCAGGCCAGATAAATCTTTGGCTTGACGGTCTGGCCGGATGATCCGACCTGGCGCGACTTAGGCAGCCACTTGGCATCGACCACTGGGCGCGAGCAACTGACGACGGCGCCCATCGCTTCGGCAAGTTCCTCGGCGATCCCGATGTTGTCTTTCTCCTGAATGCCACGGCCGATCGAGATCAGGACTGGCTCCTTGCTGATATCGACATCGCCTGCCTCGGCCACCACGGTAGTCAGGTAGCGGCGCTTCGCCGTGACGGCGCCAACCTCCGCGGACTTGTCGATAACCACCCCTGCGACGGGGGCGCTCTGGACAGGCTTGAACGCCCCCGGACGCAGATTGATCACCGCACCCGAAGAGATATTGCAGCGGACGTGAGTGCTCACCTGTCCGCCAAATTCCTGGCGTACGACTTTGAGGGCCGTTCCGTCCACTCCATCGATGCCCACGACGTCGGAGACAAAAGCCGCATTCATCTTGATGGAGAGCCCCGGTCCGAGATCGATTCCGAAGTGGTTGTGGGGCACCAGTACGAGGGCGCCGGCAGGCAGCAGTTTCGTCAAGGCCTGACGAACCAGCTCAGCGTTGGGATAAGCGAGGCTTTCGCTCGCGATCTTCCAGACTTCAGCGTAGGAGGTGCAGAGACTGTTGCAGACGGTGTCGAGTTCCGCGCCGGAGCCGGTGACAAGTGCGGTTGGAGACGCAGAAGGATCGATCTTTTTCGCGGCCGCCAACAACTCGGCGGCGGTGTCGTCAAGCACGCCGTCCTTATGCACGATGTAGGCAAAGATCCGAGCTGTCATTGCAAGCCTCCTTTGGCTTTCATCATCGCGATGAGCTTGTCGGCAATCTCTTCGTTGCTACCCTCGAGGATCGTGGCGCCCTTGCCAAGCACCGGCACGAAGTAGTCGTCGCGTTTCACGTTCGCGGCAGCTTCCCCGACGGAAGCGGCGTCGACTCCCAAGTCGGACGCGCCATAAGTCGGGATCTCAAGCGAGGCGACCTGGCGTATGCCGCGCATCCCGACATAACGCGGTTCGTTAATGCCGGTCTGGATGGAGAGCACGCAGGGAAGGTCGATCTCGCTCATCTCGCGGTTGCCGCCTTCGATCTCGCGGCTGATCTTCAGCTTGGTGCCATCGACGACTTCGATGGAGTTCACCAGGGAAGCAAAGGGATAGTCGAGCATTGCGGCAAGCATTCCGCCGACCTGCGCGCCGCCGTCCTCGGCCTGCACGCCGGTGAGGACCAGATCGAACCTGTTCTTCTGCACGAAGCCTTTCAGGACGGTCGCGATGCCCTTGCCGTCTGATCCGTTGAAAGCATCGTCGGAGAGCAGCACGCCGTGATTGGCGCCCATGGCCATCTCGCGGCGAAGGATTTCTTCGTCCTCGTCGGTGCCGACAGTGGCGACAGTGACATTGCCACCGGATTTGGCGACGATCTGCAAGGCCTCTTCCACCGCGTAGTTGTCCGGTTCGTTGATGGAATAGACCAGGTCGTCGCGTTCGATGTCATTTCCCGCACCGTTGAGTTGAATCTCATTCTCCGAGGTGTCAGGTACTCTTCTTGCGCAAACTAAAATCTCCACGTTCGCCCTCCGCGAGCTTGGGCTGAAGCCCAAAGATTCTTGTGAAGCCTTGTCGGCACGGCTAAAGCCATGCCCTGACACAAAACGTTACGTCCCGTTGCGCGGTGTCACGCATGTACCTCATCTGGTACCTTTGCGTCCTGCTCTTTTGCCGGCTCGCGCACAAGCTGCTGGTCAACCAGCTCCGCCAAGTCGATCGCCGTCATCTTGCCTTCCAGGCCCGAGACCTTGATCGCGTCTTCGATATTCACCATGCAGAACGGGCATGCGGTCACGATCACGTTCGCACCGGCCTCGGCGGCCATGCGCACTCGCTGCACGCCAATCCGTTCTTCCTCTTGCGGCTCGTAGAACAACATCAACCCGCCACCCCCGCAGCAGAACGAGCGGTCGCGGCAGCGCGCCATCTCCACCCGCTTCAAGCCGGGAACCGCGTCCAGCACGTTGCGCGGGTCGTCGTACACCTGGTTGTGGCGGCCGAGATAACATGGGTCGTGATACGTGTAAACGTTGTTCCCGTTCTCCACCGGGTTGAGCTGGAGTTTGCCGGACTTGACCTCGCGGGCGATCAGTTGGCTGATGTGCTCCACCGGCGGCATGTCTTTATAGTCGTGCTTCAGCGCATTGAAGGCGTGAGGATCGGAGGTCACGATGCGCTTGACTCCCGAGGCCTTGATGGCATCGGTGTTGTGATCGCGCAGGGCCATGAACAGCGTCTCTTCGCCGAAGCGACGGACATCGTGGCCGCTGTCTTTCTCCGCTGCGCCGAGGATGGCGAAGTCCTCGCCCGCCTCGGTTAGAATGCGGGCGCTCGCGCGGCCGATGGCCTGAATGCGGTCGTCGTAGGAAGTAATGCTGTCGACGAAAAACAGAGTCTCGGCGGTTGAGCTTCCATTCAGAACCTTGACTTCGCAGCTCTGCTGAAACTCTTTGTCCTTGGTCCAGTCGGCCTTCTTCTTTTCCATCTTGCCGTAAGGGTTGCCACGGCTTTCCAGCGCCTTCAGCGCCTTCTGGATGGACTTGGGGACGTTGCCGTCATCGACCATGCCGCGCCGCAAGTCGACGATCTTATCGATGTATTCGATCAGCAGGGGACATTCTTCTTCGCAGGCGCCGCAGGTGGTGCACGACCAGATTTCGTCTTCCGAGTAAATGCCGCCGATCAGCGCATGACTGTTGTTCGATTTGCCGAAGACGGGAAAATGCTGGAAGGCATAGTCGCGCGCTTTGGTTGTCAGAAACCTTGGCGACAGTGGGCGCCCTGCGGCGTTCGCAGGACAATTGTCGGAACAGCGTCCGCAATCGGCGCAGGAATAGAAGTCGAGCATGTGCTTCCAGGTGAAGTCTTCAAACTTCTTCACGCCGAATGATTTCACCTGATCGAGTTGGCTGTCGCTGACGCCCCAGCGCACCGGCTTTACGGTCCCGCGATCCAGCTTGGCGAAGAACACGTTGAACAGCGAGGTCTCAACGTGGAACTGAATGCCGAAAGGCCGGTAGCAAAGCAGGAAATAGAACGTCAGGACGTCGACGAGATAAGCGCCGAGGTGCAGCTTCCACAGCGCTGCCAGCGATGCCGAAGCGAAGACGTCTTTCAGCAGCCAAGGCAGCGACAGGAGCGGAAGGAACTCGGGAGTCAGGCCGCGCTGCATCTGGATGGCAGCCCGGCTGGCCTCGAAAAGGCTTTCCGAGGTCATCAGGAGCGCGATCAGCCCCAATAAGAAGATAGCGTCGACCGGATGGCCCTTGCCGAGCTTCGCTGGAACCGAGTAACGCTCGGGCTTGAAGAACACTCGGCGAATCGCGGCTGCCGATACGGCCAGAAAAACAAGCGTAGCCGCGTAGTCGGCAACGATGTCATAGATGCGGGCGACTGCGCCCGGGGCGGCAAAGTCATCCGAGAGCCCGAAGATGAGGAGATAGAAGGCACGCGTGGCAAGAATGATGAAGCCGGCGAATATGAAAAGATGAAGTGTGCCCGCGACCCGGTAGCGCGGATGCTTCCACTGGGCGAACCAGAACTTCATGAGCTTTTGCAGCCGGAGCCAGGGACGGTCGAGACGGAGATCGCGCTCCGCCCGCATGAGTGGTGCAACACGCTTTGCCACGATGTAGAAAAAGCACGCGAGCCCCAGGAGTTGTATTACGAGACACAGGGCCGAGGCTGGAAGTTGCCCGCCGAGGGTATAGCCGGGAATGGGCGCGCGATCGATCATAAGAACGGCATCTCCGCTAGCGGCCAGATGCATCAAGACTTAATTAAGACGAGGTGCTTCAGACTGAGACTCTTCGTCCGCGATTCCTCGGCACGGGCGAGTCCGGATGTGGTTCCCTGGAAGTGGCGACATGCTCGGCCGGATGGACTCGTGCTCGTCTGGTCTACTAAGTATCTTGTGCCAGCGGCGGGCCTCCGGTCAGTGAGGACGGACGTGGTGGTGAGTGACCAGCATCACAGGGGATGGGTGATAGCTCACACGTTATGTCCTGAATTTGTTTGTTACAACACATTAATCCTTGCGGAGCGGGAGAGCGGCGTGGGCGATTGGGTGGCGCTACGCAGGAGCGTAGAGCGCTGGCGGCGCGAAGTGCGGTCGGTCACCGCCGGCGGTGCCCGCCATCACTGCGCCAGTTTGTTGGAATGCGAGAAGCTCTACATTAGGGCTGTCTCCGACTCGTCGGCGCTTCCCGGGAACTATAATTGGAAGTAGCAAGGCAACGTTCACTCGCTTTGGATAAGGATGAGGGTATGAATCGTAACGTACCAGCAACAACCAGACTCGGGTATGGACGGAGGCTGGTGAATGCCGGGATTTCGGGAATCCGCACCGGCCGGGAAGACTTCAATCGCCAGCGCGCCTCCGCTCTGGTGAGTGACTCTGCCGAGGAGTCGCTCAAGCTGGCCGCGATAGGTGCGTGCGTGGGGGTGTTGCCGGTGTTGTTGATGCGGCGACGGAGGCCCCGTCTGGCGAGTGCGCTGGTACTTGGCGTTGCCGGAAGCGCGCTGGGGTTTTGCGCAGGGTTTTCGTGGAAGACGCGGAAGCTGACCTCGACCCTGGCCCACTCCGCGGCGCGCGAAGTGCGGCGCGTGAAGGACGAGCATTGGCTCGACAAGAACCCGATCGACTACGCGTAGCCGCAGCGGACGACGATGGCTGCGACGCGGTCAACCATTTGGTGCTTATGAGCCCGTTGCCTGGAAGAGATCCGCTTCCGCCTGGCGGCGCGTCACCAGTCCAGGCAATTTGACTCCCCCGGCGTAGACCCAGACGAGAAACTGGACTGCTGCGCCAGCAGTATTGCCGGCGTTCAACTCGCGAAGCAAAGTCGAGCTGGCCAAATTTCCCTGACCTTCGTTGAAGGTAAAATCCACCAACGCGTCGAATTGATTCTGGGTCAAAGGGACCGTCACCAGCCGGTTAACAGCGGCAACGGCGCCTGCGACGTCCTGCAAAAGCAGGGCGCCTGCCTGCTCCTGAGTGATGGTAAGGCCGGGCTGGACATCGAGGCCGGTGTGGCCATAACCGATGGTCCACACGCCGACAGAATCCTGATAGGCCGTCAACCGCAGGCCCTCAAACTGCTCCGTCAAAGCCAAACCTTGATCGCTATACGACAAATTGTTGACGTTCGCCATTGCGTCTTCTCCACTAAACTGCGGTAAAACGTGCGCGGATTGATTACCTGACCGTATGTGCGGTCTCAGGCAGGTTTGCGGTGCTGACGTCACCGGCTACAGGATGGGGCAGGAGAGGTGTTCTCGCTGACCCGTGGCGTCGCAGGTAAATAAACAATAATATTGCGGAAAATGCCAACAGGACTGCGTACGACCAGGGAAAAGACCAACCCGTGGCTGGCTTGACCACATGAACAGGCAGTGAAAAACCAGCCTTCTCGCCGGCGCGCTCAACGGCAATGTCAAGGGTCCAGTCGCCGTTGTCCGGCAAGTTCAGCGAAGCCGATGGCAGAAGCTTGTTCTCCGAATCTTCCGTGGAAGCGCGGACCCATTGCGTGTTGCGGCCATTCCCCGATTGTTGAGCGCGGAGTGCGACTGTCGCATCCTGCAAGACCTCCTGCGAAGTGCGGTTTTGGACGAGCACGCTGAAGTCTGACGGTCCGGCTTCAAGGTCTCCCGCAGGCGCGAAAATTGAGACCGCGAATGGGCCGGATTGCTGGCGCGAGCGGAGGACCTGGTCATCGTCGTCGGACGAGCTTGACGCCAGATGTGCGAGGCACAAGCCGGTCACGGCAAACAGCAGGAGAAATGAAATGGCCTCGACGCGGCGGGCGCTCAGGCGACGTCGCAAAAAGCGGCCAGCGAACGGCAGCCGTTGTGACATGGCCAGCAGACTATCCAGAGACGAAGGTTGTCGCTGGCGAGCAGCGGTGGCCTGCTGCAGCCCTCGGTCACTCTGCAGGCATTGGACTGCGATCGCGATGGCCGGAAGCACGAAGGCGAGCGAACCCATCACCCACATGACGGCGCCGGCGGCGGCTTGATCGTGCAATGCGGAGAAACCGAAGAGGCGCGGGACAGCCGCGTAGGACGGATAGAGCAGGCGGTCGGAGAAAACCAGGATTGCGGCCAGAGCCGTGTTCTCCAGATCAGCCACCAGCAAGTAAGGCACGACCGCCCAACGTGGCCAGCGCGCGCGGCTGGGCCAGGGCTGAATCACAGGCCACCAGAAGACGAGCGATGCCAGGAAGAAGCAGGCGTGCTCGACCTGGTGCCAGGAACTCGATGCCAGCGCCAACTCATACAGCCGCGGTGTATGCCAGGCAAACATCACCGTGCCCATCAGCAGCAGGGCCACGATGGGATGAGTCAGGGCGTGGCCGACACGATTGGCCACGCGCCAGTTCAGGAACGGGCCGGCGAATTCGCGCGCCGCAAAGACGGGCAGCCCGCGTACCAGCGGAACAACCGGAGCGCCCAGCAAAATCAGCGGCGGCGCCAGCATCATCAGCATCATGTGCTGAAGCATGTGAGCGGTGAGCACGAAGCCGGAAAAGGTATCGAGGGGCGAGGCCAGCGCGACCCAGAGCGAGAGCAGGCCGAGCAGAAAACTGACCGCCCGCCAGAGCGGGACGAAGGGCACTCCGGCTTGCCGCATCAGAAGCCAGCCACGCAGATACACCAGCGCAGTCAGCACCAGCGCGAACGTTGCAGCCGGAGGCACCGACCACGACAACAGCACGGCCTGACTAACGGGCGGCATGGTTCCAGACTTTTGTGCGGGCAGAATCGCCAGCGCTCCAGTTTATGCTTTCCCGCCGGAAGCGGTCGAGCATCCGCTTCTGAATCCTAGCCTCTGCGATGGGCGAGATAAATGTTCCGCGTCTCGCGCATTACATCCGCCAACCGCATTTCGGGATCGAAGCTGTCTTCGGCCCCCAGCATCCTCCACAGCAACTTCTGCACGCCGCGCCGGGGATGTTCGGCGAGAGGTATCCATTTGCGGGCCCTGCCGCTGACCAGACGAACCACATGCTCCACAGTGCGGAGGAAGCGAGCGCCCTCCGCCAGTGGCTGATATTCGTCCTCCGCCAGCAGTCGGCGATCGCGCAGCAGCCGCAAGCGCTCGATCAGATTTCCCGCCAGCCAAAGCTGATGCCGGGCCTGTAGCGACCCAACCAGATAATCGAGATCGTAAATCCCGCCCGGCCCGGTCTTCAGGTTCTGCGTGCCTTCGCTGCGCTCCAGCCGAGCGCGGACGTCGGCCAGTTCGGCATCGAACACAGGCTGCCCGGCCACCTTTGAAATTCCTTCCTGTACCACTTGCAGCGCGCGATCGGCGACGTTGCGGTCGCCGGCGACATAACGCAACTTCAGATACGTCAAGGCCTCCCACGCTTGCGCTTCATCGCGAAAATAGGCGGAGAGTTGCGCGGGAGTCACGATCAACTCGCCTTCCCGGCCATGGGGACGCAAACGCGCGTCCACGGGAAATACGGTTCCTTCGCGCGTGTAAGCGGTGAGGGCCTCCATCAGGCGCTCAGCTACACGGCGAACATCTTCTTTATTGGCAGGTTCGTCGCAGACAAAAAGGACGTCCGCGTCCGACAAGAGATCGAACTCGCGGGCGCCCAATCGTCCCAGCCCCATCACGGCGAAGCCTTCCGGTGCGCCGGCGACCGCCAAAGCTGCACGGAGCGCGGCGTCAGCAGCGGCGGTGTTGTCGTCCAGCGAATCGAAGACGTCGCGCAAATGAAACAAGTCGAGCGCTCCGGAAACAAAGACGCGTTGCCGGTAATGCCGCCGCAAAATGGAGATTGCCTCAGCGTGATCGACCGTCCCGTGGCCCAGGTAGGCGAACACGGGATCGTCAGCCGGGTTACCGTTTCGCGCATCCCCGGCGAACAAGTCCTGCCCGGCGATGGCAGAGCGTGCGTCGACCTGTTCGAGCAGGGCGATTTCCTCGGGATGACGAACCAGAATGTCGGTGAGGAATTCGCTGAACTCGAAGATGGTCAGCGCGCGCTCGACCGCATCGGGAGCGCGCAACACCGCGCCATATCGCTCAGAGGTTGTTCCCGCGGAGCCGAGGAAGCGATCCAGATTGCGGCGAGTGTGCTGGGAAAAATCGTCACGGCTGACCAGTTCCTGCAAACGCGGCGAGTCCGCTGCCAGACGCTGCATCATCTGGCTGTAGGAGTTCTCGTGGGTCGCTGTGAATTCCGGGCGCAACTGAAATTCCCGCGAGCCCTGGTCCTGGCTCTGCTCGTGGTAAATGACACGCTGGTAAATTTCCGCCACCGCCGCCATGCGCCGACGAACATAGGCGAGGAATTCTTCCGGCGTAAGCGCCACGGTTCCCTCGCGCGTGAGGCTGCGGGCCAATGCCTGCAATTCGGTGCGTGAAGTCGGCAGGGAATGGATTTGCTGGCCCTGGCGCAGTTGCAAACGATGTTCCAGGTTGCGCAGGAATTCGTAGGCGTTGGTCAGGTTCTGGAAGTCCTTGCCGCCGATGTGTTCCTTGTCGTGCAGCTTCTGTAGAGCGAAGAGGGTGCCGCGCGAGCGCAGCCACGGCTCACCGCCACCATAGACACGCTGCAGGCATTGCACAAGGAATTCGATATCGCGAATGCCGCCGCGATCGATCTTCACATCGATGCCGGTGTGCGCCACCTGCTTCAGCAGGCCCTTGCGGCGGTGAGTCCCGATTTTCTCGCGGGTCTCGAGAGCGGTCTTAATGGCGACAAAGTTCAGTTCCGGGCGATACACGTAGGGTTGGACGGCACGGGTGAACTCGCGCGCCAGGCCCACATCGCCGGCGGAATGGCGCGCCTTGATCATGGCTTGCAACTCCCAGTCGTGGGCCGCGTGCGAGTAGTAGTGAACGGCGTGGGCCAACGGCACCGCAGGTTCGCCCTCGCCGCCCTGCGGTCGCAAGCGCAGGTCAATGCGAAACACCGGCCCTTCGCGGGTATGGCGGGCGAGCAACTCGGTGGTCTGCTGGGCCAGGCGAATAAAGTACTCGCGATTGGAAATTTCCGCCGACGGCGGTTCCATGCCGCCGTCGTAGAGAAAAAGCAGGTCGATGTCGGAGCTATAGTTCAGCTCGTTACCACCCAGCTTGCCAAGGGATAGAACGGCGAAACGCGAGTCAACCGCCCGCCCTTCGGGGTCCAGACGCTGCGGGGAGCCAAAACGATGGTGGAGCTGCGCTTCTGCCTCGCGCAGGGCCTCCTCGATCAGCACATCGGCCAGGGCGGAGATTTCGGATGTGGTCTCGGCCAGAGTTGCGATCCCCAGCACATCGCGCAGCATGATGCGGATGTACTGGCGGCGCTTGAAGCGGGCCAGCAGCGCCGCGGTATCGGTTTCCAGAGAGCGCGAGCGCATGCGGGCGAAGCTCTCCTGAAACTCTTCGCGAGAGTGGGTGAGGTCCAGGTTGCGCTCGCGCACGAAAGCATGGAAGAGGTCGGGATTGTGGATGAGGGTCTCACCCAGCCAGGGACTGTAGCTGAACACCACCACCGCGTAGTGGACCAGAGACGGGTGTTTCTCCAGCAAGCGCAGAAGATCGGGCGAGGCCACCTCCGCCAGACGCTCGAACTGATTGACCGCCGCGTCGGGATTGGCTGCGGTCAGCAGCAGGGCGGACAGCGACTCGTAAACCTTCTCCGGCACCAGTTGGCGGATGTGGGACAGATTTCTGGTGGCGGCATCGGGATCGCGAAAGTGAAGTTCAGGCGAGGCGGCAGGTCCGCGTTGTTCGAGTTCAGACACTACCAAGGGATTTTATAGTTCCCGGCAAGATCGCGCCGAGCCAAGTTGATTGCGATGGAAGGGAAGTGCAAATTTTGAAATGTACCCGTGATGAAGAGCAGCGCGGCCGAGGCGGGTGTAGGGGCGCTAGAACTCATCTTATAAATCCCGCAGCGGCCGAGACCGAGGTACCGCAGGGGCTAAAGCCCACGATTCTGGCGGCGGCTTTCGGCACGGCTGAAGCCGTGCCCTTTCAAAACAATGCAGAATTATTCCCCGAACTTCCGGGACGCCATGCTAGTTACTGGTTGCTGGTGGCTCTTCCGTGGAAGCGGAGCGGAAGACGCTGCAACTCTCGTTGCCTGAAAAGCGCCCAACCTGCAAGGCGAACTTGCTTTCCATCGAGCACAAAACCGAATCCATCTGGCCCTCTTCGGCGTCCTCGGGCGGGACGCCACGGCGAAGCTTGTAATACATAATGGCGAGCGTGTCATTGGCGTGCCGCAGAGCGAAGGAGACGGACTTGTCGGCGTCGGTCTGGGCGCGAAACTCGGCCTCGAAGATATTGTGGTCCACGTCGTCGAAATTGGCTGCGGGAATGGCGGCTTCGTGCTTGCTCACCCGCAACCTGAGGGTCTCGATGGCCTCGGGAATGTGTACGGCCGCTTTCCTGTAAGAGTCAGAAAGTTTCTTTTCGGCAGGGACGTTTCCGCATTCGCTTTCCGACGCGGCGGGAACGGTGAGGACAGCGACCTGTCCTTGCGATGCCACGGAAGCGCCCAGCACCCGGGCCAGGGCAGGAAGACTGACATACGTCGTGCCCGCGCGGACCAGCAGGTCGTCACCGGTGATTTGTTTCCCCGCGACGGTGATTTTCGTCAGGGACGATTTGGAGCGGTTCGCGGCGGCTGGCGCCTGGGCGTAGGCGTTGATTACGAGCAGCGCGGCAGTGATCCATGGGAGGACATGCGGCCTCATATCACACCTCGTTCTCCGGTTCGGAATGGGGCCCGAAAGGGATGACAATAAGGTCTACGCTAAATTTGTCCGGCTGGGCAAGTCAGTGATGAGAATCACGGTTGGAATTGAGCGGCGGGAAAAGTCGCCGAGAGGGGGAGATCCCGGACCGTCCGGCGGCGAGCTTCCCACTTGCTATCATCGACCTGCCGCTGGGAGTAACGCCGGCGCCCTTCGGAGTGCTCTTGAACTGGCTTACTAGACAGTTCGGTCTCGACGCCCACAAGACCACGGTGACGCGGGAACTGGTCGCCGGAGTCACCACGTTTACCACGATGTCCTACATCGTGGTAGTGAATCCCGCGATCCTTTCGGCAGCGGGCATTCCAGAAGGCCCGTCGTTCGTGGCGACGGCGCTGGTGGCGGCTTTGGGGTGCTGCCTGATGGCGTTTTACGCCAACCGTCCGTTCGCCATCGCTCCGTATATGGGCGAGAACGCGTTCATTGCCTTTACCGTCTGCCGGGTGCTGGGAATCCGCTGGCAGGCGGCGCTGGCCGCGATATTCATCGCCGGCGTGCTGTTCGTCCTGATGACGGTTTTTCACCTGCGGCGCTGGGTGGTGGAGGGCGTGCCCACATCGTTGCGCTTTAGCTTCGCAGTGGGCATGGGATTTTTCCTTACGTTCATTGGACTGAACGAGACCGGACTGGTCAGGCTTGGGGTTGCGGGCGCGCCGGTGCAGGCAGGACTGCTGACGTCGCCGGCGGCGCTGGTGGCGATATTCGGGATTGTGCTGCAGGCCATCTTCCTTATTCGCAAAGTTCCGGGAGCCATCCTGCTGGGCATCGTGACCACAGCAATTGCCGCGATCGTTAGTAAGGTTGCGGCTGCGCCCCACGGACTGGTCAGCCTGCCGCCGAGCATTGCGCCCATCCTGTGGAAGCTCGACTTCCGTGGAGCGCTGACGTGGCAAGCGTTTCCGGTGGTGCTCACCATGTTCATCATGGCGTTCGTCGATACCATGGGAACGCTGATCGGGTTGTCGGCTCGCGCGGGCTTTCTGGACAAGGACGGACAACTGCCGCAGATTGAGCGTCCCATGCTGGTGGATGCCATCACTACCTGCATCGCACCTGCGCTCGGCACCACAACCTCGGGTGCGTACCTGGAGTCAGCCACGGGAATCGAGAGCGGCGGACGGACCGGACTCACGGCCCTGGTGACGGGGACGTGCTTCCTGCTGGCGCTGTTCTTCGCGCCGCTGGTGGCTGCCATTCCCGCGGTAGCCTACGGGCCGGCGCTGATCCTGGTGGGACTATTCATGCTGGCGCCGATCACGCAGATTGACTTCGCCGACTACAGCGAGTCGATTCCCGCCTTCGCGGTGGTTTCGCTGATGGCGTTTACCTTCAATATCGCGATTGGAATCTGCGCCGGGTTCGTGCTGTATCCGCTTTGCAAGATTGTTGCCGGCAAGGGCCGCCAGTTGAAATCCGGGCTGTGGGTGCTCACCGCGCTGTCGCTGGCGTTCTTCGTGTTTTATCCCTACCACTGAAAATCGTTTTCGCTGCGCTCGGATATGATGTTCACC
>Ga0182030_10001792_pt1 | contig 44843 bp, 26 predicted proteins | sample 812S3MmetaG_FD_121299 | JGI IMG/M metagenome (GOLD analysis project Ga0182030, IMG submission 121299) | Permafrost microbial communities from Stordalen Mire, Sweden - 812S3M metaG (Illumina Assembly) | ecosystem: Environmental > Terrestrial > Soil > Wetlands > Permafrost | place: Sweden...
GATAACCAGAGCCGCATCCTCGACATTAATGACGGCGCGGTGAAGACCGGCTACGTTGCGTACTGAAGGATGAACAACACAGTCAGCGGATAATGTGGTTCGTTCTTTCGTGGGGAGGTCTGTCATGCCTCCCCATACTACCCCGCCAAGACGGCGGTCTGAACAGCAAGGACCAGCTCACCGCGGAACAGCGCATCCGTTGGTCAACTGGCGACCTTCTGTTCACCGTGAAGACCTGGCGTCGCGCTGAGACTCGCATTACCGGGTGGCCTGTCCCGGCCGACGGGACGCCTTGCGGGCAAGCCCAGGGATTCCGCAACCACCTCTCTTCGCCGGAGCAGCAGGCACTCTAGCGCAAGGAATGGCCGATTCATGAGCGCTAGTAGGTGGCTAGTGTGACGCGCAGCACCGCGGGATCCTCACCAAGTTTTCCATCACTCGGCCGGAGCGTCCTCCACCGAAGGCCCCAGCACCTGTTGGATGCGCTCCAGCAGGCGGCGCAGCACGATGGGCTTGGTCTCGTAGGCGGCGCAGTCGTGGGCGGCGGCTTCCGCCACGTCTGCGGAATCGGCGTGCGCGGTCAGCACGATGATGGGGATTTTGAACGTGTGCGGGTCGCTTTTGAGCGCGCGCATGGCGGCACGCCCATCCAGCACGGGCATGTCGAGATCCATAATAATCAGGTCGGGACGGTGCAGACGCGCGGCCAACAGAGCCTCGCGCCCGTCGGCGGCGGCAATCATCTCGAATCCCTGGCGTTCCAGGCGCCGTACCAACATGTCACGGCTGAACTCGTCGTCTTCCGCTAGCAACAGTTTCACGGTCACACACCTATCCGCGCCGGCAGGCGCATTTTAAAATTGGACCCCTTCCCCAACTCGCTTTCCACCGAAATATCCCCTCCCATCAGGCGGCACATCTTGCGGCTGGTGGCGAGTCCCAGACCGGTGCCGCCATACTTGCGCGTGGTGGACGCGTCGCCCTGCGTAAACGGCTGGAACAGCTTGGCCCGCTGCTCCGGACTGATGCCGATGCCGGTATCTTTGACATTCACTACCAGCCAATCGACCGGCTGGCCCGGCTCGCGGCGCACCGTCACCGACACCTCTCCCTCGCGGGTGAACTTGCAGGCGTTGGCTGCCAGGTTGAGCAGACTTTGGCGGAATAGCGTGAAGTCGGTGTGGACCTCGCCCGCCTCCGCAGCCATCTCGATGGTGAGGCGGTTGCCGTTTTGGGCAGCCTGCGGCCGCACCGTATCGGCGACGTCCCGCAGAACCCGGCGGACGTCGAAAGTTTCGGGATTCAGAACCATCTTGCCGGCCTCGGCCTTGGAGAAAGCGAGCACCTGGTCGACCAGTTGGACCAACATTTGGCCGGCCCGTTCGATGCGTCCCAGATCGCGCACCAGGCCGTCGATGGGATAGCCCTCGCAGGTCTCCTGAAGCAGTTGGCTGTAGCCGATAATGGCGTTCAGCGGCGTGCGCAGTTCATGGCTCATGGTGGCCAAAAAGCGGCCTTTGGCGGCGTTGGCCGCCTCGGCGGCCTGCTTCGAGACCAGCGTGGCGCCCAGTTGCTCCACCATGGAATTGAATGCCTCGGTGAGGCGGCCCACTTCGTCCGGCCGCACTACTTCCGCCCGGCCGCCGAGGTCGCCGGCGGCCACCCTGCGGGTGAATTGCGCCAGGGATTGCAGCGGGCGCAGCAGGGCGCGCATTTGCAGCGTCTGGGTGATCGCGGCGATCAGCAGGATGGCGATGACAATGGCCGCCGTAAGCTCCGCGAAGCGCCGGCGGGCCGCGCGTTCGCTTCCCGTGGAAAACGCCAACCGGACCGTGCCGAGCTGCCCGGAAGCGGAGCCGCCGGACGCCGCCGGCTCCCAATCTCCCTGCCCCACCTGGGCCGGCCGGATCACCGGGCGGCTGACTTCGATCGGCGGCCCGCTCGCTCCCCCGCCCCCGTTCCGCCGGACCAGCGGAACAGCGTTCCCGGCGTCGTCGAGTTCGACAAAAACCACCCCCTCGCTAGCCACCGCATTGGCGGCGATCCGGTCCAGTTCGCTGCGGTCCCCCACCAGCATGGCGAACTGGCTCTGGCCCGCCAGAAAATCGGCCAGCGCCTCGGCCCGGCCGGTGAGTTGGCTTTCCAGGTCGCGGCTGTAAGTCCACAGGAACAGCGTGCTGAGGATCGCGACCGTGACGGCCGCGAACGCCATGTTGCTGGCCAGCACGCGCGTGCCGAGGCTGTGGCGGAGAGCGCGGATCACCGATACACCTCCGCCGCCAGAGCGTCCGGGCGGAATTCCACTCCCAGCAGGCGGGCCACCCGCTGGTTGACGGCCACCTGGATCTTGTGGGGGCTCTCACTCTCCGCGCCGCGATCTTCCCCGCGCAGCACCCGTAGCGCCATTTCGGCCGACTGCCGGCCGATATCGGCGTAGTCCGGGAACATGCCGGCTGCCGCCCCGGCCCGCACGAAGGCCGGCGAGTAGCCCACCAGCGGCACACGTTGTTCCAGGGATGCCAGCACCAGCGGCTTGATGGTCACCGGGTTGTATAGGTCCGGATCGGGAAAGCAGAGCACGAAATCGGCCTTCCCCTTGAACGCGGACATGGCTTTCATCAAGTGCGCCGGCCCGTCGCAATCCACCACTAGAAGAGAGAATCCCTCCTTGCGGGCGCACGCATCCAGGGCGTCGACGGTATACCGCGACCGGGCCGGGTTGCGGATCGCGCCGGCGCGCGTGCGTCCCGGCCAGAGCGCGCGCATGGCGGCCAGTTGCGCCGCCGGCGGGATCTCCAGGTCCACGCGCCGCAACTCCGGCTCCGCCTGGCTCCCGCGCAGCACCATGGCGGCCACCACCGGCACTGGCACGGGACGCGCGCGCACGGCGGCCAGCGCGCGGCTTCCCACCACGATCACCACCCGCGCCTCGGCGCTCTTCAGGGCGCCGGCAAAGTCCGCGTCGAATGTCCTGCCGCCGGCATCGAGTACCCGGAACGTGCCCGCCGGGAGCGCCGCGCTCACCCCGCCCAGCGCCTCGCTATACGCGTCCACGCCCGATTCGGAAACCACCAGCACGGAAACACGCGAGGCCGGCCGCACCGCGGCCGCAAACATTGCGGGCACCAGCAGGGTCACTCCCAGGCGTGACATACCAACCTCAAATAGGCTTCCCGGCCGTCGCCGGGCAGTCGGTCCACGGCCAGGTAGATGGGATCCTCATAACGCCGGTCGAAGGCGTTGCGCACCCCCGCCTGCACCTCGAACCGCCGGTCGATGCGCGCCGTGAGGGTGAAGTCGGCGAGCCACGCGCCGCCCAGTCGCGCTCCCGTCCAGGAATAACGCGCCGAAAGATATTGCAGGCTGCCGGCCAGGAACAAACGGTCCTGGATATCGCCCACTTTCACGGGAAGACCCAGGCGGCCCTTGGAGAGGACCGCCGGCGAATTGGCCAGCGTCTGCACCGGCTGTCCGCCCTCCGCGTGTCCCCAGGAACTGCTGGCGGAGGCTTCCATACGGTCCCAGACCTTGCCGCTAAGGCTGAACTCGGCTCCCTGAGTGGCGATTGTGCCGGCATTCCGGTACTGCTGCGCCCCGCTATCGAGGGTTACGGCCTCCACCACTTGCGCGATGCGATAGCGGTAGGCTCGGGCCACCACAGTCCAGTTGCCGGCTACGCGCCGTTCGAGCGAGCCTTCGAAGGTTTCGGCCGTCTCCGGCCGCAGCGGCGGAGCCGCCTGGTAGGAAAGGCCGCCATCGTTGTAGAACTGCTCGAAGGCGCTGGGATTGCGGAACGGCCGGCCATAAACCAGCTTGTATACCGTGCGGGCCGACTGCTGAAAGACCGCCGCCAGTCGCGGCGAGAGCGCCCGTCCATAGTAGCGCGTATCGTCCAGCCGCGCCCCGCCGTAGAGTTGCCAGCGCGGCGAGAGCTTCCACTCCTGCTGCACGAAAAAAGCCACCCCGCGCTGCGGCTGATTGCTGTAGTTCAGCCGGAGGCCGTCCACCAGGTTGTATTGCTCCGCGCGCAGATCCCAGGTACCCGAAACCCCCGCGGTTAACGGCCCCACACCGGCCAACGGCAGCTCATAGGTAAGCTGCGAGTCCAGCCAGTCGCCGCGGTTGATGTCGCGTTCGGTCTCGATTCCGCCGGCGCCGTCGGGATAGTCGAAGCGGTCGTGGTAGTGGTATTGGTCGAAGGCGGTCTGCCATTGGATCTGGCCGGGCCCGGCGGAATGGCGGTAGACCGCGCTCGCGAAGTTGCGGCTATCGACGACGTATTGCCCGGGATCGTAGGTAAGGCTGCTGCCGACGCCCACGGGCGCCTGCTTGTCGCGCGAGTTGAAATACCCCGTGAAGCTCCAGTCGTGCCAGATGAGCTGCGCGAAGCTGTGATAGCCGCGTTCGCCATCCGCGACCCCGACGCCGGTGTTGTTGAAGACCGAGCCCGAGAGCAGCAGGTTGGCGCCGTGCCCCAGATATAGGCCGGAGGAGAGCGACAGCTTGCGCTCGCCGGCGGAATCCACTTCCGCCGCCGCGCGCAACCGTTCGGCATCCACCGGCGAGCGCGTCACCACGTTGATATTGGCGAGGATGCCGTTCGAGCCGTAGAGCGCCGAAGTGGGGCCGCGGATAATCTCGATCCGTTCCACCAGGTCCATATCCAGGCCGAAATCCTGGCCGAAAAAGCCGTTCGAGTTGTAGATGTTGTCGGTGAGCGGATGGCCGTTGAGCATCACCAGGAAGCGGGTGTTGAAATCCCCGGGCAAAGAAATCCCGCTGACGCCTACGTAGTGGTACTGGTGGTCGTAAGTCACGTAGAAACCGGCGACCGAGGCCAGGGCTTCGGCCAGCGTGCGGTATCCGTAGTGTTGGATCTCGGCGGCGGTAATCACGGTGACGTTGGCGGGCGCCTCGGCCAGGGTCTGGGCGTGCAGCGACACGGCTTCCACGGTGGGAAGGTCGCCGAACAGAACCTTGTCGTCGGCGGCGTTCTGCGCGCAGGCGGTCCCGCCGCATACGATGGCGGCGAAGATCAAGCGTCGGATTGGCATGGCTCTCCGGGCATCGGTTCGAATCGAACTCCGACAGAGAGCTTATCGGCCGGAAGCGGGCATGCAAGAGGCGCCCACAGGGTCGACCCGGTTTACTGGGACTGCGTCTGCGGGCCCTCGATCTCAATGCCGCCGGCAATGCCTGCCAGCAGCTTGTACAAGCCGCCGACGATCGACCAACTGGCCAAGGGCCTTAAGAATGGCTATGGTTTTGCGCTGGACCGTCGAGGAGGCTGTCTATTCCATCAGCGCTGCGCCAACGGTTTTCGGCACGACGGGAAGCCGAACTTCCGATCAGACCGGTGTCATTCCCGAACATAAAGGGCCCGAGTGGGCTACGGCGCAAGACCCTGAGGTGCGCCTGTGAACCGCAGGGGCTGACGTACGGCCCAGCAACGAAGGTCGCGGGCGATAGACGGCCTTAGAACTTGCCGGACCCCACTGGCGGGTCACGGAATCTGCACAAGTCGCGTTGCCTGAACCCGGTTTTCCGTTGGATCGATCCCCGCCACCCTAATGCCCCGGCGTATCCCGATAGGGCTTGCGCGCCTCGTACAGGCGCAATCTTGCGGCCAAGCCCTCCCGAAGCTGGGACTGGTCCGGCCGGGTGGCAACGTCCAGGGCCCGCCGCGCCGTTGCGATGGCGTCGGGAAACCGGCCGGCCTCGGCGTAGGCTGCGGCTAGCGTGTCGAGATACATCGCTTCGCGGCCGCCGGACAATTTCACCGCCCGTTCGGCGAGCGTGACCGCCTCCGCGCCGTTGCGCACCGACGCCTCGGGAGTCGCCGCCAGCACGTGCGCCGCTTCATTCAGAGCGGGCAGAAAATCGGGTTGCGCGCGCAACGCCGCGCGCCAATGCGCCAGCGCCTCGCGCACTTGTCCACGCGCGTAGTAGAGCGCCGCACCGAGAAATTGCTGCGCCTCCACCAAACCGGGATCGATCTCGACCGCCTCCTGAAAATAGGGGATGGCGTCTTCCAAGCGGCCTTGCGATGCCAGCACCCGGCCGATATTGTTGCGCGCCTCGGCCGACCGCGGATCTATCTGCGCCGCCTGCTGAAACTCCGCCATGGCTTCGTCGAGCCGGTTCTTCATGGCCAGCGCCCGGCCGAGACTATTGTGCAGATCGGCGGACTCGGGATACGCTTCCAGCCCCTGTTGAAACTGCGCGATGGCATCGTCCGGCCGCCCCACCGAGATCAGCGCGAGCCCCAGGCTGCTATGGATGGCGTGATATTGCGGGTTCAGCTCCAGCGCCTTTTCATACTGCGGGATGGCCTCTGCGAACTTGCCTGTGCGGGCCAACGCCGTTGCCAGATTATTGTGGATCCGGGCATCGTCCGGATTGGAGGCGGCCAGTTCGCTCCATTCCGCGATGGCCTGCTGGTATTGTCCCTTTTCTCCCAGAGCGAAGGCGTGGTCGAACTTCTTGTACAGGTCGACGGCCGGCGTGGAGATCGCGATGAGGCCATCGGGCGGGATGTTCACGAATTCCGGCAGGTTCACGGCGCGATTGGCCGCGGTCGCATTGTCGACCAGGATGGCGGGGCTGTCGTTGCCGGCGGGATCGATATGCGTCAGATACATCTGCGTGTACGGCGAGCGGCTCTTGGAGGAAAACACCAGCCATCGTCCGTTGGGAGAGAAGCTGTGCCAGGAGTTCATGAGCGAGGTATTGCAGCGCATGCGCCGCGCCGCTCCACCCTGCGCCGGAACGATGTATAACTGGCTGTCGGGCCGCATCAACTGGCCGTTCCTGCATTTCACGAAGACGATCCAGCGGCCGTCGGGCGACACCTTGGGGAAAGTGTTGCTCATCGCGTTGGCCGACGCACCGGCGATGGGCTCCGGCACGCCTCCCTTTCCGCCGTTGAAGGGGACACGATAGAGGTCGTACTGAATGCGCAGTTCCGCCGGATCGTTGGCATAGCCGGGTCTTTGGCCGCCCGGCGGATACGGGTCCTGGGCAGCGGCGCGCGCGAACACGACGTACTTTCCATCGGGACTCCAGACTCCGTCTGTCTGGACGTAGCGCGGGTCGTCCGCGCCCGGCAGCGGTTCGCGGCGGCCGGTGGCGCGACTATACCACGCCAGAATCCCGCGGGTGGGATAGAAGACCTGGAGGAAACGGTAATCCTTGAAATTGACGACGTAGAAGTTGTTCAACGGGGCGCTGGCGGCGGTCGAGACGGTGGTCAGAACGTACTGACCGTCGGGCGAAACCTGCGACATGAAGCCCACGCGGTTCAGCGCGAACTGCCGGTCCTGCGAGGGATTCCAGGAGATCACGTCCTGGTTGCGAATCGACATTTGCGGCTTTACGTCGGCCAGCGCGTAGAGTCCCTTGTCGTTCTGCGGCCCGTCGAGGTCCATTCCCATGGTCTTGCCATCGAGCGAAAAGGAATGGCAGTTGGCGCAGGTCGGCATGTCCGTCAGAACCACGCGGCTGCGCGGTTCGCCGATGTTGCGGACGCTCCACCGGATCAGCGGGATGGCATCCTGCGCCAGCGGTTTGATGATCCCTTTCTCGGTGGCCGAAGGCATGAGCGGCACGTCGCGATAGAAGATGGGCGCTCCCACCGGGTCCGCGGATGTGCGGATGCGGACCTGCCCGCGGGACACCGGACCACTCTGGCCGATGCCGGTGATGGTCAGGGTAGCCGCGTCCGCCACCGACTGCTTCTTGATGACGGCCCAAAGTGCGGCATCCGGCAGCCAGGTATGGGCGGAAGCCTGCTCCGGCGTCAATTTCGGCAGCTCGTTGGCCGGGGAGACGCATCGTGGATCGATCTCTCCGACGCGCAGGCGCTCTCCCTTGGATTCCACGTGGATGGCGGGAGCGCGCCCGCCGAAATCGATATCGATGCGCCAAAGGCTGGCATGCGCGGAGGAATCGTGAAACAGGAACGTGGGAGGAGTGATTTCCGGCGGGAAAATCGATCCGTCCTGGGGATAATCGACCGTGACCTTCGCGGTGGGGGCTTGCGCCATCGCGGCAAGGACCGAAAACGCGAGCCAAATACCGGGGTTTTTCGTCACTGCGGCCTTGCCTCGACATTCCGGCCAGACGCCGGAACGATTCGCCGCCCGAGCCATGCGCATCCGGCGCGCGGGAGAATCTTCGAAAACGGCATTTTATCATGGCGCCGGCGCCGCAGCCATTTCCATGCGAGTGGGGAACTGTCGCCGAGGTCGCGGCCCGGCAGGTTGCTGCAAACAAATCGACTGCAATTCCGAGCCCTGCCCATGGCCGCGCGAGAGGTTTTTGGGCGTCCCGCTCAGGGGGTTACAATGAACGCTACATGAAGTTGGTCAGGCGATATCTCTGGCTGCTGGCGGCAGTGCCCGGGACTTTTTGGGCCGTTCTGTCCGGCCAGAATCCTCCGTCACCCATCCATTTCACTTACCGGCCGATCGATTTCCGGCTGGATAGTTGCGAAACCGAACGGCGCCACGCTCCAGAGACCATGGCCGGGGGGTTGGCAGTCTTCGATTTTAATAACGACGGCAACCTGGACATCTTTTTCGCCAATGGGGCCGACATCCAGACCCTCAAGAAGACGTCCGCGAAATACTACAACCGGCTGTTCCAGAACGACGGCAAAGGCAATTTCCAGGATGTCACGGAACGGGCGGGTCTGGCCGGCACGGGCTACGACAATGGCGTGGCTATCGGCGACTACGATAACGACGGCTTCGAGGACATTTTCGTGGGCGGGGTGCACGGCAACCATCTGTACCACAACAATGGAGACGGCGCCTTCACCGATGTCACCGAGAAGGCGGGCTTAAACAAGCCGGACAAGCAGTTCGGGCCGCTATGGTCGGTGGGCGGCGTGTGGCTGGATGTCAACAACGACGGGCTGCTGGATTTGTTCGTTGTGGATTATCTCGCCTGGGACATTCAAACCGAACCGGCTTGCGAGGCGGCGCCGGGGCGGCTGGACTACTGCCATCCCAAATACTACAAGGCCACTCCCAACCAGTTGTTTCTGAACAATGGCGATGGCACGTTTCGCGATGTCTCGGCGGAATCCGGGATCCGGGCGTATCCCGGCAAAGGGATGGGCGTGGGAATCGCGGATTTCGATCTGGACGGTTGGATGGATATTTTTGTCTCCAACGACAAACTTTTCAATTCTTACTTTCACAATAAGGGCGGGGGCAAGTTCGAAGAGACCGCGTTCGACGCCGGGGTGGCGCTCACCGAAGACGGGCAGTACATTTCGGGAATGGGAGTGGACGCCCGCGATATCGACAACGACGGCTTTCCGGACATCGTTTTCGTGGCGCTCCCTTACGAAACCTTCCCCGTGTTCCGCAATCTCGGAAAGGGCGCATTTGCCGATGTCACCGCCGCCAGCGGCATGGCCCGGTCGAGCGCGCTTATGGGAGGATATTCGCCCACTATCGACGATTTCGATAACGATGGCTGGAAGGATTTATTTGTCTCGCGCGGTCACGTGCAATCGCTGGGGTTTTCGGCGCAGGGGCAGGTGGAGCAACCGAATTCGGTGTTCCGGAATTTGGGCGGCACGAAGTTCCAGGCGTTCACGGCCGAGGCGGGCTTGACGGCGCAACCTCCCGCGCGCCACCGCGGCTCGGCTGTTGGCGACCTGAACGGCGATGGCCGGCTCGACGTGGTAGTGAGCGCTCTCAGCGCTCCCGCCGAGATCTGGATGAACGACAGCCCGGGGGGCAATCACTGGCTGGCGTTCCAGTTGCAGGGCACGAAGAGCAATCGCGATGGAATCGGCGCGCGGATTAAGCTGGTGGCGGGCGGGAAGGCGCAGTACAACCACGTGGCGTTCGCCGCCGGGTACGCTTCTTCGAGCGCCGGCCCGATGCACTTCGGCTTGGGCTCCGCCAAACAGGCCGACCTGGTGGAAATCCGCTGGCCGTCGGGGATTGTGCAGAGCCTGAAAGACATACCGGCCGACCGGGTAGTGAAAGTCAAAGAGCCCGGCAGGTAACTTGGATTTTCCGCGGGAGACCCCGGGTGCTTAAACGTTTTCGGGATCGCGGCCAAGAACCGCTTGCTCACGGGGCGCCCTCTGGGCCGGGCTCGGCATTGAGTTCCATTGTTTGCAGTAACTTACCGAGCCGCGACCGTAAGGGATCGGTCGCCTGGGACGGTTTCCCCCCGAAAACGTTTAAGCACCCGGAGACCCCTCCCTGACGGTCGGGGCTCGGAAACGGTTCGTCGGTATCTCATGCTGGGAGTACTTTCCCAACACCTACCTCCCTGACGGTCGGGGCTCGGAAACGGTTCATCGATATCCCGACTTGTAAGCGGGCGGGCGGTCAAGAATGGTGGATTGGTGGCGGCGGCTAAAGTGGCTAATCGGACCGGATTGGCGCTAAAATTGGGTCGATATGAAGTCCGCTGTGTGCCTGTGTCTGTGCGCCTTCATGCTCTGCGCCACCCAGCCGGCCAAGGAGATCTTCGACGGGGCGGTAAAGGCCTTGGCTTCCGGAGACACCGAGGCGGCCGAGCGGGGCTTCCAGGCGGTGCTCCGCCTGGAACCGCATAACATCGCGGCGCTCAGCAATCTGGGCGTGATTTACTCGCGCACCAGCCGCTCCGACCAGGCAATCGCCATGTACAAGCGGGCGCTACAGACGAGCCCGGACGACCAGGCGATTCTGCTGAACCTCGGGCTGGTCTACCTGCGGCAGGAGGACCACGCCAAGGCGCTGCCGCTGTTTACGCGCGTGGTCGCGCTGGCTCCGCAGAACCTGCAGGCGCGCCAATTGCTCGCCGTCTGCCGCGCGTATCTGGGTCAATTGGAACCCGCGATCAGCGAGCTCGAGGCCCTGCGGGCGGCCAATCCGCACGACGACGGGATTCTCTTCCTGCTGGGCTTTGCCTATCTGAAGAACCAGCAGCCGGAGAAGGCCAAGCCGATTTTCGAAGCGATGTTGGAGGCGGCCGGTCCGGCGCGGGCGCAGTTCCTGATCGGGCGGGCCAACTATGAAGCCACGATGTTTCCTCAAGCCGAGGAGAGCTTCCGCGAGGTGCTGCGGCTCGATCCGCAGTTTCCCGGTATTCACCTGGAATTGGGGAAAGTCTACATCTGCCTCCGCCGGACCGACGACGCGGTGCGGGAACTGCAATTGGCCCTGAAAGCCGGTCCCAGCGACGGAGATGCGGCCTATTTCCTGGGAGCGCTACTGGTGCAGGAAGGCCGCTTCGCGGAGGGTATTCCCTACCTGGAACGGGCCAAAATGGCTAAGCCGGACTCCTGGGCGGTCTACTACTATCTCGGGAAAGCCAAAATGCGGCTGGAGAAACCAGCGGAGGCCGTGGCACTGCTGCAAAGAGCCGTGGCGCTGAACCCGGCCGATGAGGCTTTGGCCTACTACGAGCTGGGGCGGGCGCTGAAAGCTTGCGGGCGGGAAGCGGAAGCCCGCGCCGCACTCGCACGCGTCCGCGATGTGCAGGCTGCCGCGCTCGCCGCCGCCAAGCTCGATGGCAGCGTGGCGGGCGCCCGCTGAGGCACGGCGCTGCTGGCGGCAGATTTAGCATGCACCGGTAATTCACCACACAACCCCTTGTGAAATCTGTTTTTCGCGGCCATTCTCATGCCATAAGGGTGTTTCAGAGTTCAAAGTGCTGTAAAACACAACACAACCCACAAAAATTGTCGGATAAGGCTTGTTTTCCTAGTGGATTTGCATTACGTTGGACTGTGGGTTAGTTACTTTTTAGGAAGGGCGCGATTGCTTCATCGCGCAAGACTGGCATAGCGCCTGCTCTCGCCAGTGGGACAAATACTTTCAATATAGAAGAGGTTATCCATGAATCTGAGACGCAGATGGAGAAGCGTGATGATCGCTCTTCTTGCAGCGTTTCTCCTCACGCTGATTGTGCCGGCGGCAATGGCACAATCGCAATATATTAGCGGCACCGTAGTAGACGCTACCGGCGCCGTGGTTCCCGATGCCACCATTAAGGTCGACGACGTGGTCAAGGGCGGCACCATACGGCAAACTACTACGGATCAAGCCGGCCGGTTTCAAGCCATCGACGTCGAGCCGGGCAGGTACCAGATTAATGTCGAGAAGGCAGGATTCAAAAAGGCTCAAGTGACGGTCACCTTGGATGTCAACACCAAGCTGGATGTGGGACAGATCAAGCTAGTGATCGGCAACGCTGCCGAAACGGTGTCCGTGGAAGCGGACGCCACACCGGTGGTCACAGTCAACACCATGGACAAGTCGTACATCGTCGATAAGACGGAGATGTCCGAATTGCCCATGAACGGCCGGAACTTCACCTCTTTGATGAGCACCGTGCCAGGCATGGGCAGTTCGGCGCAAAGCGATTTTAACGTCAACTTCAACGACGTATCGCAGTTCCATGCGCTGGGCGGGCGTGGGTCGGAGAACAACATGTACCTCGATGGGTCTCCCAATATCGACGTGGGCGATAACCAGTCGCAGTACACTCAGGCCAGTGTCGATACGATCGCGGAGTTCCGCGTGCTGCAGAGCGGGTTCAACGCCGAGTATGGACGCAACTCCGGCATGGTGATCGCGGTACAGACCAAGTCGGGCGCGGCCCAGTTCCACGGGACGTTGTACGAATATCTCCGCAACAACTATTTCGACGCCAAGTGCGTGACTTGCAACACGCTGCAGCCGCAACTGCGCTACAACCAGTTCGGCGGCAACTTCAGCGGCTGGGTTCCGGTGCCGAAACTCTCGACGAAGGCGGACAAGCGGTTGTTCTTCTTCTACAACCGGGAAATGACGCGCCGCGATCTGCCGGGCAGCAGTTACACGGATATCCCCAACTCGACCATTCTGAGCGGGAATTTCACCCCGTGGCTGCTGACCACCAATATGACGTATGCTCCCAATTTCAAGAACGGCACCGTTTTCGAACCGGGAACCATCACGCGCGACGGTTCGGGCAACGTCACCGGTGGAACGCCTTACCCGAACAACACGGTTCCGCAATCGGCATGGCAATCGCTCAGCGCCGCCTACCTGAAAATCTACACGGGACTGCCGGGTTATGCGAGCCTCCCCGCCACGCCCGGACAGCCGGGTTACGTGCGGTACTACTTCAACAGCCCCGACGTTCTGGATAAGAATCAGGACATGTTGCGCGTGGACTACAACATCAGCAACAAGATGTCCAGTTTCTTCCGCTGGGTAAACGATTATCAGAAGGAAACCGTCGCCACGGGTATTTGGGGCTGGGAGCCTTTCCCGATCCAGACACAAACGCGGCCAAAGCCGGGCAGTTCCTGGGCCTGGAACCTGGTAACCACATTCGCGCCCACACTGGCGTCGGAAACGATCCTGTCGTACAACCACCAGTCGCAGTCGCTGTCGGTTACGGGCACCAATCCGATCGATCGGAATACACTGGGCGCCACCTTCCCGCAGATCTTCCCGGCAACCAACATCACCAACTCGGTTCCCGATTTGAGCGCAGGCGCCTTGGGATTCTCTCTGGGCGACCCGGGATGGCACAACTGGGGTAAAGACTACGCCTTGACCGAAAACGTCTCGTGGGTAAAGGGCAGCCACAACTTCAAGTTCGGCGCCTTTTACAATCGCGACGACAAAGCGCAGACCGGAAGCTGGGGTATGGAAGGGAACATCAACTTCAACGGCAACTCCACGATGGCGATGGACACCAACCAAGGGATTGCCAACATGATGTTGGGCAACTTCTCGAATTACACCAACCTCAGCGGGGCCGTTTTCCCCTATTTCCGCTTCTGGGAATTCGACCTTTACGCGCAGGATAGCTGGAAAGTCAGCAAGCGTGTGACCATAGACTACGGTCTGCGATTCGTCCACATGGCTCCCACTTACACCGTAGTTCGCGGCGGCACCGTAGGGGGCGAAGGCAACTGGACGCTTTACAGCGTGGATCTCAGCAAGTACAACAAGGCCAATGCCCCGGTCATCAACACGACCAACAGTGTCGTCAACGGATATCAACCCGGCTTCATCGAAGCCAACCCGGTGACGGCACTCCAAAACCTGGGGATGGTCTGCGATCCCTGCGCCGGCGTAGACCCCGGATTCTCTCCGGCCAAATCGTTCCCCGAACCGCGTCTCGGCATTGCCTGGGACATGTTCGGCGACGGAAAAACGGCTCTGCGCGGTGGCATAGCCATGTTCAACGAACGCCTCCGTCAGAACAACTTCAGCTTCGGCGCGGGCGGGCAGTTCCCCAACCTCTACTCGGGATCGGTATACAACCAGAACGTCGCTAATTTCAGCACCAATGGCGTGGGGACCGCTACGTCGCCCATCCAACCGCCCAACATGACGATTTGGCCCAGCAACAACACCATGCCGAGCATTTACTCCTGGTACGTGGGCATCCAGCACCAGTTGCCGGCCAAGTTCGCTCTGGATCTGTCGTACTCCGGCAGCCATTCGGTCCACCTGATGGACCAGCGGGCAGTCAACGCGCTTCCCGCCGGGTGGTTCATGAACAACAACCTGTCGGCATCGGTCAATGGCTGGACCAGCGCCCTTCTGCCGTACGCCGGATGGGGCAACCTGACGGCGATCGAAACCGACGGGTACTCCAGCTACAACGCCATGATGCTCCGCATCAACCGGCGATTCGCCAACAATCTGGCGGTGAACTTCGATTACACCTGGTCTCACGTGCTGGACACCGGCGACAACGACTCCGACGCCATCAACAACCCCTTCTGCATTAGCTGCAGCTACGCCAATGCCGGGTACAACCAGCCGAACGTCATCTCTCTCGACGTCATCTACGATCTCCCGAAGGTGACGGGCTCGTTCGCCAACGCTTTCACGAAGCAGGTGTTCGACGGATGGGAACTCAGCGGCGTGTTCCGATACCAATCGGGGATGCCGTTCAACGTCACGTCCAACGGAAACCTGTTTGGCGAGAATATCGGCAACAACGGCGGCCAGTTTGCCAATCTGGTCGGCGATCCCTACTCCTCATCAGGCGGCTCCCTGGTGCTCAACCAGTCGGCTTTCGTTCGTCCGGCGGATGGCACCTGGGGCACTCTGGGACGCGATGCTCTGCACCTGCCGAGCATCAGCAACCTGGATACCGCCCTCATGAAGAGCTTCGCTTTCACGGAACGTGCGAAGTTGACGTTCCGGTTCGAGGTGTTCAACCTGTTCAATCATCCGGAACTCTGGAGCATCAACACAGGGTTCAGCGGCGACAACCCCGGCAGCGGACTTTCCGCCAGCGACGGCCAGTTCGGACAGCCGAGCGGCTATCGCGATGCCCGCACCATCCAATTGGCTGCCCGGTTCGCATTCTGAACCTGACAAGCCGTCTGCAACAAAACCAGCCCCGCTGCCTCACCGGCAGCGGGGTTTTGCTTTTCAGGGGGCAATTCTATACGGGACAGAGCGGCCGAGAATCGCCATCGTTCATCCGGGACGGCATCGGAACAATTCGCATGTCGAGGCAGGTTGCGAATCGACGGGCGTTCTGGGAGATCACTGTGTCAAGTCAAGTTAATCGGCGTGGAACCGACGAAATGGAGCGGTCCCCGTCTTCCTCATCGTGGCCGCAGAAGGTGGGACGCCACGCTGGCGGCGGCGCGCTCGTATTCGGCGTCGAATTCGCAGCCGATCAGGGCGATCACGGCGATCAGGTACATCCACACCAGCAGCGCGATGCCGGAAGGTTGGGCCTGTGGAAGTGGAGGAGGCCATGATGCAGCATCCCGGCGTGGCCGAAGCCGCGGTCATCGGCGTGCCGGACGAGGGAAAGGGCGAGGCCATCGTGGGATACGCCGTCGCCCGCACGCGCGCCCTGGTGGATGGCGCCGGTGTCGGCAACACCGTGGCGCCGGTGTTGGGGCCGATGTTTCGCCCGCGCGAGGTTCTGGTAGGATTCGCCTGCAGTATCCGGGCAAACCGCTGGGCGATGTCTCTGCCGTGGCCAACCCGGGGGCGCTGGATTTGTGAATGCGCGTACAGATTTGTCTGAAGATAGCCTTGATCGGTCCCGCGACGGGAGATACCTTCAAATTGCGCCGGGTGCCGATCCGATCTCTCTGACCGGTAAGGAGGCTTCGTGTTCCATCTCGATCGCAAGTTGGTGGCCCCAGTAGCCGCTGTGCTTCTTGCCGCCGGCCTGTCCCCGCTGCGGGCGCAATCCAGCGCCGTGGGCGCGGTCACCGTCACGGTGACCTCCAGCGCCAATCCGGCAACCTTTGGCGCCCCCCTCACCTTCACGGTCGCGGTCACACCGGCGGTTGCCGCTCCCGTGCCCACTGGAACGGTCACCGCGACGCTATCCGGCACGTACATCCTGGGAAGCGCCACACTGGATAGCATTGGCCGCTCGGTGATTGCGGTTCCGCCAGTCAGCCCGGCTACGATCGTTTTCTGGGGATTGGGCGCCGGATCGAATGCCATTGCATTCTCTTATTCCGGCGATACCAGGTACGGGCCGGCGCAATCGATGTTCACCCAATGGATCGACAAGGCGGACACGACTACCACGGCAGCCGTGATCGGCAGCGCCCAACCGCTTCGTCTGTCGGCCACGGTGAGCATCAAGGAACCTTCGGTCACCCCCGCCGGGTTCTCGCTTCCCGGCAACCCGAACGGCAGCGCGCCCAGCGGTACGGTGCAATTCTTCAATGGGGCTACGCTCCTGGGCACGGCGACGCTGTCGCCATCGGGGCTGTTCACTTCCACCGCCAGTATCGCCTCCGTCACCGTTCCGGCGGACTTGATCGCGGTCTACGCGGGCGATGCCAACTATAACGGCAGCACCTCGTCGGGCACCGTCCAGGGCGGCCCGCGGCCGGTCACCCTCACGCTAATCTCGAGCGCCAATCCCTCCGTCTTTGCCGAGCCGGTCACGTTGAGCATCGCGGCGGCGCCCGCAACTGCCGGCGGGCCCGTGCCCACAGGCTCGGTTACCGCCAGCATTCTCGGCCTGTTCGGCTTGGGCACGGTGACGCTCGACGCACACGGCCAGGGCTCCCTGGTGGCGCCGGCCGCATCGAACTCGGCGGTATTGGCCGTCCCCTGGGGCTTTGCCGCGGGGTCGAACTCCGTCTCGCTAAGCTTCAGCGGTGACAGCAATTATCAGCCGGCGCAGGCCACCTTCGCGCAGGTAGTCGATAAGGCAGCCACCAGCACTAAGGCCGTGGCATCTTCCGCCGGCCCTGGCGTCACAGCTATCGTGAGCATCGCCGAACCCTCAGCGACGCCGGTGGCATTCGCGCTCCCCGGCACTCCTCCGGGCAGCACCAGCCCTACGGGCAGCGTGCAGTTTCTGAGCGGCAGCACGGTAATTGGCACGGCGACGCTCAGCCCGAGCAGCCACCTGCAATCCACCGCAACCCTGACGCTCACGGCGAGCGCACTGGCCGCGGGAGACATCGTGGCGGTTTACGCGGGCGACGCCAATTATAACGGGAGCGCCTCGCCGGCCACGCCGCCCGTCCAGGAGACCGCTGCCATTACGGCGACATCCAGCGCGAACCCGGCCACTTTCGCCGAACCAGTAACATTCGCCGTGGCCGTGGTTCCCGCCGTAGCCGGCGGCCCGACGCCGGCCGGCACGGTGCACGCCGTCGATTTCGGTTCGTACCCGATCGGCGACGCCACTCTGGACGCCTCCGGGCGAGCCTCCTTCACGGCGCCTCAGAATCCCGCCTCGTCGACGGCGCCGCCCTGGGGGCTGGCGACCGGGTCGAACGCAATTACCGTGACTTATTCCGGCGATGCCACTTACTCCCCGGCGCAAACTAATTTCAACCAGTTAGTCAATAAGGCGGATAGCGCCACCACCGTGTTGTTAGCGCCGGTGGCGAGCAGTCCGAATTTCTACACCGTGGTGGCCACTGTGAGTATTCATGAAGCCTCGGTCGCCAGCACGGCGTTCGTCATCCCAGCCGCCGGCAACCTGAGCACCAGCCCGACCGGCAACGTGGTCTTTTTTAGCGGCGATACGCAAATCCAGACGGTCGCTCTCACTCCCGGCGCATTGTTCGAGTCGAGCGCGGTCCTCCGGTCCGACCTCTCGTACCCGTCTATCCGGGCGGTGTACTACGGCGACACGAATTACAACGGCAGCAGTTCGCCTACGTCTACGAATGGTGGGGCGCCGGTCAACATCACTCTGGCGGCGAGCGCCAACCCGGTGATGTACGGGGCGGCCTTCACCATCGCCGCAACGGTAACGCCGTCGACCGGCGCCAGCCCCGCACCTACCGGCACGCTGACCTTCTACGATGGCGCTCAAAAACTGGGGTGGGTGGCCACGCTCAATAGCAGCGGCTCAGGCAGCATGCCGATTCCGGCGCCGCTGGCCACTCCGCTGGTTTGCGCGCCGGCCTGCCCGTCGGCCGAGGTGATGGTCCTGGGGGCCGGGCAGCATGCCATCACGGCGCAGTATAGCGGCGACGCCAACTACGCCGCGGCAACGGCGGCCACTCCGTTGACGGTGAATATCACCAAGGCGCCGTCGGTCACCACGCTGGCGGAAAGCTGCGCGGCCACAACCCTCTCGCAGTGCCTCGCGGTGGCGACTGTGGCGGACGGCCAACCGCCGGCCGGCGGCCCGTATCGCTTCATGCTGATGGGCGCTTCCGGCCTGGTGGATGGCAACCCCAGCGGCAGCGTGCAGTTCTTCGGCGGCGGTTTCTTAACTGGCACGGCCTCGCTGAGCCCTAACGCCGCGGCCAATGTGGCTTCCAACGCGAGCCTGAGCACCACCAACGGGAGCACGAGCTTTTCGGCCCTCTACGGCGGCGACGCCAATTTCCAGGGCAGCAGAACACCCCAACCCTCGGCTACCAGCGTGAGTCTCAGCAGTAATCCGAATCCCAGCAAGGCCGGCCTCATCGTGCTTACCGCTTCGGTCTCACCGGTGACCGCAACCGGCAGTGTGGACTTCCTGGAGGGCACGACGCTACTGGGGAGGGGGCCCATTTCCGGCGGACTGGCGGCTCTGGCGGTCCTCATCGCCACCCCCGGCGCGTATTCTCTTACGGCTACCTACAGCGGTGACGCGAACGGCCTGCCGTCGTCCTCCGCGGTGTACACGCAAGTTGTCTTGCCGGCCGCCGCCCCGGCGGTGCTGAGCCTGACGGCCAGCTCCTCCGCCCCAGTTTATGGACAACCGGTAACGCTCTTCGCGCAGGTATCGGGCAACGGAACCGCGCCGCCCACGGGCGCCGTTTCGTTCCTCGACGGCACAGTGGCGATCGGCTCGGGCACACTCTCGCCAGGCGCGGCATACGCCATCGTCGCGTTGCCGGTGGGCACGCACCAGATTTCCGCGGTGTGGGGCGGCGACGCCAATTGGGCGCCCGCCACGTCGGCGGTGCTGAGCCTGACCGTCAGCCGCGCTTCTACCGTGACCACTATGACGTCCACGCTGGCGATCGCCGTCACTGCTCAACCGCCGGGAGCGGGAACACCGACGGGCACGGTACAGCTCGTCGATAGCGGCAATCGGTTCGTGCTCGCGACGGTCACGTTGAACGGCGGAAGCGCGCAGGGAAAAGCGCTCGATGACCCCTCCACCGACCCCGGCGGTAACGGCGTTCTGCAAGCCGTCTATTCCGGCGATACCAACTTCGCCCCCAGCACCTCCAATCTACTGCCGGTCATCGTCAACGCGGGCGGCGTGCCCACTTCCACGCTCGCGCCGGACGAGATCGCGACCATCTACGGCGGAAATCTGGCGAGTGCCACCGTCACCGCCCAGTTGCCGTTGTCCACCTCCCTGACAGGCGCCTCGGTGACCGTGACCGATAGCGCCGGCACGAGTCGCCCAGCGCCTTTGTATTACGTCTCGCCGAATCAGATCAATTTCGTAGTCCCTACGGGCACCGCCAGCGGACCGGCCACAGTAGCGGCCGGCGGGACCAGCATAGCCATCTCAGTGACGGCAGTCGCCCCCGGCCTGTTCGCCGGCGCGCAGGTTGTCAGGGTGCATTCCGACGGCACGCAAGCCATCGAAACCGTGTCCGGACCCATCGTATTCGGCTCCGACAGCGTCTATCTGGTGCTGTACGCGACCGGGATCCGGCATCGTTCCTCGCTGGATCAGGTGAATTGCAGCGCGGGCTCCCTGAGCACCCCGGTGACCTATGCCGGGCCGCAATCGCAATACCCCGGCCTCGATCAGGTAGTCGTTCCGTTGCCTGCGGGGTGGCAAGGCCTGGGTCCGGCGAACCTCTCGCTGACGGCCGACGGACAGTCTTCCAACAGCATCTCCCTGACGTTCCAGTAGGGGCTGGTCTCGCAGATTTGGGTGACCGCCCTGGTGGCAGGCTTCAGCGTAGCTCCGGTTTCTTCCGATCCCCTGCATGGATGGGGCGCAACTCGGGCGGGCTCGCGCCGTGCGTCGCAACGGCTGCGAGCATGATCGCCATGCTCCGTTACGGCAGCGGATTTCCGTGGAACCGGCTGGAGTCGTTTCCCGCGCCGAGCTACCGCGGCCGCAGAGGATGGGCCGCCACGCTGGCGGCGGCGCGCTCGTATTCGGCGTTGAATTCGCAGCCGATCAGGGCGATCACGGCGATCAGGTACATCCACACCAGCAGCGCGATGCCGGCGCCGATCGAACCGTACATCACGTTGTAGTGGCCGATATTGCGGACGTACCAGGCGAATCCGGCGGTGGCGAGCAGCCAGAAGGCAGTGGCCAGCACAGCGCCCGGCCACACGTAGCGCCAGCGCTGGCTGCGATACGGGCCAAAGCGGTACAGCAGGGAGGTGACCGAAACCGTGGCGAGAAACGCCAGCAGGTATCGCGCTCCGCGGCTGATGGCCTGCGCGAGTCCGGAGAGCGGCGTCAGGAAGGGGTCCACTTTCATCCAGTGCAGCACGGTGTTCTCCACCTGCCCGCCGAATATCACCATCAGGGTGGCGCCCAACAGCGGGACAGCCGACAACAACACCAGGGCGATGGAGATGCTCTGCGTGGCCAGGAAACCGCGGCTGCGCGGAATCCGGTAGATGGCCTGAAACCCATCCATCAGGCTATTGATCACTCCGGACGCGGCCCACACGGAAATAATACCGGCCACAATCAGCACCGAGACGGGGCGCGCGCCGGTGACGCGGAACTGCTGCATCACCAGGATTTCGCTGCCCGGCGGAACGATTTGCGAAAGCGCGCGTTCGAGCGTCCGGGAGACGAACTCGGCGCGGGTCTGCACCAGAATGGTAGCGGCCGACGTGAGCACGGGGAAGAAGGAGAGCAGCGCGGAGTAGGCCGCGGCCTTGGCGATGGCCAGACAACCGTCATCGAAGGCCGCGAACACGCTGCGGCGCAGGAGCCAGGCGAAGATCCGCGGAGTCAAGCGCACTTAGAGGTAGTGTGGCACAAACGCGCGGGTCGGGCCACGGTTGATCCCTCGGTTCAGCCCAGGATCTGACCGAGATGGTGCTCCACGTGATCCACGTAGCTGTCGATGACCTCCGAGAGCGGCACCGGCGCGCTGCCGCCGATGGCGCACGGCACTGCCAGGGGCGCATCCGGCATCGACTGGACGATGTGCAGCAGATGGCGGTTATAGAGCAGCCAGAGATTGACCAGGTCTGGCCAGCTTTCGGTGGCGTAGGACTGCACGGCCACCCAGCGCTCCTGTTCGTAGCTGGGAGATTCCAGGCTGGGCGCCAACTGGCCGCGCACAAACCTCTGGTGGTTATTGGAGGCGGAATCGATCAGGTGGCCGAGAATTTCCTTTTTCGACCAACGCCCGGGAGCGGGCGGCTGGGACGCATCGGCTTCGGACACGTCAACGAGGCGGAGGGGTGTGGCGGCGAGGATGCGCGCCAGGCGGTTGGCTGTTTGGGTCATTTCAGAATCACTCGTGCGGTAGCGGTATTGTTGGCGCTGTCGGCCACGCGGACCACCAGCAGATGCTCGCCAGCGGAAAGACCGGTGAGGTCGAGGGCGAACCTCTCGCGTGGCGAATCGATGATGCCGTCGACGGCTTCCATAGGCACCCAATCGCCGGCGTCGAGCGAATATTCGCAGCGGCGCAAAGCGGAATCGGCGTCGGCGGATGCCCATTCCACGTGCGCCGCGCCGCCGGCATAGCGCACGGTTCCCAGGGTGATGGCCGGCGGGGTGTTATCGATCGTCACCGGGGTGCCGATCAATTCCGCCTCGCGCGCGGTGGCCGGCGGATTGGCTTCGCGGTCGGAGGCGGTGACGCGGAAATAATACTTGCCGTCGGCCAGGACGTCGGCGTCGAAAGTCATGGAGGTATCGTGCGTGCCGGAGCGCAGCAGCATCCACTTGGTTTCACCCTCGGCGCGGAAATACAGGTTGTAGACCAGGCGGTCGCCATCGGGATCGTCGGCCTGCCAACTGACGGTGATCTGTTGTGTCGCCGCGCGGGTGAGCGTCTGGGTGGGAGTGCCGCTGGAAGTGCCGGCTGAGGTATCGGAGTTGTCGGCGCTGACGGTCACGCTATACGCCGCGGAAGAGGAACTGGCGGAGGACTTGGAAGCCTGCGAGGGGAGCGAGGCTTGGCTGATCACGCTGATGCTCCGCACCACCGGCGGCGAATTCTGCGGCAGGTAGGCCAGGGTGATGCCGTTCAGCAGCGGAGTAGCGCCGGCACTGCCGGACATTTCGACTTTCCACTGGATGTAGCGCGCATTGGGGCTCGCGATGCGCGCACCGGTCGAATCGGTGAGCGGGCCCGACCAATCGCTCCAGGTGCGGTCGGGACGGGCGGAATTGCCCGAACGGGTGCGGAACACCAGCCCGCATCCGGCCGGAACGTCGGCGCGCCAGGTCAGGTTGCCCCAGCGCGAGGCGGTGCCGGAATCGTGTACCGGAGCTTCATAAGAACCGCTGGCGCCGGGCTTTTCGCCCAGGCGATAGATGTGGCCCAGGTTGCCCGTGGCGGCCAGAATGGAGTGGCCGGAAGGCAGCAGGCGCGTGGTCTCGCCCTCGCCGGTCTCGGTGACCAGGGTGAGGCGCAGGTCCGGCGCCAGCCCGTAGATGCGGCCGTTCTGGTCGGTGGAAAAGAGCACCTGGTTCGGCAGCGCCAGCAGATCGTAGGCGTTTTCCTCTTTGGAACTCCAGAGGGTCTCCACGGTGTTGTCGGCATTGATGCGATAGATGGCCGACTTGTCGACGCCGCTGGTGTCCGTGATCTGCGGCGCCGGCGTATTGACCTGGGGCACTACCGCCGGCTGTGTCTGCGGCTTGGCTTCGGGCGGCTTGATTTCGCCGCCTGCCTGGGCCTCGACCGTGATGGTGGTGGACGCGATGGTCGGGATGCCGCTCATGCCCTGGGCGGCCTGCTGGGCGGCCTGCGCGCGCTTGGCGACGGACCCGCCGAGAGCGGCGGCGTAGACCGTGCCATCGGGCATGGGAACGATGGAGCGGATCTCGGGTAGGGAGGAATCGTAAAGTGCGAAGGCCTTGTCTTTGGCGGTGATGCGGTAGAGGATGCCGTTGGGATCGGTGCCGGCCAGCAGGCGGCCCTGCGAATCTACGGCCATCCCGGTGATATTGGACTGCCCGGTGTCGTAGTAGACCTCGCCTTTGCCCGGACCTTCCACGCGGAAGATCTTGCCCTGGTCGCCGGTGCCCACGAAGAGCGCCCCATCGGGCGCCGCGGCCAGCGACCAGATGTAGCGCGCTTGGGGCGCGAAGTACTCTTCGGCCTTGCCGTTGACGATGCGATAGACCTTGCCATCGGGGGACGTGCCGGCGTAGACCACGCCCTTGGAGTCCACCATGACGGCGAAGATTTCGGGCTGTTCAGCGGTCCACAGGAGCGAGGATTTGCCGTCTGGATTGATGCGGTAGAGGCGGCCGCGGTTTCCGGTTCCGGCGTAGAGCGTGCCGTCGGGCGCCGCGGCGACGCTCCAGACCACCGGCTGATCGGACGTGAAGACGGTATCCACCTTGGGGGCCAGCGACAGGCGGCCTTCACGGCTGAGCGAGACGCCTTCGAAGTGGCCGGCGACGAAATCGCTGTAGGAGTCCATCTCCCAGGTCTGCGTAACGCTGCCCACCACGGCCACGGACAGGACGGCGAGCAGCGCCGCGGCGATTCCGGCGGGGCGGGTAAAATGGCGCATGAAAACGTTCATTCCTTGATTTCCACCTGTACGGTTTTGACGCCGGAGATGACCACGTCGCCGGCATCGATCTCCATCTCGGCGATTTTGGAGTTGCGGGTTTGCGAGATGCCGGCGAGGCTCGCCTGCGAGCCGGCCAGAATGAGAGCGACGGAGGGTGGCGGAGCGGGCAAATCGGCGCCTTCGAGCTGGAAGTCGGGGTCGGCCCGCCACACGCGGATGTAGGCACGGTTGTTGGGGTGGAGGTCGTTTACGGTGGTAATGACCTGAGTGGGCGTGCGCGCGGTGGCGCTGACCGCCTGGCGGAAGTCAGTGAAATTCGAAGTGTTGGCGTCGGCCACGGTGAAGTAGAGGGTGCCGCGTGCGGCGCCGATGGGGATCTTGTAGTCCACCTGGCGCGAGATTTCCGCGCCGTTCTCGCCCACCAGCGAGACGTGGAGCCGAACGGTGTCGCCGGGGTGCGCTTCCCCGCGGGATACGGTGACGCCGTCGATGGTCAGGTCCTTCTTCTCGTCGAAGGCCTCGATGTGGAGGGCAATGCTTTTCAGCCGGAGCGTGTCGAAATCGCTCTGCATAACGTAGGCGACCGGAATGGCGGTGGAAAGCGAGGCTTGCGTGGCGGAGCCGTTGTCGGCGGAAAACATGTTATTGATGCGCACGGGCGCGGGCGCGTTCCGGAAGTCGATCTCGCCAGTGACGCGCAGGGTGGCGGCTCCGACGGTGCGCTCGGTGGCGTCAATGGCGGAGAAGACGGCCATCTGGACGAGCAGCGGGGAGAGCAGCGGATCGTTGACCATCTGCATCTGGTAGGACTCGATATGCCTGCCGCCGCGGGTGACGCTCACCGAAACCGGCACAGTAGCGGCGCGCTTCCCGAATTCGCCGGAGATGGCGGTATTGCCGTCGTAGCCGATGGAGCCCATCCATTCGCGGGCCACGGAGAGTTTGAAAGAGCTGCTGGTGTTGGGCACCAGGGTGAGGACGTCGGAGCGGGCGAAGGGGAGCGAGGTGGCGCCCACGTCGAGGAAGCGATGGCCGAAGGCGTAGACGCGATTGCCGTCGATGTAGGTGACGGTGCCGTCGGCGCCCACGTTGTAGTCGCCGGAGAGGAGTTGGACGCTGATCATGGAGCCGGGTTTGACGTCGGCGGGATTGCCCATGGCGGCGTCCAGTTTGCCGGCGGAGCTGACGGCCTGGCGCGGTTCGAGGCCGAGGGCGCGGAGTTGCGGCGCGAAGGTATCGAGCGTGGCGCGGGTGAATCCGCCGAAGGAGAGCGGGGTGGCGATGTCGATCATCTGGGCGCTGCCGGCCATGGCGAGCGCCGGTTGTGGAAACGCGCGGACGAGTTCATTGGCCGCCAGCGCGACAGGCGCGCGCGGCGCACGGACGGCGGCGCGGGTGGCGACCGGGCGGATCATGTCCTCGATGGGGCGGATTCCGGCGATCGGCTCTTTGGAGAAGGCGAATCCGAGGGCCACCGCGCCCACAAGTTTGCCGTCGATGTAAACGGGACTGCCGCTCATACCCTGCAGGACGCCGGTTTCGGCGAGCGGACCGCCGGAGAGCCGCGCCAGGATGATGGACTCGTGCGGCCCCATATTTTCGAGCACGCCGAGGATTTCCACCTGGAATTCGGCGATGCGATTGCCCGAAAAGACGGTGCGTCCGATGCCGTGCATACCGGGCCGGATGTCTTTTAGAGGGAAGAGGGGAGTTTGGCCAGGCAAGGCGGTTGCGAGAGTCAGCACCGCGGGGACGACAAAACGAAGCACACCACCATTGTACAGGGGGGATGAAAGCAAAAGTTTGACCGCGGGGGCGGTATGCGCTACCATGTGGATGCGGGGTGGAGCAGTCTGGTAGCTCGTTGGGCTCATAACCCAAAGGTCGAAGGTTCAAATCCTTCCCCCGCAACCAAATCAAATCAATCAGTTACAGCGTAAAGCGTTCTCAACCCAAGGTTTTTGCTAACAGCATTGCTCACAATTCCATTGTTTTCTGCGCGATGCGGGGCAAGAGCTTCAGGCATGTGAGACGGCATCGATTGTGCGGTTACGCGCGTGCCGCCGTCGGAGGAACGGGCGCAAGCGTTTCCTGCTCGACCACATAACCGATAGCGGCATAGCCCTTCAGCCTGCGCTCGTACATCCTGGCCAGCATCAGAACGTAGTTGTCGACATAATCGTAGACCTGCACGAATCGCTTGTTGTCGTGGTCAACGAAGTTACGGTCGCCGAACGCTGGGACACCTATTCGTTTTACACATTGGACAACCTGGCGAGCGAACAACGCTCGCTGGAGCCGGGTCTGCCAACCCTGTTTCCGGTGCCCACGGCCGCCAGTAACAACGGTGTATTGGCCATCAACGGTTACGAGCCCATCCTGCCGAATTTCAGCTTCGGCAGCGCACCCTCGAACGCCATGTCCTGTTCGCGCAACGGCTCAACGGCCGGGACGCACCAAAACGCCAACCCCATCTGGACCTATCAGGATAACCTCAGCAAAGCCTCGGGCCATCACGCATTCAAGGCTGGAATTTATGTGGAACACAACGAGAAATACCAGCCGAAGGGGAACAACTACATGGGGTCCTTCAGTTTTGCGTCCTCCACTTCAACCCCGCAGCTCAACACCAACGACGGGTTCGCCAATGCCCTGCTCGGCAATGTCAATAGTTACAGCCAGTGGACCGGAACGACCACGTTTGACGTCAAGTACTGGAACGTGGAGTTTTACGCCCAGGACAACTGGAAAGTGAACCGCAGACTGACGCTCGATCTCGGGTTGCGCCGGATCGAGTTCTAGCGGTTCTTGCAGCCGTTTCCAAAGGGGCCGATACCCGGCTTGACGAGCATCGGCCCCAGCATTTTGGTCCGTCCGATAGGTGTTATTGTTAGTTGAAGGTCTTGGAGTGCATCGCGGGCTTGAACTCGCCATTGCAAACCCGTAAGCTCCTGGTTGGAGTGTTGGCAGTCGGTCGAGCGACCAGGTGGCCGCCCACTGTGATGGCCATCCGGAAAAGGGGGATTCGATGTCAGAGCGTGGCGTTTCCAGACGGCATTTCTTTTATGGCACACTCCTGGCAGGAGCGGTCCCGGCAGGCGGCTTCGGCAGCGTACCCGCTTTGCCGTCGCTGGGCCACAAACCATTCGGTGAAAAATTGAACATCGCGGTAATCGGATGCGGTCCGCAAGGAACCGCCGATATGACCGCCGCCGCGCACACCGAAAATATCGTGGCGATCTGTGATGTGGACGAGAACCGCGCTTCGGCGGCACAGAAGCGCTACGAGAAGGCGGTGAGGTACAAAGACTACCGCGTGATGCTCGACAAAGAGGGCAAGAACATCGACGCGGCCATCATCGCCGTGCCCGATTTCATGCACGCCACGGTAGCGCTGGCCTGCATCGAGCGCGGCAAGCACGTATACGTCGAAAAGCCGCTCACCACCACGGCGTGGGAAGCGCGCCTGCTGCGCGACGCCGCGCTCAAATACAAAGTTGCGACGCAAATGGGCAATCAGGGCTTTTCGCACGAATCGATCCGCGTGACGGCGGAGATGGTGTGGTCGGGCGCGATCGGCGACGTAACGGAAGTGCACATTTCGACTACGCCGGGCACGCATCCCACGGGCTTGCAATCGCCGCCGCCTACGTCGCCCGTGCCGGAGGGGCTCGATTGGGACTTGTGGCAGGGCCGCGCCGAACCGCGCCCGTTCAGCGATTACTACGTGCCCTACAACTGGCGCGGCTTTCTGGACTACGGCACGGGGCAGATCGGCAATTGGGCCACGCATTGCGCGTCGCCAGCGCAGTTCGCGCTGCTGCTCACGGCGCCCACCAGCGTGGAGTGCATCAGCCAGGAGGGAAAGAGCAACATCACGTATCCCAATCGCGGCGTGGTGAAGCTGGAGTTTCCGGCGCGCGAGAACATGCCGCCGGTGGCGGTGTATTATCACGACTCCGCGCAATCGGACGATCCCGACGCCTATCACGTGCCTGGGATGGAGAACGAAACCATTCTGCCGCGCGAGAACAATCTCACCGATAAGGGCCGTCCGGAGGGAGGAGCATCCGGACGAGCCGCCGCCGCGGCCGGAGCAGCGCCCGCACCGCCACCGGTGCTGCCGAGCGGAGGCGCACCCCGGGCGCGGACCAGCGCCGGCGGGCCCGGCGTAAAGGTCTTCGGAGGCCCGCTGAGTCCCGCGCGCCCCGGCATTTTCTCGGGCAACGGATCGGTCTTCATCGGCACCAAGGGCATTCTGGCCACCTGCGATCGCGGCGAGGGCGTCCATTTGCTGCCGGCATCGCGCTGGAAGGACTACGTGCTGCCGCCGGAGCTGTTGACGCGGTCGCCCGGCCACATGGCGGACTGGGTGCGCGCCTGCAAGGGCGGCGACGCCTCGTGCTCCGATTTCCGCATTACGGGGCCGTTCGCGGAGTGGCTGGCGCTGGTAATGGTCGCATGGCGGGTGCCCGGCAAGCTCGAATGGGACAGCAAGAATCTGCGCTTCACGAACAATCGCGAGGCGAATAACTACGTGCGGCCTCACATGAAAAAGGGTTGGGAACTGAAAGTTTGAGGAATGCAATGAATCTTACCAGACGCGACTTGGGAAAGCTGGCGTTGGCCGCGATCCCCGCAGCTAAGCTGCTGGCAAAGCCGAACTCTTATTGGGCCGGTGTTCAGGTGGGCATGAATGTGCCCTATAGCTACGGCAACAACAACATGAGTTCCGATGAAACCATCGCCAAGACGGTGGAACTCGGCATCAGCGCGGTGGAGTGCCGCACGCAGCCTATCGAGGAGTGCATGGCATCGCCCGCGGTTCACCACACTGCGCCGCCGACCGGGCGCGGGCGCGCGCCTCTGACGGAGGAACAGAAGGCCGCGGAAGCCGCTTTCGCCGCCGAACTCAAGAAGTGGCGTCTCTCGCGCACCGCAGACCAGATGACGGCGCCCCGTAGGAAGTTCGAAGACGCCGGCATCGCTATTCAAGTCATGAAGGTCGACTGGATGGGCAACGCCGACGACGAGACCGCCGATTACTGCTTCCGCCTGGCGAAAGCGGTGGGCGCGCACGCCATTTCCTGCGAGATCGACCGCACCCGCACCAAGTGGCTCGGCGCGATCGCTGCAAAACACAAGATGATGGTGGGGTATCACGGCCACACCGACGTCTCCAACCCCGAACATTTCGGCGCTCCCGAAAGTTGGGAACAGGCCATGAGCTACTCGCCGTACAACGGCATCAATCTCGACCTGGGCCATTTTGTGGCGGCCAACAACACCTCGCCGATTCCGTTTCTCACCAAGTACCACGACAAGGTAACGCACATCCACGTGAAGGATCGCAAAATGAACGGCGGCCCCGCCGTGCCGTTCGGCGAGGGCGACGTACCGCTGCATGAAGTGTTCAAGCTGATGGCGCAGGAGAAGTGGCCCTTCCAGGCGACCATCGAATTCGAGTACCCGATACCCGAGGGATCGAACCGCATGGCGGAAATCGCCAAGTGCGTGGGATTCTGCAAAGGCTGCTTGTTGTAGGACCGCGTAACCGCCGAAGATTTTCGCGAAGTGCGAAAATCCAAACATGGGGAGGGCATTGGTGCGGCTGAAATCGCGCATAACGGTTGCCGCGCGGGGGATCGCAACCGTCAGCCTCCTGACACAGCGGGCGCAAACCGAGCAGGCGCCCACCGCCACACTTCTCTCCGCTGGCAAGGCCGGTGGAACAACGCCAGCAGTTCCCCCGAGTCATATTCATCGACCCTGGTTTGAAGGACTCGAACGGACAGCGTGTCGCCTTTTCCTTTGAACGTCAAGACAGATGGCAGCTTCTTGAGCCATTCGAAAAAGCCGTCTCGTCGAGTTGAGAGAAGGAGCAAATTGCCTGTGCTTTGAGTTCGACTGTGCAGTGGTCATCGGCGCCATCCGAAGCATCCCACAAAACCAAAGACGTAGATATCAGCCTTCGTCTCCCGGCAACTCTGTCTTTTTCCTGCGTTTTCCGGTTTTGCTACCAAACCCGTTTGCCCGGGAACCATCCGTGAATTGTCAGGCAAATTATGTTCATCGCACAAATAATTGATTCCGTGTGGTTTACGCCATGCGTTCAAAGGGAGATTGCAGCGTGTCCGGTTCCTCGGGTATCATAAACAGAGCATTTGGGGCAAACATGTCACATGCGCGGAGGAGCGCTCCAGCTTTGTTCGGTGTGATACGCGGTTGACGTTCCATGATCGAGCAGACTCCGACCCACTCGGGCAAAATTCGGTTTGGCGTCTTCGAAACGGACCTTCGGGCCGGTGAACTTCGGAAGTGCGGAATCCGCATCAAGCTACAGAGCCAACCGTTCAAGTTGCTGGCCACCCTCCTTGCGCACGCGGGCGAAATCGTCACCAGGGAAGAGCTTCAGCAGCAGATCTGGGGTTCGGAAACGGTGGTCAACTTCGATCACAGTTTGGGCACAGCGGTCAACAAGGTCCGTGAGGCGCTGAGCGATTCCGCGGAGAATCCTCGCTACATCGAAACTCTGGCCAAACGCGGATACCGCTTCATCGCGCCGGTGCAGGTGCTGGACTCCTCGGATTCGCCTGCAATTCCGAAGGTTGTTGTAACCGCGGAAGCGCTCTCCCCTTTCCGGATTGAAGCGCTGGCGCCAAAGCCGGCACAATCGTGGCTGGAGAAGATCCCTTGGCGAATCGTCGCTACGGTTTTCGCCGCACTGGCGGTCTTGCTCTTCGGCCTTCGCGTTTGGCAGCCGGGCCAAACGGTGAGGCCCATGCTCCTGCCGTTTACGCAGATCACCTCATCGGATTCCATTTTCCCGGGCGACATCGGTATTGAAAGATTCCCCGCTCTTCTCACGGATGGATCGCGGCTCTATTTTTCCAAAATCGAAAACGGCCAGGTTGCCTTGGCGTACGCCGCGATTTCCGGTGGTGACGCCCACTCTTTGGTCACTCCACCCGAGATTGGCGCGCCGAGGCTGGCGGATATTTCGCCCGACGGTTCGAAGCTGCTTGTTTTCGGTGAGACATTTTCCGAGCTGGAGCGAACCATGTGGATCGTTCCGTCGGATGGAGGCGCTGCCCGTAAGATGTTGAGCGGCCTCGGTCATGACGGCACCTGGATGCCGGACGGAAACACCATGCTGTATGCTTCCGGGGGCAATATTCTGATCACTCATAACGACGGCCAGGAACCGCGCATTTTGACCTCCGTTCCGGGAAGGGCATTCTGGCTTCGTTGTTCACCCGACGGTTCCCGCCTGCGATTCACGGTCATCGATTCCGCCACGCGCGCAACTGCGCTATGGGAGTTTACGTTTGCCGACCACAAGCTTAGGCCTCTGCTGCCGCACTGGAGCAATCCGCCGGCGGAGTGTTGTGGCAACTGGACGTCCGACGGGAAGTACTTCGTATTCCAGTCGAATCGGCTGGAGGGCAGCAATATCTCGATTCTGCAGGAGAAACCGTGGTTCGGCGTAGCGTCATCGTCACCGGTGCAACTCACCGCGGGTCCGCTGAACTTCATCGGCCCAGTGCCGGGCCGCCGCGGGAATCGGATCTTCTTTACTGGCGCACATAAGCGGAGTCAACTCCGTCGCTATGACGCTGCCACGCACGAGTTCGTGTCCTACCTGCGGAACATCAGCATGGCTGGCCGGACGGAGTTTTCCCGGGATGGCACGCGCGTTGCCTGGATCAGCACCAGTGATGGAGGTTTGTGGCAGAGCCGGTTGGATGGATCGCAGCGTTTGCAGTTGACATCCCTTCCCATGCGGGTATTTATGATGCGCTGGTCTCCGGATGCGCGCTCGATTGCTTTCATGGGCAAGGAACCGGGCAAGACATGGAAGATCTACTCTATTTCCGCCGAAGGAGGCAAGCCGCAAATTATCTCGGAAGAGGCTCGCAGCCAGGCCGACCCTGACTGGTCGCCAGATGGCAGGACGATCGTCTTCGGGCCCGCATCGGAATTCATGGCGGAGGATTCGACTCCCAAAGCGATTCAGATGGTGAACCTGACAACCAAGCAGGTATCGATTGTGCCAGGTTCGCAAGGGTTGTTCAGCCCGCGATGGTCGCCAGACGGCCGCTACCTCGTGGCGATGCCCCTCGACCAGCGCAAGTTGATGCTCTTCGATATCGCGTCGAAGAGATGGACCGAGCTTGCCAGCGGCAGCTTCAACAACCCTGTCTGGTCCAAGAACGCGAAGTACATCTATTACCAATCCTACGACGAGGGCAGTCCGATTTTCCGCATGCCGGTAACTGGTGGCCACGTCGAAAAAATCGCGGATTTTCGCGACCTGCCGCCGGGTACCACCGTCAGTTACTGGGGCATCTCCTCCGAGGACGCGCCCATCGTATCGTTCTACGTTCTCACCGCGGACATCTATTCCGTGGATTGGCCCCACCGCTAGCCTCGATTTCCGCGCGCAATCATGCGGCCGACAGGTCTCAGTCGCAATACTCCGCTTTTTGTGACTTGAGTTTCGCGACAGAAACTAACTGCCGGTTCGGCAAAACCAAGAAAGCGGATCGGGAACGCGGGCCGTCTTATCGTTCCGGCCGGCCCCGACGGGCCGCGAGTGGTTCATCCGTAGCCAAAGAAACTCCGATTCCCGCCCGACAGCCAACGCAACGCGGGTCAGATCGGTCCGTGCTCGCGCCGCAGGGCGTCGACAGCCGCATCGCCGGACGGCAGGCCGGCGGCGGGAATGGTGGCGCCGGCGGCAAGCAGCGTGCGGCTACCAGCGGAAAATCGCCGTCGCGTTCCAGGGAGTTGTGCGGGCCGTGCGTGAACCAACCGGCCGGCGGCGCGTGAAAGACGCTGTCCTCCACCGTCAGGGATGCTGCACTGCCGCCGCATCCTGACCGTTACCTGGACGGGTGGCATCGACCAGGTTTTCATCATCGGCAGCACTTCCGCTGTGGTGGGAAATACGCGTCGAACACCGATATCGTCCACACCTCCGGAATCATCTGCCAGGCGCCGCCCGCTCCCGGCGCCTACATGATTCCGACATCCGTGCTGGCGTATCTGCAGCCGGCTGGAATGGATGCCGCCGCCGCCCTGGCGACGGGTTCGGCGAACTTAGCCGTGGAAACCGGCGCTTCGCGGCCCTTCACCGCGCCGCTGGCGGCCAGCGGCCAGGCGGCCATCGCAGGCCTTACCGGCATTTTCGGCTATTCCAAGAACCTGGTGGTGCAGTAAGCCAGGATGCTACTCGCCGCCTCTCCCGCCGCGCCCTCCGCGGCCGCCCTGCTGCGTCCCGCGGCCCGCGGCCGGCGGCGCCGCCGGTTCGGCTTGCGGCTTATCGCGGTTCAGCTCCCACATGTCCACGCTCTGGTCGAAATCGCCCAGCAGGTACTTGCAGAAATAGTCGGCGCGGATCCACGAAAAATACTCCGCTTCGGGGCCGTAGGCGTGCCGCTGGCCTGGTAGAATCACGAAATCGAAGCGCTTATTGGCCTTGATCAGCGCGTCCGCCAGCCGCAGGGTGTTAGCCGGGTGCACGTTATTATCTATATCGCCGGTCGAAATCAGTAAGTGGCCCTTGAGGTTCTTGGCGATCTCCGAGTTCTTCTCTATGGAATACTCGAAGGTGACTTTGCCGTCCTTGCCGGTCACTTCTTTCACCCCGTTGTGTTTCTCGCTCCAGGGCGCGTTGTAGATGTTGTTTTCGTGGTTGCCCGATTCCGACACCGCCACCTTGAAGAAATCGGGGTACACCAGCATGGCCGCGGTCGACATGAAGCCGCCGCCCGAGTGGCCGGTAATGCCCACGCGGTCGATATCGATCCAGGGATAGCGCTCCGCCAGTTGCTCCACCGCGGCTTTCTTATCGGCCAGGCCGTAGTCGCGCAGGTTACCGTAGCCGTACGTGTGATACCACTTGGAGCGATGCGGATTGCCCCCGCGGTTGCCCACTTCCACCACGATGAAGCCCAGGTTGGCCAGCGCCACATTGGCCTGGCGCGGCGAGAACGTCTGCGTCACGCTCTCGGTCTGCGGACCGGGATAGACATATTCGATGATCGGATACTTGCGGGTGGAATCGAAGTCGAAAGGCTTGTACATAACCCCGTAGATATCGGTAATGCCGTCGTCGGCCTTCACGGTGAACGGCTCGGGGTACTTGTAGCCGGCGGCTAGCAGCGGACCTACGTCCACCTTCTCGAGCGGCATCGCCACGGCTCCCTGGGCGTCATAGAGTATCGACTCCGGCGCGCTATCTACGCGCGAGCTATTATCCACGAAGTACTTGCCGTTGTCGGCCACCGCCACGGCATGCGACGCGTCGCCGGCGTCGAGCAGCTTGATTCCGCTGCCGTCCAGGTCCACCCGGTAATTGTGCAGGAAATAGGGATTCTCGCCGGCTTCGCGGCCCGACGCGGTCATGTAGAACTGGCGGGCCTTGTCGTCCACGTAGGAGATATCTTCGGCCACAAACTCGCCCTTATCCACCTGGCTCTTCAGCGCGCCGTCCGCGCCGTACAAATAGTAGTGGCCCCAGCCGTCGCGCTCCGACCACCACAGCATCTCCGTACCGTTCGCGAGGAATTTGATGGGCTTCTCTTCGACATAGACATTCATGCGCTCCTCGATGAGCGGCTTCACTTCGCCCGTCGCGGTGTCGGCCACGCAGGCGTCCAGGCGATGTTCGTCGCGGCTCAGGCGCGTGAAATAGAGCTTGTCGGACCCTCCGCCGCCGGACCAGGTGGTTTCGGTTTTCTCGTGTTCGCGGTCATAGGCCGAGGGCCGGTCGGTTTCTATGCGGATGCGCTGATCTTTGAACCCGGTGACGTCGGCCTTCATCTCCAGGCGGGCCTTGGTAGCCACGTCGAAGACCTCCAGGTGGGCTTGCGGATAGTCCGGTTCGCCGGGCATCTCGTATTTGTAGGTCTCCAGCGTGGGCCGGGGATTGGCCAGCGAGTTGATCACCCACAGGGGCTTCACTTTGCGGGTGTCCGACCGCATGACGGCGAATTTCTTCGAGTCCTTAGACCAACTCACGTTGGCGGCCCCGCGCGCGCGGCTGGCCTGCACTTCATTCTGTTGCTCGCCGCCGTTGTTTTCCTGCTGCTGCTGCTGTTGCTCCTGCTGTTGCTGCCCGCCCGCGCCGCCGCGGCCGCCGTAGCCGAAATACTCCTCGCCGTCCTTAGTGAGCTCGGTTTCCACGATGGAAGCGTCGTTGGCGTTCTTCAGGGCCTTGGCGTAGTTGACGTCGTCCATCATGAAGAGGTTGTGGTTGCGCGTGAAGACCACGGTCTTCCCGTCGGGAGAAATGCCGGCCCACGCCGGCTTGCGCGCCGGCCGCTCGTCCAGCAGCGTGAGTTTGCCGGTAGTCAACTCATATTCGAAAGCGAGCTGTTTCTGATTCCGCCCCGGAGCAGGCGCGCCGGCGAGGCCGCGGCCGCCTTGCTGCTGCGGATCGCCGCCATCGTCGCCGTCGCCGTCGTCATCCGCGGCGGGATCCTGCTGGTTGGCCTCGGTCGCGGTGGTGGCGGTGGTCTTCTTCTCGCCGGGAATCACGGCGTCGCGCGGCACGTTGATTTCGAATTGAATGGAGCCGTCGTGGTTGACGTAGCGGATGGTGGTGACAGGCAGGTGTTGCGAATCGTAGGGCAGCCCGGTGGCCGTGGTGAGGCTGGCCGCCAGCTTGACGGCATCGAAGACGAAGGTTTTGGTCTTCTTGGCCGGGTCCACCACATAGAACCTGCGCCCGGCATTGTTTTCGAAGGTGTACCAGAAGCGGTTGCCATCGGCCAGCCAATGGGGCGTGACCGCCATGTCGAAAACCAGTTTGGCCACCCTGGACGACGTCCAGCGGGCCGCCAGTTCGTAGTTGGCTTTGACCGGTTTGGAGGGAATGTTGGACGCCGGCTGATCCGAACCGGCGCCCGGGAATGACGCCGCGAACAGGATCGCGAGGCCGCCCGACACCACGGCGATGCGCGCCCATCCCTGGCGCCCGGATTTGACTTGACGATGCATAGCGAAGCTCCTCTTCCTTGGCTGTCAACAAGGCAGTTTCGACTACTATAGCCCAAAGCGAGGGCGGGATTCAGCGCCGGAGTTCGTCCCCTGCCGACTGCTTCGAAGAATCTGTTGGTCCCGAGAGGGTTCTCGGCGTGTTTGCCTACCTCGCTTGATTACACGAAGGCTGCTCCAAGGGAGTGTCGGCACCAGCAAGAGAGAATCGGGGTATTCCGGTGAATAGGGGAGGATTATACTAAATAGAATAAAGGAGTCTAAAATCCATGTGTGTACTGCGCGTGGTGTTGTGCCAACTAGCGGTGTGCGGGATGACAGTGGCGCAGGTCGATTCCGGCTACCGTGTCCGGACATTCGCCGGGGGAGGATTGCCGGACGGCATCCCCGCTCTCTCGGCAAGCCTGGGAACACCCTACGGGCTGGCGGTGGACTCGGCCGGCAACGTGTATCTTGCATCTGAGGAAATTTCCGCCGTGTTCCGGCTCGATGCGAGCGGGAAACTGACTCGCGTGGCCGGCACGGGCGCCGTCGGGTTTAGCGGCGATGGCGGGCCGGCAGCGAATGCCGAGCTGTCCTACTACGATACGGTGGCGGTGACACCGGACGGGGCCCTCTATATCGCCGACTTCTGGAATGGCCGAATCCGCAAGGTTGCCAACGGAGTAATTACCACCGTCGCGGGCGGCGGTTTCCAAACCGGTGACGGCGGACCGGCGACATCGGCGTGGCTAAGCACACCCACGGGCATCGCAATAGACTCAGGCGGCAACCTTTACTTCGCGGAAAGGGACGGCAATCGGGTTCGGCGAGTCTCCAACGGGATCATTACTACCATCGCCGGGAACGGCATCGCCGGATTCGGCGGCGACGGCGGTCCGGCGGTGAATGCGATGCTTTACCTGCCTACTGGCGTCGCCGTCGACTCTGCGGGGAACGTCTACATAGCCGATACCGTCAACTACCGGGTCCGGATGGTATCCGGCGGAATGATTACCACGGTCGCCGGCACCGGCACGTCCGGTCACAGCGGAGATAATGGGCCGGCCGGAAAGGCCCAATTGTCTTTGAATGGATGCAGCAGTCTTGCCGTGGACGCCGCGGGAGATCTGTACATTCCCGACTGGATATATATCCGTGAGGTTTCCAACGGCATGATTACGACGGTGGCGGGAATAGGACCACAGCCTGGCGACGTTCTCGTCACCAGCACACCCGCCTTGATTTTTCCATTGAACCTCTCCCCAGGTGTAGCCCTGGATTCGGCTGGCAATTTGTTTATTGCAGACTATGGTTGGATCGGGGAGCACGGGGGAGTCGTGGTCGAGGTCTCCCACGGCCAAGCCACTATCATCGCCGGTGGGGGCTCGGCAATCGGCGACGGAGGACCAACCGGAGCCGGGCAGTTATATCATCCCTCGGGCATTGCGCTGGACCGTTCCGGAACGCTTTACACCTCTGACACCGGTAACGACCGCGTCCGCGCAGTGAAGGGAGGAATTCTAACCACGGTCGCCGGCACCGGCACTGAAATGTACGAAGGAAATGGCGAAGGGGGCCCCGCCACCGCCGCGATCATCATGAATCCGGCGGCGGTCACCGCGGATACGCTCGGAAACTTCTATTTTGTGGACGAAGGCCCGTACCTTCGGAAGGTGTCCCAAGGAATTCTGACCACGATTGGCGAAATTGCCCCCGGACTGCTCGTGTTTACGCAAGCTGCGAAGATCATAAGCCCATCCGGGTCGGGCGTTATCCTGGGGCTCGCGGCGTCCAGCACCGGAGACGTCTATTTCACCGAGACGTTGGACCACACGGTGCACAAGCTTTCGGGTGGCGCGATCACCGTGGTTGCGGGCACTGGCAAAGCCGGATATAGCGGCGACAACGGTCCGGCGCAGAACGCTCAACTGAACTCTCCGGCGGGACTGGCAGTGGACGACGCAGACAACCTGTACATCGCCGACCAAAACAACGGAGCGATTCGCAAGGTGGCGAACGGGACGATCACAACGGTGGCAGCCCCCTTTGAAGAACCGTCTCAGGTGGCAGTGGATCGGGAGGGCAATGTTTTCGTAATTGACGGCATGGCCGTCCTCAAGGCGTCGGATGGAGTAATCACCACGCTCGTGGAGGGCATTACCGCACCGGAGTATGGCCGCGTCGCCCCGCGGGCCCAATTAGGACACCCTAATGGATTGGCGGTGGACCGGGCCGGCTGCGTCTATGTGTCGGACTCGCTCAACAATCGAATTCTGGTTCTGATTCCGCCACCCGGCGGCGCGCCGTCCGTTCACCCAGACGGGCGGCTACCAGGTTCCACCGTCGATCTGCGGTCAGCCTGCGCCGCCGCGGCGATGCAATGAGACACGAGCTTTGTCCAACTTCGCCGGACGGCGCCTCGCCCCGACTGCTCCGGCCGGACTCAATGGACGATAACCCCACGCCACGACCAAGTAGCCGCGGAGTTCGCTGCCGTCGAGCTCAAGAGCTAAGGATCGGTCACGAAATAACCACTCCAAGCGTACGGGACTGGTCCTGGCGAACCGGCATCCTGACGGTTGCTAAGCCGGCCCTTCACCGGCGTTCATCAGCATGCGCCCGTCGCCGAACTAGTCGGGAAACCGTGCGTCGTCCCGGTGGCCGGGTCAATCCGATTGCCAACCGCCGTCAGCCCGTCCAGTCGCGATCGTGACCGCGGTGTCGCGGCTCCACGCCTCGACCGCTGTCCTCCGGAATGGCGGGCAGCAGCGCGAGAGGCTGAAAGCAGACTGCGAAGTGAGCTATGCTCCGTATGGAACGCCGATGTGCGAGTATGGAAGCACCTGCGGCCCGCTCAGAAGTGAGAAGACAACAGGGAAAGGAGAACTATTCGAATGAGTGTAAAACTGACCACCCACGAGAAGGGTGATGTGACAGTCGTCGTCGTCAGCGGAAAGCTGACGATGGGCGAAGGCACCAGCGCCCTGCGCAACAAGATTCGGGAGCTGGTGGCGAGCGGTTCCCGGAAAATCGTTCTGAACATGGCCGACGTATCCTACATGGACAGCTCCGGTCTGGGGGAACTGATCGCCGCGCACACCACCGTCACAACGGCCGGGGGCGAGATCAAGCTGTTGAACCTCGCCAAGCGCGTGCACGATCTTCTGAAGCTCACCAAGCTGTACACGGTCTTCGAGGCGTTTGAGGACGAAGCCTCGGCCGTAGACAGCTTCTCGACGCCTAAGCCGAGCGCCGCGCAAGCCTAGAACCAGCCGGAAAAGGATTTCCCTTGGGGTTGCCTGTGCCGGGACGAGCCCGGTGCGCGCGCATGGTCATGGCAGGAGCAGCTTCAGCCGGACCTGTTATCCTGTGAAACAATGTATCTCAAAATTCTGGGCCATCCGGTCTTTCCGAACCTGAATTTCCACATGCCGATGATCGTGGACCTGTCGCATCCCCTGATCGTGCTGCGCGGCGAGAACGGCTGCGGAAAATCCACGCTGCTCCATTCCATCTATTACGCGCTGCGCGGCGAACAGGTGGAAGGCTACGTGTACCGGCTGGAGCCGGGCGAGGTGAAAATCGCCTCGACGTTTCTCTTCGACGCCGAACAGCACAATCCCCGCCAGCAGCTTGAGTTCTTCGCCGATCAGCCGGAGATGCTCGACTTCCTGAAAACCGCCAGCCATGGACAGGTCATGCTGGCGCTATTTCGCGAGAGCTTTCCCAGGCTGCCGGAAGGCTCCATCCTGTTGCTGGACGAGCCGGAGATGGCGCTCTCCATGTCCAACCAGCGGCGCATCCTGAAAATGCTCCTGGAACTGGTGGACCAGAAGCATTTCCGCATCGTCTGCGCCACCCACTCGCCGATCCTCATCGACGCTCCCGAAACCTACGTCATCAACCTGGACCAGCACATCAACCGCAATATCGCCACCACCGACATGGGAATTCAGGGCGCCAGCACTATTCAGTAGCCATGGGCGAGTGGACCATCGAAGCCATGCAGGATTCCGACTGGCCGGCGGTGCGCGAGATTTACCGCCAGGGTATCGTCACCGGCGACGCCACCTTCGAGACGGACGTTCCCGAGTGGGCCGCCTGGGACGCCGCCCCATCTGCGCCACTCCCGGCTGATGGCTCTCGATGGCGGGCGCGACGGCGCGCGCGTGGGCGGATGGGCGGCCCTTCTCGCCGGACGGTCTATGCCGGGGTGGCCGAAGTGTCCGTCTACGTGGCGGAGGCGCTGCGCGGGCAAGGGATCGGGCGCCGGTTGCTGGCCGCGCTGGTGGCGGAATCCGAGGGCCAGGGTATCTGGACTCTGCAGGCCGGCATTTTCGCGGAGAACCGCGCCAGCATCGCTCTGCACCAGCGCCTGGGATTCCGGATGGTGGACCGGCGCGAGCGCATCGGCAGGCGCGACGGCCGCTGGCGCGATACCGTGTTGCTGGAACGCCGCAGCGAGGAGGCCGGAAAATGACTTGTTGTCCGCAATTCGAGCGCTTGATCGACCGCGAGCTGGCGTGCCACGCACAGCCCTACCAACTCACCAACGGGACCATCATTACCGAGATCGACACCGAGTATTTCCTGGTGTTCGGCGACGACCGGCGCCAGTTCGTGGGCGTGAACTATTGCCCGTTCTGCGGCAGAGTGCTGTCGCGCGAGCTGTGGAACCTGGAGAAGAAAAAGTAGCCGGAGAATAGAGACGATGCCCTCGCTTGCAAGCTCGGTCGACCGCGTTCCACACTCACGCATTCGCGAACTGGCGGAGATCGCCATGGGGATGGATGGCGTGCTGCGCCTGTATTTTGGGGAATCCAATCTGCCCACACCGGATTACATCAAACGGGCGGCGGTGGACGCCATGGAAAACGGCTACACCTTCTACACCGAGAACGCCGGCCTGCCGTCGCTGCGCCGGGCGATCGCCGAAAACTACCGGCGGCTGCACGGCGTGGAGTTGGATCCGGCCGGCGAGATCGTGGTGACGGCTTCCGGAGTGCAGGCTCTGAACGTGGCCATCCGCTGCGTGCTCGACCCGGGCGACGAAGCCGTGGTGCTGACGCCGGCCTGGCCCAACGGCAGTTCGAGCGTGGCCATGGCCAACGCGGTAGCGCGGCAAGTCGCGCACCCGCTGTGCGGCGACCGCTACGTCTGCGACTTCGGCGCGCTGGAAGCGGCCGTCACGCCGCGCACGCGCCTGCTGCTGTACACCTCGCCCTCGAATCCTCTGGGCTGGGTGGCTACCGGCGAGGAGCAGCGCAAGCTGCTGGAGTTCGCCCGCCGCCACGGTCTGTGGCTGCTGGCCGACGAGGTCTACGACCGGCTGTACTACGCCGCCGCTGAGCCCGGCGATCCGGCGCCTTCCATTCTGCGCATGGCCACGCGCGACGATGCCGTCATGGTGGTGCATTCGTTCTCCAAAAGCTACTGCATGACTGGCTGGCGCTTGGGATGGCTGGTGGCGCGCCGCGACCTGGCGGGCAAGGCGACGCAGTTGAACGAGTTCATCATTTCGCACGCGCCCAGCTTCGCGCAGAAAGCCGGCGAGACGGCGCTGGCCGAAGGCGAGCCGGAGTTGCGCCGCATGGTCGGACGGTTGCGCGAGAATCGCGACATCTGCCTGCAGGCGCTGGCCGGCATCGCTGGGGTGACGCTTCCCAAACCCGACGGCGCGTTTTACGTCTTCCCGCGGATCGACGGATTGCAGGACTCCTTCGCGTTCTGCAAGCGGCTGCTGGAAGAAACCCGCGTCGGTCTGGCGCCCGGAGTGGCGTTCGGAGCGGGCGGCGAGGGTTCGATCCGCATTTGCTACGCGGCCGAGCGGGCGATTCTGGAGCCGGCCATGGAACGGCTGACCCGGTTCCTGCGGGCGGGCGCGTAGAACGAACCCTTGAGCTAAAGCGGGTGGCGCACGCTTCAGCGCGCCGCCTCCCGACTCGGGACGCTTGCTCCGCGGCGTGAAGAAACGTGTCCCCATGAGCGGAGACACGCCAGCCTGCTTGAGCTAAAATTAGCGAGACACCCGGGGATATCGTCTTACTGATTTGCAGATGCATTCGTCGGACAAAACCCTCCCACTGTTCGGCCTGACCGCGATGCTGTGTGCCGCCGCTTTCCAACCGGACTTGACCCCGCGAACCTATTTGGCCGCGACATACGCCGGGGGGCTGCCGTCAGCGACATCCACCACCGCCACGAGCTATCCGCTGGGGCCCACGGGAAGCACGGTAGTGCGGGTGACTGCGGTCGCCACTGACCGGTTCGGCAACGTTTACCTGAGCAGTAGCCTTAATTGCGTCTTCAAGGTGGATGCCGCCGGGAACCTGACGCGGGTGGCCGGCACGTGCAGGCCCGGGTACTCGGGAGACGGCGGCCCTGCGCTGGCTGCCCAACTGAATGCCCCGCAGGGCCTGGCGGCGGATGCTGCCGGCAACCTGTATATCGCCGATCGAAACAACCACCGCATTCGCAAGGTATCTTCCACCGGGACGATTACCACCATTGCCGGTGACGGCTCGGCCGGCTTTTCGGGCGACGGCGGGCCCGCCGCGAGCGCTCAACTCAACGCTCCGCGGGGCGTCGCAGTGGATCCATCCGGCAACTTCTACATCGCCGACCAGAACAACCACCGCATTCGCGCGGTATCGCCTGCCGGCATCGTCACGACCGTGGCCGGCGACGGCTCGGCCGGCTTTTCGGGCGACGGCGGACCGGCTGCCGGCGCCCACCTGAATTCTCCCCAGGGGGTGGCTGCCGATTCCTCCGGTAACCTCTACATCGCCGACGGAGGGAACAACCGCATCCGCAAAGTATCCAACGGCACGATCGGCACTGTGGCCGGCGGCGGCGGACCGGCTGCCGGAGCCGAATTGTCTCATCCGCAAGGCGTGGCTGTGGGCACGAGCGGCAATGTGTATATCGCCGACACCGGCAACCACCGCATTCGCGAGGTTGCGGGCGGGACGATCGCCACCGTCGCCGGCAGCACGCCCGGTTTCTCGGGCGATCGAGGCGCCGCCGCCGGCGCGCAACTGCATGTCCCGGAAGGCGTAGCGGTCGACTCTTCCGGCAACGTCTACGTGGCCGACAGCGCCAACAACCGCGTCCGCAAGTTGGCGCCCGGAGGGACTATCTCCACCATCGCCGGCAATGGCGCCGCTCTTTTCTCCGGCGATGACGGACCGGCCATCGCGGCACAGCTCACCGGACCTTGGGGGATTACGCTCGACCCCGGCGGCAACCTGTACTTCGCCGATCGCTACAACCATCGCATCCGCAAGATTGCTCCCGGCGGCGCGATTACGACGGTTTACGGCGGCAGTGCCGGGGTACTGGCTGAGCCCGCGGGACTGGCGAGCGATGCCGTCGGCAACCTTTACATCGGGGACGCCGGCAACGCTCGCGTCCTGAAAGTGGGTCCCGGCTGCGCGCCCTGCGTGGTGGCCGGCATCGCCGGATCCCCAGGTTACTCGGGCGACAACGGGCCGGCCACCAGTGCCAGGATCTATTCCCCCAACGCTCTGGCAGTGGATTCCGCCGGAAACGTGTACATCGCCGATTCCGGGCGTCTCAGGGGCGCCCGCGTGCGCAAGGTCTCTCCCAACGGCATCGTTACCACAATTGCCGGCACGGGCGCGCCGGGCCATTCGGGGGACGGCGGTCCCGCTACCAGCGCGCAGATCGCCTCGGCCTTGGGGCTGGCGCTGGACTCCGCGGGAAATCTCTATATAGCGGACCCGGACAGTTCCACCGTCCGTAAAGTAGCCAGCGACGGAACCATCGCCACGGTAGCCGGGCAAAGCTATTCCCGCGGGAACTCCGGCGACGGCGGGCCGGCCCGCAGCGCTCTGTTGGCCGCGCCCCAGGGTCTGGCCGTCGACTCCGCCGGCAACCTGTTCATTGCCGACGAAGGCAACGGCAACGTCCGCATGGTTTCCCCGGACGGCGCCATCCAAACCATCGCCGGAACCGGCACTCCGGGCTACAGCGGCGACGGAGGTCCGGCCACCGGCGCGCAACTGGGCTCCCCGCGGGGCCTCGCTCTGGATGCGGCCGGCAACGTGTACGTCTCCGACAGCGGCAACAACGCCATACGCATGTTGCAACCCACCGGAACGCAACCACTGCTCTCGGTAGCGGCCGCCCACGATGGCAATTTCAGCCCCGGGCAGAACGGCGCGGCTTATACCGTGACCGTCAGCAACGCCGCCCTGGCCCTGCCCCCGAGCGGCACGGTGACGGTGACGGGCACGCTGCCGGCGGGGCTGACGGCGACGGCCATCGGCGGGATCGGTTGGAATTGCACGTTGGCAACGCTGACGTGCACGCGCAGCGATTCCCTCGCCAGCTACCCAACCGTCACCGTCACGGTAAATGTGGCGCCGGATGCGCCCACCCAGGTGAGCAATGTAGTGACCGTTTCGGGAGGCGGGTCTATTGCCGCCAATGCCATGGATGTGATCGATATGGATGTGATCGATATGGGTGCGATCGATAGCCCGCGGGGCCGGATCGCAGAGACGCACCCGCCCGCCGCGATCGACGGCAGCAAGGGAGGCGCCCGGCCTTCCACCGCCGCTGCGCTCCAGATCACGACAACGGTTGTGCCTGGGGTGACGCAATACCAGAGCTACTACAAAGCTCTGTCGGCCACCGGCGGCACACCGCCGTACACCTGGTCGGCGCCGCGCACGCAATACAACGTCAGCCTACCGGAGGGAATGAGCCTCGACC
>Ga0182030_10001793_pt1 | contig 44838 bp, 37 predicted proteins | sample 812S3MmetaG_FD_121299 | JGI IMG/M metagenome (GOLD analysis project Ga0182030, IMG submission 121299) | Permafrost microbial communities from Stordalen Mire, Sweden - 812S3M metaG (Illumina Assembly) | ecosystem: Environmental > Terrestrial > Soil > Wetlands > Permafrost | place: Sweden...
GCGCAGGTCAAGGGCCCGGCAGCCGGTGAGGATCTCGATGGCCAGCACCTGGCGTAGGCCGTCGATGGCCCTCCGCAGTTTGCGGGCCGCTCCCCAGCCCATGGAGACGTGGTCCTCCTGCATGGCGGAGCTCGGTATGGAGTCGACGCTGGCCGGCACGGCCAACCGTTTGAGTTCCGCCACGATCCCGGCCTGGGTGTAGTGGGCGATCATGTGGCCCGAGTCGACGCCGGGATCGTCGGCCAGGAACGGGGGGAGGCCGTGGGAGCGGGCGGCGTCGAGCATCCGGTCGGTGCGCCGCTCGCTCATGGACGCCAGGTCGGCCACCGCGATGGCCAGGAAGTCGAGGACGTAGGCCACAGGGGCGCCGTGGAAGTTGCCGTTTGATTCCACCCGCCCGTCGGCGAGGACCACCGGGTTGTCGATGACCGCCCGCAACTCCCGGTCCCCCACGACCTCGGCGTGGGTCACCGTGTCGCGCACCGCCCCGGTGACCTGCGGCGCGCAGCGCAGCGAGTAGGCGTCCTGCACCCGGGTGTCCCCGGCGCGGTGCGACGCCACGATCTGGCTTCCGGCCAGCAACCGCAACACGTTTTCCGCGCTGACGGCCTGGCCCGGGTGGGGCCGCAACGGCGCGTGGAGGTCGGCCGCGAAGACCCGGTCGGTGCCCAACAGCGCCTCCACCGACACCGCGGTGGCCACGTCGGCGGTGCTGCACAGCAGGCGCAGGTCGGCCAGGGCCAACACCAACATGCCGAGCATTCCGTCGGTCCCGTTGATGAGGGCCAGGCCTTCTTTCTCCTGCAGGGTCACCGGTTCGATCCCCGCGGCGCCCAGCAGGGCGCGCGCCGGGGCGGTGTTCCCGTCGGGGCCGACGGCGTCGCCTTCGCCCATCACCACCAACGCCGCGTGGGCCAGCGGGGCCAGGTCGCCGCTGCAGCCCAGCGAGCCGTACTCGGGCACGCTCGGCGTGATACCTGCGTTGAGCAGGGCGGCGTAGGTGCGGACCAGTTCGGGGCGCACGCCGGTGTGCCCGGAGGCCAACGTCTTGCAGCGCAAGAACATCATGGCCCGCACCACTTCGAGCTCCACCGGCGCCCCCGAACCCGCCGCGTGGGACCGGATGAGGCTGCGCTGCAGGTCCCGGCGCCGCTCGGGGGGGATGTGGCGGCTGGCCAGCGCCCCGAACCCGGTGGACACCCCGTAGGCGGGGGTCGGCGCGGCGGCCAGGGCGTCGATGTGGGCGCGGGCCGCTCCGACCGCGGCCATGGCGGTCTCGGAGATGGTGACCGGCGCCCCGTGGCGGGCTACCGCGATCACATCGGCGGCGGACACCCCGCCCCGTTCGATGACCACACCCGGCGGGGTCACGAGACCGGCGCCTCGGGGATCGGGTCCTCGGAGATCAGGTCCTCGAGCACCGCGGCCAGCGCCTCCACGCCGGCCAGGCAGTCCTCGAGGGTGGCGTGCTCGGCGGGGTCGTGGCTGACGCCGGTGGGGTTGCGCACAAAGAGCATGGCGGAGGGGACGTGGGCGGCCAGGATGGCCGCGTCGTGGCCGGCGCCGGTGGGCAGCACGGCCACCGCACCCAGGCGGTCCTTGACCGTGGCGGCCAGCCGCTCCCGCAACTCGGCCCCGAAATGGGCGCCGCCGCTCCAGGATTCCTCCGCTACTTCCACGCCCACTCCGTGTTCGGCGCCGGCCCGGGTGGCCGCGCCGCCCACCGCTTCGACCACTCGGCGCACGGTGTCGGAGCCGGGGGCGCGGGCGTCGAGCCACGCGGTGGCGTGCGACGCGATGGCGTTGGTGGCGCCGGGCACCACGGCCAGGCGGCCCACCGTGGCCAGGGCGTCGTGGTCGTGCGCGGCGCGCCGGGCGGCCAGGATGGTTTCGGCCATGGGGAGGACCGGGTCGCGCCGGTCGGCCAGCCGGGTGGTGCCGGCGTGGTCACCGCGCCCGGCGAAGTCGATGCGCCAACGCCCGTGCGGCCACACGGCGGTGGCCACCCCGACGGCCACGTCGAGGTCGACGAGGCGCCGGCCCTGCTCGATGTGCAGTTCGACGAAGGTGGCGATCCGGCCCAGGCGAGCGGGGTCCGGCCCCGCGGCGTCGGGCAGCAGCCCGCCGCGGCGGCGGGCGTCGCCCATGGTCACCCCGGCTTCGTCGACCCGGGCCAGGAGGGTCGCCGGGTCGGCGTCGCCGCTCATCAGGCGGCTGCCGATGCAGGCGATACCGAAGCGGCCGCCTTCCTCGTCGGAGAAGTTGGTGACCGCCACGGGCCGCTTGCGGGTGACGCCCCGCTCGCGCAGCACGTCGATGGCCACGAAACCCGACACCACCCCGAGCGGGCCGTCAAAGGCGCCGCCGCCCGGCACGCTGTCGAGGTGGCTGCCCGTCACGACGGCCCCCGCGCCGGGTTCGCCCCACCACGCCCACTGGTTCCCGTTGCCGTCCTCGTCGAGGATCAGGTCGCGGGCTTGGGCCTGCGCCCGGAACCATTGGCGGCACGCCAGGTCGGCGTCGTTCCACGCCAGGCGCCGGTACCCGCCGGCCGGGCCGAGTCCGATGGGCAGCAGCGTCTGCCAGGCCGAAGCAAACGCGGTGTGGCGCACCGAGGAGCGGGTGGTCACGGGGCCTCCACCTCGGGGATGTTGATGCCGGTGGCATCGGCCACTTCGCGGGCCCGTGGGTAGCCGGCGTCGACGTGGCGGAACACGCCCATCCCCGGGTCATTGGTCAGGACCCGTTCCAGTTTCTGGGCGGCCAGCGGGCTGCCGTCGGCCACGCACACCTGCCCGGCGTGGATGGAACGGCCGATGCCCACGCCGCCCCCGTGGTGGATGGAAACCCACGACGCACCGGAGGCCACGTTGACCATGGCGTTGAGCAGCGGCCAATCGGCGATAGCGTCGGAGCCGTCGAGCATGGCTTCGGTTTCGCGGTACGGGGAGGCCACCGAACCGCAGTCGAGGTGGTCGCGCCCGATGACGATCGGTCCGGCCACGTCCCCGTCGGCCACCAGTTCGTTGAAGCGCAACCCGGCCTTGTCCCGTTCCCCGTAACCCAACCAGCAGATGCGGGCGGGGAGACCCTGGAAGGCCACGCGTTCCGCCGCGCTGTGCAGCCACCGGGCCAGATGATCGTTGTCGGGGAAGAGTTCGAGGACGGCCCGGTCGGTTACCGCGATGTCGTGGGGGTCACCGCTGAGCGCAGCCCAACGAAACGGTCCCTTTCCCTCACAGAACAGGGGTCGGATGTAGGCGGGCACGAAGCCCGGGAAATCGAACGCCCGCCCGTAACCGGCGGTGCGCGCCTCGGCCCTGATGGAGTTGCCGTAGTCGAAGACTTCCGCCCCGGCGTCGGCGAAGCCCACCATGGCTTCGACGTGGACGGCCATGGAGGCCTGCGCCGCCCGGGTGAAACCGGCCGGGTCCCGGGCTGCCGCGGCGGCCATGTCGGCGAAGTCGATTCCCAAGGGGAGATAGCTGAGCGGGTCGTGGGCGGAGGTCTGATCGGTGACGATGTCGACGGGCACCCCGCGGCGCAACAACTCGGGGACGACCTGCGCGCAGTTGCCCTCCACGCCGATCGACACGGCCCGGCGATCGGTTTTGGCGGCCAGGGCGGAGGCTACGGCCGCATCGAGCGAGGGAGCCCACTCGTCGAGGTAGCGGGTTTCGATCCGCCGGGCGATACGGCTGGGGTCGCAATCGACGACGAGAGCCACCCCGCCGTTGAGGGTCACCGCCAAGGGCTGGGCGCCGCCCATGCCGCCCAGGCCGCCGGTGAGGGTCAGGGTTCCGGCCAGGGTGCCGCCGAAGCGTTTGGCGGCCACCGCGGCGAAGGTCTCGTACGTGCCCTGCAAGATGCCCTGGGTGCCGATGTAGATCCACGATCCGGCGGTCATTTGCCCGTACATGGTCAGGCCGAGCGCGTCGAGGCGGCGGAACTCCTCCCAGGTGGCCCACTCAGGCACCAGGTTCGAGTTGGCGATGAGCACCCGGGGCGCCCACTCATGGGTGCGCACCACGCCCACCGGTCTTCCCGATTGGACGAGCAGGGTCTCGTCGGGGGCGAGGGAACGCAAGGTGGCCACGATGGCGTCGAACGCACTCCACGAGCGCGCCGCCCGGCCGCTGCCGCCGTAGACCACCAACTCGTCGGGGTGCTCTGCCACGTCGGGGTCCAGGTTGTTCTGCAGCATGCGCAGCGCCCCCTCGGCTTCCCAGGTGCGACACGAACGCTCTGAGCCTCGAGGGCTGCGCACGGTACGGGCGCTGGACATGACGGCGACCTCCGGGGTGACGAACGAGCGGCTGGGTCACGCCTCCGGGGAGGCGGTGCCCCCACCGGACTGTATGACACTATTCAGAGAGAGGTAACAAGGAATGATTCCATTCTGGAGCGTCCCTGCTGGTGGCCGGTGTTACCAGCACCTCCGGGTTCTGTCCGAGGCGGCGGGCCAGGTGGAGGGAGGCGTCCAGGATGAGGGCGTGGGTCCACGGATCGGTGACGTCGAGTTGGGGGTCGAGTAGGGGGCGGGTCAGTACCCCGGTGAGCGCGCCGAGCACGACGCGGTCATGCGCAGTGGGGTAGGGGCCGGCCAGCAGTACCCGGCAGCGGGCGATGCGGGCGCGCCCCCCGGCCTCAATGCCCCCGGGGAGGCGGTTGTTTCCGCTGCCCACGACCAAAGAGGCGGCGGCCCGGTGCTCCAAGAAGCAGGAGATGAGCGCCGCCAGGAATCGCCGGCGCCGCCCCGGAGGCAGGGATCGGTCGTCGGGGTTGCGGGCCAGGATGCGATCGAGATCCTCTTCGAGGGGTCGCACGATCTCCGCCAGGAGTTCCGCCTTGGTGCCGAAGTGGAACAGGATCGCACTTCGGGTGATCCCGAGCGCGTGGCCGATGTCTTCGAGGTTGGCCTCGTGGTAGCCGAGCCGGCAGAACTGGGTCAGGGCCTCCTGCCGGATTGCGGATTTTGTTTCCCCGCCGCGGTTTTTCACTTAGTTCCCCGAACGAAATGCGTACGGGAACCTTACTCTGTGCGTTCACCTACTCACTATTAACTGACCTGTCAGGGCTATACTGACCAATCAGTCAGTATGGAGAAGCTTCAGCGGGTGACCGGCGGATGATCCGACCAGGAACGCGACGCTGCGTTGCCCAACCGTTTGGCCACGTCGAGTGCGATGTTGACCAGCAATCGCCGGATGTGTACGTCGTCGACATCGGTGACCGGATCGAGCAGGGGACGGGTGACCACCCCGAGGACCGCGTCGACCACCACCCGGTCGGTGGCGTTGGCCACCTCGCCGGCCAACAGTTCGACGAGCCGTTCGATCCGTGCGGTCATGCGGGCGTTGATATGCAGCGGCCAGTGACTCGACACGTCGCGTAGCAGCATGAGCAGCACCCATCGGTGCGTGCAGTACACCTCGACCACCCGGGTCAACAATGCGCTTCGTTCCGACAGGGGGATGGGGACGGCCACCTCCGCGTAGGCATCCATGATGTCGTCGAGAGCTGACTCAAACGGCTCGACCAGCTCCCGCAGCAGGTCCGCTTTGCTGCCGAAATGGTGCAGGATGGCGCTGCGGGTGATCCCGACTTCGGCGGCGATCTGCTCGAGGGGGACCGAGTCGTAGCCTCTGGTGGCAAACTCCGCCAGGGCGACCTCCCGGATCGCGGCCTTGGTCTCTTCACCCGTTGTGCGCGGCATACGGAATGGTTGTTCCTTTCTCAACGGAGAGGAGAGGCCACCTGGCTCCCCAGAGCGGATTGACGTCACCCGGCGCCTGGTGACTCGACCCGAGCGGTGCAGGCTGCGCAGCGCCCGAGGATGGCGAAATGGTGTGGGTCGATGGTGAAGCCCAACCGCGTCTTGGCGGCCAGGGCCAGGCCCTGGAACAGTTCGTCGGGGGCGGTGATGCGGGTACCGCATTCGGCGCACACCAGGTGGGCGTGGGCGTGCGACGCCAGTTGGTAGGTGACCGGGCCGTGGCCCAGGTGGGTGTGCACCACCACGCCGAGTCGTTGCAGGTCTTCGAGGTTGCGGTAGATGGTGGTCATGTGAACGTCGGGCGCCCGGGCCTGAACGGCCTCCCCCAACTCCTCGGCACTGAGGTGCCGGTCGTCGCCGAAGAGCACCTCGAGCAGGATCCGCTTCGGTGAGGTGGCTCGGCCTCCTCGGGCCCGCATGAGGGCCAGCACCTCGTCGACGGAGGAGAACCCGCTGTCTTTCGGTTCCTGGGGAGCGAGGGGAGTGCCCACCGCTCAATAGTACGGTCACAACGTCGCGGCTACGAGAAAGCGGGTTTGCACTTGCAACTTGACTGCAATTAGGTCAAGGTTGCAAGTATGTCGTCAGCGGCCGGACAGCGGGGAGTCATCCGCCGAGCTCTGAGCCCCCGGGAACGGGCCCAACTGGCGGGGATGGTGGCGGTCATCGTCGGCCTCTTCGTGCTGGGGTCGGTGCTCCTTTTTGCTGCGGTGGCGCACCACTACCGTCTGTCGAAGACGGGTGTGTTCGGCGTGGGGACCGGGGCGCTGGCCCTCACCCTGGGGATGCGTCACGCCTTCGACGCCGATCACATCTCGGCCATCGACAACACCACCCGCAAACTGATGGCCGACGGCGACCGCCCGATGAGCGTCGGGTTTTTCTTTTCCCTCGGTCACTCGAGTGTCGTGTTCGTACTCTCGGTGCTGCTCAACTTCGGCATGCGTGCCCTCGACACGCAGGTCAAACAGGGCAACTCGCAGCTGCACAACGTGACCGACATCGTGGGAACGTCGGTCTCAGGGGCGTTTCTCTACCTCATCGCGGGGCTTAACGTCGTCATCCTGATCTCGGTTGTCCGCGCCTTCGGGCAGCTGCGCCGGGGCGACTTCGACGAGGACGAACTCGAGCGCCAGTTGGCCCAGCGCGGCCTCATGAACCGCTTCTTCGGGCGCCTGGCCCGCCGGGTCGACCGGCCGTGGAAGATGTACCCCATAGGGGTGCTCTTCGGCCTGGGGTTCGACACCGCGACCGAGGTGGCGTTGCTGGTGCTGTCGGGGACCGCGGTCAACAGCGGGCTGCCCTTTTGGGCCATCCTCAGCCTGCCCATTCTCTTCGCCGCGGGCATGAGCTGTTTCGACACCCTCGACGGCTGCTTCATGAACTTTGCCTACGGGTGGGCCTTCTCCCGGCCCATTCGGAAGGTGTATTACAACATGGTCATCACCGGGTTGTCGGTGGCCGCCGCGTTTGTCATCGGGAGCATCGAGATCCTGGGCCTCATCGGCAAGGAGACGAACCTGCGCGGCGGCTTTTGGGGGACGGTCGGCGGCTTCGACATCAACACCGCCGGGTTCATCATCGTGGGACTGTTCGCGGCCACGTGGCTGGTAGCCCTCGCCGTATGGCGCTTCGCCCACGTGGAAACGCGGTGGACGCCGGCGCACATAACTGCTGACTGACCCGTCGGGTCGTCATGTAGGCGTAAGAAGATTGAAACGAGATGGTGCTTATGTCCGTCCGTCGCAGCGCCGAGGTATTGCGGAGCATGGCTAACTACCGGGACCCGGTCCGCGAACCCTGGGGGCTACCTGAAGCGACGGAGATTCGCACGGTCGTGCAACCGATCGTTCGCCTCGACGACCGCGTCGTCATCGGCTACGAGGCGCTGGCCCGGGTCTCCGCGGCCGTCCACCACGGCCCCGACTGGTGGCTGGAGCGGGCCGCTGAGGTGGGGCTGCGTTCGCAACTGGAAGTGGTGTTTTTGGAAAGCGCGGCGCGGCTGGGGACTCCGCCCGAGGGGGCGCTGCTGTTCGTGAACGCCAGCCCGGCCGCGCTGGCCCACCCCGACCTGCTGGCCCTGCGCACCCGGCTACCGGAACGGCTTGTGGTGGAGATCACCGAACAGGTGGCGGTCGACGACTATCTGTTGTTGCGCGAGCAGTTGGAGCCCTGGGTCACCAGCCGGGTGCGCCTGGCCATCGACGACACCGGCGCGGGGTACTCCAGCTTGCGCCATGTCGTCGAGTTGTCCCCCGACTTTTTGAAGCTGGACCGCACCCTGGTCCACGACATCGACAAGGACCCGGTGCGCCGGGCGCTGGTCCGGGCGCTCGTCGCCTTCGCCCGGGAGGTCGGTACCAGTGTCATCGCCGAGGGGGTGGAGACCGCGGCGGAGCTGGCCGCCGTCATTGCCGCGGAGGTTCCCCTGGCCCAGGGGTTCCTCATCGCCCGGCCCGGCCCGGCGTGGCCCCACATCAACGACTGGGCGCACGCCGGTCGCAACGCAGGGCCTCGCGACGGCGGACTCAGCGACGCTCTGGCCCAGGCCAACGATGTCGCGGCGGCCTGTGACGCGGTCGTGGCCCACCTCTTCCGCCAGGGCCAGGTCATGCCCAGCCTGTACCTCGAGCGCAACGGGCAACTGCGCTGCGTCGCCCAACGCGGCTTGTGGCAGGTCCTCGACGGACTGCCGTCGGGCGCGGGGATCACCGGCCAAGCCTGGGCCACCGGAAAGCCGGTGGTGGCCGAGGACGTGTCGTCGTCGCCCGAGTACCTCGAAGCCATCCCCGGCGTGGTGGCCGAAGTGTGCGTCCCCGTCACCATCGACGGCATCACCGTCGGCGCGCTCAATATCGATTCGCTGTGCCCGCTCCCCGCGGGGAGCCTGCGCCACCTCCAGGACAGCGCGGCGGCCTTGGCCCGGCGCCTCGGCGTCCTCGGATGGCGCCCCGACGTGTCGCCGTGGCACCGGGCCGAGCGCGGGTCGGTGGTCATCTCCGGGTTGGCCCCCAACGCCGAGGCGCCGGCCCGGATCCTCACCACCCTGCTCGAGGCGTCGGGCATGGATTCCGCGGGTCTCGTGGTGGCCGGCGACGCGCTCAAGGTCCATCCGGCGGTGGGCATCCTCGCCCCGACCCTGGAGCGCCTGGCGTCGGAGGAGCTGCTGGCCTTGTGCGGCCTGGTCGACCGCCTCAGCTCCTGTTATACGGGACGCGAAACGACCGGGTTGGCCTATGTGGGAAGCGAAGCCCTCCGGGCCAGCGGTGCCCGAGCGGTGCTGGTGCTGCCCCTGCGGGCCAACAACCGGCGCCTGGGCACCATCATCCTGGCCCACTCGCGTCCCTTGCGCCTGGCCGCCGATGTCGTCGAGCCGCTCGAACTGCTGGCCGGTCAAGCCGCAGCGCTCCTCAACTCGGTCAGCCTGGTCGAGCGGTTGCGGCGCCAGGCCTACCAGGACGGACTCACCGGTCTGGGCAACCGGATGGCATTCGAACTGGCCCTCGAGGCACCGTCGGCGCCCCGCCCCGCCGTGTTGATCGCCGATCTCGACTATTTCAAACAACTCAACGACCGCTACGGACATCTGGTGGGCGACGAAGCCCTCCGCAGCTTCGCCGCAGCCCTCGAAGCGCAACTGCCCGGTATCCCCTTCTACCGTTTCGGTGGCGACGAGCTGGCCTGCCTGATCCCCGGTGGCGATGTGAGCGAAGCGACCCGCACGGCCGAAGCCGTGTGCGACATCGGGCGCCATGTCCTGTCGTGCTGGCAGTCGTCGGTGTCGGTCGGCGTCGCCCTGGCCTCGGCCCAGGACTCCCCGGCCGACACCCTGGCCCATGCCGACGCGGCCCTGCTGTGGACCAAGCAGCACGCCCGCGGTAACGCCACCACCGCCCCGGCCAGGCCGCCGGGGCCCGATACTCCCGGTGTGGCGGCTCCCGGTGTGGCAGGGCAGTTCGTCGAGCGTCGCAGCCAACAGCGGGTGCCGTTGAGCACGGCGGCCGGGGCCGGCGACGCCCCGTCGATGTACCGCTGAGCACCCCCTCCAGGCGGTGCACGGTGGCCGAGACCGGCGACCGGTCCGCTGCGCACCGCTACGTGGCGGCCGGGGATTCACGGCCATGATGGGCGCGTGAGCGTTCCCGACTACAACCAGTGGGGCCAGCCCGTGGGCCCGCTCGTCACCGATTGGCAGACCCGCCCGTTCCCGCAACGCGGGACACTGGCCGGGCGCTCCTGCCGGCTCGAGCCTTTGGACGTGGCCGCCCACGCCGACGACCTGTACCGGGCCAATGCCGCTGACGACGGCCGCATGTGGACCTACCTGGCCTGCGGACCTTTCTCCACCCCAGAGGAGTACCGGGCGTGGATGCAACACTTCGTGGAGGACCGAAGCCTGGTCAGCTTTGCCATTGTCGACGCGGCGACTGCGCACGCCATAGGGGTGGCCGCCTACCTCCGCATCACCCCGGAGCAGGGGACGATCGAAGTCGGGCACCTGGCGTTCAGTCCCGCGTTGCAGCGCACGGTGGCGGCCACCGAGGCCATGGCCCTCATGATGGACCAGGTATTCGATGATCTCGGCTACCGCCGCTACGAATGGAAATGCAACGCCTTGAACACCCCGTCGCGCCAGGCCGCAGCCCGGTTGGGTTTCCGTTACGAGGGCACCTTTCGCCAAGCGATCGTGGTCAAGGGCCGCAGCCGGGACACGGCGTGGTTCGCGGTCACCGACGGCGAATGGCCCCGGTTACGTGACGCGTTCGCAGAGTGGCTCGACCCGGCCAACTTCGACGCCGGGGGACGCCAACGCCAGGCGCTGTCGGCGCTCACCGCTCAGGCGCGGGTGGCGCTCGACGCCGGTGCTGGGCCTGGTCAGCGCAGGGAGTAGGCCATGGGCAGGTGCTTCACGCCCGAGACGAAGTTGGAGGCCGACCACTCCGCCGGCCCGGTGGGTTCGATGTGGTCGAGGTGCTGGGCCAGCCTGGTCAACATGGTTCGCAGCTCCCGCCGGGCAAACTGCGAACCGAGGCAGAAATGGGTGCCCACCCCGAACGACAGCAGCCGATCGGCGTCGGGCCGCCCCAGATCGAAGGACATGGAGTCGGCGAAGACCCGTTCGTCGCGGTTGGCGCTGGGGTACGACATGAGCACCCGGCCGCCCGCAGGGATGGCGAACCCGCCGATCTCGTTGTCTTCGGTGGCGTAGCGCAGGAAATGGCGGACCGGCGACGTCCAGCGGATGCATTCCTCGGCCGCGTTGGCCGCCCGCTCCGGTTGGCGGCGCAGCAGGTCCAGTTGATCGGGGTCGCGCAGGATGGCTTCCATGCCCCCCGAGAGGGCGAACGAGGTGGTGTCGTGGCCCGCGGTGGCCACGATGATGTAGTACCACAGGCGCTCCGCGTCGCCCATGGGGCATCCACCGGGTTGCCCGTTGGCGATCACGCTGGCCAGGTCGTCGCCAGGGTGGTGCCGGCGGTCCTCGGTGAGGGCATTGAAGTACTCGACGAACCGCATGATCGACGCGATCAGCTGGCTGTTGGCGTCTTTGGCGTCGCCCATGAACTCGGGGTCAGCTGAGCCGAACAGACCCTGGGTCAGTTCCAACATCAACGGCTCGTCGGCTTCGGGGACCCCGTAGATGTCCATGATGACCCGCAGCGTGTAGGGCTGGGCGATGTCCCGGGCGAAGTCGCACTGCCCGCCCATGTCCCGCAGTTTGTCGATGAACAGGTCGGCCAGGGCGTCGATGCGGGGCTGGCGGTGTTTGACGGCCGCCGGTTTGAACCAGTCGTTGGTCACCTTTCGGTGATCGGTGTGGTCTTGGCCGTCGAGGTGGATCAGGGTGCGCGGCGTGGGGACGCCGGCCGCCATCATGCGCTGCCAGTCCTCGTCGGGGCCCAGGACAGAGCGTGAAGTGTTGAGCCAGTGCTCGCTGTCGCGCGACACGGCAAAGATGTCGTCGTAGCGGGTGAGCACCCAGAACGGCTGGTAGCCGGGCAGCTGTATGGGCAGCACCGGTGTTTCCCGGCGGATGACGGCGACCTGCTCGTGCCAGGCGTCCATGTCGACCCACTTCGCCGGGTACGCGAACAGGGCGCCGGGTTCGGTGGCGGTGGTGCTCGTCATGGCAGTCCTCCCAACGAGTTCACTGGTACGCGCGCAGGCTAGTGCCGGCCGCCCGGGGCGGGTGCTAGCGGCAGGGGCCGGTTTCCACCGACTGGGCGAGGCCGTCGAGGATGGCACCATGCCCGTCGGTGGACAGCGACCGCTCCCACGCCGCGGTGACCTCCGGGTCGACGCCGTGAATGGTGTCCGAACGCTTCCGGGCCCTGCGCACGATGTCTGCCGTATGGGGCATGCGCTCCGCCTGGTAGCGGGCCAGGGCGTCGGGGACCGAACGGTTGGTGGAGGTGAGGAAATGGGTGAGAACCCAGGCGTCCTCCAGGGCCTGGCAGCCGCCTTGGCCCAGGTCGGGGGACATGCTGTGGGCGGCGTCGCCCAGCAGCGTCACCCGTCCCCGGCTCCAGGTGGGCAACGGGTCGATGTCGTGGATGGGGATGCGCGCCACCCCGGTCGGGTCCATCCGCTCGATGAGCAACCGCACACCGGCGGGCCATCCCTCGAACCGGTCGGCCAGGGCGCTGCGGTGATCGGCCAGATCCTCCACCTCCTCCAGGGCCATGGGGACGTCGAAGAAGAAGTAACAACGGCCGGCGCCCACCGGCATGATCGACACCCGCTGGCCGCCGCCCACCCAGATGCACCACGTGCCGACCGGCGCGATGTCCGCGCTCTCCTCCACCAGACCGTTCCAGTTGACGTAGCCCACGTAGCGCCGCTCCACATGGTGGCCGAGCACCCAGTCGCGCAGGCGGGAGTGAGTGCCGTCGGCGGCCACCACCACGTCGGCCACGATGGTCTTGCCGTCCTCGGTGGTGACGGTGACCTCGTCGCCGGTGTCATCGACCTCCGTGGCCCGCGACCCCAGCACCACGGCGTCTTCGCCCACCGCGGCGCGCACCTCGTCGAGCAGCAGGTCCTGGAGGGCGGCGCGTGCCACCGGGTAGGCCCGTTCGCCCACCCGCTCATACAGGTCGCCGAGGGGAAAGTCCACCAGCGTGTGCCCGCCACGCTCGACATAGGCCATGCGCTCCATGCGGCCGCCCATCGCCCGGATCTGCGGTCCCAGCCCGAACAGGTTGCACACCTTGATCCCGTTGGGCCACAACGAGATCCCGGCCCCCACGGGGCGCAGGTGGGGCGTCTGTTCGATGAGCAGGGGATGGTGGCCAAAGCGGTGCAGCGACAGGGCGGTGCTGAGCCCCCCGATGCCGCCGCCCACAATGGCTACCCGCAGTCCGTGCATCGAAGGTCCAGGATGCTCGACCGTTCACCGCCTTGTGTTTCGCGGGGATGAACACCGGGGGCGGGCTAGCCTGCGGCGATGACCGAGGCGGGCCGGGTGTGGCGACCCGACGGACCCAACCTGGTCATCGAGGGGGACAACTTGGAGGTTGTGGCGCGGTTCCCGGACGGCGCGTTCAAGTTGATCTACTTGGACCCGCCGTTCAACACGGGCCGCACCCAGCGCCGCCAAACCTTGCGCACCGTGCGCGACGCGGCGGGCACCCGCGTCGGTTTCAAAGGGCAGACGTACACCACGGTCAAAGGAACGCTGAGCGCCTACGACGACGTCTTCGCCGACTACTGGGCCTTTCTGGAGCCCCGATTGGTGGAGGCGTGGCGGCTGCTGTCCGACGACGGCACCCTCTATCTCCATCTCGACTACCGCGAAGTCCACTACGCCAAGGTCTTGCTCGACGCCTTGTTCGGCCGGGACTGCTTTCTCAACGAAATCATTTGGGTGTACGACTACGGCGCCCGCTCGAAAACCAAATGGCCCACCAAACACGACAACATCCTTGTCTACGTCAAGGATATCCAGCGTTACCATTTCAACTCGGCGGAGGTGGACCGCGAGCCGTACATGGCACCCGGTCTGGTCACCGCCGAGCAGGTGGCCCGGGGCAAGTTGCCGACCGACGTGTGGTGGCACACCATCGTGTCGCCCACCGGTAAAGAAAAGACCGGTTATCCCACTCAGAAACCGGAGGGGGTGCTGCGGCGCATGGTGGCGGCCAGCACCCAGGCAGGGGACTGGGTTCTCGATTTCTTCGCCGGAAGCGGGACGCTGGGCCGGGTGGCGGCCGACGCGGGACGGCGCTTCGTGCTGGTGGACAGCAACCCCGAAGCGTCGGCGGTGATGCGCGCCCGCCTGGGCGGCGACGCCGGCGTCGAGTTTGTCAGCTAACCGGGGGGGGTCCGCTCAGCGACGGGGGGCGCCGTGCAACTCTTCGGGCAAGTGCAGGGCCAGCAGCTTCTGGGTCACGTCGGCCGGCAAAGCCCACGGGGTCAAGCGCGACACCACGATCATGACGATGAAGGCCAACGCCACGCTCCACGTGGCGGGGAGTCCGAGCAGGACCGCCGGCCACCCGCTGCGGCCCGCGCCCGCCATGGAAGCCACCACGGCCCCAGACGACGCCAAACCGCCGGCCACCAGCCCCGAAAACGCCCCCACCCAGGTCAGGCGCGACCACCAGATCCCAAGGATGAGCAGCGGGCCGAGCGACGACCCGGCGATGGCGAAGGCCCAGCCCACCAACACGTTGATGGAGAACGAACCGACGAACAGCCCGATACCGGTGATGATCAGCCCGACTACGCCGGCCGAGATGCGGAACACTTTGGGTCCCCCCGACAACAGGTCGTGCGACACCGCCCCGGCCATGGCGATGAGCAGTCCCGACGAGGTGGACAGAAAGGCGGCGAACGCTCCGGCGGCCACCAGGGCGCCCAGGATGGCCCCCCACGCCCCGGTGGCCTCCAGGCGGGGCAGGGCCAGGACGAGGGAATCGGTTTGCCCCGACACGTACAGCCCCGGAGCCTCCAGGCGGCCGAGGAGCGTGAAAATGCCGGGCAGGGCGTAGAAGCACGACAACAGCAGCAACACGATGGCCGTGGTGCGCCGGGCCGAGTGCCCATCAGGGTTGGTGTAGAAGCGCACCAGGATGTGGGGCAGGCCCAGCGCCCCCAGAAAAGTGGCCAGGATCACCCCGTAGGTGGCGGCCAAGGGGTGGATGAGCCGCCCGTTGAGGCGGACCAGAGGTGACGTCCACTGGGCGCTGGTCAATGCGGTCTGGCTGGCCAGCGAGGGAGCGGGGGTGCCGGGGGGAAAGGTGACCGAGGCGCCGGCCCCCACCTGGTGTGCGCCCACGCGGAGGCGTAGCGGTCCCAGGTGCGGGTGTCCGTCCACTTTGCCGGTGACGACCACAGTGACCGGCTGGGCCACGTCGATGGTCTCCGCGCTGGGGAAGCGCACGGTGGTGCGCACCGCGAAGGTGGCGGGCGCCCGCCGGTTGACCTCGGCCAGCGGCGGGTGGTGATACAAAGCCAGCAAGGCCAGAGCGGGGACAGCCAGCGCCGCCAGTTTCAGCCAGAACTGGAAGGCCTGCACCAGCGTGATGCCTTTCATGCCGCCGCTGGCGATGACCGCGGTGACCAGCGTGCCCAGCACGACGACGCCGATCCAGTACGGCCCGCCGAACACGTCCTCGAGGACGATCCCCGCCCCTTTGAGCTGCGGCAGCAGATAGAAGCCGCAGATGATCACCACCATGGTGGTCGCGGCGCGCCGCAACAGCGGCGAGTCGAGGCGGCCCTCCGCGAAATCGGGGATGGTGTACGCCCCGAAGCGGCGCAGAGGGGCGGCCACCACGGCCAGCAGGACGAGGTAGCCCGCGGCGTAGCCCACCGCGTACCACAGCGCCCCCAGCCCGTCGGCCAGGGCCAGGCCGGCGATGCCCAGGAAGGAGGCGGCCGAGAGGTATTCCCCCGAGATGGCGGAGGCGTTGAGCACGGGGCGCACGTTGCGGGCCGCCACCAGGAAATCGGCGGGGGTGCGGGCGATGCGCACGCCTCGGGCCCCGATGACCGCGGTGACCACGGCGACGCCCACGATGGCCCCGATGGCCACCGGCTGGCTCATGCGTGGTTGACCAGATCGATGAAGCGTTGTTCGACGCGGCGGGCGCGGCGCACGTACCAGAAGCCGAGCAGGACCAGCGGAGGGTACAGGCCGCCGCCCAGTACGATGAGCGACAGGGGCAGGGGACCCACCTGGGCGTGGGCGACCGCCGGGATGAGCACCGACAGCAGCGGGTAGAGGGCGACCACCACCCCGGCGGGGGCCAGGACACTGATGGTCACCCCGAGCTGCGCCCGCATGAGCGACGACAGCAGGGTGCGGGCATAGGTGTCCTGGGCGTAGAGGTCGTCGGTGCCGGGCAGCGGTCCCCGCCGGCCCGGCTGGCGTGGGTTGGCCCGCACCGCCTCTCGGGCCGGAACGGCGTCGCTCCGACCGGCGTCGGGTACGCGGTCGGCGGCCGGAGCGATCGGAGGGTCGGTCACTTGAGGGGGCGGGTGACGTGGCGGACCAGGCGGTCGCGCAGCTCGCGCAGGTGGCGGCGGCTCACCGGGAGATCCTGGTTACCGACGCGCACGAAGGTCTGCGCCCCGTCCGAGCGCAGTTCCCGCACCGCGCGCACTGCCACCAGGTACCCGCGGTGCACCCGGACGAAGCCGTGGGGTCCCCAGTACTCCTCCAAGACGCCGAGCGGCAGACGAACCAGATGGGAGGCGCCCGCGCCGGTGTGCAGGCGGATGTAGTCCCCGGAGGCCTCCACCCACTCGACCTCGGAGCGGGCCACCATCATGGTCCGCCCCGGCAACTCGACGGCCAGCACGTCGAGCAGGTCCTCGTGGCTGGCGTGCTCGCTGCGTTGCGCGTTGACCCGCTCCAACACCCGGGCCAGGCGTTCTTCGCTGACCGGTTTGAGGAGGTAGGCGATGGCGTCGACGTTGAACGCGTCGAGGGCGTACTGCTCATGGGCGGTCACGAAGATCACCGCCGGCGGCGCCGAGAAACGAGCCAGGACACTGGCCAGTTCGATCCCGTCGAGGCCGGGCATGCGCACGTCGAGCAACACCACGTCGAAGCTGGTCTGGCGCAACAGGCGCAGGGCGTCCGCCGCGCTCGGCGCGCATTCCACGCGGGCCACCAACGCACAACGCCCCACCAGGTACCGCATCTCGTCGAGGGCCGGCTGTTCGTCGTCGACGGCCAGCACCGACAGGTGGCTCACGACCCCACCCGGGCATGGAACTTGGGGATGCGCATGGTGACGCGGGTCCCCGCCCCGAGCGCGGTTTCCACCAGCAGCCCGTGGTCCTCGCCGAACACGGCACGGAGCCGTTCGTCGACGTTGCGCAACCCGACTGCGTCGTTACCGTTGGTGCCGCTCAGGATGCGGCGCATCACGGCTGGATCGGTGCCCACCCCGTCGTCGTCGATGGACACCAGCGCTTCGCTGTCGGCGTCTTCCACCCGGATCACCAGCTGTCCCCTGGGCAGCGGCTCGAGGCCGTGCCGCAACGCGTTTTCCACGATGGGCTGCAGGATGAGCGACGGCACCCGGACGCTCAATACCTCGGGCGCCACGCGCAGCGTCACGCTGAAGCGGTCCCCGAAGCGGGCCCGTTCCAAATCGAGGTAGGAGTCGACCAGACGCAGCTCCTCGGCCATGGTGGTGAACTGGCCGTGGCTCCGGAAGCAGTAGCGGGTGAAGTCGGCGAAACCGATCAGCAACTCCCGGGCCCGTTCGGGATCCGAACGTACAAACGACTCGATGGCCGTCAACGCGTTGTACACGAAATGGGGGGAGATCTGGGCCCGCAGAAACTGCAACTCGGCGCGCGTGGCCCGCTCCCGGGAGCGGTCGAGTTCGGCCAACTCCAGTTGCGTGGACACAAACTGCGCCACTTCCCCCGCCCGGCGCAGCAGACCGGCGGGCACCGAGGCGTCCAAGCCGGCCAGCGCGCCGACCACGATGCCGTCGACCACCAGGGGGACCACCACGCCTTTGTCCACACCGCAGGTCCCGGCGTGACGGCACTCCCAGGCGTCGGCCACCATCTCGGGGCGGCCCCGGGCCACCACCCGCAACAGCACCGGCTCGATGAGCGCGGCGTGCTCGGCGTCGACGTTGTCGGTGGCCACCACCGACTCGGTGTCGGACACCACGAGGCCCCGGGTGCCCATAAGGGCGCGCAGATGGGCCCCGGCCCGCCCGGCGCCTTCCGCGTTGAGGCCGCCCCGCAGGGCGGGAGCGGCCAGGTTGGCCGTGCGCAGCGCTTCATAGCCGGCGCGCTCCATCGGGGTGCCCAGATGACGGCCGCCCCGCACCGCGTACCAGATGACGGCGACGAAGAGCACCACGATCACCCCCAAGGCCGCCCACAGGGCATCCCGCATCGAGCTTCCCCCCCTCGGTTCGTCGATCTTCCCTGCACCAGCCGCTACCCACGTTAGGCCCTTTGACCTCGCCCGAGGTGGGCCGAACCGCTCGTCGTGCGCAGCCGACCGCTTGGCGCAGAGCGCAGTGCGCCGGGCGAACAACCGCCACAAGGCATTGCCTCGGTGACGCCGGCGGGTGACCATGAACGCAAGCTGACGCGCGGTTGGGGGGACCTGCCGAGGGTCAGCCGGTGCTTGGCCGGGGGGCGCCGTGCCCCGCGGATTCCCGAGAACAAGGAGCACAGCCCAATGGCCAACGTCACCGACGTCCGCGACCCGATTCTGCTCGAACGGATCGAAATCACCTCGACCCCCCCTCCCGCCGACCCGGCACCGCTGGGTCTCGCTGCGTTCGCGCTGACCACGTTCTTGCTGTCGGCAAAGAATGCGCACTGGACGCACGGCACCGACGCCTGGCTGGGCTACGCATTCGCCTACGGCGGCCTGGCGCAACTCCTGGCCGGCATGTGGGAGTTCCGCAACCGCAACGTGTTCGGGGCCACCGCCTTCTCCAGTTACGGCGCGTTTTGGATCGGGCTGGGACTCTACGCCGAAGTGGTGGTGCCCGGAGACAAAGCCACCGCCGCGCAGATCGCCAACGACGAAGCCTGGATCATCCTGGCCTTCCTGCTGTTCAACACCTACATGCTGCTGTGGAGTGCGTTTGTCAACAAAGCGGTGTTCGCCGTCTTCCTCACCTTGGAAGTCACCGAGGTGTTCCTGGTGATCGCCAACTTCCAGGTCAGCACGGACTGGGCCAAAGCCGGCGGTATCGCCGGCGTGGTCACCGCGGCCGCCGCCTGGTACGCCTCGTCCGCCGGCATCATCAACGGCCTGACCGGACGCGTGTTGTCGCCGGTGGGCAAACCGTTGTTCAGCGTTGCCGCCCCGCCGGCGGCCACCAAATGACGTCGGAGGTCACTGCCCTCTCCGCGCTGCTCCACGAAGACCGCAGCTTTGCGCCGTCCGCCGAGTTCCGGGCCAACGCCCTCGTCGGACCCGAAATCTACGATCGGGCGGCCGCCGACCCCCTGGCCTTTTGGGAGGAACAGGCCCGGCGTCTCACCTGGGCGGCCCCGTGGAGCCAAGTGCTCGATTGGCAGGCTCCTTTCGCCAAATGGTTCGTGGGGGGCAAGCTCAACGTCGCCGTCAACTGCGTGGACCGCCACGTCGACTCCGGTCTGGGCGACCGGGTGGCCTTCCACTGGGAAGGCGAACCGGGCGACACCCGGACCATCACCTACCGGGATCTGCGCTCCCTGGTGTGCCAGGCGGCCAACGCACTGGTCGAACTGGGCGTCAAGGCGGGCGACACCGTCGCCATCTACATGCCCATGATCCCCGAGGCGGTGGTGTCGATGCTGGCCTGCGCCCGCCTGGGCGCCGCGCACACCGTGGTCTTCGGCGGGTTTTCGGCCGAGGCCCTGGGGGGACGCATCCGTGACTGCGGGGCGGAGACGGTGATCACCGCGGATGGCGGCTACCGCCGCGGCGCGCCGAGCGCCCTCAAACCGGCGGTGGACCGCGCGGTGGCCGAGTCCCCCGGGGTGCGCCGGGTGCTGGTGGTGCGCCGCACCGGCCAAGACGTGTCGTGGGACTCGGCGCGCGACGTATGGTGGCACGACATCGTCGAACGCCAATCCGATTCGCACGTGGCCGAGGCGTTTGATGCCGAGCAGCCGCTCTACATCATGTACACCAGCGGCACGACGGCCAAACCCAAAGGGATCCTGCACACCTCCGGCGGCTACCTGACGCACGTGTCGGCCACCCACCGGCTGGTGTTCGACCTTCACCCCGACACCGACATCTTCTGGACGGCCGCCGATATCGGCTGGGTGACCGGTCACAGCTACATCGTCTACGGCCCGCTGGCCAACGCCACCACCGCGGTCATGTACGAAGGGACGCCGGACACGCCCCGGCGCGACCGGTGGTGGGAGATCATCGAGCGTTACCGGGTGACCAAGCTGTACACGGCGCCCACCACCATTCGCACGTTCATGAAATGGGGCGAGGATCTGCTGGCCGGCCACGACCTGTCCAGCCTGCGTCTGCTGGGATCGGTAGGCGAACCCATCAATCCCGAGGCGTGGATGTGGTACCGGGAGTTCGTGGGCGGCGGCCGCTGCCCCATCGTGGACACCTGGTGGCAGACCGAGACGGGGGGCATTCTCATCACTCCGCTGCCCGGGGTGACCGCCACCAAACCGGGGGCTGCCATGCTGCCCTTCCCCGGCGTGTCCGCCGATGTCGTCGACGAGGAAGGCCGCCCGGTGGGCAACGGTGAAGGCGGGTACCTCGTGTTGACGGAGCCGTGGCCGGGCATGCTGCGCGGCATCTGGGGCGACCCCGAGCGTTACCGGGAGACGTACTGGTCGCGTTTCGCGGGCATGTACTTCGCGGGGGACGGGGCCAAACGCGACGACGACGGGGACCTGTGGTTGCTGGGCCGGGTGGACGACGTCATGAACATCTCCGGGCACCGCATCTCCACCACCGAGGTGGAGCACGCACTGGTGGGCCACCCCGCGGTAGCCGAAGCGGCGGTGGTGGGCGCGTCGGACGCCACCACCGGACAGGGCATCGTGGCCTTCGTCACGGTCAAAGGCAGCCAGGCCAACGATCCCCAGTCGGGTGCGAAGCTGGTGGCCGAACTGCGCGCCCATGTGGCCCACGAGATCGGGCCCATCGCGAAGCCCCGCCAAATCCTGCTCGTCCCCGACCTCCCCAAGACCCGCAGCGGCAAGATCATGCGCCGCCTGCTGCGCGACGTGGCCGAGCACCGCGACCTGGGTGATGTGACCACGTTGCTCGACGCGTCGGTGGTCAGCGACATCCGCTCGGAGATGGAAGCCCGCCCCGGCGAGGAATGACCGGTCGGGTGGGCGCCGCGGGCCACCACCAGCGTCGCCGACCCCACTGGGCGTCCTCGGTTCCGTAGCCTTGGGGGATGGCGATCGACGAAGCGGGGAGTGCTGGCGCGCACTTCGCGTCGAAAGGATGGTCGCTGCGGACCAAGGTGCTGATCCCGGTGCTGGGCGCCCTGGTGGTGGCCGGCGGGGTGGGCGCTGCGGTCATCGGCTCCTCGTCTCCGTCGTCCACCCCACACCACACGTCGTCGGGGGCGGCCACTTCGACCACGGTGGCGCCGCCCACCACGCCCAGCACCGTCGCCCGGGCCGTGCTGGTCGCCGCGGTCACCGTCAACCCGGTCACCGGCACCACCGGCGTGGCGCTCAACTCGCCGGTCACCGTGCGCACCGCGCAGGGCCGGCTGACCGCGGTGACCGTCACCACGGCGACGGGCAGCGCGTTGGCCGGCGCGCTCAACGCGGAAGGCACCGAGTGGACCTCGCGGGCCCCGGCCCTCGCCGGGGGCGCCGACTACAAGGTGACGGCGACCGTCGCCGGCCAGGGCAACACCGCCACGGCCACCTCCACCTTCGCCACCCTCAGCCCCACGGCGTGGGTGGGCGTCAGCCTGTGGCCCGACACCGGCCTGAGCGTCGGGGTGGGCCAACCCGTCGTCGCCAAGTTTGATCAGCCCATCCCCACCGCCGGGCGCGCCGGGGTGATGGCCCACCTGCATCTGAGCATGTCGACCCCGGTGGCCGTGGGGGCCTACTGGTTTTCGTCGAGCGAACTGCACCTGCGGCCCGAAACGTATTGGCCGACCGGGGAGCAGATCGCGTTCAGCGACGACCTCGACGGCTGGAGCGCAGGCAACGGGATGTGGGGCCAAGGCACCGGTTCGGTGCGTTTCAGTATCGGCGACGCCCGGATCTCCACCGCCAACCTGGCCACCCACACCATGACCGTGACCGACAACGGCAAAGTGGTGTCCACCTATCCCATCAGCGGCGGGAGCACCCAGTTCCCCACCATGGACGGCACCCACATCGTGCTCGACCGCTCCAGCGTGGTGCAGATGGACTCCGCCACTGTCGGCATCCCGGTGAACTCCCCGGAGGGCTACGACGAGACCGTCCTGTGGGACGTGCACATCTCCGACAGCGGCGAGTACGTGCACGCCGCGCCGTGGTCGGTGGCCGACCAGGGGTCCATCAACGTGTCGCACGGGTGCGTCAACCTGAGCACCGCCAACGCCCAGGCCTTTTTCAACTTCTCCCGGGTGGGCGACGTGGTGGTCGTCGAAGGGGGGCCGCGGCCCCCCGCGGTGGGCGACCACGGGGTGATGGACTGGAGCACCCCGTGGTCGTCGTGGACGCCGGTGCCGGTGACCGCGTTGGCCTGACCCGCCGCGGCGGGCCACCGCCGCCGCTTAGGCGCTGGGGCGCCGGCCGAACATGTCGGCGTTGGGCGCGGCCTCGGCCACCAGGTCGGGGATGACGTGGCCCAACTCCGCCGGTTCCCACTTGGCGCCCTTGTCCACCGAGGGACCCCCGACCCAGCCTTCGTCGACGACGATGTTGCCGCCGGCCACGGAGAACACCCGGCCCGTGATGCCCGCCGATTCCTCGCTGCCCAGCCACACCACCAGGGGAGAGATGTTCTCGGGGGCCAGCGCCAAGAAGCCCGACTCGTCGGTCTTGGCCGCTCCGCTGACCGACATGAGGTCCTCGGTCATGCGGGTCAGCGCGGTGGGGGCGATGGCGTTGACGGTGACGCCGTAGCGGCCCAACTCCATGGCGGCGATGACGGAGAACGAGGCGATCCCCGCCTTGGCCGCCCCGTAGTTGGTCTGGCCCACGTTGCCGAAGATGCCCGACGGTGACGACGTGTTGATCAGGCGGGCCTGGCGGGGCCGGCCTGCCTTGGACTCGTCGCGCCAGTAACCGGCGGCGTGGCGGGAAGTGGCAAACGTGCCTTTGAGGTGCACCGCGATGACCGAATCCCACTCGGCTTCGGTCATGTTGGTGAGCATCCGGTCGCGGAGGATCCCTGCGTTGTTGACCAGCACGTCGAGACCGCCGAAGGTGTCGATGGCGGTGCGGATCAGGCGCTCCGCGCCGTCCCACTTGGAGATGTCATCCGCGTTGGCGACCGCGGCACCGCCCTTGGCCACGATCTCCTCGGCGACCGTCTCGGCCGGCGTCGCCGATGACCCGGAGCCGTCGCGGGCCCCGCCGAGGTCGTTGACCACCACGCTGGCGCCTTCGGCCGCGAAGGCCAGGGCGTGTTCTCGTCCGATCCCGTTGCCGGCTCCGGTGACGATGACGATGCGGCCATCACAAATGCCCATGAGTCCCTGACCTCCCGGTCTGCGCGATGTCTTCGCGATATCCATGAAATTCGGCTGCCGACTGTAACGTCCGCCCGCCCGGACAGCAGAATCGGGCGGCTGACAGGCTGCGCGGTGGGTCCGCCACGTTCCGCGCCGCGCGACGTGCGAGACTCGGGTTTTTCCGCGCCACGAGGGCCAGCGACTACATGCACAACACCGACGGGGCCACCCAGGCGGCCATCGAGGCTCATTACGACGTAGGACGCGAGTTCTACCGCCTGTGGCTCGACCCGGAGATGATCTACTCCTGCGCCCTGTGGCCCGACGGAACGGCTCGTTTCGACGATGACCTGGCCCGGGCGCAGCAGGCCAAGCTGGCCTGGCACGCCGACGCTGCGGGCGTCGGTCCCGGGGCCCGCGTCCTCGACGTGGGCTGTGGATGGGGCGCCATGCTGCGCTACTTGGTGGAAACGCGGGGCGCCGCGGCGGTCACCGGTCTCACCCTCAGCTCCGACCAGGCCGACGCGGCTAGCGCTCTGCTCGAGCCGAGCGGCCGGGCCCGGGTCCGCCTCGAGGACTGGCGCGACCACTTGGCCGGTGCACCGCTCGACCCCGAGGAGGCCTACGACGCCGTCGTGTCGATCGGGGCCTTCGAACACTTCACCCACCAGGGCCTCGATCGGGCCGGCCGCATCGACGTCTACCGGCGCTTTTTCGAGGGATGCGCCCGGTGGTTGGTGCCCGGAGGCCGCCTGTCGTTGCAGACCATCGCCTACGAGGACTTCGACGAGACGACCGGCTCCGTGTCGTCGTTTTTCACCGACGAGATTTTCCCCGAATCCGCCCTCCCGCATCTCGGCGAGATCGTCGCCGCGGCAGAGGGCAGCTTCCGTCTCCAGGTCCTGCGCAGCGACCCCGACCACTACGAGCACACCCTGCACCTGTGGCAGCAGCATCTCGAAGCGGCCACCGACGCCGCCATCGACGTCGCCGGAGCCGACACCTTCCGCCGGTACCGCAAGTATCTGCGCCTGTCGCGGGCCATGTTCGACCGGCGGGTGTGCACCCTCTACCGAATCGCTTTCGAGCGCCGTGCGCTGCCCTCGCGGTAGGCGCCGCCGCATCCGCCCGAGCCGAACAAGGATCTTCATTGCCGCCGCTGTTGCTGTCTGAATCGCTGGAGGGTCACGCCGCTTCTCTGCTCGAGCGCCACCTGGCCATGAGCAAAGAATGGTTCCCGCACGAACTTGTGCCGTGGAGCGAGGGGCGAGACTTCGTCCCCGGAGAGCCCGGCTGGGCGCTCGACGAGGCGGAAACCCCCGGGGTGCGCAGCGCCCTTTTCGTCAACCTGTTGACCGAGGACAACCTGCCGCACTACTTCCACACCATCGCCCGGGCCTTCGATGAAGGCTCGGCCATGGGCGAGTGGACCCGACGCTGGGCGGCCGAGGAGCAGCGCCATTCCACGGTCATCCGCGACTGGATCTGCGTGACCCGCAACCTGGACCTCATGGCCCTCGAGCGGGCCCGCATCCGGCAGGTGTCCGTCGGTTTCCGCCCTGAGCAGCGTGAATCGTCACTGGGCGACGGTTTCGTCTATCTCACTCTGCAGGAGCTGGCCACCCGTATCTCGCATCGCAACACCGGCCAGCTGCTGGCCTCCAAGGCGGGCACCGCCATCATGAGCCGGGTGGCAGCCGACGAAAACCTGCACTTCCTGTTCTACCGGGACATGGCGACCGCTGCGCTGGAAGAAAACCCTTCGGCGGTGGTCCAGGCCATCGAACGCCAGGTCACCAAGTTCGAGATGCCCGGGGCGGGGATCGAGGATTTCGCCCGGCACGCGGCGGCCATCGCAGCGGTCGGCATCTACGACTTCCGTGTCCACTACGAACAGATCCTGATCCCCATCGTGTTGCGCCACTGGGCTCTGGAAACGCTCGAAGGGCTCGACGACGAAGCGGAAAGGGCCCGGGAGCGCACGCTGCGCTGGATCGCCCGCCTGGGCCGGGTGGTGGAGCGCATGGAGACGACCCGCCTGAACGAGATCGCCACCGTCGGCTAACGCTAGCCACCGCGGCGCTGGTGCGCAGTAGGCTGGGAAGGTGCTGACCCCCAAGCAACGAGCAGAAGTGCTTCGGCTGGCCAGCGTGAATGGTCCCCGTCTTCCTGAGGATTCCGATGAGGACCTCTGGTACGCCTTCCTCGCCGGGCTGTATGGCAACGGCAACACGCTGGGTGACTTGAAGCTTTCGCAAGGGCACAAGCCCGAAATCATGGCTGTGCTGCGCAACTCCCCGCCGACGGCGCCGAGGCAATACCCCAAACGGGGCGAGCGCCCGGTCTGAGCGCCGGGTGGGGGCGCTACGCTCGCCACGGTGAAGACTCTCCGGCGAGCGTTGTTGGCCCTCGGTGCCGCGGCGTTGGCGGCCGCCATCGTGCGGGTCCGTGGTACCGGTGGTACGCCGCCGCGCCGCGGTGGTTGGCGGGAACTCACCGACGCCGACCTGGTCTGAGCCGTGCAGGTCGTCGTGGTGGGGCTCGGTGCAGTCGGTCTGGCAGCGACCCGTCAACTCCTGTCGTTCGACCAGGTGGCGCACATCACAGTGGTGCAACGCCGGCCCGACGCGGTGGCGGGGGTTATCGACGCCCTCGGAGCGGGCCGCGACGTCGACGTGGTGGCCGCCTCTCAGCGGGCGCCGGCGGGTCCCGCGCTGGGCGACGCCCAGGTGCTGGTGGTGGCAGGCGGCGGACCCCTCGGTGCGCCGGTGCGCGCTGCGCTGGCCGCCGGCATCCCCGTCGTGGTGGCGGCCGACGACGGAGCCGAGCTGCGCCGGCTCCGGGCGCTCGACGCGGAAGCCCGGGAGCGGAGGGTGACGGTGGCACTCGGGGCGACCATGGCCCCGGGCTTGAGTTGCATCCTGGCCGCCCACGCGGCGAGCGGCTTCGACCAGGTGGAGGAGATCCATGTGGCGTCGATGGGCACCGGCGGCCCGGCGTGCGCCCGGCGCCACCACCGGGCCCTGTCGTCGGCGTCGATGGACTGGCGTGACGGGGCGTGGGTGCGCTCGCCAGGCGGCTCGGGCCGGGAGCTGGTGTGGTTCCCCGAACCGGTGGGCGGCGCCGACTGCTACCGGGCCGCCCTGGCCGACCCGTTCCTCCTGCGTCCCGCGTTCGGCGGGGCACGGCGCATCACGGCCCGCCTGGAAGCCACCCGGCGGGACCGCCTGACGTCGCGGCTGCCCATGATGCGACGCCCTCACCCCGAGGGCACGGTGGGCGCCGTGCGCGTCGACGTGCGGGGATGGGTGGGTGCGGTGCCCGCCGAGACCATCCTGGGCGCCGCGGGACGACCGGCGGCCCTGGCCGGCGCAGTGGCCGCGCAAGTGGCGGTGTGGGCCGCGGCCGGCCGCCTGGCCCGCGCCGGCGCGGCGGGCCTGGCCGAGTTGGTTGGCGAACCGGGCACGTTCTTGAAAGAGCTGGCGGCGCGGGGCGTGCACTGCGAGCGCTTCGAGGGCGCCGACGGCGGGGTGGTCTGAACCCTGCCGCCTGAACCCTGCCGGGCGCCCCCTGTCACGAAACGCCCAGCCCCCCGTCGTAGGGTCGGGGGGGTGATGGCGAGACGGCGCACCACCATGGCGCTCGGCGCAGCCCTGGCGATGGCCGCGGCGGGCCTGGCGGGCTGCGGGGGCGGCCCCGCCACCCCCAAACCCCAAGCGGTCCTGGCCCAGTATCTGAGCGCCTGGTCGGCCCGCCAGTGGGGCGCCATGGCGGCCCTGGTGAACCAACCGCCCCCCGATTTCACGGAGGTCAACAGCGCCTCGCTGAGCAACCTGGGCGTCACCGCCGCCACCTTCAGCGCCGCCCCCATGGTGGTCAACGCCCAGGACGCCACCGCCCTCGTCACCGAACACCTGCAGGTCGGCACCCTCGGGCAGTGGACGCCCACCACCACGTTCAACCTGGTGAAACGGTCCGCGCATTGGCTGGTGTCGTGGACGCCGGCCACCGTCAACCCGTCGCTCAGCGCCGGCACGCACCTGGCCCTGACCAAGACGTGGGCCGCCCGCGCCTCCATTGTGGGCGCCGGGGGCGCCCCCCTGGCCGCCCCGCAGGGCGTGGTGGAGGTGGGAGTGGAGGGCAGCCGGGTCAAAAACGCCGCGCAGGTCACCTCGGTGCTGGTCGCCGCAGGGGCCACCCCGGCCGAGGTGTCCACCGCGCGCAAAGCAGCCGCCGTGCACCCCACCTACTTCGAGTTCGTGTTCCAGATCACCGAAGCCCGCTACCAGCAGTTGGGCGGCACACAAAGCGCCCTGTACAAGGTGCCGGGCACCGTCTTCCAGCACACGGCGACCCGCCTGGCCCTCACCCCGGACCTGGCCGAGCACATCGTGGGCTCGGTGGGGCCCATCACCGCCCAGGAGCTGGCGCAGTTGGGCGGCAGCTACGACAGCACCGACACGGTCGGCCAGAGCGGCATCGAGCAGGCCTACGAACGTCAGCTGGCCGGCTCGCCGGGGGGCACGGTGATCGTGGTCAACGCAGCCGGCCAGACCACTGCGACCCTGAAAACCTTCCTGCCCACCGCGGGCAAGGCGGTGGTCACCGGCATCAACCCGACGGTCCAGCAAGCCGCGGAAGCGGCGCTGGCCGGCGTGCCCGGCACCTCGGCCATGGTGGCCATGGACGCCACTACCGGGGAGATTCTGGCCACGGTCAGCAACCCGGTGACGGCGCCGTTCAACGCGGCCCTCGACGGGCGCTTCCCGCCCGGATCGACGTTCAAGGTCATCGACTCGACCGCCCTTTTCGAACACGGCCTCACCCCCGCCTCGCCCGCCTCCTGCCCGGCGACGCTCACCGTGAACGGCGAGGTCTTTCACAACGCCGAAGGGGACGGACAGGCGTCCACGGTGCAGCAGGCGTTCGCTGAATCCTGCAACACGGCCTTCATCGGGCTGGTAGGCGCCCACCTCACCCCCGCCACCCTGAGCGCCGCGGCGGACGCCTACGGCCTGGGCGCGGCGCCCAAGATCGGTCTCGACGCGGCGGCCGCCGCTTTCCCCATCGGAGCGGGGGCCAACGGCCTGGCCGCCGCGGCCATCGGCCAGGGTCAGGTCCTGTTTTCCCCGCTGAACCTGGCCATGGTGGCGGCCGCCGTGGACACGGGCACGGTGCGCCAACCCCGGCTGATCGCCGACGCCCCCGGCGCAACGGCGCCCGCCACCGCGCTGCCCGCTTCGGTGGTCGCCGACTTACGCCAGATGATGGCGGCAGTGGTCACCTCGGGCACCGCGGCGGGCACCGGTCTCGCGGCCGGCACGCACGCCAAGACGGGAACCGCCCAATACGGGTCGGGAACCCCCCAGCCCACCGACGCCTGGCTCATGGGCTACAACGGGAACCTGGCGTTTGCGGTGGTGGTGCAGGGCACCAAGGACGGAGGCCCGACCGACGGTCCGATCATCGCCAAGTTCCTCAAGACGCTCGGCGCTCTACGCTGAGCGGATGCCTGCACCCCTGCCCGCCGAAGCCGCCCCACCCTCCAGCGTGCAACGCTTGATCGACTTGGCGGCCGAGCTCGGGCAGCCCGGGGTGGACAAGCCGGCCGCCGCCGGCCAACTCATCGAATCGGCGGCCGGCGACCGCCAGGCGCTGGAGCAGGCGCGCAACTCCTACGCCCGGCGCCTGCACGGACATTCCGATGACTGGACCGCGACCGCGGCGTTGAGCCTGCTCAACCGCGCCCTGACCGATTCAGGATGGATCGATCCGTTTGACTGGAAAGGCCGGCGTAAGCCGTAGGCCGCCCACACCGGCCCTCGATGTTTCCTTCGCTGCAAGTTTGCCTATAATGCAACTTGGCGAAAGGACACAGTGTGAGCGACGCGGCCCCCGCCCCGGCGGCCCCTGCACAACCAGCCGAGCAGCTCGGCCAACGGCGGGTCCTCATCGTCATCGGCGCCCTCATGCTGGGGATGTTGCTGGCCGCGCTGGACCAGACGGTGGTGTCGACCGCCCTGCCCACCATCGTCGGTGACCTGGGCGGCGCCTCCCACCTGTCGTGGGTGGTGACGGCCTACCTGCTGGCCTCGACGGCGTCGACGCCGCTGTGGGGCAAGTTGGGGGACCTCTACGGACGCAAACAGTTCTTCCAGATCGCCATCGTGATCTTCCTGGTCGGCTCCATCTTCGCCGGCCTCAGCCAGTCCCTGCTCATGCTCATCCTGTTCCGGGCGGTGCAGGGCCTGGGGGGCGGCGGCCTGATCATCGGGGCCATGGCCATCATCGGCGACGTCGTCTCGCCCCGTGAACGAGGCAAATACCAGGGCATCTTCGGCGCCGTCTTCGGCACCACCAGCGTCATCGGACCGCTCATCGGCGGGGTGTTCGTCGACGACCTGTCGTGGCGGTGGGTGTTCTACATCAACATGCCCTTCGGGGCCATCGCCCTGGTGGCCACCAGCATCGCCCTGCCCGGCCAGCTCACCCGGGTCCACCGCGTCATCGACTACCTCGGCACCGTGCTACTGGCCGCGGCGGCCATCAGCCTGGTGCTTTTGACCAGCCTGGGCGGCGTGTCCTACGCCTGGCTGTCGGCCCCCATCATCATCCTGGGGGTGGCCGGCGTCGGCCTGCTGGTGGCCTGGTATTTCGCCGAGAAGCGGGCGGTGGAGCCGGTCCTGCCCCTCGACCTGTTCCGTAACAAGGTGTTTTCCGCGTCGAGCGCCATCAGCTTCGTGGTCGGCTTCGCCATGTTCGGGGCGCTGACCTTCCTGCCGTTGTTCTTCCAGGTGGTAGCGGGCGTCAACCCCACCGACTCCGGTCTGCGGCTGTTCCCGCTCATGCTGGGCCTCTTTGGCACGTCGATCGGCAGCGGCCAGATCATCAGCCGGTGGGGCCGCTACAAGATTTTCCCCATCGTGGGCACCGCGCTGATGACGTTGGGCCTCGGTCTCATGTCGACCATCGGCCCGCACACCTCGACGCTCGACTCGTCGATCTTCATGTTCATCTTCGGCGCCGGCCTGGGCGGGGTCATGCAGGTCACGGTGATCGCCGTGCAGGCGTCGGTGCCGCACCGGGAACTGGGCACCGCCACGTCGGGGGTCACCTTCTTCCGCTCCATCGGCGGCTCGTTCGGCACAGCGGTCTTCGGCGCCATCTTTGCCAACATCCTCTCCAGCCAGCTGGTGGCGCACCTCCACGGCGCCAAGCTGCCCGGCGGGTTGGCCTCGGCCGGCATCGACCCCTCCGTCCTCAAGAAGCTGCCGGCCGCGGTGCACTCCGGGGTCTCCGCGGCCTACGCCTCGACCATCGACCGGGTGTTCCTCATTGCCATGCCCATCGCCGCAGTGGCGTTCGTCCTGACCTTCCTGCTGCCCGAGATCGCCCTGCGCGCCACCATCGAAGACGAGTCCGAGCTGCTGGAATCGCTGGAGGACGCGTCACCTCCCCCCTCGCCGGCGGTGCACTGAGATCCCCCGCCGCCCGACCTCGGGGATCACCACCCGGTCGGGGAAAGGGCTGAGCTTCGCGGTGGTCGCCCTGCTCGCTGCCGGATGCGCATCGAGCGGCTCGGGTCAGGGGGCGGCCACGACGACGCCGTCCACCGGCTCGGGGACGGTCGGCGTCATCGTGGAACCGGACCAGGGCATCGGCCCCATCGACGCCCTGCTGCGCTCCCCCCAACATTCGCTGGACATGGTCATGTACGAGCTGGTCGACACCACCGTCGAGCAGATCCTGGCCGCCGACGCAGCACGCGGGGTGACCGTACGCGTGGTGCTCGACGACCGACTCGAACGCCGTGCCAACACCCCCGCCTACCAGTACCTCAACGCCAACGGCGTGCACGCCGTGTGGGCCCCCACCGCGTATGCCGCCACGCATGAGAAAGCGGTGGTCATCGACGCTGGCACCCCCGCCGCCCGGGCCGTCGTCATGACCCTCAACCTCACCTCCCGCTACTACTCCGACACCCGGGACTTCGCCGTGGTGGACACCGCCCCGGCCGATGTGAACGCCATCGACGCCGCGTTCGTGGCCAACTTCGAAGGCCAAGCCCCCGACAGCGCACCGCCCGGCGCCGATCTGGTGTGGTCACCGGGGTCGTCCGCCGCGCTGGTCGAGCTGATCGGCTCGGCCACCTCGACCCTCTCGGTGGAAAACGAGGAGATGAGCGCATCGCCGGTCATCGCCGCCCTCGAAGGGGCGGCCCGTCGGGGAGTGCAAGTCCATGTGACCATGACCCGCGACAGCGAATGGGCGTCGCATTTCGACGCGCTCAACGCGGCGGGGGTGGCGGTCCGCACCTACGCCGACTCCGACTCCGTGCTCTACATCCACGCCAAGGCCATCGTGGTCGACGGCCACCAGGCCTTCGTCGGCTCGGAAAACTTTTCCGACGCCTCCCTCGACGAGAACCGGGAGCTCGGCCTGATCACCTCGGCGCCCGCCGTGGTGAGCGCGGTGGCCTCCACCGAGGCCACCGACTGGGCCGGCGCCACCCCCTGGACGGGCTAGACCCCACCGGGCGCTCCGGTCCTCGCCGCGGCGGGTAGCCAGCCTCTATTGTTCGGGCGCACTCGCAACACGCGGCCGGTCGCGTCCGGGGTGCCGGGAGAGGGATCAGTGGCGAAAAGCGGCGGGTTTCGTTGGCGGGGACGACTATCGGCGCTGGCCGCTGCTGCGCTGGCCACCCTGGGCGCGGTGGCCATGGGCGCGGTCCCCGTGGACGCCGCGCCCCTCGGAGGACCGGTGGCCCCGACATTCCATTCGAGCGGCGTGGTGACCCCCATCGTGGGCGGCGCCGTCCTGCCCTTCGGGGGAGCCCCCTCCGACGGGTCGCCGGTCGGGGCGTCGCTGACCTCCCAAGTGGTGGCCATGGCGGCCATGCCCAACGGGTCCGGGTACTGGGTGGCGGCCGGCGACGGGGCCGTCTACCACTACGGGAGCGCCGGTTTCTACGGGCAAGCCAACGCCCTCCCGTTGCGCGCCCCGATCGTGGGGATGGCGTCGACCCCCGACGGCCGCGGCTACTGGTTGGTGGCTTCGGACGGCGGCATTTTCACCTTCGGCGACGCCGGCTTCTACGGCTCCGCCGGCGCCTCCCACCTCAATGAACCCATCGTGGGCATGGCGGCCACCCCCAACGGACGCGGCTACTGGCTGGTGGCTTCGGACGGCGGCATCTTCACCTTCGGCGACGCCGTGTTCCACGGCTCCACGGGGGCCTTGGCGTTGAACAAACCCATCGTGGGGATGGCGGCCACCCACGACGGTCGCGGCTACTGGCTGGTGGCTTCGGACGGCGGCATTTTCACCTTCGGCGACGCCGTGTTCCACGGCTCCACGGGGGCCTTGGCGTTGAACAAACCCATCGTGGGGATGGCGGCCACCGCGGACGGCGGCGGCTACTGGCTGGCCGCGTTGGACGGCGGCATCTTCACCTTCGGCGACGCCCGTTTCGAAGGATCGGCGGGCGGCCAGAAACTGCCGCTGCCGGTCGTGGGCATCGCCCGTGCCGCCTCCGGCTACTGGCTGGTGGAAGGCGGGGGCGGCGGACCGTTCGACGCCCAGCTGGTCAGTTACCTCAACGCCCTACCCGAGGTGGTGACCGCCTCGGTGCTCGATCTCAACACGGGGCTGACCTACAACTTCAATCCCGGCCCGTCGCTGGTCATGGCCAGCACCTTCAAAGTGCAGATCCTGGGCACGCTCCTGTCCGAAACCCAGTACAGCGGTGGACCGACCCCCGCCGAAAAGGCGCTGGCCGTCCCCATGATCGAGATCAGCGACAACGCGGACGGGCAGGCGCTGTTCGATCTGGTGGGAGGGGCCCCGGCCATCCAGGCCTGGGACAACTCGATAGGGATGACCGACACGTCGGCCTACACCAACTGGGGGCTGTCCACGAGCTCCGCCCCAGACCAGATCCGACTGCTCGAGACCTATGTGGAACCCAACCGGTTCCTGACCAACGCGTCGCGGGCCTACGGCCTGTACCTGCTGAACAATGTGGACCCCCATCAGGTCTTCGGGATCAACGCCGGCCCCACCCCGGGCAGCGTCATCGCCGCCAAGACGGGGCGCATCCCGGCGGTGGGGTGCATCAACGACATCGGATGGGTGGACGGCGACGGCCGCGACTACCTGATGGTGGTCCTGGTGCAGGAGGCGCCCAGCGACGCCGAAGGGTTGTTGGCCATGAACGCGGTGTCATATGACTCCTGGGCCAGTCTGAACCCGTAGCGGTGAGCGACGCGCCGCTTCGGGCCCAGCTGCTGGTCGGGGCGTACCGGCTGCTGGCCGTTGAACACCACGCCGACGACGGCGAGGTGGGCTATCCCTTCGGGGAAGGCCCGCAAGGATTCATCGTCTACACCGTCGAAGGCCTGATGTCATCGATCCTGATGCGGGCCGCCCGGCCCTTGTTCGCGGCGGGCGACATCCTGGCATCCACCGACGCCGAGCGGGTCGCCGCCTTCTCCTCGTCGAGCGCGTACGCCGGGAGCTACGAAGTGGTCGACAACCGCATCGTGCACCACCTGGAAGTGACGACCTACCCCAACTGGACGGGCACCGATCAGGTCCGCGAGTTCGACGTGTCGGCCACCCATCTGACGCTGTACCCGCCGCGGATGCTGATGGAGGGCAAGATGCGCCGCGGTCGTGTCCATTTCCAACGAATGCGAGGTCCCCAATGACCGATGCCCGCGCCGACGGCGACTTCCACGGAAAGGTCGCGCTGGTCACCGGGGCGGCGCACGGGATCGGTCGGGCCTCGGCCCTCGGCTTCGCCCGCCGGGGCGCCGCGGTGGTGGTGGCCGACATCGACGACGAGGCCGGCCACCAAACCGTGGAGCTGATCAAAGCCGACGGCGGACGGGCCGCCTACGCCCACACCGATGTGTCGGACTCCGCCCAGGTGGCCGCCATGGTGGCCCAGGCCGTCGCCACCTTCGGCCGCCTCGACCTGGCCCATAACAACGCAGGGATCGTGGGCGGCGGGGCCGACATCGCGGACATGCCCGAGGAGGTGTGGAACCGGGGGATCGCGGTGATGCTCACCGGCGTGTTCCTGTGCATGAAATACGAGATCCCCCAGCTGTTGGCGGCCGGCGGGGGCTGCATCGTCAACACCTCGTCGGGAGCCGGCCTCATCGGCTTTCCCCAGATGGCCAACTATGTGGCCGCCAAACACGGGGTCATCGGCCTGACCCGCACCGCGGCGTTGGAGTACGCCACCCGAGGCATCCGCATCAATGCGGTGTGCCCAGGAACAGCCCGCTCGGCGATGGTCGATGAGTGGATCGGTGGCGACGCAACCAAGGAGGCGCAGGTGGCGGCGTTGCACCCCATCGGGAGGATCGCGGAGGCCGAGGAGATCGCCGAAGCCGTCCTGTGGTTGTGCTCACCGGGGGCGTCGTTTGTGTTGGGCCACTCGCTGTCGGTGGACGGCGGCTACGTCATCCAGTAACCCGGCGTCGCGGTCCGCCGGCGCCCCTATTTGAGGACGGCGCGGGCGATGGCCTCGGTCTGTGCGGGGGTGGCGTCGCCTCCGACCACCAACTCCTGATTGCCGGTGAGCACGATCAACGTGGTGGCGGCCACACCGTTGGGGCTGCCCACCCCGCTGGGCTCGGTGAAGGAGAACGCGGCGTCGCCGATGCCCGAGACTTCTGTGACCGAGGTCTTCTGGGCTTGGGCCTGGCCCTGCGCCACCTGCTTGAGCTCGGCCGCGGAGACCGATCCGGCGGGCAACGTGGTGCCCACGATGGTCAGCGCGCCCTGATGCGAATCGGTGTAGGCACAGGTGAGATAGCCGCCCGCCGACAAGTTCTTCTCGAGCTGATACGAGTTTCCGGACGCTGAGGACAGCACCGAGGCCGACGGGCAGGCGGTCACCGCTTTGCCGGAGCTCCCCGAGGTGACGCCGGGGGCGGTCGACTTGGCGCCCGCGGAGGTGCTGGCGGTGGAGCTCAGTCCTCCACTCGACGACTGCCCGCCCCCAGCGGATGCGGTGGTGGCGGAACTTCCTCCCAGGCTCAGGCCGCCGCCCGCGTTGACGGACCCGCCCCCGCAAGCGCTCACCATGGTCACGGCCAAACCTCCCGCTAGGGTGAAGGCAAATAGTTTGTTCCGTCGCATCGTGTCGCCCTTTGCTTTCCTTAGGATTTGTTGTGGCTGGGGGGAGTCTCGCGGAAGAGTGCGCTCGTCGGACCCCAAACTCTCGAATTTCGTCGGGGAGGGTTCCCCTCTGCGGTAGTTTCCGATTGCTCAGCAAATGGCCCGTTACAGTGCTCCCAGCTATGGCGGCGACCCCTCCGACCGGCTTGAGGAAGATGACGCGCCACCGGGCGGGCGTGTTGGTTGCCGCGGGCGGACTAGCTGCTTTGGCGCTGGTTGCGCGTCCGTTACCGGGCGCGTCTGCTGCGCTCATTCCGCCCGGTGCGCCGGCCACCGTGCACGCGGTAGTTCCCGGGTCGGCCGCCGCCCGGTCGTCAGCCGGCGGCCTTTCCAGCACAGCGGTTGCTGCCGGAATACCGGTAGCGGTGGCTGCGCCGGGCGGGGGCCGGGGCTTTTGGGTGGCCAGCGCCAATGGAGTCGTGACCCCGGAGGCCGACATTGCGTCCTATGGGGACGCCTCCCAAGCGAACCTGAATCAGCCGATTGTGGGGATGGCGGTGACGCCCTCGGGGCGCGGGTATTGGTTGGTGGCGTCTGATGGCGGGATTTTCAGTTTTGGTGACGCCCGTTTTTATGGTTCGACTGGCGGGTTGCGGTTGAATCAGCCGATTGTGGGGATGGCGGTGACGCCGTCGGGGCGCGGGTATTGGTTGGTGGCGTCCGACGGCGGCATCTTCACCTTCGGCGACGCCCCCTTCCGCGGCGCCGGCGCAGGCCGAGCACTCCCCGCACCGGCCATCGCCCTGGTGGACATCGACGGGATGCAAGGCTACTGGCTGGCGTTGTCCAACGGCCAGGTCCGGGCGTTCGGCGACGCGCCCACGCTGGACACGGCACCGATCGCCGTGCCCGTGCAGCCGGCGTGGCCGGCCCAAGGCCAAGCCGCGCTCGAGGTGCCCGGTGACGGCGTGCTCCAATCGCCGAACGCGGGCACGCCCGAACCGATCGCCAGCCTGGCCAAAGTGATGACCGCCTACGTGATCCTGCGGGATTACCCGCTGGCCGTCGGCGGCACGGGGTTCGAGACCACCGTCACGCCGGCCGACGTGGCCGACCTCGAAGCGCGCCAAGCGGAGGGTCAGTCCACGCTCCCCGTCGTGTCGGGCGAGGTGCTCAACGAGTACCAACTGCTCGAAGGTCTGCTCATCCCGTCAGGCAACAACATCGCGGCCATCCTGGCCCAGGTCGACGCCGGCGGCATCGGCCCCTTCGTGGCCAAAATGAACGCCACGGCCCAAACGCTGCGCATGACCCGCACCGCGTACACCGACCCCAGCGGCTTCGATCCGCGCACCGTGTCCACCGCAGCCGATCAGACCACCCTCGGCCAGCGGGCGATGACCATCCCGGTCTTCGCGCAGATCGTCAGCTTCGCCTCGGCCACGCTGCCCGTCGCCGGAACCGTGGCCAACTACGACCGGTTGCTGGGCGCCGACGGCTTCGTCGGCATCAAGACGGGCTCGGAGGGCACGTCCGGAGGATGCTTCCTCTTCGCCGACAACCGCGTCGTCGGCGGCCGGCCGATGGTCCTCTACGGGAGCGTGCTCGGCCAAAACGTCGGTGGGGAATCCACGTGGGCGCTGCTCGACCCGGCGTTTGCGGCCAGTCGCACATTGGCCGATTCGGTCGTCGCCCAACTCGCCGGCCCCGGCTGAATCGGGTCCACGGTGCGTTTGTTAGCCTCCGGGCGGTGAAGCGGTGGTGGGTGAAGCCCGTTGCGGCCGTGTGTTTCGTGGGGTCGGTGCTGGCGTGCCAGACGGCGCCTCAGGCTGCCGCGGCGACCGTCTCCACCGCCCCCTCCTCGGTCGCGACCTCCTCCCCATCGCGGGCGGCCGGCGCGTCGATCTCGCCGGGCCCGCCCGTCGGTCTGGCTGCCACCGCCGACGGACAGGGATTCTGGGTGGCCAGCGCCAACGGCGTCATCACCCCCGAAGGTGACGCCCCGGCCTACGGCGACGCCGCAACGCAGCCACTGAACCAGCCGATCGTGGGCATCGCGGCGACCCGCGACGCCAAGGGGTACTGGCTGGTGGCTTCGGACGGCGGGCTGTTCAGTTTCGGCGACGCCGGCTTCTACGGTTCCACCGGGAGCATCCGGCTCACCCAACCCATCGTGGGAATGGCCGACGACCCGCAGACCGGCGGCTACTGGTTCGTGGCCGCCGACGGAGGCGTGTTTTCCTTCCACGCCCCGTTCTACGGATCCGAAGGCGCCAAACCGCTCAACCAGCCCATCGTCGGTATGGCGGCCACGCCGGACGGGAAGGGCTACTGGCTGGTGGCCTCCGACGGCGGCGTCTTCAGTTTCGGCGACGCCCGCTTCCACGGGTCCACCGGCGGACAAAAGCTCAATGAACCGATCGTCGGTATGGCGGCCACACCGGACGGCGAGGGCTACTGGTTGGTGGCCTCCGACGGCGGCGTCTTCACCTTCGGCGACGCCCCGTTTGTCGGTTCGCCGGCCGGCCAGACCCTTCCGGCTCCCGCCGCCGGACTCCTCGACACCGACGGGACCAAAGGCTACTGGGTCGGTCTCGGCAACGGCCAGGTGCAGGCCTTCGGGGGCGCCCATCCCCTCACCACCACACCCATCGTCGACAACTCCGCCTGTCTCAGCAATCCGGCCGGGCGCAAGCTGCTTTTGGTGAGCATCACCGACCAGGAGATGTGGGCGTGCGACGGCACCACGCTGGCCAGCTCTACTGCGGTGACCACCGGCGCGTACGCCCTCCCCAACGTGTACGACGCCACCCCGACAGGTACCTGGCGCATCATCTACAAGACCACCGACGTCCATCTCACGGGCTGTAACGCCGACGGATGCTGGGACGACTTTGTCAACTACTGGATGCCCTTCGACGGGCCGTACGGCTTCCATGACGCACCGTGGCAGACGTTCCCCTTCGGCAGCCCGCTGTACGCCACCCAGGGCTCGCACGGCTGTGTGCACCTGCCCGAGGCGGAGGCGGCTTGGGTGTACAGCTGGGCGCCGGTGGGCACCACAGTCACCGTCCTTCCCTGACCCGTGTCGTGGCGGACTTTCGATTGGTCGATCCCGGGAACCCCCCGGGCGACCTGGACGGCGTGAGGTCCGGTTGGCGTCCGGCGGTCCGAGTGTTTGCAGGAGATTGTCGCGTCACCGCCGTGTAGCGGCCACCGTGCGAGCCCAATCGGACAGCCTTTGCCATAGACGGAACCGATTGGACGAGAAGTTGTGCATGTGCGCCATGTGGGGGAAAACGCACAGTGTTACGTCACTGGACGAGCGATAGGCAGAGGGCTCTGCCCAGGGGTCGTGCATCACGTCAGTCTTTCCCGCGACGATGAGGACCGGGGTGGAGATGGCTGCCGCCTCTTGGGCCACTACCCCAGGAGCGACCGGGTTACGTTCAGCGACGAGTAAGGGGCCACCCGGATGATGACGAGCGCCCCAGCGCTCGTCCGCTCCGGCCGACCCCGGAGCGCGAGTCAGGTCAGCGTTGAGGATTTCCAAAGGCACGTCCGCCCAGTGGTATGCCCTCCGGCGCGGGTTATTCGGATCATCTCCTCGGGCGCCGTCGCGGAGTATTGACGCGACGTCGACACCGGGGGGCCACCCGGGATCGGTTTGGATGGCGCTCCAGCCGAGGAAGGCGACTCCGTCGAAGACTGGGTCACCGGCCTGGGCCAGCGTGAGTAGAAAACCCCCGAATGACTGCCCTATCCCTACGATGGCGCCTGGGTCCACTGGGCCTAGGCCGGGGATGAGCGAGCCGTCCGTTAACCGGGACGTGACCTCGCGGGCTGCGAGGACGTTCATGCGGGCCACGTCCTGGTATCCCAAAGGGGCCGTGGGCACATCGCTCCCGCCGACACCGACGTGATCGCAGGCCACGAAGATTTCGCCGCGCGTCGCGTGGAACCGGGCCTGACTGTAGGGAGCCCGAGCGTCGAGATGACGCAGTGACAGGTCGAAGTAGTGGCGGTTGTAGCCTCCGCCGGGGTAACCGAAGTACACGATCGGATGGGTCGGGATCTGGTCGGGGCGCGGGCAGATGACATCGATAGCCAGTTGCAGAGTGTCCTGCGGGGCGGTCGCAGCTGAGACGGCGATCCGTAACGAGAAGACCTCGGGTTCCTCGTCGAGCCACGGGTCGGGCAAAGTGTCTACCTTCCTGTTCTTTGATGCGGTCGATCGGCGCTGTGGCGTTGACTCCTGCTAATCCAGCTTCTATCAGGAAGTCGAGTTTCGACTGTTGCGCAACGTGTCGGAAACCATTGGCAGAGCAGTCTGTTCGTGTTCACGGTGACAACGGCATGGCCTCGGTGGAACGAACGACGGCACTACTTGTTGACCATGCCTGCGTCGACGGGCAACGTGATGCCGGTGACGTAGCGTGCTGCGTCGGAGACAAGCCAAGCTATTGCGTTGCTGACATCGCGGGCCTCGATTCGGGCGACCGGCATGGGGTTGCCGAGGCCTCCGGCGAGCGCGGGGTTGGCATCAGCCGCCGACTTGTCGAAGCCGACCAGCATCGGCGTGTCAACACCGGTCGGATGCACCGTATTGACACGGATACTCTGGGGAGCGAGGTAGTTGGCGTACATTCGCATCAAGCCGACCACCCCGTGCTTGGCCGCCGCGTAGCCGAAGTTGCCCCCGTTGGTGCCCGCCACCATACCCTTAAGACCGTTCACGGAGCTTGTGATGACGATGGACCCACCGTCGCCCTGCTCTAGGAGAGTTGGCAATGACGCCTGGATCGTGTTCCAAACGCCGACGAGCATGACATCGACGGCATCGCGGAATGCTTCGTGATCCCGTCCAGCCTCCAGCCCCTGGAACATAATGCCTGCGTTGGCGAGCACGATGTCGAGGCGACCGAGGGATGTCACACCCTGCGCAACGGCGACCGTGAGGGCGTCGTTGTCGCGCACGTCCACAACGAAGGACTCCATGCGCCGGTCAAGCTTTTCGACCAGCCTGACGGTCTCCGCCAGGTCGTCCGATGTGGCCATCGGATATGACACGGTCCCGATCTGTTCGCAGATGTCGACGCCAATAATGTCGGCCCCCTCCTCCGCTAGCCGGACCGCATGTGAGCGGCCCTGTCCTCGCGCCGCCCCCGTGATTAGAGCGACTTTTCCGTCAAGCGTTCCCATGCGCGTCTCCTTGTCGTGAAATCACACTTGGCCGTCACTGCCCTCCGTACTGGAGAACTCGTGTGTGACGGCAGCGAATAGCGTGTCCCGGTGCGTCGGGAACCACCCGCCGGGCTTCGAGATGCCGGCCCGCCCGAACAGACCACGACTGCCCGCGTCAACGGAATGCTTCGAACAAGTTGTCCTCAGCAGGACCACCTTCTGGTCAGTCAAGAATCCAGGATGCAATAAGCTTATGGGCTGAGGATCCCTGTGTCAACGGCGCCCGGGGCGATAAGTAAAGCCCTGCAAGGCTTGGATTAAGTCAGGCGCTTATGGCGGGTATACGGTTCGTGGCGGCGGCCGCAAAAATTGCGACCAGCTTCGCGAAGCTAGGGCTGCCCCCGGAGGCTGGGATGGCCTGGCTGCTAGCTCGCCTCATTGGCATGGCCCAGTGGGTGTTTCCTCCTGAGCAGCCACTTAAGGAGGCAACCGCCTACGCCCCACCAACTCAGCCAGAGTTCTGTCTACCCCTTGGCCTTGATGCGCAGTCAAGTTTGCGGTGACCGGCAACGCTCCTGGCGCGAGACCTATTCCGCACAGTTCGAGCCGGTCGCTACAGCGGTGCAGCGCCCCGAGTTGGGGGTCGCCGTTGCGTCGGCTGTGGCAGCCAGGAAGGCGCTCGAGCTGGTTCATTGGGAGGCTCTTGCGCCCAAGAGGTCCGAGCAGAACGCAATGGTCGCTGTGGCGAAGGCATGGGCCGCTTCCCACGGAACGAAGTGACCGCAATCGCGCAGCAAGAACGGACCGACATGATTCGGGAAGATAGTTGCCGCCATTCGGTCAAAATCCGGCGCGATCACGGGGTCGGACGGGCCGTAAAGGATGAGGGCGCGCTGGCGGTCATTGCGAGCCATTAACACGGGCTCGCTGCGGGCTCCCGGGTTATACCTCGACTCGTATGCGCCCCACGAAGCGCGCAGCCGCGGACCGTCGCCGAAGGGCTCAGTGTGGAACTCCACGTCAGGGTATTCGCCCAAACCGGAGGTGACGGACGTGAAAGCCCCAGGGTGAGCCCATAGCCTTGAGGTGTAGAAGGCTGCGATGTAGCGGCGACGTCGTTGCGGTGTGCTGAGCTCGGCAAGGAGTTCGTCGCCGTCGGTCCCTTGACGATGATAATAGTCAAGCGTTTCGGGTGCCCCCCGGGTTCGCAGCCCCGCCATAGCTTCGCGGTCGTAGGGCAACGGGCAGTTCGCGATTACCATCCGGTCGACGAGATCGGGGAAGCGATGGGAGAAGTCCTGAGCGATCACACCCCCGAAATCTGCGCCTGCGACCACGATCTTGTCGTGCCCGAGCCCGTCAGTTACCAGAGCGTGGAGATCGCGGCTCGAGGAGGGTGCATCGTGGAGCCCGTCGGGACCAATCTCCGATTCGCCAAACCCCCGAAGATCGGGGACGATTACCTCAAATCCGGCGGCGGCCAGAGGCTGGATTACCCTCCAGTACAGCCGCTTGGTCTCGGGCCACCCGTGGATCAGCAGCAACGCGACGCCTCCGCGCCCCTCGTGTACGAACGCTTGGCGGAAGCCACGGCCCTCATACCATCGGGTCTGGAAACGCTCGGGGTCGATGTCCGGAGCGAGTTGTCTGGCCACCGCTGCGCTCACCCGTAGCTGCCGAAGAGAACAGCACCACGGAGCGTCTCGTAGACTGGACCGCAGAAAACCGAACGCATGGTCCCCCTTCCGAGCCAGGCTGGCGCTCAGGAAGCCTAACCGCGACACGTCGGGCAGACCGGGCGACGATCGAGAATGCTTTTGACGATTTAAGCGGGCGCGGGTCTCGAGGGGGCTGCTTTTGATGTCCCTGGGGCTCGACGCCTAGACTGGGTCCAGGATTCATGTCCGATGGGAGAGCCGTTCCTTGCCTGTGGAAGGCGAGTGCTAGCGCACGGATGAAGTATAAGGAGCCCCTGTTGTTATGAAGGTGCTGGAGGATATTCGGGCCGTCGAGCTGGCTTCGTGCGTCTTTGTCCCAGCCGCTGGCGTCGCTGACTTTGGACGAAGTCAGAGAACGACTCAGCTCGCTGGGTGGGCCTTGGTCAGTTGTCCAGACCACGTACGGGAGCACGGTGCAAACACCGAGGAGATCTTGCTCGAACTAGATCTGGATTGGGACCAGATCGCCAAGCAGAAGGACGCCGGTGTGATCCGATGAGCAATGGTCAAACATTCCAGAGGCTTTCGAGTCGGGGGGACTATGACGTTCTCCCATCGTGATATGTGTGCAATCAGTGGTATCGGCGCAACCGAGTTCTCCCGGAAATCGGGGAGAAGTGTGGCGTCGCTGGCTACCGAGGCCTGCTTGGCCGCCATCGGGGACGCGGGTCTGGTACCGAGCGACATCGATGGTCTCGTTCGCTCTGATTACGATCTCGTCCAGCACAATGATATGGCGTACGCCCTTGGGCTGACGGATGTCGCCTACTGGGGCGTCACCGGGCTCGGCGGCGCGGCCCCCTGCGGGATGGTCGGACAAGCCGTGGCGGCTGTGCTGTCGGGGCAGGCGACCAACGTGCTTGTGTATCGCGCTCTCAATGGGCGCTCTGGGCTGCGTTTCGGGCGAGGGACAGGAATCCAGCAAACTGGGGGAGCGAGCCGGGTGGGTGGCGGCGGCACCTACGACGAGTATTTCTTTCCTTACGGTCTACTTGCTCCAGGACAGATGTTTGCCATGATTGCCCGCCGACACATGCTGGACTACGGGACCACGGGGGATGATCTTGGCCGGATCGCCATCACGGTGCGCCAGCGAGCCAATGCAAACCCCGCCGCAATGATGGTCGAGCGGCCGCTCACCTTGGATGAGTACCGAGAGGCCCGGCTTATCAGCGACCCCCTGCGGCTCTTCGACTACTGCCTCGAATCCGACGGTGCCTGCGCGGTGGTCGTTACCAGCACGGAGCGCGCCCAAGACGGTCCCCGACCGCCGGCGCTGATACGAGCGGTCGCGCAAGGCGGCGCGCCCGAGGTTCAAGGGGGCAAGGTCTTTCCCTCGCTCATGCGGCAAACCATCACCACCCATCCCTCTAAGGCTACAGCTCAGCGACTCTTTTCTCGCGCAGGGATGGGCCCGTCGGACATTGATGTTGCACAAATCTACGACTGCTTTACTATTACGCTGCTGTTGGCGCTGGAAGACTACGGTTTTTGCGCCAAGGGAGAAGGTGGTCCGTTCGCCTCCAGCGGAGCAATTGATATGGGTGGATCCCTGCCGATCAATACTGCAGGCGGCAACTTAAGCGAGGCTTATATCCACGGCATGAATCACGTCCTTGAAGGGGTGCGGCAGATCCGAGGCGACTCCACTTCCCAGGTAACTGGTGCCCAGACGTGCCTGGTCACTTCAGGAATTCCCGTGATGAGCAGCGCTCTGATTCTGAGAGGCCGGTGATGGACGACGACGTTAGGGCTGCTCCCCTCCCCCCTGCGCCCGTCACCGATGACGAAGATACGGGCGGCTACTGGCAGGCGGCGGCCGAGGGACGACTGGTGGTTCGAACCTGTGTTAGCTGTGGAGGAGTACTGCACCTGCCGAAGCCCTACTGCCATCATTGCGGCTCGTGGGACACAAGCTGGCGGGAGGCCCGATCCACAGGGACCCTCTACTCCTGGACAGTGGTGCATCATCAGATCCATGCTGCGTTTCCAACGCCGTACACGGTGGTTCTGGTGGAACTCGACGACCCGCCTGGGGTCCGGCTAATCGGGCACCTCGAAAGTACACCTGAGCTGCACGAAGGAATGGCAATGCAGGTTCGCTTCCATGAGGTGGTCCCTGGGGCGACTATCCCTGACTGGGAAGTGGCGCCGTGACGTCCCCTGCGCTGAGCTAATTCAATCAACCCGACTGATCTGGATGGCATAGGAACCGCCAGCATCGAAGGGACCCACCCAAAACGGGTGGATACTGCGCTCCAACCCGGCCACAAGGTGGGGAGTTTCAGTGATCAGCCCTGGGGGGAATCAAAAATCGCGGAGGCCAAGTCCCATCGCGTGGTGTACGAGCTGTCGGGTTCCGACGTTTCTCGCATCAACCTGAGCTGATCGTTTAGTTGATCAACTCGTTCGACGTACCATA
>Ga0182030_10001794_pt1 | contig 44835 bp, 42 predicted proteins | sample 812S3MmetaG_FD_121299 | JGI IMG/M metagenome (GOLD analysis project Ga0182030, IMG submission 121299) | Permafrost microbial communities from Stordalen Mire, Sweden - 812S3M metaG (Illumina Assembly) | ecosystem: Environmental > Terrestrial > Soil > Wetlands > Permafrost | place: Sweden...
CATACGTAGCGAGTTCGACCGGCGCCACCGAGCCCGCCTGCTTGGGCACGATCGCCCAGATGTCGCGGTTATTCTGCGTAACCGCCAAGGTCAGCAGCGTTTCCAGCGCTCCCGGATCGAAATCAGGCAGAAAAACCGCCGCATTATGCGCTTCGAGCCGCGTCGTCGAACTGCGCCCATTCGCTGAAATATTCAAAAGGAATTGCGCCGCATCAGGCTTGCCCGTCACATTCACAGCCGACCCGTTGATGGCCGCGCTTAACTGCACATGTTCGACGTGATTGGCCTGATCCAGCCGCTCCGTCTTCGACAGCGCATAATCGAGCCCCTGCATGGTCACTTTGACCACGGCCGTCGAGTCGTATCCGGTCGGAATGGCGGAAAATTTGAAGCTGGCGGTGCCCACCGCGTGCCCATGCTGGCTCACCGTGAAGTCGCCGGTCTGGGCCGCGGCGGTGGGGGGAGTTGTCACCGCGAGGACCAAAGCAAGTAGACCTGCAAAGGGGAGAACAGCAATTTTCAACAATCGGAGATCCATCCCAACTGTCACGTTAGACACCGGAAATTCGAAACAGTTGCGACCAATTTTGGCCTTAACCGGCCCAACCGATCGCCCCGCCGTCAAACACCCTCATTCCCACGCATCAAGCGTGACAAAGCGGTGCAATCGGGCGTAGCGCTCCAGCAGCCGTCCCGCCGCCGCCACCGACGGCCCGCGATCAATGCCCAGCCTCAGGTGTCCCCCGTCGTGCAGCACGATATTTGCCGCTCGCCCGCGAAACTGAACCCAATCGATCCTTGCACTTAGCCGCTCGGCGATCAGCTCGGCCGACCGCTCTTTCCAGTCTGAAGTCATCGCGTTCCACAGCACCGGAGTCATCTCGAGATCCCGCGCCGTTTTGAACACATCCGGCCGGCGCGCCCCAAATGGTGGCCTGAAATGCCGCACCGGCTTGCCGATCATCTGTTCCAGCGTGTCCTTGGTCCGAGTCAGTTCCTCGCGCACTTTGCTCGGGGCGGTCAGCGCCAAATTAGGATGCGACCACGAATGATTCCCAATCAGGTGTCCTGCATCCGCGATATATCGAGCCAAAACCGGTTCCGCCGCCGCAAACTTGCCGACCATAAAGAAAGTCGCCCGCACATTATGCTTGGCGAGAATTTCGAGAAGCTGTGGGGTCCATGCCGGATTCGGTCCGTCATCAAACGTCAGAGCCAGTTCGCCCGGCTGAGGAGGAGCAATCAGAGCGCGCCCAAAAATCTCCGACGCTGGCCACATTGCCGCATACGTGCAGCCCCCCGCCGTCAGTCCCAGCGCAGCCGCCACGCTTAGCCCGCTCAAAAGTTCTGTTGCAGAAAGAAAAGGCATCGCTGTTATCAGTGTGCGGCGCTGGACTTGTCGTTCGCAAGCACCCGACAAGGATCAGGGATCAGTAATTCGACTACGACAAGCCTTCGGTCTCACTGAGGGGGTCAACGCCGCCCATTTCCGGTTCAGGTTTGCGGCCCTTCTGACCCTTGACCCTTGATCCCTGATCCCTGGCTCTTGCATCTATCTCTGGTAGCAGGCGTATACTCGCAATGGTTCGGGCCGCATCCTGACGCTTCGGAGCGGTACTGGAGACAAAATGAGCCTCACCAATTTTCCCGGCGGCGGGTCCTCCACCGCCGGCGTTCCCCGCACCAAAGTCACGATGCCCGCACTGGCTGAGATGAAGCGGCAAGGCAAGCCCATCTCCGCGCTCACGGCCTATGACTATGCAACGTCACGACTTGTCGACGAAGCTGGCATCGACCTGATCCTCGTCGGTGACTCCCTCGCCATGGTCGTCCTCGGTCACGACAACACCATGGCTGTCACCGTCGACGAAATGCTCCACCACACCCGCGCCGTGCGCCGCGCCGTGCGCCGCGCCTTGGTCGTGGCCGACATGCCCTTCGGCAGCTATCACGGTCCAGTCGCCGAGGGTGTCGCCAACGCAGTTCGGTTCTTCAAGGAATCGGGCGCCGAAGCTGTCAAAATCGAGGGCCCCCGCGTCGAGCTAATCCGCGCTCTCTCTGACGCTGAAATCCCTGTCATCGCACACCTCGGCCTGACTCCGCAAAGCGTTCATCGCATGGGCGGCTACCGCGTTCAGGCTCGCACCGTGGAAGCCGGCAAGCAATTGAAAGCGGACGCCAAAGCCCTTGCCCAAGCCGGCGCCGGCGCCTTGGTCCTCGAAGGCGTTCCCCGCGAAGTCGCTGCAGCCATTACCCTTGAGCTACCCATCCCCACCATCGGCATCGGTGCCGGGCCTGACTGTGACGGCCAGATTCTCGTCTTCCACGACCTGCTCAATCTAACCTTCGCCCCGCCGGCCAAGTTTGTCCGCCGTTATGCAGACGCCGCGGCTCTGATCCGCACCGCCGTCGAGCAGTATCGCGAAGACGTAGAGCGCCACGCCTTCCCGTCCGACGAGGAGAGCTACCATCTCCCCAAAGCGGCTCGCCTGGTCCAAAGTGACTTTCCTGACGACGCCGACGCGGTCGTAAACCCTGACGCACTTGAAGATTTTGGGGAGTTTAGCAAAAACTGATGCAAGTCTTTCGTACCGTATCTGAACTTCGCCAGTGTTCCCGTGAACAACGCAAAAACGGCAGCACCATCGCCCTCGTGCCCACCATGGGCGCCCTCCACGCCGGCCACGCATCCCTCATCCGCGCCGCCCGCGACTCCGGCGCCCTCGTAGCCGTGAGCATCTTCGTCAATCCAACCCAGTTCGGCCCCAACGAGGACTACGCGACCTATCCGCGCAGCTTCGACGCGGATTGCGCCCTCGCCCAGTCTCAAGGCGCCAGCGTAGTCTTTGCTCCCTCGGTCGACGAACTCTACCCCGCCGGTGCCGCCACTTTCGTTGAAGTCGAGGGTCTTAGCAACCGACTTGACGGTCTCTCTCGTCCCGGCCACTTTCGCGGCGTGTCCACCGTCGTCACCAAGCTGCTCCTCGCCGCCGAGCCCGATCTGGCGTTCTTCGGCCAGAAAGATGCTGCCCAGGTCGCCGTCCTCCGCCGCATGGTCACCGACCTCCGCCTCGAATCCAAGATCGTCGTCTGCCCCATCGTCCGCGAGCCCGACGGCCTGGCCCTCAGTTCCCGTAACGTCTTTCTCAGCCCCGCCGAACGCGCCCAGGCCCTCAGCCTCAGCCGCGCCATCCATCGCGCGGAAGAGATGATCGCCGAGGGCGAGCGCACCGCCGGCCTCCTGATCTCCGCCGCTCGCGAAATCTTCGCCGCCCAGCCAGATGTCAGCGTCGACTACATTGAACTCGTTGATTGGGCGACACTTGAGCCCATCCGGACCGCCGCCCCCGGCTCTCTCTTTGCCGTTGCAGCCTGGGTCGGTGCCACCCGCCTCATCGACAACGCCATCCTCGCCTGAGCCGACGCCTGAATACTGTCTGGTGCCCCATCCATTTGCGCGTCTTTTTGCGGAAATGGGTGGGAAAGTAATGTCGCGGCTTTTTCGCCCGATCTGTAAGTGCCTATTGCGCAATGACCTGCATCGGCTGCACTCTTGTTATCAATGCCGGAGCTCCCAGACATCTCCGCCTACATCGCGGCGCTTGAACCGCGCATCCTTGGCCAGCCACTCGAGCGGGTTCGCCTCGGCTCCGTCTTTCTCCTCCGCACCGCCGACCCACCCCTTTCGAGCACTGAAGGCCGCACAGTCACCGCCATTCGTCGCATCGGCAAACGCATCGCCATCGGCGTCGAGGGCGATCTCTGGTTGGTACTTCATCTTATGATCGCTGGCCGCCTTCACTGGAAGCTAACCCACGCCAAACTCGCTGGCCGTAACGCATTGGCCGCCTTCGACTTCCCCTGCGGCTCGCTGGTCCTCACTGAGGCCGGAACCAAGCGCCGCGCCTCGCTTCATGTCGTGCGTGGCGAAGAAGGCCTTCATTCGATCGATCCCGGCGGCGTCGAAATCTTCTCAACCGACCTCGCCGGTTTCTGCGCCGCCCTCACCCACGAAAACCGCACCCTCAAGCGGGCCCTCACCGATCCCCGCCTTATCAGCGGCGTCGGCAACGCCTACTCCGATGAAATTCTGCACGCCGCCCAGCTCTCCCCCATCACCCTCACCCACAAGCTCAAGCCCGAAGAATGGCGGCGCCTCTGGGACGCGACCCGCAACACGCTCACTCTCTGGATGGACCGTCTCCGCGCCGAAGCTCTCAAGACCTTTCCCGAAAAAGTGACTGCCTTTCGCCCCGACATGGCGGTTCACGGCCGCTTCGACCAGCCCTGTCCCCGTTGCGGCCAAAAGATCCAGCGCATTCGCTACGCCGACAATGAAACCAACTACTGCGCCCGCTGCCAGACCGGCGGCAAAGTATTGGCGGACCGCAGCTTATCGCGCCTCCTCGGTTCCGACTGGCCACGTACCCTCGATGAACTCGAAGCCCTCAAGCGCCGCTGACTTTCTGCTCCCTCCGCTCCAAATTCTCTTGACACGCCCCTCTTCCATGCGCGAAAGTCAGACGCTATCCTACCGAGCCTTGAATCATCTCTGAAACGCCGCGATTCCTTCCCACGGAGGTATTCATGCACCACCTTCACATGAACCATGTCCCCATTCTCGTCACCGCCGTCCTTCAATTTGTTCTTGGCGCAATCTGGTACTCGTTCCTCTTCGCCAAGCCGTGGAACGCCATCATCACCGTCCGCGAAGACGGCAAAAACAAGGCCATGATCACCGGCATGATCTCCTCGCTTATCGGCGATCTCCTCGTTTCCTTTGCCATGATGCACGTGATTCTCTGGTCCGGCGCCGCCACCATCGCATGGGGTATGATCGTCGGTTTCATCTGCTGGCTTGGTTTGATCGCCGCGCCGATGTTTCCCCAGGGAATCTACGAGGGTCGCCCCTTCAAGTTGTTCGCCATCAACGCCGGATACTGGCTCATCGCCCTCCTCGGCACCGGCGCAATTCTCGCCGTTTGGCACTAAAAAAACCGGCTTAGTCCAGCTACAATCAAAGCCATGAGCAAACAAGTTATCGCCACCAGCCAGGCCCCCGCCGCCATCGGTCCCTATTCCCAGGGAGTCCGCATCGGAAACCTGGTTTTTACGGCTGGCCAAATTGCGCTCGACCCCGCCACCCAGCTTGTCGTCGGCCCCGGCATCGCCGAACAAACCACGCGCGTGCTTGAAAACCTCAAGGCCATCCTCGAAGCCTGCGGCACCAGCATGGAAAACGTCGTAAAGGCCACCGTTTTCCTCAAGGATTTCAATGATTTTGCGGAAATGAACGCCATTTATTCCACCTATTTGGCTCCCAAAGGCGTCACCGCCCCGGCCCGCACCACCGTCGAGGTTTCCCGGCTGCCCAAAGACGTTCTCGTCGAGATCGATCTGGTCGCCGAAGTCTGATTTGAATCCCTCGAGCATCTAATAAGCATGACTACTTCCCCGAACCAAGCCGTCGACAATGCGCCCCAAAAAGTCGTGAAATCCGACGCCGAGTGGCGTGCGCAACTTACCCCTGAGCAGTACCACGTGCTGCGCGAAAAGGGCACCGAGCGGGCTTTTACCGGCACCCTCACCCAAAATCACGAAACCGGCAACTACCACTGTGCTGGCTGCGGAGAGCTGTTGTTTCAGAGCGATGCCAAGTTCGACTCGGGCTGCGGCTGGCCCAGCTTTACCATTCCTGCTGACTCGAAGACCGTCGCGGAACATGAAGATCGCAGCTTTGGCATGCGTCGGATCGAGGTAACCTGCGCCCGCTGCGGCGGTCATCTCGGCCACGTTTTTCCTGACGGCCCCAAGCCAACAGGCCTGCGCTATTGCATTAATTCGGCGTCCCTTACCTTCGAACACGCCAAGTAAAGCCGTTTCCCGGCTTCTTCTTTTCATTAGCGTCGGCTCTCCGGAAGCTGCCCTCGGCGCCGTTTCACCGCGTCCGAGGGCGAAGCGCCCGATGAAACGTCGTGCAGCCCGTCTTCACCTTCTTCTGGGTGCTCGTCCCGACCCCACGATCGGTCCGTCAGTTTTCGCTTCACAGGCTCGCGGTTCTACGGCTTGGAATCCTGCTAAAATCATGCTTTCGGCCCGCCCTTTTACTCTGAATCCTTCAAAAAGAAAGCCCTTTTATCGTGCCTGACGAAACCAAAACAAAATCCGTAACCTACGCAGACGCGGGCGTCGATATCCCCAGCGGCGATCGTGCCAAGGAACGCATTAAATATCTGGCGCAAAAGACATTTAACCGCAACGTTCTCGGTGGCATTGGCGGTTTTGGCGCGCTTTTTCGCCTCGATTTGCAGCGCTGGAAGACGCCAATCCTCGTCAGCTCCGCCGATGGCGTTGGCACTAAGCTCAAGGTGGCATTCGAGTTAGGTCTCCATCAGACGGTCGGCATCGATCTCGTCAACCACTGTGTCAACGACATCGCCGTCCAGGGCGCAACTCCTTTGTTTTTCCTGGATTACCTGGCCAGCGGCAAGCTCGATCCCGAGGTCACTGAAGCCGTCATCACCGGCCTCGCTGAAGCCTGTAAAGCCAATGGCTGCGCGCTGATAGGCGGCGAAACCGCGCAAATGCCCGGCTTCTACACCGATGGAGAATACGATCTGGCCGGCTTTATCGTGGGCGCCGTCGATCGCGACAAAATGGTCACTGGCGCCGGCATCAAGCCCGGCGACGTTCTGATCGGTCTGCCCTCGACGGGCTTGCACACCAACGGTTACTCGCTCGCCCGCAAGCTGCTTTTTGAAGTGGCTGGCTACAAAGCCACGCAATATGTAACCGCCATTAAGGAGAAGGCCGGTGCCGCGCTGATGAAGACGCACCGCAGCTATCTCCATGTGATTCAAAAGCTTGTGGCCGCCGGCATGACCACCGGCATGGCCCACATTACGGGTGGCGGCATCACAGAAAACCTGCCCCGCATATTGCCCAAAAGCACGGCGGCGCAAGTTGAATTGGGTTCGTGGCCAGTCCTGCCCATTTTCGAGCATCTTCGCGATCTCGGGCAGGTCTCTCAGGAAGAAATGATGCGCACTTTCAACATGGGCGTCGGCCTGATCGCCGCAGTTCCGGCGGCTAAGTTCGCGCGCGCCAAGAACTTGCTCGACCGCGCCGAGGAGAAGTTTTACGTCATTGGCCGCGTCATCAAGGGCGACCGCCGGGTGCATTACACATGAGTACCAGTCTGCGCCTGGGCATCCTGCTCTCCGGCCGAGGATCGAATTTCCTCGCCATTGCCAGGTCGATTCGCGAAGGCCGGCTACGGGGCGTTGAGATAGCGCTCGTCATTTCGAACGTCGCGGATGCACCTGGACTGGCAGTCGCCCGCGACCTGGGTTTGCAGCATAAACTCTTTGTTTCGAAGGGCCGTCCCCGCGCCGAACACGACGCTGACGTTACGTCCTGCCTCGTCGAACACGGTGTCGATCTGGTCTGCCTGGCCGGTTACATGCGCCTGCTTTCGCCCCAGTTCATCGCCGCCTTCCCCAATCGAATCATCAACATCCATCCATCGCTGCTGCCCGCGTTTCCCGGCCTTGAAGCGCAGACGCAAGCCTTCGATTACGGCGTCAAAATTGCTGGCTGCACTGTTCACTTCGTCGATGAGCACCTCGACCACGGTGCGATCATCCTGCAGCGTGCGATACCGGTTCTCGATTCGGACGATGCCCATTCGCTCGCCGCTCGCATTCTTGCGGAGGAACACATTGCTTACTCCGAAGCCATCGCCCGTGTGGCTTTAGGTGAGTACGAGATTCGCGGTCGTCGTTATGAAAAGAGCGTCTAGCCGTTTCGCATCGCCATCTGAAAATATCTGAAAACTCCGCTGTCAACCCATCTAACTCGATGCGAAATCCTATCTATTTCATAATATTCAGGTTACAGGCGCCATACGGTTGCCGAAGATACCCTCTGAAATCCCTAGCCTTAGAGTTAGCCAGACAAGCTTAGGCGATGCTCAATCGCGCTTGTCTGCGCTGTCAGTTCAATGCTCTCGCCCACTGCAACCACGGTGCGCCGAGCAAAGGCCGACGAAATTATCGCTTGCGCCGTTCTCAAAACGGCGGAGCTAGAAGAGGAATCATCGCGATGGCAAATATTCTTGTAAATATCGAAAAAGGCATTCAAATTGGAGCCGCGGACGCCCTGAAGTGGCTCACCGGCGCCGAAAAATCATTCCATGCAGCACCCACGGTCGTTGCTGCACTGGCGACCCTCTTAGGGGCCGTTGAAAAGCCCCTCGGGGACATTGCAGGCGTCGCCGCCAACCCCCTGAATATCCCACTCGACATTCAGACGGTGACTGATCTGAAAACTGCATGGCCCGAGCTCGTGGCATTCATGACCTCGCTCGGCGTCAAGTTTTAGTTACTTACCACGGCAATCGATTTGAGAGGCGACCGGCTCAACCCAGGCGGTCGCCTCCTCAGCCGTTTTACATAGAAGGAGCTTTTGAATGAATACTTTATCGAATATCTGGCTGCATCCTAAAACGTCCGCTTCGGGCCTTCTGATCGCGGTAGCCACTATCGCGGGAGTCCTTTCACAGCAGGGGATCACCCTCGGCAAAGCCGGATCGGGCAGCGTGGTGACCCTGCTGGCTGCCCTCGCTTCGGCAATTCTCGGACTGCTTGCCAAAGATCCGGGCGCCGATTCGAATGGTCCCCGCACCAACGCCGCCACCGCCAAGTAACTACGGTTCTGCGTCGTTCTCAGGCCGGTTTGTCGCGTTCAATTACGTGTTCGCCCCGTGCGCTTCTCCCAGAATCAGCTTCAATGTCATCTGCCGTCGGGCTCGCAGGAACGTCACGGTGATCGTATCTCCGGCCTGATGCTTATCCATCACCGCGTTAATGTCCTGCGGATCGGTAATTTGCTGTCCGTCGATGGCCACGATCAGGTCGCCGCCTAGCATGACGGGCGTGTTGCCCACATAGGCTTGCTGATTGCCTCCATGCAGTCCGGCCCGTTCCGCCGCTCCCCCAGGAATCACCTTTTGAATCAACACGCCATAATCCGCTGCCAATCCCATCTGCTCGGCCAAGTCGGGTCCGATCGCGTAGGAAACGATGCCCAGCGACGGCCGCTTTACGCGCCCATAGCGGGTCAGATCGGCCAGCACCGCCTTGGCCGTGTTGATAGGGATCGCAAATCCAATGCCGGAACTCTGCTCCGCACCGTTTGAAGCGATCATGGTGTTGATTCCAATCACTTCGCCCTTGGAATTGAGCAGCGGCCCGCCGGAATTACCGGGATTAATGGCTGCATCGGTCTGGATTGCGTCCTCGATGGGCGCGCCTTCCGATCCGCGAATCGACCGAATCGAGCTGATAATGCCTCGGGTCATGGTGCCGCTCAGACCGAAGGGATTTCCAATCGCATAGACCTTCTGCCCCACCGCCAGTTCAGACGAGTCGGCCAGCGTGACCGATTGCAGATTGGGCGCATCGATCTGCAACAGTGCCAGATCGTGCGTTTTGTCGGTGCCCACCACGGTCGCCTTGTAGCGATGCTTGTTGCTGAGCATCACCTCGATGCCGCGATTGGCGCCCTCGACCACGTGAAAATTGGTCAGCACGTGCCCGGCCTTGTCGAGGATGAATCCCGACCCCTGACCCTGCTGCGGCACGGTGCCATAAAAGAAGTTGAAGACCAGCGTGGTCGAGGTGATGTTCACCACCGATGGCAGCACCCGCTTATAGATGCCGATGTTGTTCTGCTCCTCGGCATCATAGGCGGGGGCAGCGTCGGCCTCGGTAAGCTGCAGCGGCGAATTGCCGCCATGCGAACCGGTCAGCGACCAGTGTCCCAAATTCCTGGACACGTGCGAGGTGACATACCAGAATCCACCTACCAGCAACACAATCAATAAAATGCGGCGCAGTTTCATAGTTAGTGAACCAGGCTTGCCTTTCTCTTTCTGGATGCTGCGGAATGCGCTTTTGGCTCGCAAACCGCCATGCGAAAAAGCCACAAAAGTCTGTTGTACCTATTCTAATGAACCGCGGGATGGGGAATTGTTGCCCTCTGCCTTAAGTCTGTCCCACAGTAATCTAACCTGGGCCTGAAGACCGGCAAGGTCTCCCGTGTTTTCGAGGACAAAATCGGCGCGACGGGCTTTTTCTTCGTCCGGCATCTGCAGAGCGAGCCTGGCGCGCGCATCGGTTGCCGCGCGCTCTTTCACCGCTTTATCCGAGCCGCCAATCCGGGCCACATAGCGGGCGATTTTCAGCTCGTCCGGGGCGGTTACAATGATGACACGATCGAAGCGCCGTCGCCAATCGGAGAGCACCCCCCGTACTCCCTGATTCGCTCTCTGCTCGTCTTGCTTGCGCGCATCTCGTTCTACCTCAAAGATTAACGCCGACTCGACGACTGCGACTGCACCAGGATCGTTGGCAAAAATGCCGTCCATCCAGGTCATTTGGGCGTGAATTACCGCAGGATGAACGATGGCATTCAGCTCAGCCAGCCGTCCTTCTTTGAAGGCCAGCTCCGCCAGCCGCGGGCGAATCAGCCGGCCATCGGCGCCTACGACTTCCGGCCCAAAGACGCGCACTATCTCCGCATAGACACGTTGACCGGGCTCCATCATCTGCCGGCCCAACTCGTCGGCCTCAATCACGTGAGCGCCCAACTGGCGCAGAGCGGCAGCCACCGTGCTTTTCCCGCTGCCGAGACCGCCGGTAAGCCCAACCCGCAACACGGCTTAAAGCCCGCGGCGCATTTTGGCCGCCCGCACGGTGTTGGCCATCAGCATGGCGATCGTCAGCGGTCCCACGCCGCCCGGCACAGGCGTATAAGCGCCCGCCACCTCAAACGCCGCCGGGTGCACGTCGCCGACAATCGTCGAGCCGCGCTTGGCAAAGGTCGCCTCGCGCTTGGCGTTGCCGGCGAAGTAGAGGTCGAACTTTTCGCGCGTGGTGATGCGGTTTATGCCCACGTCGATAATGGTCGCGCCCGGTTTGACCATCTCTGCCGTAATGAAGCCCGGCCGTCCGATGGCGGCCACGAGAATGTCGGCCTGGCGTGTGATCGCGCCCAGATCGCGAGTTTTTGAGTGGCAAATAGTAACTGTCGCATTGTTGTGCAACAGCAGCATGGCGGCCGGCTTGCCGACAATGTCGCTTCTCCCCACCACGACAGCATGGGCGCCGGCCATCGCAATGCCGCTCCGCTTGAGGACTTCAATGACGCCGGCGGGTGTGCAGGGAGCCAGCGCCGGCCTGCCCGCCTGCAGTTTTCCGGCGTTCACGGGGTGAAAGCCATCTACATCTTTGGCCGGAGAGACGGCGTCCAGCAGCAGCTTGGTGTCAACCTGCTTTGGCAGCGGCAACTGAATCAGGATTCCGTCAATGTCGTCGCGATCATTGAGGCTCGCGACCACGTCGAGCATCTCCTCGGTGGTTACAGAGTCGAGCGGGGTAATCAGGTCGCTATAGAGGCCGAGTTCGGCGCAAGTCTGCACCTTGCTGCGCACATAAATCTCCGAAGCAGCCACGTTGCCAACCAGCACTGCGGCCAGGCCCGGCCGAACGCCCTGGGCCGCCAGCAGACCCACATCTTTTGCGACTTCGTGCTTGATGGCGGCGGCAATGGCCGCGCCGTCGAGTATCTTCGGCATTCCACGCTCCAAACTTTTATCGTACCGCTTTCGGCCACCCAGTATGTCGATGAGCGACAAGGTGCGATGCCGAATCACCGGCAGGATTCACGCCTTTGCAAATGTTGCCGAAGAGTCATAACAAGCAGCTTCAACCCCCGCTCCTGACGCCTCAGAGAGTGGCATCCATGAATTCCCTCAACGAACCAGGGAGCGCAGATGGCATCGGCAATCAGTCTTGTTTTAGACAACCAACCCCCCGTCGCGGTTCCGTGGGAAAACTTCAAAATGCCCCCGTTTCCGCAGGTCGCTCTCAAGGTCGTTCAACTGGCTGGAAATGAGAACGTCCAATTCAAGAGGCTGAGCGATCTGGTCGGGACCGATCCCGGGTTTGCCTCTGAAATCCTCACCATCGCGAACTCGTTTCTTTATGCGCCGCGCTATCCCATCAAGACCGTTATGCAAGCCATTGAAGTGCTTGGCGTCGAACACCTGCAGGGTCTGTGCCTGACCGTCGGCGTGCGGTCCTACCTGGGAAGGTCGCTTCGTTATCCCGCCATGCGCACACTCTGGCGACATAACCTGGCCTGCGCCTTGATTGCAGAACAAGTCGCCTCGGCCGGTACGATGGCGCGAGATGTAGCATACACAACCGGCATCCTGCACGACATTGGACGACTGGCCCTGGCGGTGGTCCGGCCGGCAGAATACGTTGACCTGCTTGGTCGTCACGTCGGCAACTCCGCCAGCATTCTTGATCGCGAGCGCGAAGTTTTTGGCATGGATCACTGCCAGATCGGTGAACTATTGGTGGAGCAATGGAAGCTGCCTGAAGACTTCATACCTATCATGGGGCGGCATCACGATCAGCCACTGTTCAATGGGCAATGGGGCATGCCGGAGTTGCTGAACCTGAGTTGCAGAATGGCGGACGCCGCCGGCTATGCAGCATTTCCCGCCTGCTACTCGGCACCATTTTCGGAACTGGTCGAAGAGCTCCCAGCGCGCGAGCGAAATTTGTTTCATACCGATGTTGAAACGTTAAGCTTCGAAGTCTCGAAAAAAATCGCCGCAATCGAAGCTTCTTGAGATAGTGGTTGCCGCCGACTTTACGGCATCGCAAATCTCCAATCAAGAGTCTATCGCGTACCGTTGCCAGCTTGATTTTCAACGCTGGCTGATTGGGGCAGCGCCCATGCGAACAAGACTCCGCCGCTGCTGGTCATGATGTATTGGCGGCCATCGAGTTCATACGAGATCGGCGAACTCGCCATTGGCGAACCCATGCCTGCATGCCACAGTGTCTTTCCATCGCGGGTATCGAGCGCAAGCACGTTTCCATAACCGTCGCCCGTGATCGTCAGCCCGGAATCTGTCGTCATCACGCCTGCGCCCGAACCGCTCGCACCCACCTGGTGGCTCCAGCGAATCTTGCCGGTCTGATAATCGATTGCTTCAATGACGCCTTTGCCCCACAGCCCGTAATCAGCGCCGGCCCAGCCATAAGTGCCATCGGCCGGCTTGGCAAAATAGATGCTGAAACTCGGATGCGCATCCACAATAAACAAGCCTGTCTGCGGATCGAAGCTCGGCGCGCGATAGTTCGTCATGCCGCCTTCATCGGGAGCAATCAGGCGGCCATCGGGCGCAGGTTCCTTCGCTGGATTCGGAATGGGCCGCCCTTGCGCATCGATACCCAGCGCCCAATTCACAGGGCCGAAAGGAACCGTGAGCAGGCTCTTGCCGTTGGTGCGATCGAGAACAAAGAAGTAGCCATTGCGCGAACTCTGCATCAGCATTTTGCGCGGTTGCCCATGAAAGTCGGCATCGACCAGCACCGGCGTTTCGACCGCATCCCAATCGTGCGTATCGTGGGGCGATGCTTGAAATCCCCATACCAGTTTGCCGGTATCGGGATGGATGGCGACAATGGCGCAGGTCCAAGTATTGTCGCCCGGCCGCGTCGTTCCGTTCAATACTGGCGTGGGGTTTCCGGTGCCCCAATAAACCAGGTCCAACTCTGGATCGTAAGTGCCTGTCATCCAGGTCATGCCGCCGGTCGCCGCGTTGGGCGTGCCTGCCGGCGGTGTTGCATCCCATTGCCACTGGGTCGCACCAGTCTCAGGATCGACGGCGCGCAGATAGCCTTGAAGGTTATCCAGGTCTCCTGAAACGCCAACAATCACATGGCCGCGCACCACCAGCGGAGCCATCGTTGTCCAGTAACCTTTGTTCACGTCGGCAACAGCCTTGTCCCAGCGTACCGTGCCATCTTTGGCATTGAGTGAGATCAAGTGAGCATCGGGCGTCGTGAAATAGAGCCATCCTTTGTACATGGCGACGCCGCGGTGTCCAATGTGATCGCCTGTGGTCGATATCCGGTTGTAACGCCAGATCATGTGGCCCGATCGCGCGTCGACAGCCCACACGTTATCGGGCACGGTAAAGTACAAAACCCCATCGACAAGCAGCGGCGAAGACTTGATCTGCGCGCTCTGATTGGTTTGAAAGGCCCATGCCAGCGTCAGGCTTCCGATGTTTCGCGGAGTGATCTGCGTCAGATGGACGTGGCGCCTGCCCGAGTAATCGCCGTGATAGAGAGGCCAGCTTTCTGCCTTCGGCTTGAGAAGATCGTCATTGCTAAGGTTCTGTGCGGCGATCATCGGAGCAACTGCAGTCAGCAGCGCGAGAGAGCCGGCAGCGATAACGAACGCGACTTTAAAACTCTTCATAGCGGAACGACCTCGATAGGGCAACGGTAGCTTTAGCGCAACGTTTGCAGATAAGCCATCAGGTTGTGAATGTCGTCGTCAGTGTATTTGGGGAATTGCTCAATGTGCGCGTCAACAGGGGAGTTTACCTTGTACTTTACCCGGTTCGTTGCCCATGACCGATAAGATCCGTCGGCATCGCGAAGTGCCACGGTGAACTCATCGAGATAGGCCAGCGTTCCTTCAACCTTCATACCCGTAGGCAAAGTGACACTCACAGTGCTCTTCGCACCTCGCGGGTATAACATGCGCTCTTCGAGTTGCAGTCCTTGAAATCGTTTTGCGATTCCGGCCAGGTCGCCCGTAGGAGAGTGGCACTTTGAACATCCGCCCGCGCCGTTGAAGTACTGCTTACCTGCATCAACATTGCCCGTTTGCAAATCGGCAACGTCGACTCCGCGGCGCCCGCCCTTACCTGACGATGCGGTCTTCACTCGCTCGTGAATAAATGCCACGAGGCTGAGTAGCTCCTGGCTCGAAAAGTTGAACGCAGGCATCTTGTTGTCCGGCCGTCCTTCGCGCACCACTTTCGAAATCTCTTCGCCGTTCTTGTCGGCCAATACCAGTTTCGATCGCGTCAGATCAGGGCCAGTCTCGCCACCCATCGCATCGCGTCCGTGGCAGAAGGCGCAGTTCTGTTGGAACAACGCACCGCCTGCCTCCTCAAGCCCCGAGGCATGAGCGGCAGGCGCGTTACCGTTGGCGAAAGACGATGGCGGCGCATCTGTCGTGAGATAAGTCAACAGCGCTTCGAGTTCTCCGTCCTTCAGATTGGGAAAGCCCGGCATGCGATCTTTGCCCTTGTGAATGAGATCGGCGATCTTGTCGTTCGTCATCCGGCGCTTGATTCCCATCAGCGGTGGGAACGCTGGCAGATTCCCCTCACGCTGATCGCCGTGACACACCGCGCAGTGCTTTGCATAAGCTGCCGCGCCTGCCTTGTCCGTAGGCTGACCGACACCGTGTTGCGCAGTTTCAGCGCCCGAACTCGCGACTTGCGCGGCCGCATCAATAGACCCGTTGGCGCTTTCCGATAGGAAAACCACAAGCGCAACCGCAGCAATGGAAATGACAACTCTGAATTTCTTCACCCTGTTTCAAACTCCAGAATGCTCTGATGAATAAATCCGATGAATGAACAGAACTCTCCAAGCGCCGTAAGGTTCAACCGGCATACTTGATGAGCTGCATGAATCCATAATCCATGTGCAGTTGTTGATGACAGTGCAGCAGTGTATCGCCAGGATTGTCGGCCAAAAAATCCACGGCCACGCTTCCCAGCGGCATCACGTTGATCACATCTTTCCTCAGGCCGCTCATCTCCTTGTCGCCGATGCGCGTTACTTCAAACGTGTGGCGATGCAGATGAATGGGATGCTGATCGCCGCTGCCATTGCGGAAGACCATGCGATAGCGTTTGCCTGCATGCACCACAAGAGGCTGGATCTCTGGCCAGGACGTGTTGTTGATGGTCCAGGTATCGAACTGCGAATCCTTTTGCGGACCGATATCGCGGAACGTCAACACAAACGTCTCATCGGGCGCAGGAGCTGCCGCGGCGTTGCCGAACTGCGTGTAATCCCACTCCGCCGGCGCAGGGTCATTCCACACTGGCTTCCCGGTCTTCCCCGCATATTCGACGACAATGCCCAGGCCCATGGCGCGCGATTTCTCAAGCGTAGAACCAAGCACCCAAACCCCTGGTGCATTCATCTCGACAATCGCATCGACGCGCTCGGCAACCGCTAGCGACAGCACTTCAACCGTGTGCGGATTGGGCACCGCGTTTCCATCCATCGCAATGATCTTGAATCGATGGCCGGGCAGTGCGAGCACCACATTCTCAGTGGCGCTGGCATTGAGCAGGCGCATCAATACGCGTTGCCCTTGCTTCACGCGAATGGGTTCGCCCGCACCTAACATGTGGCCGTTGATCGTGGCGTACTTATAACCCACGTCGGAGCCGGTGGTCAGCGGCATGTTGGACGACTGCTCGCGCATGGTCTCGACCATCGGCACAAACGACGGCTCCCAATGATGAATGGCGAGATTGATCTCCTGGTCGTAATGCGCCGGTTGTTTTTTGCCTTCGACCAACAGAAATCCGAACTGCCCGCTGTAAGTCCCGGCCGCAAGATTGCCATAAGCCCCGGCGTGGGTGTGATACCAGCGCGTTCCCGACGGCTTGGGCGTGAAGGTATACCGTTGCGTCTTGCCCGGCGCGATCATGGGCGATCCTTCTTCCATCGCGCCGTCGTTGAGCGAATCGATGGCCAGCCCATGCCAGTGCGTCAGGTCAGGATCGGGGCCGGCGTTGGTCACGTCGATCGTCACCGGCACGCCCTCGCGCACGCGCAGCAGAGGCCCTGGCACCTGGCCGTTGTAGGCCAGCGTCTTGATGCTCACGCCCGGGCCGATCTCGAGTGTGCAAGGCTCGATGCGCAGGGAGTGGTCCGCCTTGCCACTCGTGAGAGCAGCGGCCTGCTTGACCTGCGCTGGCAACCATCGCTCGAACGACTGCGAGGCAAGTACGATCCCCGCAGAAGAGAGGAAGCTTCTACGATTCATCTTGTGATCAACTCCACCGTTCACTTAGGCTCATCTTCGCATCTTTCAGCTAAGACCCGACCTCGCGCAAGCCCTATTCGTCCTGTATTAGTGAGACTGCGGCGCCGGCCGGGGATGGCTCATGGTGCTGCCATCGGTCATGCCCAGTGCCCAGCGGATAGCCTCAAAGTACATCTTGCGAATATCAGGGTCATCCCACGATTCCTCCGTATGGCCGAGCGTGGAATAGAACACTCTACCTTTGCCGTACATCTTGCTCCACGCCACCGGGAAATCATGATCTGTGCGGTGAATGCGCGGATTATTCGAGTAGTCTAGCCGGCTCGGATCGAGACTCAGGAGCACATTGACCTTGTCGCGCGACCACTCCTTGGGCTGGTAAATCTCGTCATACTTCACAAACGATTTCGGGAAATGCCGCACCGCCGGAAAATCAGGATCCTCGTTAATGATGGGCGCATTAAATGTCATCCACGGATGTTGATCGAAGTAGCCGCCGATCATTTCGCCGTACTCGGGCCAATTGTAGTTCGTGTCGAGCGCCGCATGAACGCCCACAAAGCCCTTGCCATCGTCCTTGATGAACGAGATCATGTCCTGCTTCTGGCTGGCATCCATGTCCAACTCCGCAGTCGTGCTGGCGAAGACGATAAGGTCAAAGTAATTCAGATTCTTCGCATTCCTGCCCAGGTCTTTCTTGGTGAGCAGCTCCGTGTCGGTGCGCATCATCGTATCCCACAGGCCAGTTTCCTTGCCCAGGTTATAGACTGCTGCCATGGTCGCGGAAACCGAATCGTGTTCGAATCCCTTGGTCTGGCCAATGACCAGCACGTGCTTCAGATGGGTCTGCTTGGCATGGGGGACGGGCGGTTGCAGTTGGCCGACGGCTGTCTGCCCACGCAATGTTCCCTGGCAAAATGCGGCGAATGCAAGTACACCACAGACGATGAGCGATGACGGATGGAGGCGCAAGGGAAATCTCCTTCGGTGCGAAACGGCGACGCACGAAAGGCGTCGCACGGCACGGGAAGAAGTCTAACGGTAGGTGCCAAAGACGCGCAAATTTGTTGATCTGGCGCGCATGTCGCCTTTGAGGTACTCTAACTTTCCGCAACTGCCGTGCCTCGTCTGACCAGCCTCAGAACCGTGTGTTCAAGCGAAGAAAATAACTGCGTGCCGGCCCGATCGCATTACCTGAAAACAGTCCGCCAAAATCGATAACATTCAGCACATTGTTTAGATTCTGTCCATCGGCCTCGAGCGTCATCTTCACGCGATCTGACTTATAGAGATCCGCACCCGCCGATGCGTTGGCCTGGAACGCAGGATCGATTCGCCCTCGATCGAAGTTGATGCGGTCCAGAACTTGCTGGCCATACTGCGCCAGTACTGTCGCCGGATCGCCGTCAAAGTCGAACGGCAGGCCCGAGTCAAATTGCACTCCAAACGCTGTCCACATCCGCGGAGTGATTTGATAGCGCACTCGTCCGCGAACCGTGTTGCGCTGATCCTGCGAATCGGGAAAGTGACCATTCAACTGCGACGCGGCTTGGCTCGCGTCGGAGCCGAAGAAGAGTCCCCCGGTCACTGGAAACCAGGCGTTGCCGACGATGTAGGAGTAGCTTCCGAAGCCGGAAAAATGATGCCAATCCGAAACCTCTACCTTTCCTTCCGCGCCGTACAGAATCGCCTTCCGGAACGAGATCGGGAAACTGATCGTCGTGTTGAAAATCTGGCTGTCGTCGGCATAGTTGCTCACCACGCGGCGAAAGTAATTCGTGCCCAGTTTTACGTGTCCCAGCCAGACCTTGGTCAACCCGGCTTCATAGTAGTCACCCCGTGACGGCCGCACGGGAAGATTCAGAAAGCCATCAGGATCGATCGATGCCGCTGCACCCGCGCTCGACAACAGAATGTTTTCAGACGAAGACGTTTGGAACACGCGATCGTAGGAGAAATGCAGCACCGTATCCGCATGTGCAAAGTAACGCGAAATTGCCAGGCGCGGCTGCAGCGACTTCTGGTTCACAAGCAACTGATAGTGGTCCCAGCGCAGGCCCGCATTGATCGTCCAATGGTGCAGCCGAATCAAGTCCTGCACAAAAACCGATTGCTCCAAATCCGGACGATTCTCCTGATATGCGAACGTCTGCGGCGAACCGGGGTCGAACTGCGTGGGATCGGTGATGTTGTAGTTCAACATCTCATTCAGGAAAGTGTTGTCCGCTTCCACTCCCATTTTGAATTCATGATGGCCGTGATCGATCGTCGTGCTGGCTTTGAAATATCCTTCGCGAAACCAGTTGTGCTGCATCAACACGATGGGCGTCGATCCTGGATTCGAATAAAAGTCGTTAGAGTTATCGCGAACCATCCCCCGCACATCGCCCATCGCCGTCGGGGAGAAAATGTGCTCGTAAGATGCCGTTCCCATCGTCTCGAAATTGTCTGCGTTTTGCCGCTGCCCGGCGGCCTGCTGCACCATTTCGTTGGGAATGTCATAGCGCGCCACCTCATGCCGGACAATGAACTTGACGCGATCGTTTTCGGTCAGGTCCCGCGCATAGTCCAGCGAAAAATCGCCCACCGTGCCGGTGTTCGAATAGTTTTGCGGAACTACCGGGTTCAAGTAGTGGTCGGTCCTGCTTCCGCTGGCGTTTCCTCCCAGCGTGTTCTTGCCCCACACGTACTGCCCCTTCCCAAACGCTCCCGCCGAATCAAAGCTTCCGCCCGACAGCACCACGTCCCCGTGAAATCCGGCCTGCGCATCATGCTGCGTATTCATCTCCACAACGCCGCCCATCTTGCGTCCATATTCTGCGGGTATGCCGGCTGTGTAAATGCTCATGGATTCGATATCGTCCGCCTCAATCTCCGGCCCAAAACTGGGCGAGCGATTATCGGTCAATGGAATCCCATCAATCACAAACTGTGTCTGGTACTCCGACCCGCGGGGATGCAAAACAGCGTTGCCTTCATACAGCCATCCGGGCTGCGAATTCACCAGATCTTGCACGTCGCGGCCCGGTACTGACGTTAGTCGATTCTGTACAAATTCTGTTCCAATCTGATTTACCGATCCCGCATCATCAGGGTCGATCAGCGTGTTTGCTGTACTTACCGTGACCGTCTCATTCACTCGCGGCAATTCCATTTGCACCTTCACCGCGGTCGGTACTGCAGATCGAATCTCGATTGATTCCAACTTAGGCGCAAACCCGCTCCGGTCTACTGTGAGTTGATAAATCCCGAAGGGGAGCCGGTGTACGTCAAGGTCTCCCTGCGACCCCGTCGTCAGAGTGTTTTGATATTGGTTAGCCTTGCTGACAATCTGAACGCTTGACTTGATTCCCTGGCCGGAGGGATCGAGCACCTTAAGTCGCAACTCGCCCTGGTTGGTCTGCGATAGAATCGGCATGGCACCAAGGAACAACAACAAGGAAACTGCTTTCATGAAAAGTTGACCTCTGAGTGTTGCTGTCTATGTGCGGTCTAAAAATCATACGCACTCGCTGGTTCTATGCCACTCAATGCTCTCCATTTGGATCGTTCTGTCCACAAGAGAGTCTTCCGTCATATCAGGGGAATCGTTGGAGCGCGCAAGTTCGCGTCTGCCACTTTGTATATGTAGATGCGAGGAGTTTCGTTCAGCCTTTCTGCGAAATATTTTCCTCATCTGCGAAAAACCTTGAACAAAGATGACAAAGAGAACATATATAGAGGTAAGGATAAATGCGAGTGCCCTTCAGAGAGCTAACCGGCGCTTTACCTTATGCGGCCGCCGACCCGTCGACGAAGGCTTCGGCCGCCGAGGCTGAGGTGATGAGCCTCTTTGAAGAATTTCGCAGTCCACTTATGCGCTATGCGCTCTCATTCGGTATATCCGTTCACGATGCAGAAGAAGTAGTGCAGGAAGTGTTTTTATCCTTGTTTCGGCATCTCCAAGCCCACGGATCGAGACGCAATCTCCGCGGATGGATCTTCACGGTGACACATCATTTGGCATTAAAGCAACGGCGCGAGAACCAACGAATGCGCGACAAGGTCGAATACGTCGATTCAGCGGAACTGCACCGGGATACGTCGCCCAATCCGGAGCAACTGGTCCACATTGCCCAGAGGCAGAGCCGCCTACTGGCAGTGGTCAACGCGCTACCGGAAACAGATCAGAGATGTCTCCAACTCCGCGCAGAAGGGCTTCGTTATCGGGAGATTTCCGCTGTCCTCGGAATCTCACTGGGTTCAGTATCTATCTCTCTGACACGATCGATCGCACGCCTGACGCGCGCGGAGAGGAGTTGATTTTATGCATAAGGAGAACTGGCATCCGACCAAGGAAGAGTTGCTACTTTCAGCCGATGGTGAACTCTCCCATCGTCGCGCCGCACGCATTCACGCGCATCTTGAGGCATGTTGGGAATGCCGTGCTCAAATGACGCAGTTCGATGCGACGGTCGCAGAATTCATGCAAGTTCAACGGCAGTCTGTCGATGCTCAACTCCCGCCGATTGCCGGCCCGCGAGCAATGCTGGGGGCGCAGTTGGCCGGATTGGCCGTCCACTCGAAATCCAGCGCAAAATTCAGGTCAAGAGGATTGGTTCCAGTCGCCACTTTGGCAGCAGGTGCATGCGCAGTAGTGATGATCGTGGTGCTCTTCGCACATGGCGTGATGCGTCCCTCCGTTGACCGCATCATAGCTTCGATGGCGGCGCAATTTGAGCGCGGGACGATTCCGAATCGCAACCTTACGCCAGGCGCCGCGCGTTCCATTGCCATGAGTTCGGCCTGTTCGATGGCGCATGAGGAGGTAGCGGTCGAAGTCCCTGCGTCGTTGAGGCAGGAGGTGCTTCGCGAATACGGAATCGTGAACTCTCGCTCGAACGATTACGAAATCGATTACCTTATCGCTCCAGGATTGGGTGGCGCTGAAGATATTCGCAATCTCTGGCCTCAACCTTATAGCTCTCGAACCTGGAATGCGCATGTCAAAGATTCCTTGGAAGAGCATCTGCATCAGATGGTTTGTGCGGGAGAATTAGATATGGGCACAGCGCAACGCGACATCGCTACCGATTGGATTGCCGCGTACAAAAAGTATTTCCATACGAACAGGCCGTTACCGATTCGCGACACATCGAGCCCGGCCGCTTCACTGTAACAAATTGAAGCCGCGCGCATGAGCCTTGCTCGGAGCTTCCTCCGATGGTGACAAATTCAATTTGTGTTCTGACCGTTACTAAATGTGGTGTAAGCGCGCATGTTGATGCCGTTCAATTCTTAACCGTAATTGCGTAACTGCCGGGAGATATTGTTATAGCGAAAACGATTCAAGCGATTCAGCTTCCCGATAGGATTCTTCCTAAAGGAATCACACTCACCGGCCATGTCGTCCAATCGACCGCTTTCGTTCCTGATCCCGCGCCTCACGCCATTCGGAAACCCTCAATCCTTTCGATACACTTCGACAAAATCGCGGGGGGCGGGCCGGTAAGGCCTATCTGCGTATTTGTACGTGCGATCTCTGGAGCAGTGGCTTCCCATTCGGCGAATATCCTTGATTTCCGCGACGAGACCGATTCAACCGGCACAAGGATGCTCATTGGTGGAAGCCGGTTTTCGCCGATCGATACCACGATTCTCTCTCCTAATGGAACCATCGTGGATACAACCGCAAGTTGGGACCGTTCGCTCGACTAGCCGATTCGGAATATGTAGCCGGGAAATCGACGATCCATTGCGATGCCACGACCACGGAACAGTCCTTGGGTATCTTTTCCCCAAATGCCTGCGGTATTTATGATCTGGGCTCAGACTCCATGGCTAGCAATGGAAGCGATGGAGATGGAACCTTTGTATTGGAGTCGTTTCAAAGTACCGTCAAACTGTATGCCCAAAGTACGTCTCTGCTGCAAGTCCGGGAATCCGGTTTTTGAATCCGCTGTGTGGTTTGACTTCTGCATGCGTATCCAGGAGCAAGTTGGTTTAACCCGGTTGGTTTACTTGGTAGTGTCTGTGGCAGCGGAAATATGAGGTCGCTTTCGTCGATTGTCATACTTCCGCCGCGGCATCGACGGGGCCCGATTCTCCGCTTCAATTCGGTCATGATCTCAGAACGGATTCCTGCGGCTTCTCAAACGCAGGCTGCCGATGAATGTAACGGCTAAACTTTTTCAGGAATCTGCCGATATACCGCGTACTGCCGTGTATACCCTTTCCGTGTTCGCTGCGCTCGATCGGAATACACAGAGAGTCTGAAGAATGTACGAAACGAACGCCAGGCGCGGGCCGGATGACCGAGGTTGGAATCGGTCATGCCAGGGCGAATTGGATGAGAAGGATCCCTATGCGCATCTCCGCGGAACTCAAGTGCAAAGGATTCTGTTGGGGACGACTTCGCTGCCTCTCGTACCCACGGCGCAACAGCAGCGTCAATCTGAAATGAGTGCGGCCAATAAATCGAGCAGACACTCTATGCGCGAGCGTCGCAGCAGCGGGAGGCAACCCTCTTGCGAAGAGGCTTCGGAGGCGGGTTCATGCCTGTAACTGATGGCATTGTTGAATCGATTTGCGCAGCCATCCTATATCTCAATTCTTGTTGTGACCTAGATCACTTCCCCTTAAAAACGCAACAAAGCCTCACGACGAACCTGCTCATGCAAGCTTGCAATTCGTGGAAACATCTCATCGCTCCGCTATACATGAGTTGCGGCGATGAGGCCATTCAATACGCCGTTGTGGGATGAACGAACCGAAACGAAAAGGGGAATATGAATCACTCTCGCTACTTTCGCATATTTGTGTTGGTCATGATCGGATGGATGCTCAATCTGACGACGCTGGCGCAGTCCGTCGGCGCCGACGTCATTCAGCAAAGACTCCTGTCGCAGTTCAAATTGACAACCGTCATGGCCGACCGTTCCGACATTGTTACGCCGGGATCAGTGGTGCAACTGCGCCAGGACGGGTTGCTGATGTATAGCGTGAATTCGCCCGTGGTGCCGGCCAATAACTATAAGGACGGAAAGATCTCGCAGGGATTCCTGTATAAGCGACTCCGGCTTCCTGGCCAGCCGGATAACAACCTGCTTGCCGACGGTAACCCCTTGCGCTCGTTCGTTCATGGGGAGAACTTCTGGGTCTCGGCGATCGCAATGAAGAATGATGGCGTGGAGTTCAGGCTCTACAGCGACCCCTACAACAATTTCCGGTTCGATGCCAACCTGAAGATTCTATTTCCGAACAAGAAGGAAGTCCCCAGCGTAGACCAAATGATGGCCTTGGTAGCAGAGGTTCTGACGGTGGTTCCTGCGCAAGAGCAAGCGGCTTCAGTGCCGCCTGCAGTGCAGCCCGCAACTCAACCTGAGCCTGTGGCGGTGACCCCTTCCTATGGGGAAATTGCGCCCCCTCCCGCTCCACCTGCGCCGGCGCCAACGATATCGGTCGGCATGAGCAAGGATCAGGTGCTTGCTGCCTTCGGAGAACCTGCGCGGAAGGCTGTTGTCGGAACCAGAGAGATTTATTTCTATTCGGATATGAAGATGAAGATCACATTCACGAGCGGGAAAATCAGCAACATCGATTAGTGATTTGCAGCGAACCCTTACGCGCAATCAGGAAAAACCAAGGAAGACGAGGACAACATGAGGACGACCATCCTTCGCAAAACTGTGAGAACGAGTTTATCTGCATTGATTTTTGCGGCGATCTTTAGCGCCGGCGTGTCGGCTCACGCTGACAGTAAGAAAGCTCCCGCTCCTGCACCCGCAAAGCCGGCGTCCGCAGCCAAACCCGCGCCGGCCGGCAAGCCAGGCCCAAGTTCCACAGGCGCCACAGCCGCGCATGGAAGCTCCAGCGCGCCATCCGCCAATCATCCCACCGCGAACGGCGCGCCAGCGACGACAACTCGCCCCACTGCAACGGGCGGCCAAGCTGTTCAGCGCCCTGTGCCTAATGGCAGCAGAGAGGTTGTGCGGCCGAATGGCAATGCCATGCGCGCGCGTTCCGATGGCAGGCCCGCAGACGTTCATAATGCCGCGCGCGGTATGGACATCCATCATGGCCTGAACGGCGGCAGCCGGGTGATGGTGGAACGTGCGGACCACGGCCGCACAATGTTTGAACGAGGTCGGCCGGGCTATGTACAGCGGCCGTACGCATTTCACGGTCATGACTTCGCGCGTCGCACCTACTTCTATCACGGTCGGGAATATAGCCACTTTTATCATGGCTATGCCTATCGCGGGATGTACATGAACGTATACGCGCCAGGGTTCTACTATCATCCCGCCTACTATGGATGGGCGTATAACCCGTGGGCCGTTCCTGTCGCCTATCAGTGGGGATTTGCTGTGAACCCGTGGTACGGCCACTATGGCTACTTCTTCGCCCCCGCCCCGGTCTATCCGTCGGCGTCACTCTGGTTGGCCGATTACATGATCTCTTCTGATCTGCAGCAGGCGTATGCGGCACATACAGAAGGCGGCGAAGCGGACATAGCGGCTCCTGCCGCGGGCAGCGCGCCCTTGCTCACCCCGGATGTGAAGCAGCAGATCGCCGATGAGGTTCGCAACCAACTCGCGCTTGAAAATCAGGAATCGCAACAGAACGCTGCACAGCAGGATATCAATCCCGGCTCCAGCGGCATTGATCGCATGTTGAACGATGGTCGCTCGCATGTGTATGTGGTCGGCGCTGCGCTTGATGCGGAAGATGCCGCGAAGAACGAGTGCGTCTTGAGCGATGGCGACGTTCTGTCTTTGCAGTCGCCCACACCCGCCGGTGCAACGACCGTGAACTTGGTGGTGCTGGCCAGCAAGGGCGGGCGAGAATGCCAGATCCACGCGCGGGTGATGGTGACTCTGGACGATCTTCAGGAGATGCAGAACCACATGCGGGAGAGCGTGGATAAGGGGCTGCAGGAACTTCAGTCCAAGCAGGGAAAAGACGGAATCCCCAGCGCGCCAGCCTCTGCGCTGGGCCAGCCCACGCAGGCGCAGTATGCCGCCATCGCGCCGCCGGAAGACCCAAACGCTGCCGTTGAGATTCAGCAGCAGGCGCAACAGGCCGATCAAGCAGAGAAGGAAGTGACGGCTGAAGGCGCACCACCCGCCGGCCAATAATCACTTATCGGTAGCTGGCCCATTGCGTGAGCCGTGGGCCAGCTTTTTCTTTAAAGCACTGGATGTCTTCAAGGCCGGATGGCAGCCTTCGGAACTGTTCGCTCGATCAAGAAACAGGCATCAGCATCGGGCAGAAACCATGGCGGCGCAAGTTTCCTGTGAGCGGGTTTTGCTGAACTTTTGGCGCCGATGTGCCGATGATGTCTTTTCAGTGCGTACGGCTGACTGCGGAATCTACAGTTGCCGGCTCGGTCCATCGGGCGGTGGTCTGGAAGAGCTCAAGTCGCCGAGGAGAAAGTGCTCGCCATGCATATTCGTGCTTTGAAGCCGCTGATGGTATTCGTTGTGCTAGTTTCAGTCTCCGGCCCTCTTTCCGCTCAGGAAATCGAGATCAGGAATGTAGCGGAGACCCTTTCTCGATCGCTCAGCAAGCCGCCCAGGCGCACGGTCGCAGTGGTCGACTTCACCGATCTACAGGGCAATGTCACCGCCCTGGGACGATTCATGGCAGAGGAACTAGAGAGCGCGCTTGCAAACTCCAGCAGCGGCATTGACCTGGTCGATCGGACGCGACTGCAGCTTCTGATGCAGGAGAATAAGCTCGCCAGCACGGGCATCATCGACCCTGCAACAGCGCGTCAGTTGGGCAAGATTGCGGGCGTGCAGGTGTTGATTACCGGGACGCTGACTCCACTGAGCGACACTGTTCGATTTTCTGTCAAAGCGCTGGACACGGAGGACGCGCGCATCGTCGCCTCGACATCTAGAGACATTTTGAAGACACGAGACGTCATGCAACTCCTAGGTCAGGCTACCGCTGGAACCTCTGCAATGAACAACGCACCAGCACCTATTGTGCCGGGGACCGGTCCCGTCGCTTCGGCGAGTCCCACAGCCCCGAGAGCACAGGTGGACGAGGAGCAAAAGATCAGCTTTGCGCTCAAGTCCTGCATTCTCTCCGGTGCTTCCGTTACCTGCCGTTTGACGTTGACCAACTTGAGCGATGACCGAGATTTTGCAATTGGAAGAAGTTCAAGACTAATCGACGCAATCGGACGTGAGGTTAATTCCAATGACAGAAGGATCGGTTCCAAGGAATCAGACGGCGGCGATGTAGTGGCAACTCTGGTGGCAGAGGTTCCGACAGGAGCAGAGTTGCGCTTTGACAAGGTTCCTTCCGATATTACTTCAATCGCGTTGCTCGATGTTGCGTGCGAGGTGGACAACAAGTGGTTCAAGGTTCAGTTCCGCAAGGTGCCAATTCTCGCGAGACGTTACTGAGCTCGATGCGCACTCAGAGCGACAGCCGCACCGGACGACTCTTTTCATAACATCCCCTGGCTCGGCCTCGGGACCTTCCACAGAAAGAATCGGGATGAAGTGATGTCGAATTTTTCCCTTTTGAAGAGATTTGGTCGAGACTTAGAGACGACAGGGAGTCAGGCCGAACAGTATCTCTACAGCGATCCGAATAGCTGCCTGAATAAGCTTCGCACTCTCTGCGGGGTGCTCGCTTCCAGGATTGTCAGGGAGAAACGAATCGTTGTTCCTCGGGCCCCTGGTTCCAGGAATGGCAATCCGACTTTTTTCGACAACTTGAATGCATTGCAACGCAGCGCATTGGTTCCTGCCGGCATCATCAAGGACTTTCATGAGGTCCGCATGAAGGGCAATGATGGTAGCCATTCTTGCGCAGAGGGCGTTACTGTGGAGGACGCAGAAGATGCTCTCCGCGCGGCGCATCGCATCGCCGTGTGGTTTGTTCGTGACTACAAGGGTCGGGAGGAAAGTATTCCCGAGTTTGTACTTCCCGAGGAAAATGCTGGCCCGACAACTCCAGGTGGTAATGGAACCGGGAAGCTCCTCGACACGCCCTTGAAGCGCTGGATCGCGGGCGTGGCTGCGGCGCTCGGTCTGATGTGGCTATGGGAACTCTACCAAGATCCAGAACACCGCTGGGACTTCGCACTGGGCAAGGTCGCTCGCAGCGCGATCATCGTCGTCATTCTCGCATTGCTGCTGCTGCCGGTGCTGGTTCTTGCGCACGGCATGACGATTTGGAGTGTGTATAGCTACTTCGTAGACTCGCTGTCTGCAAAGCTAAGCTGGAATCGATATCTGATTCAATCGCTGGTGCTGATTTTCCTGATGCCTTTTCTTTACGCGGCAAAGATGTTCCTTTCGCCGCTGAACCATCGGAAGAACCAGCAAGGCGCCGTGCTGCTCATTGCCATGGCCGTGGGCTACAACTTGATGTTTTACTATGCGACCAAGGATATTGCCTTCTGGATCGGTGATGGACTTAGCATCAAGTACTACACGGTAACCGACCAGGGGATTGTGCTCTATGACCGTCCGGGCCACGATCCCTCCACGGGGCAACCCCTGCTTCCAGTAACTCCGCAGATCGCGCGTACGATACGCATTCAGATGGGCGGCTCGTTTGCGAAGGTCGATCCTGCCAAGGTCGACTGGTTTAATGCTTACACGGGTAAGCCAGTGCTCTGGTATTACTGCTTCCCGAATGGCGAGCTTGCGTTTTACAACAAGCCCGGCATGAACCCTCAGACCGGCGACGCCCTTTTGCCCGTTACCAAGGAACTTTATCTGAGATGGCACAGCGCGCAAGATGCAGAAGTAGGCAACGGCGGCAAGATTCAAGGCCCCAATGGCACAAACGGTCAGACGCAAATGGACGCGTTTCGCAAAGGATTGAACGCCGGCGCGGGCGGGGGCGCACCAGGTCTCCTTCTGGTCCACGAAGCCGGAACAGATCGAGGCAGCATTGACGCATTGTCGCGGCACCTTCCAGGCGTGAATACCACTGCAGTGCGCGAAGAGACGATGGAGCACCAAGGCTTTGGCCCTCGTCTCTACGCAGGAGACCCAAAACTCATTCGAGAAGCGATGTCCGTGACCCGCCTAAGTTCTCTGGTGGTCGCGGAGGTAACAGCTAGATGCGAAAAGAGAAGCTCGCTCGATTCTGACCTCTTGTCATGCGATATGACGGCCAACGCACGTAAGTTTGATGGCCGCGGAAACCCTGCAGGCTCAGTACTAGCTCGGGGAACCGGCGCTGGATTCAATCAGGCCGATGCGCTGGAACAAGCTGCGCAACGTGCATCCGGCGATCTAATTGCGCTGGCAAGGAGATGAGGCAGAATGAATTTGTGTTGACACCACTTCGTTGTTTCGTGGCCGCTATCCCAAAGTGATACCGGCGTGCGGCGATAGAAAAAAGTCCCCTCAACGCCGCATTCTCTTTCTCGAATATAGAGACAATCCAAGAATATTCAAGGCCACACCAAGCCATGTCCACAATGCCGGGTTGCGCCCAGTCCTGATTGCAAACAAGTATCCGATGTAAGCACAGATTGCACTTGAAACTACGATTGCCAGCCAGAGATCAGCCATAGAGTCCTCGGTAGGTAGGGCGCTGGCGCATTGAAGCACGCTGAGGCGTCCAGAAGTTGTGCCGCCACAGAATAATCAAGCCGTGGCTGGAGTATTAATTGTCGATTCATCCTTCGGGTCGGGCAGTACACCAAAATGAATCGCATCCGGCGGCAATTTGGTTTGAAACTTTCCTGGTCGCGTAGCGCCATTGTCAATCAGATACGGTAACGCCCTCGGTCCGAGAATCTTGCGCAGTGTGTTTTGCAGGCGGCTGAGTTGCATTGAAAACTGGTCGCCGTCCATTCCTTTTCTAAGCGACATTCGGGTCAGTTCATTGAGATCTTCTTCGTCGTGCACGCACTGCCGCAATTCATTGATATAGAGCTTTGCCCACTCCTGGTCTTCCACGCCTTTGATTGGTGCCGCGATTGATCCTTTTCCCTCAAGAGCGCGCCGGGCGAAAACGCTGAGCATGGCGATGGCTGACTTGCGCATGGCGTACACCTTCCCTGCTGCACGAATCCGGCAGCCTGCCAGGTCGATAACCAGTTCGATGGGCCCGATGGCCTCGTTCGCAGCTTGCACCACGTCGCTATAGCTGCTCGATCCTTCGAGGAGAGAATTCGGCAGGCCGTGGCGCATGCTGACGACAGGGATCTCTGCCAACATCAGCTTGGCCTCAGCCGCATCGAGCGGCTTCTTGTCCTTGCCTTCGATGACTCGCCGAGTAGCCGAGGGATAGAAGAAATCGGTGGCGAATTCATAATCGCTTGGCGCCAGCACGTGCGACAAACGATCCTGTGATCTTCCAAAGAGCGACAATGCGTATCCGGCATAGAAACCCATCGTCTTGCGCCCGCCGGCTAAAGAGACATGCAGCGCGCTGTCTGGATCGCCCGTCAGCAAGCGTACATGTTCGGTGATACAGTCGGCGGCACATTGATTGTCCTCGGCCGTTCGAATATCATCCATCGGCTTGCCATCGCGTCCGCAGACCACATGGATGTTGTGCTCGGGGAATTCGATTCCGTGCAGATCATAGTCCTCGCACAAGCGGTGAAACCAGCCTGGATTGTCAGACAAGAGCAGCAGCCTCGCGCGCTTGGCGCCTTCGTTTGTCGACAGCAAATGTATTTCAGTTGGTACGAACGGGTCTTCTGTCCGCATAGCCAAGGCATAGATCGTTTCCGTCACAATCTGCGGAGTGAGCCCGGAGACGGCAAGCAAGATCCGTTTTGAGTATTCCGATGGTTTCTTCATCATGTCCTGATTGCGATACTTCATCTCCAATCTATATCGAATCGCGGACAGGTCCGGTTCATGCAAGCTTGCAGGGATGGAAACGGGAATCGCGCGCATCAGACATGAACCTTGCGGCGCGGGTTCTCTGACGTTGCAAGCTTGCATTGCGCCGGCATCGACTCGCGGTTCGCTATACATGAATTGCGGAACGGATGTGCTTGAACCCGATGTACCTCAGCGAGTCATCGCGCAGCCACGAATCGTTCAAATGTCTGGTCTTCAGGAGGACCAATGGAAAATCGTAAATTGCTCGGCTCAAAACTCGTCTTTCTCGGAACCGTACTTTGCTTCTTTCTGCCATTCGTGACTGTGTCATGCCACGGCAGGGATATCTTCACCGCAACCGGCCGTCAATTGGCAACTGGATCAACAATAAGCCGGCCTGGTGGATTTGGCGGTCAAGCAAAGCAGCAAATAAGTCCGAATCCGTTTGCAGCCATTGCGGCCTTGAGTGCGATTTCCGGATTGATATTGAGCTTCGTCGGAAAGCGAATGATCAGAGGTGTTGCGATTTCGGGAGCGATCGGCACTGCAAGCTTAGCCGCGATGAAAGTCCAGCTCGATTACCAACTCCACAAGCACGCTATGGGAATGGCGCAGAACAATTATCAGGTGGGATATTTCCTGGCGCTACTGCTCATGGTCGTGGGAACTGGATGGAACTTTTACAAGCTGCGGCAGCAAGAAAACAATCTAGAGGACTGCACATCACCGCGTGAGGAACTGCGATCCTGACCGGCCCTTCGAGGTGATCCATGTCGCTACCTGGCGCCGAATCTATGCCGCTTTTTCTTGAATTGAATGTAGGCGCCGATAAAAAGGAAGAAGCGGCTTCACCGGATAAACCGTGAAAGAAGGAACGCGATGCAGGCAGTTCTCAGCTCGATTGGGACGTTGATTGAATGGGCGATTTTCCTTGGAGTGGTCGTTGTCGAGCAAGATACCCTATTCCGCACGAAGCGCCTCTGCAGGGTTTATGGAGGCGGCGCGGCGAGCGGGAAGCAAACTGGCTCCCACAGCGATGGCTGCAATGAACAAAGAAACAGTAACAAACGTCAGTGGGTCTGTTGCGGTTACACCGTACAGAAAGCTGGTCAGAAGCCTCCCCATCGCAAGCGCTGCGGCAAGGCCGATGAGGATGCCAAGCCCTGACAGCCTGAGCCCATGACGAATGATCAGGCCGAACACCTGCCCGCGTTGCGCACCGAGGGCAACACGGATGCCGATTTCACGGGTACGCTGGGCCACGGAGTACGAGATGACACCATAGATTCCCACTGCGGCCAGAAGCACGGCGAGCAGCCCGAATGAGCCGACCAGCAACATCGAGAATCGCTCACCCGCCATGGCAGTGCCGGTGAGGGTCGCGAGGGTTGAGACCTTCGCCACCGGAACTCCCGGATCGATTTGATGGATTGCCTGGCGCGCGGCCGCGATGACTGTGTCCGGCGCGGCTTTGGTGCGGAGGACAACCTGCATCAGGGCTAGCGACGGCCACACGTTCTGGGTATAAGGCTCGAACATCTCGGGCCCGGGAACCTCACGCAGCGAAGAGTGCTTGATGTCGGCGACGATGCCTACGATGGTGGCCGGAACTTTCTGCGAGGGCACAAGAACCTGCTTGCCGATAGGATCCTCATGCGGCCAGTATTGCTTCGCCAAAGCACGATTGATTATGGCAACTGCCGGTGCAGAGAGCACGTCGGAATCCAGAAAGTCTCGACCTCTCAAAATTGGCGTTCCCAAAGCGGAGAATAGCCCCGGTGAGGTCACCGTGTAATTCACCATAGGAGGCGGATCGCCCTTGTGGTAGGTACGCCCTACGACGCGCATCACGCCAGCCTCGGTGGGACCACCCATTGGAACCGCCTCGGTGATGCCGGCCGATTCAACTCCAGCAATCGATCGCATGCCTGGCAGAGCACGCTGGTAAAAGCGGGCAATGGATTCCCGATCGGGGTACTGTGTGCTCGGCAGCGATACCTGGAATGTGAGTACGTGGTCAGAGCGGAAACCGCCATCGGATGCGAGCAGTTGATAAAATGTGCGAACGAGCAGACCTGAAGCGACAACCAGCGTGAGTGCCAGCGCAATCTGCGAAACCACAAGCGCACTGCGCAGGCGAGGATGGCTTGTGCCGGTTCCCAGCTTTTGTCCGCCCTCCTTGAGTGACTCAACCAGATTCGTGCGCACAGCTCCCAGGGCCGGGGCCAGTCCGAACAGGATTCCGGTTACAAGCGTGATGAGAAAGGCGAACGCGAAGACGCGGAGATCGGTGCTGGCTTCTTGCAAGCGCGGAAGACTCTTGGGACCCAGGACCTTGACCAATTGAACGCCCGCCACTGCGATTCCAATTCCTGCCGCGCCGCCGGCGAATGCCAGCAGCAAGCTTTCCGTAAGCAGCTGTCGCAGAACCCGCACGCGCCCGGCGCCCAGCGCGGCTCGGACCGTGAATTCCCTCTGGCGCGCAAGCGAACGAGTGAGCAGCAGCCCGGCAACATTGAAGCAGACGATCAACAGCACAACCGCCACAGCGCTCAATATCAGCAGTACAGGCTTTCCCGAGTCGCCTGCGACCTGCTTCTGCAGCGGCGTGATATGCGAACGATTCCATCCCTTTGAGGCCGGCCACTCGCGGTCCATGCGCTGGGCAAACAGATCCATTCCACCCTGCGCCTGCGCTAGCGTGGTGCCCGGTTGCAACCGACCGATGAATGCCAGTTCCGACGATGTAAATGGCGCCGTAACTGTGGGCAGCGCCATCGGCACCCACAGCTCGGTTTCAGTGGCAAAGGTGAAGTCGCCCGGCATTTCGTTGGCGCGTGGAAAACCGAATCCGCGCGGCATGATGCCCACGACCGTATACGCTGCTCCATTCAAATGAATGTCGTGATTCAGCAATGAAGAGTCGGCATGAAACCGGCTTCGCCACAGAGCGTCGCTGAGAATCACTTCACGTTCGTGGCCGGGAGCGTCTTCATCGCGTGTGAAGAAGCGCCCTAGCTCGGGCTGAACGCCGAGAGCCGGAAAGAATCCCCATGATACCGATGCGCCTTCCAGCATCGCTGGATCGCCTAAACCGGTGAGGTTGAAGTTACTTCCCAAAAAGGCGCCAAGGTAACGAAAAGGCTTCGTTTCCCGCATGAGCGCGTGATAGTGGATCGGGTTCCACGGGTATTCCGTGAAGCCGTCAATGTTCATGTCTGCGGGCGCAATATCCCACGGAATGACCAGAGAGGACGGATCGGGATAAGGCACCGGCCTGAGCAGCACAGCATCCACAAGAGAAAAGACAGCAGTAACCGAACCAATGCCCAGGCCAAGAAGAAGCACAATCGTAAGCGCGAAAGCTGGAGCTTTGCGCATCTGACGCATGGCAAAGCGCAGATCGCCCCAGATCGATTCAAGCGTAGGCCATTGCCAAACTTCGCGGCTGCGCTGCTCGATGACTGCCTTATTGCCAAAAGCCTTCCTGGCAGCCACAGCGGCCTCAGCGCGTGTCAAGCCCTCCATGCGCATGATCTGTTCAGTTCTCTCTAAGAGGTGTTCACGCATCTCCTCGGCCAAATCGTCGTAGATGCGGCGTCTGCGGAAGATCTGTAGAAACCAGTTCATTGTGAAGGCCTCCTACTCTGCTGCGAATCGCCCCGGACCGAGCACCAGCGCAATGCCTTGCAGCATATGTTCAAAGCGCGAAAACTCCTGTTCGAGATGGCGCAGGCCGGTACGGGTAATCTTGTACACACGCACCCGGCGATTAGTCGACGGGGAAATGGTCCACTCGGCCTTCACCAGTTTTTCCTTCAGGAGGCGTTGGAGAGCGGGGTATAGCGACCCTTCTTCTACCTGGAGCAACTGATTCGATCGCTGCTGAATGTGCTGGACGAGAGCATAGCCATGAGCTGGTTGACGGCGAAGCGACTCGAGGATCATCATCTCAAGCGCGCCGGGGAACAGACTGCGGGACGAATTGTTATCGGTGCGCATAAAGCCTGTTATCTCTATGCCTAGAGTAAATATGCTTTAACGGGATTGTCAATCACTAGCCGTCTTCACCGGTCCTGAGGTTGTGCGCAAAACGCGCGTTCTTGCCATGGTGAGCTGCGACAACCGCCTTAAGCTGCGCATCGAGCGTCGCATCATCTGGCGCCCTAAACCCCTCAACAGTATTCCGACAGGAGTAGGCGAAACGCCAAGATTCTCGGAAGTGGCATACGCAGCAGCGTACAGTCTCACTGATAATTCCTGGCGTGTCCCAAGCCTCATCGAATTCTGAAAATGATGCCTTGACTATCTACACAACTGTATTGTAGATAAACACAGTATGGGAAAACAAAGTGATCTCGTCCAAAGCCCGTTCGACCTGCTCATGCTCAAGACCATCTCGCTGGAGCCCAAGCACGGCTGGGCCATCGCCAAACGCATTCAGCAGATCTCCAACGAAGTTCTGCAGGTCCAGGAGGGCTCACTTCACCACGCCTTGCATCGGCTCGAACAGCAGGGTTAGAGCCGAAGCCTGAGTACGAGACCTCAGATTATACCCGCTTCCAAAAGGAGCAAGCCATGCCGTCCATACACAAGCTGTACATGCAAATCCGGATGCTCTTTGGCCGCAACCGCGCTGCTCAGCGTTTGCAGGACGAACTCAGGTTTCACCTCGATCAGCAGACAGCCGAAAACATCGCTGCCGGCATGAGCCCTAATGACGCGCGTAAAGCAGCGATGCGCACCTTCGGCAATCCAGGGTTGGTACGCGACCAAGTCAGAGCCACATGGAACTGGTACAGCCTCGACAACCTCAACCGCGACCTGAAATATGGAGCTCGCACCTTGCTGCGTTCGCCCGGCTTTGCCATCGTTCCTGTATTGGTGATGGCGCTGGGCATCGGTGCGACCACATCGCTTTTCACCATGGTGCGCGCGGTGCTGCTGCGGCCGCTCCCGTTTCGCGATTCTGGCAAGCTGGTGATGCTCTATGAGCACTTTCGGGAAGCGAAGAGCGGCAACGGATTCAACGCAGTTGCGCCGGGAGATTATCGCGACTGGCGCAGCCAGACCCACGGCTTTGAAGATATGGCGGCCATGCGCGGTTACGGGGGCATCGTTTCCGGCGTGCATTCCGAACTGCCTGAGGTCGTCCAGAGCGCAGGCGGCTCGGCCAACCTCTTTCCGCTGCTGGGCGTGACACCGGTTTACGGCCGCCTCTTCACGGAAGCCGAGGACCAGCCGAAGGCCGAGCCCGTGGTCCTGCTGACCTGGAGCTTTTTTAAGCGTCGCTTTGCCGGTGATCCCTCCATCATCGGCAAGCAAATTCACTTGGACACCATCCCGACCACCGTCGTTGGCGTGCTGCCGGACTGGTTTAACTATCCCGATGCGCGCATCCAGTTCTGGATGCCGTACGCTCAGACGTTCACACCAGGGGACTATGGCATCCACGATGGCCACCAGAGCATGGTGGTGGCGCGGCTCAAACCCGGCGTGAATGTTGGCACAGCAACACGCGAAGTGAGCACGCTCCAATACCAGATTCACTTGGCCAATGCTTCGAAGCCTGTCGCCGAAGATGTCTGGTCACGACCGATGATCGACGACGTGGTCAAAGACGTTAAGAAGTCTCTGCTGGTGCTGCTTTGCTCAGTTGTCTGCATGCTGCTGATTGCCTGCCTCAATGTCTCCAACTTGTTGGTCGCGCGCGCGGCAGCCCGCCGCAAAGAGGTCGCAATCCGCGCAGCACTGGGCGGCAGCCGTCTCTCTCTTATTCGCGAGCAGATGACCGAGAGCCTGCTGATCTGTGTTGTCGCCGGCGTACTGGGACTGCTGCTTTCACTGGCTTCCACGCAATGGCTGGCCGCTCACTGGCGCAACCTGCCGCGTGCCAATACCGTTCATGTGGATGGGTGGGTCTTCGCCTTCGCACTTGGGCTGGTCGCGGCGACTGCGATGCTGGCGGGTCTGTTTCCCGCCATTTCCTCCACTGGCAGAGAATCACTCACTGCGCTGCGGGAGTCTTCGCGGTCGATTGGTGGAAGCGCCTCGCGAGCCCGTCTGCGCAAGGCGATGTTGACCGTTGAGATCGCGCTGACGGTGACGCTTCTCGCCGCCGCCGGCCTGCTCTTTCACAGCTTCGTGCGCCTGCGTACAGCAGATCTCGGCTGTCGCATTGACCATGTGCTGACCATGAAATTTGGCCTGCCCGAAATTCAATACGATACACGCGAGAAGGTGCTGCGCTTCCACGAGTCGCTGCTCGAACGCGTTCGGCGGCTGCCTGGCGTAAGCGGCGCTGCGCTTGTCTCGACAGCTCCCGCAGCAGGCCCCCAGGGCGATCGAGTCTTTACCATCCTGGAGCGACCGGCGCCCAGTTACAGCATTCAATATGTTGCCCTGACGCTCACCGCGGACCCACAATACTTCAGTGTCATGCAGATTCCACTGTTGCGTGGCCGTGTCTTTAGTGAGAACGAACGCCTCCATAATGACCATTACATCGTTGTGAGTAAGCAATTCGTGAATCAGTACCTCGCTGGCGACGACCCCATCGGAAAGCATGTTCGCATCTGGTGGGACACCAAAGTGGAAACCTACGAGGTCATCGGCGAAGTCGGCGACACACTCTACGACGTCACCAAGCCGGCGTCGGCGAGCATATATTTTCCGATCCTGTCCGGCATCCCCGACCGCACCAGCGAGGCAACGATCGTGGTGCACTCCTCGATCGATCCGCTCTGGATATCGACACCCGTTCAGCAGCAGATCTCGGCGCTTGAACCGGAGTTGCCGGTATACAACGCGCTCACCATGGACCAGATCCTCAACAAGACCACGGCGAGCCAGGGATTCGCCGCAAACCTGGTGCTGGCCTTCGCAGGGATTTCGTTGCTGTTGGCCGGTGTCGGGCTTTATGGAGTGCTGTCGTACCTGGTGGCGCAACGCTCCGTCGAGATCGCCATCCGCATCGCACTGGGGGCGCAGCGGCCTGAGGTGCTTCGTGTAGTGCTCGTCGACGGACTGATGCCGGTCCTCTATGGCGCTGCGGCTGGCCTGGCCGGAGCAGCCGTGGCCGGATCGCTGATTCGATCGATGCTCTTCGGAGCGAGCCCTTACGATCCGCTGGTCATCGCCGGAATGGTCGGTTGCCTGCTTTTTACGGCGGTGGTGGCATGCGTGGTTCCCGCATGGCGGGCCTCACGGGTTGACCCGATGCAGGCGCTGCGCGCGGAGTGATGACGCTTGTTCTCGAAAGATAAAATGTGTGGGATCTCGTGAACCAGCGAGGCTCGATAAATCGGAGTCGCCATCCGCGTTTAGTGGCGACTTATTCGTGGTCTGCTTAGGACGGCTTTGGGTCCGTGGTCTCCCATTCCCAAATGCGAGGCATCTCCACCCCAGCGACGAAGACCTGTCGCCAAAGTCAGAATCCTCCGCTTCAAAAATCTTTTGCCATTGCGGCATGACCGTGGCCTTCAAAACAACGTTTGAGGTATTCACCAGGGTTGGCCCCAACAACTCGCTTGAACGCCTTACTGAACGCGGCGTCGGACTCGTAACCGACCAACCGGGCGACATCTATGAGCTTTTTGTCACGCTGCTCGAGTAACTGCATCGCCTTCTGCATCCGCCACTCGGTTACATATTCCAGCGGTGTTTGTCCGAGTAGTTCTTTAAAACGTGCTGCGAATGCGGAGCGAGACATGCCCGCCGCTTCGGCCAGGGATTCGACCGTCCAGGGTGTTTTCACACTGTCGTGAATGGCAGTCAGGGCAGCGCCCATTTGAGGATCGAAAATCGCCCGAAGCCATCCTTTGTTGCGTTCCGGTCCCGACGCGATATGCGCCCGGAGTACCTGGATAAACAGGACCTCGGCTAGCCGAGTCGCGACTACTTCAGAGCCCGGCGCCTGTTCTGCCATTTCTGACGCCAGCGCCTGCACAGTGTTGTGAAGAGCAAGCGTGCGTGCCTCATCGGCCTTCATCAGAATGAAGCTCGGCAATAACTGCGTGATCGGCTTCAGGCTGGCGCGATCAAAACTCAAGGAACCACAGACGATTGTCGTCGGTGCGCCGCCACCTCCATAAAGCGCGACATTGCCGTTGGCCCTGGCCCCGATCTCGCTGAAACTCCATCTCGGACGTGTTCGTGGGTTGTCGCGCAATACAATCGAAGTCCCCCGGGCCAGCAAAAAGCAATCACCACCGGTGAGGGGAATCGGCTCCGCAATGCCTTCCACACTCAGCCAGCAGTTGCCGCGCGAAAGCATGGCGAAGTGCGCCAAATCTGTGGGAGAAGTCGTCTTGCCGGACGGCGTGACTTTCTCTTCGGTCTGCTTTTCCTGCTTTACGCCCCACGGGGCTGTGGCTTCGAGCCTGTGCAGACCGAAAGCGGTTACGTGCATCGTTCTGAAGATGTCTGTTATCGGGTCCAACTTAGCCTCCATATCTTGGACGAATAGACAAAATATTTGGACTCCCTAGCAGTTCTCGTCCAACGCTAAAGAATCTACTCAAGTGTACCGAATGCTACACACATTCCGAAGGGAGTAATTATGGGAAAGCTCGAAGGTAAGGTTGCAGTCATTACGGGTGGATCGAGCGGCCTGGCGCTGGCGAGTGCCAAGCGCTTCGTTGAAGAGGGCGCCTACGTTTTCATCACGGGTAGGAGGCAGAAGCAGCTCGATGAGGCCGTCAAGGTGATTGGCCGGAACGTGACAGGCGTGCGCGGTGACGCGGCCAATCTCGACGACCTCGACCGTCTGTTCGATACAGTCAAGCGAGAAAAGGGCAAGATCGACGTTCTGTTCGCGAGCGCGGGCACGGGCGAAGCCGCCAAACTGGGCGAGATTACCGAGCAACACTTCGATGCGGCCTTCGGCTTGAATGCGCGCGGAACGCTCTTTACGGTTCAGAAGGCGCTGCCGCTGTTCAACGACGGCGGATCGATCATCATGACCGGGTCAGTCGCTTCGGTGAAAGGCTTTCCTGGTTTCGGCGTGTATGCGGCGAGCAAGGCAGCGTTGCGCTCATTCGCACGCACGTGGCTCAACGAACTGAAGGGCAGGAAGATCCGGGTGAATGTGCTGAGTCCGGGGCCGATTGCCACACCGATGCAGGAAGAAGTTCTCACCAAGGAGGCGAAGGAGATGTTCGAATCCCTGATCCCGCGGGGAACGATGGGTCAACCTGAGGAAATCGCGACGGTAGCGCTGTTTCTTGCTTCAGACGATTCGAGCTTCGTGAATGGGGTGGAGTTGTCCGTCGACGGCGGCTTGTCGGCCATCTGATATCAGCGGATCTCGGTGAGTGCATGATCGAATGCACTCACCGAGATCCGATAGGTCACCATATGTCCGCCAGCGTCCACGGTTCCAGTAAAGTGTCGGCTCAGCCCGATCCCTGGGCGGATCTATCGTTTGTCGGGAGTCATTCCGCGAGATTAGGTTCCAACGCTGCTCGATCACTTTGTTCTCGGAGCCGCCTTCTGACCCCCTCTTCACTCTATTCACATCGCAGCGCAACGATCGGATCCACCTGCATTGCTCGACGGCCCGGAATGAGCGTCGCGAAGAAGGCCACCGCCAGGAAGAAGAGCGGCACGGCGACGAATGCGAACGGATCGTGAGTGCCCAGCCCAAACATCATGCCCGAAAGCACCCCCGACACGGAGGCACACAAAGCCATGCCGACAGCCACACCTATCAGAACCGGAAGCATGGTTTGCCAAAGCACATGGCGCATCACCTTTGAGCCATCAGCGCCCAGAGCCATGCGGATGCCAATATCGCGCACAGACCGGCTTACGCTGAAAGACACCATTCCATAGATGCCAATGGAACAGAGCAGCAACGCCAGTGCCCCCAACGCAGTCGCCCGCTCTTCCTGCCCGCGCCCAACGATGTGCCGTCTCCTTTGATCAAACCATTCAGATCAGGACGCGAACTCCGCAATGCCGGGACAAGGCCGAATACGATTCCTGCTAGTAATGAAAGCACCAGGGCGTACGCCAGAACCCGGAGATCGGGAGCAACATTCAACGCGAAAGGTGGAAAATCATGCGGCAAGTGAGAAGTAACAAGTTGCATGATCCGAGCGAAGGACCAGAATGCAAGGACAGAACCAAGTGCGCCGCCCATAAGGGATAGTAAAAGGCTCTCGGTCAACAACTGCCGCACCAGGCGCCACCGGCCGGCGCCGAGCGAGAGGCGAAGCGCGATCTCTCTTTGTCGTACTGAGGCGCGCGCAAGCAAAAGATTAGCGACGTTCGCGCAAGCAATGAGCAGGACAAGTGCGAAAGCCGCGAGAACAACGGAGGCTGCCGGAATCACGAAGCTGCGCTGTTCGGGACTCGAGAAGAACGTCGCGGCACGGATGGCGAGCAATGTGGTGCGCCCTGGGTGGCGCTGATCGATGCGTCCTGCAATTACGGAAAGATCTGGGCGGGCCTCTTGCATCGTCACGCCCGGCTGGGTTCGACCAAGCAATGCGAGCCAGCTCATGTCGTCCTCTGGGAGCCGGTTGGTCCCCGGTTCCAGAGCCGGTTGCATCGTCACAGGCACCCAGAATGCGCTCGGAATTGGTTCCGTGCCCGTGAACCCCGGTCGTGCAATCCCAACGACGGTATAGGCGGTCTGATTGAGGACAATTTTCTTGCCGATAAGTGAAGGATCTGCAGCGAACTTTCCTCGCCACAAATCGTCACTCACCACGACCACCGCATTTGCTCCGCGAGAGGCACAGTCGGCGTCGACAAATCCTCGTCCTCGCGCTGGATGCTCAATCAGGACATCGAAGTAATTGCAGGAAGCCGCAGTTCCCAGGACTTGTCGAACATCACCTTCCCGCAGCGTTGCTTCCACGTAGGGCTCATAGGCCACCAGCCCTGAGAAGACGTGATTGTGATCGCGGTAATCCTGATATTCCGGATAGGAAAACCAGCTCCCGTCATTGTGGATCTGACGATATGCTCGCCCCTGGTAACGGAAAATCTGGTTCACACTTACCATTTCCTGCGCGCGCGGAACAGGCAACAGCCGCAGAGCCACTCCGTTCAACACCGAGAAAATCCCAACGTTGATGCCGATGCCCAGCGCAATGGCCATGATGGCTGCCACGGTAAGACCCGGGCTTCGCAACGACGTGCGAATACCGAAGCGAACATCCTGAATGAGTTGTTGAAGCCACACCACGTTCCAGACTTCCCAGGTTTCCTCTTTCACCCGCGCGACGTTTCCAAACTTGCGCAGCGCCGCATAGCGTGCGTCTTCCGCAGACATTCCGCGGTCGATATTGTCCTGAGTTTCTCTCTCCAGATGGTCGCGAATGTCCTGCTCAAGATCGGCCAACATGCGTTTGCGCCGTGTCATACTTCCTCCCGCTCTCCGGGCCTGAGGATTTGCGCAATGGCCCGCGCCAATTTGTCCCATTTGCCGGTCTCGACCGCCAACTGCCGCCTGCCCTTTGCCGTCAACGAGTAGAACTTGGCCCGACGATTATTTTCCGAAGTCCCAGCCTCGGCCGAGATCCACCGTCGCTTGATGAGTCGATGCAGAGCCGGATAGAGCGATCCCTGTTCGACCTGGAGCACGTCGTCGGATCGGAATTCAATCGCCTTGGCGATGGCATGTCCGTGCATGGGTCCTCGTTGCAAGGTGCGCAAAATCAGAAGATCCAGCGTGCCCTGGAGGAGTTCGATCCGTTCGTCCTGTTCTCCGGTAGACATTCTAGGTGATCATAGGCAGGCTTCCGGTAGAATGTCAAGGTGAGCGCGTGACCGCATCCTGGCTGCGCGATGAGTCTTCAGGCCGCCGGTTCAAAATAGGCCTATGCGCGATTTGAGCGGGCCTCGCCGATGCGAGTTACTAATAACTCGCGCCACTTAAAATGCGAATCCCCCGGCGCGGTTTGTCGAGCGCCGGGGGATCTCTCTTGCTAATGAACTATTTATCTCGAGGTTGTTCTTCTCTGCCCTGAGCTTGTAGTTCCTCAGGATGCTCTTCGTCATTCATCGGGGCAGCTATCTTTTTGTCTTGAGCATCTTCGACTGTTTCGTTCAGATGCCTACGATGTTTCGAGGATAGATGGTTGTGAACCGGGGACTTATTTCCAAAACTTAAGCTCATGATTGTCTCCAATCGTCCGCTTACTACCGACATTAGACGCCCAAACGAAGAGTAAAGTCCAATCCTTGTTTTCCCGAGCACCTATAGCCATCGGAAGGCAACTTCTTAATGCCGCTTCGTTGGCGACATGTCATCCGCCAGGCATCCTCCAAAGGAGAACTGCCGCAGGAAGTGCATCCAGCCCATACCGTCGAGTTGATAGCCGCGCAGTTGCCCGATGAATCCACGGGGTTGCTCGGCAGGTTCAATGACCTGAAACCGGTCAAGCTGTTGGCGAACGCGGAGGAAGGCCTCATCGCAGTCGATTGCCGGTTGCGCGGCGAGCAGGGCATCGAGCAGCCCCGCCTGACCGGGACTGAAACGAATGTGGCCGTCCTCTGCCGCACCCATGCCGGCTACGACACCAAACCGATGCAACCACTCTTCCGGCAACAGTCCGTAGGAGCCGTCGTCCAGGGTGACCATCGTCTCTCCGCGTTTGAGAGCTTGCAACAGTTGGGGCAACTGCGCCTTGGCACCGCCGTAGTCGACCTCGCCATGGAGTTCAAACCAGTCAATGCCGCTCTTCACCTCGGTGCGCGTGGCACCCGGGCTGCGAAACACTTTACCTTCCGCAATGATGTGCCAGTTGGATTCAACGAGGCTGCGCACCACGCGCGGCAGCTTCGTTGGCGCCAGTTTCCAGCCCGCCTCAGCGTTCCACGACGCGGCGACGAAGCGTAGTCCGAGTTCAAACAGCAGCGTGGATGCAGCTTTCTCAGCGACAAGATCGCGACGAACGTAGCGCCGTGTCGAATTCTCAAAGAAGCCCTGCGAAGTGGTATTCTCGGCGACGGTTCTGCCTTCGTAATCGAAGCTCAACTCCGCCATCAAATGGTCGGCGCCCATTCTCAACTTAGGTCTCGATATCTTCAGACACGGCCGCGGACGAGACGTCACTTCCTCAAATTGCAATTCCGCAGGAAGTTCCAACGCTGGCAAGACAGGAGAACTAAGCAGTTCGGCGAGAAACTCGTCTCTCTCTCCCGTGGGAACCGTAATCGATTTACTCTTGCGAAGGTTCACGATCCATGGAATTGAAGCATCTTCGGCAAGGCGCGCCACGCGATCGGATGAGACAAGAAAGCCGGCGGAAGTCACCAGTAGCGGTGATGTCACATCCATGCTCTCCACGTCGCGGTGAAATCGCCCCATTAATGCCCAGTTTTGCCGCGACACTTCTTTCATCTCCAGGATGAATCTCCAAGGATCGCCGTCATCCCATGAAAGAGGCGACAGATCCGTAGCATCCGGTGCGTGAGGCATGAAGCAGCGGCCGGTGCCCACCACCCGGGGCATGAGTGTATTTGCCAGGATCGGTGTCAAAGAATAGGAAATGGCAAGTTGGTCATAGGAGTCGTAGGCTCCATATCCGTAATCCCTTGCTGCGCCGATGAGCATCGACAGAATCTCACGATCCTCGGCCACAGGTAGCGACGAAACCAGGGAACGCCGCAGAGATAGCGCTTTCGCTACCTTCCAACTCCCGTCCTTTTTCGGCGCGCGCGATTCCAGGGAGAGCACTAGCTTGTTCGACGCTTGAGTTCTGGCAATATCGAGGATGTAGAGAATCTCCGCTTTAGTCGGCCACCGGCCTTCCCATGCAGGCGGCGTGGCCGGGGCGTGGAAGATGCTGCCTAGCTGCGCTTTCCATTCAGGAGGCTTGGGCTCAAGTGGTTTTGCTGGTGGCTTGAAGAATGAAATCGGCTGACCCGGAGGAGCGGCATTAACTTCTGCGGGTTCGCCGACCTGCTCGGCAGATTGCTCGAGAAGTGTGTTGGTATCTAGTCGTTCCTGAAAAAGTCGCTTTCAGGCACATACAAGTGAAGTATGAAGTGTGTCCGTCGCTCGCAGAGCCGGAATCGCGTCCCAGATGCGCGTCAGGAAGCGCAGAAAAATGCGCCAAAA
>Ga0182030_10001795_pt1 | contig 44833 bp, 29 predicted proteins | sample 812S3MmetaG_FD_121299 | JGI IMG/M metagenome (GOLD analysis project Ga0182030, IMG submission 121299) | Permafrost microbial communities from Stordalen Mire, Sweden - 812S3M metaG (Illumina Assembly) | ecosystem: Environmental > Terrestrial > Soil > Wetlands > Permafrost | place: Sweden...
CGGGCGGTATGAGTATCGTAGTTAATGTCGTGAAAATGGATTTCCACGTCGATGGCGCGGCCATCCTTGCTCTGATGCTTCCATTGTCCCGCGCCGCCCTGGACGAGCGAGAGTTGTTCGTGCACCCGCCGTTGGAACCGTTCCGTGTCGTCGGATGGAGCGATGTCCGTCGTTCTCATCCGCAGGAATTCATCCCGGCTGTATCCGTATTGCTGCACTGCGGCATCGTTGACTTCGAGAAACTCCAGGGTCGCGACATCGAATACATAGGCCGGATGGGGAATGGTCGCAAATAGCAGGCGGGCGCGTTCCTCGCTTTGGTGCAAGGCTTGTTCCGCGCGGCGGCGGATGGCCAGGTGCTCGGTCAGCAGGGAGGTCAGCAGCAGGCCGCCAAGGAGGGTCACCCAACTGCTCCAGCGTACCGGCTGGAAGCTGTTGGTGAGAGGATAGGCGGCGAGCTCCCAGGTGCGCCCTGCGACTGAGATGGTTCGTGCCGCCCGGAAGCCGCGGGGAAGATCTCCGGTGCCGTCGAGCTCAGCGCCTTTCGGATAAAGCAGTTTTTCCCGGGGATTGGCATCGCGGTCGAAGATCGCCAGTCCGAGGCCCGATGCGGAGCTAGGGGTGGCTCCGGCCTTTTCCACTATGTCGGCGATGCGGAAAACGGCAAGGGCGAATCCCGTCAGCGCCGCTTGCCGCGCCTCGGGTCCTGCCAGCTCGATACCTCCGCGGTAAACCGGGCGGAACACCAGGAATCCGTACTGGTCGGAGGTCTCTTGCACCAGCTTGATCCGATTGGTTGCCACCATCTGGCCGGAATCCACCGAACTTCGCAGCGCTTCACGGCGGATAGGATCGGAATAAAGGTCGTAACCCAGGGCCTTTTCGTTGCCCTTTAAGGGAGCAACGTAGAAAACCGGGAAGTACTCGGCGCGCTCGCCGGCCCTGGTCATCTGCGCGGGCGACACCCGCTCGGTGAATTGGAACGATGGGAGGCCGTCCTGCCGCGCCTCAGCTTCGTACTTTTGGCGCAACCGTCGTGGCACGCGCGGAATCCATTCCAGCGCCTGGATGGCCTGGTTCGGTGCCAGCAGCGGCCCCGCAAACTGGCCAAACTGCTTCCGTCCGACATCGGGCGAAGCGTCATAAAGCGCTCCCAAAGACACCAGATTGTTGACCGTGAGGCGGACATTCGTCTCCACGGCGTCGAGCCGCTCCTGGGCAACCCCGTTGAACGAAGCCTCGGCGTTGGTGCTTTCCAGACTGCGCAGGGTGGTGAAGATCAGCGCGCTCAGGGTGATGCCGACGGCGATTACGCCTAGCGAAGGTGAAATGCGGCGCACAAGTCCACTGACTCTATTCACCCTCTCCTATCGGCAGAAAAATTGCTGAACCTGAAGCCTCGTGATCGTCGTATATGACAACGGGCGGATTTTCGCCCGGGCACGTGTCGCAACTGATACTAGACAGCGGTTGGGCCATGCGGTATTTGTTCCTGGTCAGCGGGCACCGCGCTGAGTATGGTGATCCGAGCGATTGAAGCAAAGGGACTTAGCGGGTTCGATACCTGCCAGACAGGGCATTTCGGCCAGTCGGGCCTGAGCGGGGACCGGAGCCACATAAGTACTTTGTTTTCAATAAAAAATACTAGGATAACCATAACTGTAACGACCCAGGCGCTCGTCATGTCGCGAAACTGTTGTTATGATAGAAAGTACACCGCAGTAGCCCTGCCGGAAGGCTTTGGCAGGGCGTGAAACAATCAGTCTGGAATACGTCGAGTCCGCTCGATTCAGTGATAACCAGACAGGCTTTTGAGTACAAACAGGCGCGCCGAATTCACCCTGCTGTCCGGCCGAGTGGCCATCGGCAGCAGAGGAAGCGGTTGGCCAATAACCAGTAGGTATCGAATAAATTCAACCCCCGATAGGAGACAAGTAGAGTGAAACACTGCAAGTTGATTTGCCTGTTAGCGTTTTTGTTTTTGATTGCGAGTGCGGCAGTTGCCCAGGACACAGTTCCCCAAGTCGAGCTGGCCGGCGGGTATTCTTACGTTAACTTCCATCCCTCGTACGCCGGAATCACCAGCCAGAACTTCAATGGCGGCGGCGGCGCGTTTGTCTACAACTTCACCAAACTGATCGGTATCAAGGCCGATTTTGAAGGCTACGCAGTTGGAACCGGCTGGACTAAGTACCTCAAAGACAACTACGGCTATGCCGGTTCAGCCAGCGGTAACGCCTTTACGTACATGTTTGGTCCGCAGATCAAGTCGCACTCCGGCAAGTGGCAGCCCTTCGGTGAAGCGCTGTTTGGCGCGTTCCACTCCAACGGATACGCCACGCTGATCCACTGCATCGAAAACGACGGCTGCTCCAGCAACAACGGCAATGGCAACAATAACGGCTTCGCCATGGAGTTCGGCGGCGGCGTCGACTATGCCCTTAGCGAGCACGTCCAGATTCGTCCGGTTGAAGTGGACTATCTGTATTCCCACTTCTCCGCGAACCACATCCCCAATTACTCGGCTGGCCAGAACAGCTTCAAGTACTTTGGCGGTATTAACTTCACCTTAGGCGGGAAGTAGGAGTAAGAGGTTTCCCGCGAGTGACAACACCCACTCGGCAGGCGGGTTGGTCATGGGACCAACCCGCCGCAGCCTTGCGCAACCCCGCTATCGACTGAAAACAGTTTCCGCTTTTGTATCGACCAGACCTCTAATAACATTTGGCTTGACATGCGAACGCCGGTCGATTTTACCTATTGTGTTCGATCCTGTTCGAAGTTCCCGTTCGCGTTCACCGGGACCATCGACAATCTGAGCCGTAAGCTGGGGCCGTCGCAAATGACGGCCTAGGGTCTGAACGCAGCAGACACCGTCGACATAAGAACCAACTACGCGGTCCGGGCAAACCGAACCGCAGACAATTCGGCCAGGCGCGCTGGGGCTTGTGCCCGCCGTCTGGTTCAGGGAAGAAAGCGATCGATCCATGCACAAACCAATGTTGCGCAATCTAAGAACGATTTTCTGGCTATTGCTGGCGGGCCTGATTTCCTCGGCCCTGGGCCTGGCGCAGGATCCGGGAGCTTGGCCCCGCCAAATCACCAAGCCTGGCGGGACCGTCATTCTCTACCAGCCGCAAGTTGACGACTGGAAGAATTATCAGCAAGTGGACGCACGCATGGCGTTCAGCCTGACCCCCACGGGCGGCAAGAGCCATGTGGGCGTGGTGACGGTGCAGTTGCAGTCCGCCGTCAACATGGACGACCACACCGTCCTTCTCAGCAATCCGCAGATCACCGGCGTGACGTTTCCGTCACTCGATCCCGCGACCGCGTCGCAGATGGAGCAACTGGTAAGGACCTTCCTCAACCCGGCGGCCACTATGACCATCTCGCTGGACCGCCTGGTAGCGAGCGTGAAGAAGACCAAGACCCCGCCGGTTGCAGACGTGAACAACACGCCGCCGGCCATCTTCATCAGCATGCGCCCGGCCATCCTGCTTCTGGTGAATGGAGCTCCGGCGATGGCGCCGATCGCGAATTCTAATCTTCAGTTCATCGTGAACGCCAACTGGCCGGTGTTCGTGGAGCAGGGCAGCTCCACCTACTATCTGTTCGACGGCAAAGGCTGGCTCAGCTGCACCAGTCTGGGAGGCACATGGATGCCGACCAGCCAGTTGCCCAAGCAGATGTCGAAGGTCCCGGACAATGCGAATTTCACCAGCTTGAAGGGATTTATCCCGCCACCGCCGGGAAGCGCGTCCAGTTCACCCATGGTTTACTACAGCGCCACACCGGCGGAGATCGTTGTTTTCGGCGGACGTCCGCAATGGACGCCGATTCCCGGCACCCAGCTTTCTTATGCCTCCAACACCGACAGCCCCGTCTTCAAGTACGCTCCGACCGGCGCTTTCTACTACCTGACGTCGGGCCGCTGGTTCACCTCCACCACGCCAATGATGGGGCCGTGGACGTTCGCCAGTTACAACCTGCCCCCGGATTTTGCCCAGATCCCTCCCAGCAGTGCCGCTGGGAAGGTTTTGGCCTCGGTGCCGGGAACGCCGGAAGCCGAAGATGCCGTTCTGATCGCGCAGATCCCGACCACGGTTACAGTGAACGCGGCGCAGGCTCCGGCAGAAGTGAAGGTATCCTACGTTGGCGCGCCGCAGTTCCAGCCCATCGAAGGTACAACGCTGCTATATGCGACCAACACACCCAACAAAGTGATTCAGGTTGGCAACGAATATTACCTGTGCTATCAGGGCGTATGGTTCGTTTCCTTTAGTGCTCAAGGGCCCTGGCAGACAGCGCAGACCGTGCCCCAGGTCATCTACACCATTCCGCCGAGTTCCCCGGTTTACAACGTTACCTATGTGACCCAGGTAGCAGCCTCAGACGGCAATGTGACGGCCAGTTACACCGCGGGATACATGGGAATGTTCGTTGCCGGCGCCGCCGTTGGCGCGATAGTGGCCAGCGGCACTGGCTACTACTATCCGCCTTATGTGTATGGTGGATTCTATTATCCCTACGCGGCCACTTACGGCTACCACACCTACAATCCTTATACCGGCGCTTATGGCTATGGAGGATCGGCCTACGGACCTTACGGCAGCGCGCATTGGGGAACTTCCTACAATCCCAACACCGGGACCTACGCGCGCGGAGCGACGGCTTCGACCGCGTACGGCAGTCGCAGTGTTGGCGAAGCCTATAACCCGTACACCGGCGCCTATGGTGCGACTCGACAGGGCTCGAATGCCTATGGGTCCTGGGGACAATCCGTAGTCAGCAAGAACGGCAATACGGCATACACCCAACACGCCAGCAACGCCTACGGCTCAGCAGGAACGGTGCAGACGTCGGCAGGCGGGAAGGGCGCGGCTACCAGCACGGCGTACGGGAATACCGCGGCCGGCAAAACGGCCAACGGCGACATGTATGCCGGCCACGACGGCAACGTTTATAAGAACACCGGCTCCGGCTGGCAGAAGTACGACAACGGCAGCTGGAACGACGTGCAGAAGCCAACTACAACTTCGGCCCAGAGCTACAACCAGCAACATCCCACGAGCAGCAATCCAAACTACGCATCGGCCCAGCAGAAAGCCCAGAGCAACCCGAATTACTCGGCTGATCAGCAGAAGGCGCAGAGTTACAACCAGCAACATCCCTCGGGATCGAGCGGGTATAAGCCGAGCAGCGGATCCTCCGACATAGACCAGGAAGCCCAAGACCGGTCGCGCGGGGCCCAGCAAAGCCAGCGCTTCTCGCAGTATCAGCACTCCTCGAGCGGCGGTGACCGCTGGGGCGGTGGTGGCGATCGTTGGGGTGGCGGCGGCCGAAGCGGCGGTGGATTTAGCGGCAGGCGATAGCTGCGAGCCCGCAGTTGCGCGCGGAGTTTGGAGCCTGATTCAAGACCGGGATGAAAACGACAACAGTAGTGACAGTGTCGGCGGTGATCGAGGTCGCGGTGGGGATCGCCTTGATTGCCGCTCCCGACCTGGTGGCCCAGGTGCTCCTGAGAGCCGGCCTCACCAGCAGTGGCGTCGCCGTCGGCCGTTTGTGCGGCATCGGACTGCTTTCGCTGGGATTGTCATGTTGGCCAGGCGGAGAAAGCGTGCCCGCCCAACTCCGGGGCCTGTTCGCGTATAATGTTCTAGCGGCCTTTTTTCTTGGGTACCTCAGGGTTGGCGGCGGTTTTGTAAGCTACCTCCTTTGGCCGGCATGTGTCCTTCATGCCCTGCTGGCGCTGCTGCTGGCGCGCCCGGCGTGGGTGAGGGTGAGGCAGGCTCCTTAGACAGATCCAGACAGTTCACTGGAAAGGTACCTGCCGCAAGTGACAGTTCACTGCCACCCGTGATTGTAGTGAAATGGTAAAGAATGGCAGTTAGTGCGGCGGCGGAGGTTTGTTCGCAGCCCGCCATAGGCCATAGGCTCCGTCCAGTGCGGCTTTGATGTATAGGGATCGGCCCGCTTTATTCCGTTGTTTGCCATTGTCAGTCCTTTGCATTCTCTCTGGCGGACGTTCGCCAGAGCTATTGAATCGAAAGACAGATCATTAAAGGAGAACTTTTGATGAAGAGCACAAGGATTTCAGGAATTACATTTGCCGTAGTTGTGTCACTGACGGCTGTGATGTTTTGTGGTATCGCTATAGCTCAGAGTGTACAGGTTCAGGGTGTGATCGACTCACGCAGCGGCGCGACCATGACGGTCAAGTCGCCGGATGCCGGCAATGTGGTCGTCCTGCTTACCGACAGCACCGACGTGCGGGAAGTTGAAGGCGGCCTCCATATGCGCAAGAAGCAGATGGGGATGACCGCGTTGGTGCCCGGCCTGTCGGTCCAGGTGAAAGGCTCCAATAACGCTCAGAATCAGCTGGTAGCCGACAGCGTGAGGTTCAAAGGGTCGGATCTGAAGACTGCGCAGGACATTCAGGCGGGCGTAAACCCGGCCGAGCAGCAACTCGCGGCGCAGCAGCAGCAACTGCAGCAGACCGAACAGCAGATCCAGCAACAGCAGGCGGCCATGCAGGCGCAACAGGCCCAGCTTAACGCCGAGCAGCAGAGGATTGCCGACAACAAGGCTGCCATCGCAGCTGCCAACAAGCGCTTTGGCGAACTGGGCGAGTACAACATCCTGGGCGAAGTAACGGTGCTCTTTGGCAACGGCAAGGTGGCGATCGATCCGCAGTACAAACCGCAGCTGCTGGACCTGGCCAAGAAGGCCCTGACCATCAACGGTTACGTAATTCAGGTAAAGGGATATGCATCGGCCGTGGGCTCTGCGGCCCTGAACCAGAAGCTGAGCACGGAGCGGGCCAATAACGTAACCGAGTTTCTTGAGCAGCAGGGTCGCATTCCACTGACCAATATGCTGGCTCCGGGCGCCATGGGCACGGCCAGGCAGGTAGCACCCGACACGACGGCGGAAGGCCAGGCAGACAACCGCCGGGTAGTGGTCAGGATCCTCCAGAACAAGGGCATTGCGGGAAATTAGCGGCGACTGTGAAACAATAGATGAATGGTCGTCAGATTCTAACCCTCGACCATTCATAGCAGTCAACCAGATATGAATCAGCTCCCGCAATGCAGTTGCGGGATGCAAGGAGACGCGAAGCAATGAGGTTTTGTAAGACTTTTCTTGTGGGATCCACGGTCCTGCTGTTGCTGATGTTCTGCCTGCCTGCAGTTGCGCAGGGCCCCTCGGATTCGACAGATTTGACCGTTCAGGACCAGACAACCAGCGCCCCCGCTCCGCCGAAAGCTGCGGCTCCGGCCGATGATGACAACTGGCATTTCAATGTTACCCCTTACCTTTGGTTTCCCGGGGTCAGCGGGACGGCGGGTGCGCTAGGCCACTACGTCGGCGTGCATGCCAGCCCGGGCGATTTGCTTTCGAATTTCCAGATCGGACTGATGGGGAATGTCGAAGCTCGCAAGGGTCGTCTGGTGATACCGATTGATGTCCTGTGGATCCACCTTACGAACGATAAGGGACTGCCTTTCGATACGGGCGTGAATTCGATCAAGTTAGGGTTGACCGAGACGCTCGTGACTCCCAAGATCGGGTACCGCATCGTGGATCGGGAGAAGGTCAAGATTGATGCGCTGGTCGGTTTCCGGTACTGGTATCTGGGAGAGAGCCTGAACTTCCAGCCCCAACTATTCAATGGATTTTCGAAATCGCAGAGCTGGGCCGATGGCATTGCCGGCGGGAAGTTTGAATTCGCATTGTCGCCGAAGGCCTCTATAACGGTCGGGGGCGACGCCGGTGGCGGCGGTTCGCAGCTCGACTACCAGGCGGTCGGTGTGCTCGGTTACAGGGTGTCAAGAATGATGGTCCTGGACCTGGGCTACCGGTATTTGTACGTGAACTATCGTAACAATCCACCTGCAAGTTTTGTGTTTGACGCCCACACGAGCGGGGCGTTGCTAGGTGTGACGTTCAATCTCAAGTAGTCGATCAACCGGCGCCCAGGTCGGCATCAGCAGCAACGCTACCAGGAACGGGTGGCGGGCATTGAGACGCGCAGCAGGCTCGGGCGCAGTCTGGAAATTTACTAAGGCGGAGGATGAAAATCGTGAAGACAGCAGGTTTAATTTTTCTGACATTGGCGCTGGCATTAGGCGCCTATGCACAAGACACACCCAAGGTCGAAATACCAGTTGGTTTTTCGATGATCAACGTACACCCTAACCTCGACCCCATCACCAGTTTTAACGTTTTCGGTGGTGGCGGACAGATCGACTTCAACTTCGGGAACTATTTCGGCATCAAGGCCGACTTCATGGGCTATACCCAAGGGAGCGGTCTCAGAAATCAGCTGGAAAAGCATGGATTCGTCGGGGCGGCGAACGGCAACGTGTTCACCTATATGTTCGGACCTCAGATCAAGAAACACACAGGCGTGTTTCAGCCCTTCGGTGAGGCTCTGTTTGGCGCGGCGCATACCAACGCCTATGCCACGATTCTGACCGATGAGGGCAAAATTCTGTCGGGCAGCGGCGACAACAACGGATTTGCCATGGCGCTGGGCGGCGGCATCGATCTTCAGGTCGCCAAGCACTTCGCTATCCGCCCGGTCGAGGTGGACTACCTGCTGACCCGGTTCAGCGCCAATCACGTTGCCGGTTACACGGCGAACCAGAACAACTTCCGCTATTTTGGCGGATTGGAATTCCTGCTGGGCGGCGCGCCGCCGGTTCCGGTGACCGCGAGCTGCTCGGCTTCGCCGACAGCGGTTTGGTCGGGCGACCCGGTTAGCGTTACTGTGACCGGTGCCAACTTCAACGCGAAGCACACCCTGACCTATGCGTGGACTGCGAATGGCGGCAAGCTGAACAGCGTTAGCTCCGAGACCACGAGCATCGACACCGCAGGTCTGGCTCCGGGAAGCTACTCGGCCAGCGGCACCGTCACGGATGCTAAGGAGAAGAAGAACAACACGGCGTCATGCTCGGCTGCCTTCACCATCAAGCAGCCGCAGCCTCCAGTCGTAAGCTGCTCGGCAAGCACGGCCACCATTGCAATTGGTGAGTCGGCGACCATCACGATGACGGCGAGCGATCCGCAGGGATGGCCGTTGACCTATAGCTGGACCAACAGTGGCGGCACGATGAGCGGCAGCGGCACTTCCGTGACCGTGACCGCGACCAATGCCGACGCCGGCAACAGCATCAGCGCTTCCGGCACGGCGACCGACGCACGCGCCAACCTGAGCGCGAGCTGCTCGGCCAGCGTCAGCGTTCCTGCCATCCAGAAGTGCACCGTGATCGAGGATTGGGGCGAGTGCACCTTCGAGAAGAACCCCAAGAAGCCGTGGCGTGTGGACAACGACTGCAAGGACACGCTGGACAAACTCTCTCTGCGGTTGCAGCAGATGCCCAATGGCAAGCTGAACGTCGTGGGCTACACCAACCAGGAAGAGTCGGTCAACGTGCAGCAGTTGGGTTCGCAGCGCTCGGTTAACGTCAAGTACTACTTGACCACGGACGGCCCGAACAAGGTTGACGCCAGCCGCGTCCAGCCGCGTCAGGGCGATGCCAAGGGTCAGGCCACGCACTTCTACTTTGTCCCCGAAGGTACTCTGTGCGGCGGACAGCTGGAAGAGGGTACGGTGGTTGACGAAACCGCAGTGCAGCCGCAGTCGCGCAATGCGCCTGCTGCCCCTGCCAAGAAGAGCCACCACAAGGCCAAAGCGGCAGATGCAGCACCGGCCGCAGCCCCAGCGGCAGCCCCAGCGCAGCAATAGCTGAGGTGCCGTAGCTAACCCATGCCGGTGAGAGGCACGCCTCTCGCCGGCTTTTTATTGAGGATGCCGAGCATTGCGCGAGCGGCGAAGTGAGGACGGGCCGGCAGTCTTGGCCCATGCGCGCGGAGCCGCGGAGTTATGATCGGCAACAGATCTCTGATTTTCAACCAAGCGAGGCAGGCGGTCGGTTTCTATGCGTAGTCAATCGGGGTTTGTCGCAAAATTGTTTCTGTGCGTCGGGTTGTTGTTCAACCTCTTTTCGGTCGCGTCCGACTGGCACTTGATCGGTCCTGAAGGCGGCAACGTGCGCAGCCTGGCCTGCGATCCTGGCGATCCCAGCCGTGTCCTGCTGGGCACCAGCGCGGGGCAAATGTTCATTTCCCAGGATGGGGGAAATTCGTGGGGGCTCTTTGCCCACATCGGGGCGGGCGACGATTACGTTCTCGACCACATCGTCTTCGATCCCACCAATCCGGCCACTGTTTATGTGTCGGCGTGGGGACTGTTCAACGACAACGAAGGCGGCGTCTTCCGTTCCGATGACGGCGGCCGCACCTGGCGAGAGTTGATGGGGGTACACGGCAAGTCGGTTCGCGCGCTCGCCATGGCGCCCAGCGACCATAACACGCTGGCGATTGGCGCGCTGGACGGAGTGTTTCGCTCCAGCGACGGAGGCGCCACATGGGCACGCATAACGCCTGAGAACCACATGGCCATCGAGAACCACTCCTCGCTGAAGAACTTCGTTTCCGTCGCCATCGATCCGCAGAATCCCGATGTCATCTATGCCGGGACGCGGCACCTGCCGTGGAAGACCACCGACGGCGGCGCGAACTGGCACAACTTGAAGGAAGGCATTCTCGACGATTCGGATGTTTTCAGCATTATTGTGGATCCCAAGGTGCCGTCGCGGGTTTACGCCAGCGCCTGCTCGGGCATCTACAAGAGCGACAATGGCGCCGAGCTGTTTCATCGCGTCCAGGGACTTCCGCATTCCGCCATCCGCACCCGCGTCCTGCGGCAGGACCCGCAGCGTACCTCGATCGTCTATGCCGGTACCACCGGCGGACTCTGGAAGACGGCCGACGGCGGCACTAAGTGGACGCTGGTTACATCGCCTGACGTAATTGTGAATGACGTCATGATTGATCCGCGCGATCCGAATCGCGTACTGGTGGCAACCGACCTTCGCGGAGTGCTGGCCAGCAATGACGGTTTCGCGCACTACACGAGTTCGAACCAGGGCTTTTCGCATCGCGTGGTGCGTGCCGTGGTCCTCGACCGCAAAGACCCGAGCCGGCTCTATGTGGGAGTAGCCAATGACAAGGAACAGGGCGGCATGTTCCTCTCCGACGATGCCGGCAAGAACTGGCGGCAATCCAGCCGCGGCCTGGCAGGCCGCGACATCCTGAGCCTCCAGCAGGCGGAAAACGGGACGCTGTTCGCAGGCACGAATCACGGTATTTTCCAGCTGGCATCGGTAAGCGGGTCGTGGCAGCCGATGAAGATGATTTGGGGATCGGTGCCCGAAGGACAGCCGGCGCCTTCCGAACCAGGTCCGTCAAAGAGTGCTGCTGCCGGCAAGCGCAAGACGGCTGCTCCGGCGCCCAAGGCCCCGGCGGAGCCTGTGATTGCTCTGGCTACTGCCCCGCGCGTGCGGTCCTTGCAGATGGGCGAGAAAGCCTGGTTTGCGGCCACCGATGAGGGGCTGTTTCTCAGCGTGGACCAGGGACAGAAGTGGTACGGCCAGACGGTTGAGGGAAATCGCGAGTTCAGCGTCGTCAACTGCTACGAGAACGGCGTAGTGACGCTGGCCGGCGTCAAGGGCGCCTACCTGTCACGGGATGATGGCAAGACATGGACTCCGGTAACGCTTCCCAAGTATGTGAGCGGAGTTCACAACCTGACGCTGACACCCGGTCCCACTCTCTGGCTGGGGACCCAGCAGGGTGCGTTGCGCTCCACCGACGGCGGCCAAACTTGGCAGTACATGCTGGGCGGCCTTCCCAAGGACGATGTGCTGGGAGTGGAGTACGACGCCGCCGGGCAACGGTTGCTGGCCACCGCTCTGCACTCGCATGCCGTGTTCGAGAGCAAGGATGGCGGAAAGAGCTGGCAGAGCACACCGGATGCAGGAGTCTCGATTCGCGCGGCCTTGAACTATAAGGGACACCTGCTGGCCGCATCGTTCTACAACGGCCTGCTGCTGGGAGCAAGCGACTGATGTGGCGTCGCGATTCTGATGCATCGTGAGCCGCAACAACTCCTCAGGCAGAGGCAGCGAGAGCGCACAACCTTGTAAGTGACCTACCGAAGCGAAGGCCGCTGGAATCAGCGGCCGTTTTTCGACACTAAGACTTCTCGTCTTGACACTGCGCCCGCACTTCGTCAGACTTGCGAAGCACTTCCCGTTGTACCACCGTTCCCGGGTTACTCACAGGCTGACTGCCGTTTTCGAGAGGAGACCCTCCATGGCATCCCGGCCAAGCGATAGCAGCTTCCCCTGCTCATGCCGATTTTCCACGCGTGTCTTCGTGGCGATTCTGTTTGTCGCAGCCATCAGCTTCCCGGTGATCGCGCAAGCGCAGAATTTGACCGTCATCCACAATTTCACCGGCGGGTTCGACGGCGACTACCCCGAATCCGGTGTGACGCTCGACCGGGCGGGCAATCTTGAAGGAACCGCGTTCGGGGGCGGCTCAGCCGATCTGGGTGCTGTGTACAAACTGATCCAAAAGGACTCCAGTTGGACGGTTAGTGCCCTGCACGAATTTACCGGAGACAACGATGGCGCGCATCCCGCAGCGCGCGTGATCGCCGGTCCGGACGGCAATCTGTATGGGACCACGGTTGCCGGAGGCAGCAATATGAATTGCGGTGAATATACGGGTTGCGGCACCGTGTTCGAACTCAGCCCTCCGGCGACGATTTGCAAGAGCATACTGTGCCCGTGGACTGAAACTGTGCTCTATCGCTTTCCCGGAGGACCGATGGGAGGCATGCCCGGCACCGGCGACCTTGCATTCGACATCCAGGGAAACATCTACGGCACAACCGAGAGCGGTGGCGGCAGGGACGCGGGTACGATCTACAAACTGACTCCCAGTAATGGGACGTGGGTGCATTCGGTGATCTATAACTTCACCGGCTTACAGGACGGTGGCTATCCGATGGCGGGCGTAATCCTGGACGCGGCCGGCAGTCTTTACGGCACCACCCAGTCCGGCGGTAGCGGGAATGGTGGGACCATCTATGAACTGAGTCCATCGGGCTCAGGCTGGATCGAGAAGACCCTGCACGCCCTGAACAGTTCGACCGACGGAGCCTATATTCAGGCCGGACTGATCTTCGATAGCGCAGGCAACTTGTATGGCGCTGCCGCCGCAGGAGGCCCCAACGGCAGCGGAACCGTGTTTGAACTCACTCCCTCAGCCGGCAGCTGGAATTTCACCGTGCTGTATGACAATTTCGGCGACGGAGGCGGTTATGAAGGACCAGCCGCGGGCCTCGCTATGGATCAGAGCGGTACGCTGTACGGCACGTCCGTGGGATGGAATGATGGAGATAACTTCGGAACCATCTTCAAGCTGACTCCCTCCAACGGAGGCTGGGTCTACACGCTGCTGCACCAATTCGATATCACCGACGGAGATTTGGTGTTTGGCGGCGTAGCTCTCGATGCTGGCGACAACCTCTACGGGACTGCCTTCGACGGAGGAATTGGCGGTGGCACGGTATGGATGCTGGCGCAGTAAAGCCGTCCCGCATTGGCGGGTGTCACTCAGTGCATTGAAGGAGTCCATGCCTACGCATTAAGTCATGCTGTTCCAGGCCGGGCGCGGGGAAAATGTGTTGTGTAGAAAGCGCACAACTTCGACGCGAGGATTCCAGGCGTGCTCGCCCGGGCTTCCATGGCAGGGCAGGCCTGTTGGTGCGGGGGACTACTCCTGGGAGGGCAGCACTAACATAGTGGAAATTGACTGAAAACGAGACTTGCTATGGTGCTACGGAAAAAAGGCCCTTGAGTGGTCTATACAGGGAACCTGGCCGGGAATAACCTTGTTGTACATTAGGGGACATAGGGCCCCGGAGAGAACCCTGTGAGAACAATTCTCTCTCGCATAGTGGGGAAAGGAACGTACGCAGGCCTGCCGCCGCCTCGTCGATAGTATGTCTGACCATCCGTTTGCGCCCGCAGATATCGAAGCCGCTTTGGGTGGCCGGTACATCATCGGCTCCGAAGTTGCCGTTGGAGGTCAGGGAGCAGTCTTTAAGGCAACCAGAACTTCCCGGCCAGACGGCACTGCGACGGATGACGTTGTAGCCCTGAAATTGAACCTCCATCCCGAACAGGAAATTCGCGTACAGCGCGAGATCACTGCGATCGAGAACATCTCAGATCCAAGCCTGGCGCGGCTGATTGAAAATGGCTATTGTGAGCTGGCCGGCAGCCGCACGCGCTACGTCGCGTGGGAATTCGTAGAAGGACAGCCGCTGGCCAGTCGCCTGAGAATCGGGGGACGGCTGCTGGACACCGAAGTGCTGCCGATAGGGCGCGACGTCGCGGCTGCAATTGCGACGCTTTGGACGCGGAGAATTGTTCACGGGGACATAAAGCCCTCGAACATCATGCTGCGAGATGCCGGTGGCGCGGTCCTCATCGACCTCGGCGCCGCCAGGGATTCCGAGCGCGACAATACGGTTGCCGCACGCAGGCCTTTTGGAACGTTGGGTTACTTTTCCCCGGAGCAGGCCAGAGGGGAGTGGGTGTCCTCCGCTTCTGACGTTTTTTCGCTTGGCGTAGTGATGCTGGAATGCCTGCTGGGGCGCCATCCCACGGCCTATCAGCAGAGCGGTTTGGAAGAAGGATTCCGGGCGACCAGCTTCAAGCTGGGAGCGAATCCGGGCTTACTTGGCATGCTGGACAAGATGGTGTCCGCCCGTCCGCTGTTCAGGCCGCTCCCTGCGGACCTCAGCCGTTATTTCCAGAGGCTACAGCACAGGATGGCAGAGGAGTCTGCGGTGGGCGCCCGCGTACCTCAGAGAGTTGAAGGCATAGCGTAACCGGCGCCTGTCGCCGCGATTCGTTGTGCGATGCTTGTTCGTGATCGCTCAATCATCAATGAAGCGAATGTTCCAGGAATCTGCTACCATGAGCGGGTTTCGCTGAGGTGGCCATGCCCGAATATGTTATCGAACGGGAAATCCCGGGCGCAGGGAACTTGTCGGATGCGGAGATCCAGGAAGTCGCCCGAAAATCGGTGGACGTGCTGAAGGGAATGGGGCCGGAGATAAAGTGGCTGCACAGCTACGTCACCGGCGACAAAGTATATTGCGTCTACCTGGCCCCGGATGAGGAAACGGTCCGCGAACATGCCCGCCGCGGAGGTTTTCCGGCCAATCGGATCTCGGCGGTGCGGCGAATGATGGACCCCAGCAACGCCGGTTGAGTCATTCGGCTGCGGTTCGCAGCGTGGGCCCTGCGCCGGAGGCAAGCGCTTCCTGGATTGCCTGTTCCACGGGCAACGCCCAGCCTTCCATCCACGCCGTAAGACCGGCAGCATTGCCCAGGGTTCGACGGGCGAACTCCAGGACCTTCTCCAGTTTATGTTGCTCCGCGGGGGTAAGGGGCGCACCCAATTGCTCGCGCAATGCGGCCGCGGCTCCTGCGAAGTGCAGCGCTTGCACCGCGTTGGATTGCGCTGCTGCGTTTGCGGCAAGACACTCCAGCACCCTGGCGATGCCGCGCTTATGGCCCAGATTCTGAAACATCTGGATGCTTTCACCGTACAGCCGCCGGGCCTCGTCACTGTCACCCTGGTCCCAACTAAGACCGGCTAAGTCGGACAAAGCGCTGGCGATTCCCCAGCCATCGCGCGAAAGGCTGAAGGCCGCCAGGCTCTGCTCGTAGAAGGAACGGGCCGCGGCCACATCATTGCCTTCGCGGGCAACATCTCCCTGGTAGTTCAGCGTCCAGGCGATACCGGCCACGTCGCCCACTTTGCGGAAAATCGCCAGACATTCGTCGTAGAGCGATGCCGCGCGCGCCCGTTCGCCTTGCAGCTTGGTCACATTCGCCAGATTGCTGAGAGCCCGAGCAACGTCCGCCGGATCTCCCTCGTCGCGCCAAATCTCCACACATCGTTCAAACAGCAGGGAAGAGGTGGCGAGTTCGCCGCGATCGCGGGCATTCACGGCCAGCGCGTTCAGCGCCACCGCGACCCCGCGTTTATCGTTCAGCTCCAGGCAGGTCTCAAGACTCTCGTCGAAGAGTCGCTGTGCCGAAGTGTAGTCGCCCTGCTCGCCAGCCAGGACCGCGGCGGAGAACAGCAGGCGCGCGCGCAGTTTCGGGCGCACGGCCGCTCCTTCCAGCGCGAGCAGCCTGGCGATGCGGCTGCGGCCCTCAGTAAGATATTCGCGCGTCTCCCAAAAGTGAAACAGCGCGGTGCCCAGACGGAGAGCCCAATCGGCATCGCCGGTTTTGATGAGGTACTCGAGCGCGGCGCGGAAGTTATCGTGCTCCATCTCGAAGCGATCAAGCCATTCGGGATGAGCGGCCGCTTCCAAAGCGCCCTCTTCGGCGAGCACCAGATAATACGCGGCATGGGAGCGGCGAGTGGCAGCTGCGTCGTCGCTGGCGGCCAGACGTTCTAGCGCGTACTCCCGGATTGTGGTCAGCATGACGAAGCGGGCTTCGCCTGCGGCCTCCACCTGCTGCGCCAGGCTTTTGTCCACCATGGAAGCCATGCCGTCGAGTACGTCGAGGCCCAGATCGCCCGCGGTATCGCAGACGGCTTCCACCGCTTCCAGCGTGCAACCGCCTCGGAACACCGAAAGCCTGCGGAACAGAGTTTGCTCGGCAGGGTTGAGGAGCCCGTAACTCCAGTCCACGGTGCCGCGAAGAGTCTGCTGCCGGGTCGGCAGGTCGCGGGCGCCGCCGGTCAGCAGGTTGAGGCAGCTTTCCAGGCGTGCCAGCATGGCGGCAGGCGAGAGCAGCTTGATGCGGGCCGCCGCCAGCTCGATGGCGAGGGGCAGGCCGTCGAGCCGAGCGCAGACGGCAGCGACAGCGGGCGCATTTTCATTGGTCAAGGTGAAGTCGTGCTTCACGGCGTGCGCGCGTTCCACAAAAAGGGCAATCGCGGGAAGACGCGAGAGCACGTCCAGGGGCGGCGGGGACTTGGGATCGGGAAGCGCCAGCGGGGGCACGGGAAATTCGTGTTCGCCGTAAACGTGCAGCGGCGACTGGCTGGTGACTACGATCTTCAGCCGGGGTCCCACCGAGAGCAGGTCCGATATGACCGGTGCAGCGGAGACCAGGTGCTCAAAGTTGTCGAGCAGCAGAAGCATGGGCCGGTCCAGCCCGCCCAGGTAGTCTTTCAGGCCTTCCTGCGCCGACTGATTGCCGGTTTCGCGCACGCCCACCGCCTGGGCGATGGTCGAAGCGATTAAGCCCGGCTCGCCGACGACCGACAGCGACACGAAGCACACGCCGGATGGGAATTGGTCTCCGATTTCGCCAGCCACTTGCAAAGCCAGCCGCGTCTTGCCGATGCCGCCAGGACCGGTGAGGGTCACAAGCCGCGCATCATCCCGGCCCAGGAGCTGGCGAAGCGCGGCTGCTTCGTGCTCGCGTCCGATGAACGCGGTACGCGGCACCGGAAGGTTGCTGGGACGCGGTTCCGAATGGCTGACGTGCGCATCCGCCAGCCGGTCGCGCACGGCCGCCAGGTCGCGGGCCAAGTCCCGGGTGGATGCGTAACGTTGCTGCGGGTCCTTGGCCAGACAGCGCTCTACTATCCAAATAAACGGAGCGGGAGCCTGAAGCATTCGGGAAACAGTCCGCTCCGGCTCGTCGCGCAGGATGGCAGCTGCGGTTTCGGCCGCCGTCTTCTTCTGAAAGGCAGGAACTCCCGTAACCATTTCGTAGAGCACCGACCCGAACGAAAACTGGTCCGAACGAAAATCGAGTTTCGAGCCGTTGGCCTGCTCCGGAGACATGTAGCCCAGCGTGCCCATCACGGCTCCGTCCTTGCTGATGGAGGTGGAAGCGTCGGCATCAGACGGGTGGTCGGCCGCCAGCAGTTTCGCCAGGCCGAAATCGAGGACTTTGGCGGCGCCGTCGACGGAGACCATGAGGTTGTCGGGCTTCAAATCGCGATGAACGACGCCGATTTCGTGCGCCCGCGCCAGCGCGTCCGCCACCTGTGCCGCGATGGCGATTGCCTTGCGAAATGGAAGAGGACCAGCCGCGAGCAACTGACGCACCGTCTCGCCGCGAACCAGTTCCATGGCGATGAAGTGCGTGTTGTCCACGCAACCGAGCTCGTAAATAGTGACGATATTGGGGTGATTGAGCGCGGACGCGGAACGGGCTTCGATCTCAAAGCGGGTCAGGGCTTCGGCCTGCGAATGGCGATCGTGCAGCGAAACTGTCTTGATGGCGACTTCACGGCCCAGACGCGTGTCGCGGGCGCGATAAACCTCGCCCATGCCGCCGGCGCCGAGTTGCTCGAGGATTTCGTACGCGCCGAAGCGCGTCCCCGGCGACAAGGTGGACGGAGCTGGATCTGGCAAGTGCGGCGGGCCCATGAACCTCATTGGCGCAGCGGTCGAACAGCCCGATTGACTGCTTCGCGCTACGTGATCGCGTTGGAATTGGTCCTTAAATCGATGCCGCGACGCCGGCACCACCCCTTGGATGCGCCTATAATACTCAAAATCCTGGAGGAATTCATGGATATTCGGACACTGCAGCGCCCGCTGAAGGAGCAATACCGCCAAAATCCGGCGAGTTCACGGATCACTCTGAAGGCGCGCGGCAGCCAGACCGACGCTCCCGTCACCTGCTCGGTGGACCTGGGCCGTGAGATCTACAAGGCACAAGCCCACCAGGGCGTCGGGGGAGAGGGAACCGGGGCCTGCTCCGGAGATTTGCTGCTGGGCGCCATAGCCGCCTGCGCCCAGATCACCTGCCAGATGGTGGCCGCTGCGATGGGCATACCTACCGAGGGCATCGACGTCACCGTCGAGGGTGACCTGGACCTGCAAGGAACGTTGGGAATTTCCAAAGAGGCGGCTGTGGGATTTGAGAGCATCAGGGTTATGTTCGACGTCCGTGCACCGCAGGCAACCAGGGAGCAGTTGCGCGCGTTGCAGGAGAAAACGGAACAGTATTGTGTGGTCATGCAGACCCTGGAGCATCCCCCGAAAATCGATCACAGGTGGGTGGCTCAGGGATAGCAAAGCCGTGTCGCTTCACCCGTATCTTCAGGACGAGTTGACGGGGACACGCAGCCGGATTAGTGAAATTATCCGGCCAGGTTCGCGCGGAATTCGTTCTCCAGATTGAGCCACTGTTCGTGGTCTCCCGCAAGTCCGAGCACGGCTTCCTTTATCTTCGAAATCCCAAAACCGAAGGCCTGGCTGGGTTGGATGTGCGGGGGCATCGACAGAAGCCCAGATTGGACTTTGGCATCAATCAAGAACGGCCCGTCGTATGCCAGGGCCTGCTCGACGGCCGCGATCATCTCGCTCGGCCGCTCGGCGACTGCCGACGCGATACCGTTGGCTTTTGCAAAGGCGGTAAAGTCCATGTTGCGCACACGAGTCGCCGCAGGGTCCACCGGAATTCCTGCAACTTCCATCTCCATTCGCACGAAATCGAATTCCTGGTTGTCAAAGACAACGATTTTCACCGGCCAGCCGAAATCCTTCGCGGTAATGACGTCCTGCGGCATCATTCCAAACGCACCATCACCGGTGAGCAGCCAGACTTGGCGTTTCGGGTCTGCGCAACTGGCTCCCATGGCCATGCCGAAGCCCGCGCTGATTGCGCCGTGATTGAAGGAACTCAGGACACGGCGCCCGCCGTGAAGCTGCATGTAGCGCGCCATGTACACAGTCGCCGAGCCTCCATCGACCACGAAGATTGCATCGTCGGAAGCGCGATCGCTGACGATCCGCGCCACCACAGGCGGCAAAATCGGACTCTTATCCTGGGAGGGATCGCTCTGATGGAGGTTATGGGCGAGCCATTTGTCATGCAGTGCCAGTAAGGATGAAAGCCACGGGCCGGCTGGGCGTTGCTCTAACGAGGGCGCTAAAAGGCGAAGTGTTTCCTTTACGTCTCCGACGATGCCCAACGAAACCGGAGCGCGTGAGCCAATGTTTTCGACTTCGCGGTCAACCTGGATGATCGGGATGTCGGCAGGAAGGAACTCGTCATAAGGGAAATTCGTCCCCAGCATGACAAGCACGTCGCAATCCCGGACCGCGTGATAGCCCGAGGGCGCGCCTATAAGACCAGTCATCCCGACACTCTGCCCCTTGTCGGCGTCGAATATCTCCTTCGCGCGGAGCGTGTGCGCTATAGGGGCTCCAATCTTCTTCGCAAGCTCCAGGATTTCGGCGTGGGCATCGCGGCAGCCAATCCCGCAGAACAACGTTGCTCGCTTACTGATATTGATGAGCTCAGCAGCTTTGCTGATTTCGCTCATGGGCGGGACCATCGGAGAAAGCGTCTTGACCAGCGGATGCATGAACCGCTGGCTTGGTACGGTCTTCGGCAGCACGTCTGCCGGCAGCTCAATCCTCACCACCTCTTGCTGCGCAATGGCTATCTGCATCGCGATCTCGGCAATTCGCGGCATCTGCTCCGGCTCGGCGATGATGGCCTGAAAGGCACAAACATCTCCAAAAATGCGCTTGAGATCGACCGCCTGGAAAAACTTGGTTTCGCGCTCCGCGTGGGGCAACTGTCCGGTAATCGCGATAACACTGCAGAAGCCTTCACGCTTGGCGTCGTAGAGGCCGTTGAGCAGATGAAGGGAACCGGGTCCGACAGTTCCTGCGCAGACCGAAGGGCCGCCGCGTATCGCCGATTGCGCATATGCCGCGTAAGCGGCGTTCTCCTCGTGATGGACGCCTACCCATCGAATCCGGCCGTCACGGCGAATCGCATCGGTGAAGGGATTGAGGGCGTCTCCCGCCACACCGAAGACGTCGGTTACGCCGTTTTCCGCGAGACGTGAGACTAACATGCTGGCAACGTTCATTCTGATCTCCTGGACCCGCCCGCCGTCAGCGGGAGCCTAGCGCGACGGTCTCGGCTGGTGGAAAAATCCTGATTTGTGCTGGCGGGTGCCTCGTGATGCCGATCGATTCTAGCATGCGGTGGCCCACGATAAGAGCGCCAGGCTTTTTCAAGGTCGTGGACATCCCCGGCGCACGCGTACTACCAGGCGCCTAGTCAAAGGATTCGGCGTGAGACGCCATCGCACAGGGCATCCCACATCCAGAGAACGAACCCTGCCCGCCATCCTGGCGGACGGCTCCAAGAACAATTCGGCGATGAGCGATATTGACCAGACTTGTGCCGGCCAATCATTGCATTCTGGTGGAATCATACGAGCACGGAGCCAGTGGCAGTCGGCCCCCGGAGCAAGTCTCACCTACCCAACCATCCACTGCAACTGGCTCCGCGCAACCTGGGTTTCCGTGATAGCGAGGGTGCATGCATTCACCATACGGGATGGAACTGGTCGAGGATTGTCTCTCCTGCAAGTTGTGTTCTGAGGGCTTCTTCTGCCGGCTGCCAAAAGCGGTCATGGAAGCTTTCCAACTGCTGAAGTTCACCATTGGATATCCAGAGGGCGCAACTCTGTTCGTGGAAGGCCAGGCCTGCCGTGGTATTTACATTCTTTGTAGAGGCCGGGTGAAATTATCAACCAGCTCGACGGACGGCCGGACCCTCATCTTGAAGATCGCGCAGCCCGGCGAGGTGCTGGGGCTGAACGCAACCATGTCTCGCGTTGCACACGAGATGACTGCGGAAACTGGCCAGCCGTGCCAACTGAACTTTGTTAAAGGGGACGATTTCCTGAGGTTTCTGACGCAACACGGTGAAGCCTGTATGCACGCAGCCATACATCTGAGCCGGGAGTGTCAGCAGGTGTTTCAGCAGCTCCGCTCGTTCACGATGAGCACCTCGTCCCAGCGAATTGCCCGCCTGATCCTGGACTGGTCGCACGGCGATTCAGGCCTGGCCAAATCCCGCGGAATCAAAGTAGCGCTGACCCACGACGAGATAGGGCAAATCATCGGCATGTCACGCGAAACGGTTACCCGCACGCTGGCCACGTTTCGCAAACGGCAGATCGCGGAGCTTCATGGTTCCACATTGCTGATCCAGAATATGTCAGCCATTCACGAGCTGGCCGGAGCCTAGCCAGACCGCTCATACGCCTGCAGGTTCTTCGCGGGCAGATAAGGAACGGGCCATGAACCCGGTTCCATCAACTGCTGCACAACCTCCTCTCATTTTGTGTATCGGCGACGCTGAAGTTGCGCTGCGGGTTAGAAAGCTGCTGCTCGGTAGTGAAGGCTACAGAGTGTTGACCGCCAGTTCAGGGGAAGGTGGCATGAAACTTTTCAAGCAGAACCCCATCGAGTTGGTAGTCGCCGACCATTTCTTAAGTGGCAAGACGGGAATCGAGACTGCCAGAGAAATGAAGCACCTGAAACCGGAAGTTCCCATGCTGATTGTTTCTGCGGCTATGGAGAAACCCGACGGCCTTGAGTTTGCCGATGGGTTTCTGGCAAAAGGTGAGCCCGCGCAAGTCTTCCTCGATGCTATCGCCCACCTGTTGCACGGGTAATCGCAGGCCATCAGGCTGCCGCCAGCCGGCGGCCGCACCAGCCGCAACCCGCGTTGAATAACTTGCCGGGTTTGGGGCTCAAGTCCGCCAACTCTGACTGATCCATACACTTTCGATTAAGTTCAGGGTGTCGCCGAAGCGGGCGAGACGGGTATACTATGGTGCCGTTTTCCCAATCAAGAAGGAAATTCCTGTGGACATCGTCCAGTGGCTGCAACAACATCTGCCTCCGTTCGCGCTGGACATCGTCCGCTTGGTCATCTGGTTGTTGCTGCTGATGGTGATTTTTGTGCCGCTGGAAAGGCTCTTTGCGGTTAATCCCCAGAAAGTATTTCGTAAGGCATTTACGGTAGATCTGGGCTATTACTTCCTTAACAGCCTCCTGCCCAAGGCGGTGTTGGTTGTGCCCATGGCATTAATTGCGTGGGCCCTGCACTACGTCATCCCGCACGGACTGCACTCGCGGGTAGCGGGCCTGCCGCTGTGGGCGCGCCTGGCAGCGGCGCTGGTGGTAGGAGAATTCGGATTCTACTGGGGGCATCGCTGGACGCATGAAGTTCCCTTCCTGTGGCGCTTTCATGCAATCCACCACAGCGCGGAGCAGATCGACTGGCTGGTCAATACCCGCGCCCATCCGCTGGACATTGTCTTCGTCCGCCTCTGCGGCTTCGTTCCCATGATCGCCTTAGGCCTGGCCCAACCGATGATGGGCAACCGAGTGGACGTGGTGCCGTTGCTCATCCTGCTCCTCGGTACACTATGGGGCTTCTTTATCCATGCCAATCTGCGCTGGCGATTCGGCTGGTTGGGACTGCTGATATCCACTCCGGCCTTTCACCATTGGCACCATACCAACGACGAGCACGTCAACAAGAACTACGCTTCAATGTTGCCCTGGATAGATAAGCTTTTCGGCACCTGGTACGCGCCGAAGAAGCAGTGGCCGACCAAGTACGGCATTGACGGTACTATGGCCCCTAGTTTGCCGGAGCAACTGGTGCAACCCTTCCTGCCCGGCGAAAGAGCCAAGTTCCCGGAAAAATCTCTTGACACCATCTCCTAGCGCCTGTAGTCTGGCGGGACTTTCGCCAGAGATGGCTTGCAATTAGCTACCGCTATACAGGCAGAACCGCAGTTGGGGATGGCTCGGTTAACAGATATAAAAATCAGTTAACAGAAAAAAGAGAGGGGAGAGTTTTGATGCTCACAAGCAAGGAAGTGGTAGTGCGCCGTCTTCGCAAGTCAGCCGGGATAGGCTTTGCAGCCTTGGCGTTTCTGGCCCTTGCTCTTTCGGCGCAAGCGCAGCAGAACCTTGTAACCAACGGCAGCTTCGAGGATACAACCAACGGCCCTGGCCAGCTTGGCTACAACACGAATGAAGTTGGTTGGACCACGACCGGCTACAACTTCGTTTTCGCTTACGGTACGGGGGACACGACCGGCTCGAATGGCCAGTATGGCAACGTCAGCTTCTGGGGCCCGGGCAACGGCTCGAACAACGGGTTCCCAGCCGGCAGCCCTGACGGCGGCAATTTTCTCGGTCTTGATGGCGCCTTCGAAGTCGAGCCGCTCACGCAAACAATTAACGGCCTGACCGCCGGGGACAATTACACCGTCGGCTTCTGGTGGGCGGGGGCACAGCAGTTCGGCTTCAACGGCGCCACCACCGAGCAGTTGGAGGTCAGCCTGGGCAACGAGAGTTTTTACACCGTCGTGCTGCAGAACCCGAGTCACGGCTTTACCGGCTGGGAGTATCAGACCTTTACCTTCACCGCCACCAGTTCCAGCGAAGCGCTCTCTTTCCTGGCCATCGGCACGCCGTCAGGCGTTCCACCGTTTTCGCTTCTGGATGGTGTGACCATGTACCAGCAATCCACCGTGCCTGAACCCGGCACCCTGGCGATGATGATGGGCGGCCTGGGCTCTCTGGGTTTTCTCAGATCGAAGAAGTGGTTCAAGCGCTAAGTTCCAACTGGACACGCGCGATACCAGGCCCCGAAGTCAAGGCAGTGTCGTAAACGGCACTGCCTTTTTCTTGTCCCTCAAAGGGCAAGTCGAGGTTGCACTCTCTTGAAAACTGCGTTCCGGTGAGGCGGCGGAAGGGGTGCAGTTGATCGTCCCTCTAGTGACGTTGGTCACCGACTTACCCGCGGCTTTTAGTTCATATTGAGCTGTATTGCAGAGGGGCAGGATCGAATACAGATCGACGCGGTCCCTGCTGCTCTTTCTTCTAGCGGTCGAGCATTCCCGTCGTCGATCCCGGCAGGACTAGACTTTAGCCGATTGGGGAAGTTGGGAGCCAATGATGAATTCCTTCGAAGAGAAAGTACGACAAGTAAGTGAGTGGTTTGCGAGCCCGAGGTTCGCGGGAATTATTCGTCTGTACTCACCCCGCCAGGTTGTCGAGCAGAGAGGCACCATAGCCGCCGACTACCCGGTAGCGCGCGCCGCCGCCGAGAGCTTTTATGCCCGGCTCAGAGAGCTGTTTGAGGCCGGCAAGTCGATCACGACCTTCGGTCCCTACTCGCCCGGACAGGCCGTGACCATCAAACGATTTGGAATCGAAGGCATTTACCTGGGCGGCTGGGCGACTTCCGCCAAGGGAAGCATCACCGAAGATCCCGGCGCTGACCTGGCCAGCTACCCGCTCAGCCAGGTGCCGGACGAGGCTGCGTCGATCGTGCGCGCCTTGCTCACCGCCGACAAGAACCAACTCTTTTTCCGTTCCCGCATGACGCCGGAACAGCGGGCGGCCACGCCCGAGATCGATTATCGGCCGTTCATTATTGCGGATGCCGACACCGGCCACGGAGGAGACGCCCACGTCAGGAACCTGATCCGCCGGTTCGTGGAGGTCGGCGTACCCGGTTACCACATCGAGGACCAGAAGCCCGGCGTTAAGAAGTGCGGCCACCAGGGCGGCAAGGTGCTGGTGTCGGAGAACGACCAGATCCAGCGCCTCAATGCCGCGCGCTTCCAACTGGACGTTATGAATGTGCCCGGAATCATCGTGGCGCGCACCGACGCCGAAGCGGCGAACCTGCTGGAAGGATGTGCGGACGAGCGCGACCAGCCGTTCATCCTCGGCGTCACCAACCTGGAAGTGCCGAGCTACAAGGCCGTATTCCTCGCTCTCCAGAGAAAGTTCTATGAGGCCGGAGTCGATGAAGTAAGGGGCCACATGATGTTTGCCATGTCGGACGCCGAATACGCCAACGCCTCGGCATGGCTGGAAACCACCGGACTGCTGCCGCTGATTGCGGAGAACGCCCAGGCGTACAAGAAGAACCACGATGGGCTGGTGGATACCATGCTCGACAAGGTGATCCCGCTCTTCCTGGATGCATGGCAGGAAGCGGCCGTGCTCATGACCTACCGGCAGATGGTTGCCGATGTGATGGAGTTCCGCATCGGCGAAGGTGAGTCGTTTGAAATGAGCATTGACGAGTGGCTGGCTTTCTCCAAGCGAGCATCGTGGTATGCCGCCCGCGAAAAAGCGAGATCGATGGCGATCGACGAGCCCTGGGACGCCGAGCTGGCCAAAACGCCCGAGGGTTACTACCAGGTCCAGGGAGGTTTGGATTACGCCATCGCCAAGTCGCTTGCCGCCGCCCCGTTCGCGGACATTTTGTGGATGGAAACCGCCACCGCGAACCTTGCGGAGGCCAAAGCCTTCGCCGACGCCATTCACGCGGAATTTCCCGACAAGATGCTGGCCTATAACCTGTCGCCTTCGTTCAGTTGGGACACCACCGGCATGACGGATGCGCAGATGAAGCACTTCCCGGAAGAACTTGGCAAGCTGGGCTTCGTCTTCAACTTCATTACGTATGGCGGCCACCAGATCGATGGCCTCGCCGCTGAGGATTTCGCTACGGCATTGCGGCAGGATGGGATGTTGTCGCTGGCCCGTTTGCAGAGGAAATTCAGGCTGCTCGAATCACCTTACCGGACTCCGCAGACGCTGGTCGGCGGACCGCGTCTGGATGCCGCGCTACTGGCTTCCTCCGGGCGCACCGCAACCACCAAGGCCATGGGCAAGGGATCGACCCAGCACCAGCACCTGGTGCAGACCGAATTTCCTCCCAAGGTCCTGGAGGATTGGCTGCACATCTGGGCGGAGTACAACGGCTTGCCGCCCGTGTTCCGAGTGCAGTTGCGTCCCGTCGCCGCAGGTTCGGACTTCCTGGAACTCAGCTTGTGGAACGACAAGAAGGAACGGGTGGGCAACATCATCTTCGCTGACGTTCACGACCGGCATGGTCACAAGCTCCTTTCGGTCCGTGATATGAACACCTTCGATCCTTCCCTGCGGAAGAAACGGCTGATGACTCTGGCCCACCTCTTCCTGCTCCATCGCTACAAGGCGGGGTTGGTCCACTATTTGAGTCCGACCGAGGACAACCAGCACCAGGCCTTGAAGATGCAGAGACTGCGCATCTTCGGCAACGTCAATACCGAGGCCGGACTGATCATTGTGGCCAGCGTTGACGCAGCCCGAATCGCTGAGTTGCTCAACCCGGACCAGGTTGTCCTGCGCAAGTTGATCTCGAAGGCTGAGTAGAAGCTGCGAGGCGACTGGTCTGCGGGTTTGCTGGCCAGGATTTCGGCTGCAGGTGTGGCGGGTTGGACCTCGGGGTAAGCTGTTTGGAATTTTGGCGTCCCCGGCGGGATTCGAACCCGCGTTACCGCCGTGAAAGGGCGTTAGCCTGTTGCAAACAAAGGAACTTAGCGGGCAGCGGTCGCTCCTGCATGTACCGTAAGAGCCTTTTAAGAACGCTAGGGCACAGATACTCCTTGTACCGTCCTTGTACCGCGAGAAACCACCAAGCTAGGTCACGTGCCTCGTTTTGACGAGTACCATGTCGGAAGGAGTATAAACGAGGCGGTCATAGCAAATGGCGTATTTCAAACGTCGCAAAAGAGGCGAACCGAAAACTATTCCGCTGAACGCTGAAGCCCAGCGAGCGATCCAAGAACAGCTTCGCGGAGCCTCAACCTCCGCGTCCGGTCCGTCGAACGGTCTTGTTGTTTCCTGGGCGGCAACGGAACTCCCGCTCCTTGAATTAAGCAATTCTCAACGATAAGGAGAAAACCGATGAGCACAGGTTGTCCTGCCTCAGTTGGAAATGGAGAAAGCGTTCGTCCGTTAAGATAACGGAGCGAACGTATGAGGAAGGAACGGAAGCATTTCACTCCAGAAGAAAAAGTAGCCATCCTGAGGCGGCATCTTGTCGACAAAGTACCAGTCTCGGAGCTGTGTGAAGAACTGGGCCTGCGGCCAACGGTGTTCTACCGCTGGCAGAAGGAACTGTTCGAGAACGGAGCCGCCGCTTTCCAGTCTCAGGAGCGTCCCCATCGCCAAGTGGAGGAGAAGCAGAAACGGATCGAGTTCTTGGAGAAGAAAGTGCGGACCAAGGACGAGGTCCTGGCTGAGCTGATGGCCGAGCACATCGCGCTAAAAAAAATCTTGGGGAACTCTAACCGGGATCTGGGTGCCGCATGATGTGCGGGATCTAGTCGTGGATTCGTGCGGTGCTGGTCGGAGAAGGCCGAGATCGGCGTTGGACGGTTCATCCCTTGGCTGGGCGTGACCGCCAGCAAGTTCTACGACTGGCGGCAGCGGTACGGGTGCGTCAACGAGCACAACGGTTGGGTTCCCCGTGATTTCTGGTTGGAGCCGTGGGAGAAAGAAGCAATTATCGAGTTCCATCTGAAGAACCCGCTGGAAGGTTATCGGCGGCTGATGTTCATGATGCTTGACGCTGATGTTGTGGCGGTCAGTCCGGCGAGTGTTTGGCGAGTGTTGAAGCAAGCTGGATTATTATCCCGATGGAAGAGCAAACCATCGCGCAAGGGAACCGGTTTCGAGCAGCCGCTGCAGCCGCATCAGCACTGGCATATCGACGTTTCCTACATCAACCTTTGCGGCACCTTCTATTACTTGTGCAGCATTCTGGATGGGTTCAGTCGTTTCCTCGTGCATTGGGATCTACGCGAGTCCATGCGAGAAGCCGATGTCGAAGTCATCCTGCAGCGAGCCAAGGAGAAGTATCCGGAAGCGAAGCCGCGAATCATCTCGGACAATGGTCCGCAGTTCATCGCTCGCGACTTCAAGGAGTTCATTCGCATCTCGGGCATGACGCACGTCCGAACCTCGCCCTACTATCCACAGTCGAACGGCAAGATTGAGCGCTGGCACAAGTCGTTGAAAAGCGAATGCATTCGGCCGGGAACCCCGCTGTCGCTGGAAGATGCGCGGCGTCTGTTCGAGAGCTACGTGGAGCATTACGACAATGTCCGCCTGAACAGTGCCACCGGCTACATCACGCCGAAGGACGTGCTGGCGGGGCGTCAGCAGGAGATCCATGCAGAACGCGACCGCAAGTTGGAGGCCGCCAGACAGCAACGCCAGAGTCACCGCCAGCAAGCTGCGTGAAGGGCGAAGCGACCAGCCAAGGAAGCTATTTGACCCAAGAGTCGATGAGTGATATTGAGATTTATCAACAACTGATTTTCAAGGAGTCCTTCAAGTCCTTTTCGCTGATTGACTTGCCCCACGTGTAGCCATAAGATTCCTGCCAAATGGTCGGGGCAGGCGATCTCACTACCGCGTCATCGAGAAGTTGGGGGGATGGGTGTGGTTGCGCGATACATTGAGTTGGCGAAGCAGATCGGATTCCCGCAATAGCTGGGGATAAGACGGAGGAATCATGCATCGACGCAGATTCATGAAGCTGACGATGGGTGCCGCGACGACAGCGTTAGCCTTGCCATCTTGGGCGCGTGCCCAAGCGCAGGAGCGCATGGCCCCCACTCTATATCCCGACTCCGCTATCGAAATCGTCGACCCGCGTTTTGGCGAATACGTGGTATTCAACGCCGCCGTCGAGCGCCTGTACACGGGGGCGCGCTGGGCCGAGGGCCCGGTGTGGTTTGGCGACGGACGTTTCTTGCTATTCAGCGACATCCCCAACAATCGAATGCTGCGCTGGCTGGAAGATACCGGCGAGGTGAGTGTGTTCCGCAGCCCGTCAAACTACAGCAACGGCAACTTTCGTGATCGTCAGGGCCGCCTGCTGACCTGCGAACATGACTCGCGCCGTCTCACGCGAACCGAACACGACGGCACTGTGACGGTGCTTATGGATCGCTTCCAAGGCAAGCCTCTGAACGCGCCCAACGATCTCGTCGTTCATTCCGACGGTGCCATCTGGTTCACCGATCCCGGGTACGGAATCATGTCGAACTACGAAGGACACAAAGCTGCGTTTGAATTGCCCGCCAACGTGTATCGCCTCGACCCGGAAACCCGCGAAGCCGCCGTCGTGGCCAGCGACATGATGAAGCCCAACGGCATCTGCTTCTCTCCCGCCGAGAAAAGGCTTTATATCGTGGATACCGGACCAACCGAACCGGGTATTCCCCATCCCATTCGTGTCTATGATGTTGAAGACGGCAAACGGCTGAAGAACGGCCGCCTGTTTGTCGATATGTCGCCGGGATCGTCCGACGGCATCCGCTGCGACGTTGACGGGAACGTGTGGAGCGCGGCAGGTTGGGGACCGGACGGCTTTAACGGCGTGCACGTCTTTGCGCCCGACGGCAAGTGCATCGGAAAAATTCATCTGCCGGAAGTTTGTGCGAACCTTTGTTTTGGCGGCGCCAAGAAGAACCGCCTCTTCATGGCTGCCAGCCACTCTCTCTACTCCCTCTACGTCAACACCGAAGGAGCCCAGACGCCCTGAGTGTTGACTTTTGTTGAAACCAGGCCATTACACTCATTGAGAAAAATCGGCTTGATCCGGCGGTCAATGAGTGTAATCGGGATGTTTCGCCAACCGTGAGTGAACCGCTACTGTTCTTGCCTGTAGTTGTTATCTTCGTACAAGGCAACCTGTCGTGCTGTCTACCCTGTATGGACACGAATGAAACGGGAGAATATTCTAATAATCGTAGACGTTGTTCCTCACAACCTATCTGCCGTACTCTCGACGGGCATCTTGTGAATCTCGAAGTTCACGAGGGCCGAGATGGCAGACTCCCCAAAGCGCGCTAGATTGCTAGCTGAAATATATCTTTTGCGGAAAGAGCAAAGGGAGTCCATCGACAGAGCTGTTTTCTTTGGTTGGAGCGCCGAGACGAAGGCCGAACACGACAAGCGAGCCGACCGTTTGGAGTCATTGTTTCGCCATCTAGCAAACATTGGAGAGTCGAATTGAAACTGACCGGTCTTGGGATAGCGTGATCAGGTCGTTGATTTGGCATTAGGTGCCTGACCATCGGATGGCAATACTCCTAACCGTCGTTCCTTTTCTTCCAGCAGGCTGTTTATTTCCCTCACCAATTCCATCAACTTCTCAGGGTCCTGCTCGATAGCCGCTTGAGCACACAGTTCCATCCAACGTTCTTTCTTTTCACCCTGCATATATGAAAAACAAACCACTAGAGGCGAGTGATGATAACAGATTATTGACTACCGATTCGGTACACGAGACGCACCAACTTGCGCTACCTCACATCGTTTACGTAACCAGGCCATTACACTCACGATTCGAGTGTGGCCGGTCTGGGTTCTGGCGGAATCACGGGCGAAGCGGATGTTGAGAACCGGCAGGTCGTCGCGGAGCTACAATGATCTTGCCGGACGAAACGGAAGCGGGCACTGCAGGGATGCAACCATGCTGAGGGATAACCTGGAGGGCTCATCGAGCCGATGTTCAGCAGCGCGGGAGCTAATCCTCTCGCGCTGCACGCTGACGGAAGGAAGTCATCGGACGATAGACCCTCATGCCTTGAAAATCCCCGCCCCGCAGGGGCGGAACCTACACTAACGGAGAACGCCACTTCTCCATTTCACGCTGAACCAAGACACTATCCGAGGCTGCTACCACTGACCTCGATAACTTCTCTTGATCGACTCGTGTCATGGTCTTGATGCGGGCATAAGGGATGCTGAGTGTTCGGATTGAACGGGTGGATTGCTCGTTAGATTTCCAAGCAGCATTCAGTCGGCACTATCACGCGGAATGGTGACCCGGGACACTGCATAACAGCGTGCCGACCGCGATCATTGTGGTGTACAGTCCTGCGCCTTCCGGGCGGTGGCCGCCACCTAAGTCGAGGGCAATCGAGGAATGCCATGCTCACCCGCGCTGACTTCGTCGTTAGGCTGCAACCTCTTCACGCCTGGCAGAAACGTCTCTCCCTGCCTGCTCTAACCAGTTCGTTGCTGCTGATGGTGCTCGGCTTATTATTGCTGGGCACGACCGGTTGTGGCGGTTCCAGCGGGCCGGAACCAGCCCCAGGGCCGAAAATCACACAGGGAAACATCTTCACGCCCGTGCCGCTTCCGCTGTCCCCCAATTCAGCCGGCGAGGTTAACGACGCGAAAGCGCTTGCCGCGGCCCAAAAGAAAGCGAACCGACCAACTGGGTTAGCATCGCCACCCAATTCCCCGGCCGCACCTATCATCAACAGTTGGTTCTACCTCGTAAACGGAACCTGGTTCCAAAACCAGGGCACCCCCAATTCACCGAGTCCGGTTCCCGTTTTGACGGTGAATGGAGCCGCTCCCAACGGCGCTACGAATCCCAACGGTGGAACCGGCGTGGGTGTGGCCGCCATGGCCACTACGTTGGCCCCGTTCCAGCTCTGGAAGGCGGTGTCATGGAACAATAACCTCATCCTGCGGAGCGCACAAAGCTTCGAGACCTCACAGTCGTTTCCAATTCCACTGGACGGTTACGGCGGGGCCCTGGCTTACTTAGACCTGGGTTATAACCGCCTCACATCATCGCTATCTACGAACAGCTCTTTCCCGGTGGGGATATTTTGGGACGCAACGGGTTCACCTACGGGTGATCAAAGCGCATTCCAGCAGTGGACTTATAACTCCTATGGAATGCTCGAAAATATGAACACCGGCCTGTATATTTGGAACGATAACAACACGGCGGCAATGGGCGCCAGTTCTGGCCCCGTCCCCGACCAATACAACACGTGGTACGCCTATCCCGACTACTATATGAGCCGGGTGGTTAACCAGGCGAACTGCGACCCCCCATATCCCGCATGGGCGCCAAATGCCACGGCAACTCTCTGTACTCCTGTCAATAACGGCACGGACGCGGCGGGTGAGCAGGCAGCCTATAACTATTTCAGCGAATGGATCCTGAATGGCGAGAACGAGGCGGTCGAGAGTCCGCCTCCCGCGCTTCCGACATGCAACTACGAGGGTATTCCATACACCGGAATCCGTTGCGAGTACAATGTGATTTCTACCAACGGCCCATTGACCACCTGCGTCAGCCTAGCAAACTCCCCTGGTAATGCCGAGTTCAGGTACTCGGGAACCACCCCCATCTCGGCCGCCGATTGGAATGCCGTAGCGAACCAGTTGTTTTCGGAATGTCAATACGCCGGACAGGTTCAGGGTCTCTACTCGACTTTCGGCCAGATCATAGATGCAGTTTTCATTGAGAACAGTGCGCAAGTCCTAAGCCTGGCCAACGATGTAGGCGTACCAACCAGTACTCAAATCTCGGAAGTGCCGCAGGCAATTATCGAGGGCATTATGTATACCCTGCTTTCCGCCACAGGCTCCGTTGGCGGGGTTCTTGCCAACGTGATGGAAACGGCAACTAATGCCATCGCAGCAGAACCGAACCAAACCATCACTCATCCAGTAGCGGCAAGCGTAGGGTCTATTTACGGGGACCTCGCTCCGGCATTCCAAAGTCTCGAAGACCAGACTGCGAACGGTGAGAATACGATTTTGGAAGACTGGGGAAGGCTGAGTCTTATCGCTCCGCGAACGACGACCCAAGGGTACAACGGCCTGGCTTTAACTGCACCTGATGTTGCCACCCTTGAGACTCAGGCCGAGAATGGCTATAGCTTGATGTTTCTGTCACAGTTGGTTCCAGCCCGATATTGCATGGGAGTGTCGCTCGCCCGGGATCCGAGCAATTTGGATTACCAGTCCGAGATGTCCTCGTTACAAAGCTACAACCAGTGGAGCTATCCGACCTTTGGCAGCCTGCAACCCGCAAGCGTTAACACCGGATGGTTTTATGAGACCATAGGCGGCTATGGCAGTGGTACGGGCGTTCCGCCCTCACAGGCGGTCATAGACGACCTCAATCAAGCCGGCGCACTGAGCTACGAATATGAAAACGCTATCAACCTGTGGAAGAGCGAGTGCTTCGCCGACCAGGGGTCGGGGTATGAGGTAGTAGTTATAAGCATATATAACGCTTCGCCGGCCGACCTGGTAGTCAATGTCGAACCGCAGGCGACTCACGGTAAAGACGATTACGGTGTAATAGCTGCACCTGGATATGACTTTAACCCGGATCACATCGGGGGACCAGTCGGTTCATCAGGCCAAGGCACTTTTGAGCTGCGTCCCTATGGATACGTCACCTTGTACACGGCCCAGGATACTGAGTACCAGATGAACGTCCAGATCTTCGATCAAAATGGACCCGCAGGGTCATTTAGCACAACGAAGAGTAGCACAACAAACAAGGGTGCCGCGGTTAACCTAGGGGTGGGGTATCTTGTTAATGGTTATCAGTTCTTCGGTGCGGGTACAATTTCCCCAAATACCTCATCAGCTCCTTTTGCTCCTGACGGAGCGTGGATCGTTATCTACAACCCTACTCTGCAACCGTGATCTCTGCAGTGCCGAGAATGCAAGCAAAATATCTGGCGCGGTCACGCCGAAGACCGCGCCGGGCGTTTAAGATTGCGCTACGTCCACCGCCGGGTGCGGAGCTTATCACCTGACGCATCGTTGGCGCGAACAGGCCAAATCGCACGCAATCCGTCCAGGACAGAGTAATCAGCGAAACACCCACTCGTCTCGCTTTCCAGAAGCGTATAGTGCAGAAATCCCCGCCGAACGTGCCTTCGCTTCGCTACGGACAATCTCGCTTGACGATTCCGAACACTTACTTCAAAATCACGATGTCTGCGTCGCTGCGGTCCGACCGCTGTTCACCTCCGCTCCGGAATGCTGTTCGGCTTCCCTCCGGAAACGCTGTTCAGCTTCACCGGAACCCCACCGGGCCGGCAAGGTCGAGAAAAAAGTCGGTCAGGTCAAGAAAGTGTTCGAGAAGTACTTGAATGCATCATCGGCCAGAATGAAGCCAAGTTGAACCCGTCGATTCTTCTCGGAAATGGCATTTTGATGACCTGCACCCGCCACTGAATTCACGGTTTCGTGGTCTTGGCCCGCGGGAAACCCCAGGTCCACGATCCGCCAAAGACTATGGTGTGGCCTTGTGTGTGCGAGTATGCAAGGTACTCAGGTTCGAACTTGAAGAAGAAGACTAGGTTCTTGGTCGGGGCCAGAAAGTCACTTTGCACTCCCATCGCGTGGACGGAGTAGAACGGGATCAAGCGAGCCGGTACGCCACTGCTTAGCGTTCCGCCGTCGTCGGAAACCTGCCACTGGTCGTAACCAATTACCCCCAACTGCAACAGGCGGGTCATCTTCTTATCGAGGGGAAACATCTGTCCCAGTCCCCATTCCATCGTGAAGGCCTGCCCTGGCGTCTCGTTCGTCCCCTGCTTCTTGCAATGGATTTCCCAGTCAGTGGCAAGGTTCGCAGTTGTCTTCTTATTCTTTGTCAGGTACACGGTTGTGCCACTGACAATGTCATTGCCCCAGTAGCCGGAGCCGACGTTATTCGTCGCACCCGGGGCGAAGCGTCCGGTGGGTGCCATGAACGCATAAGCGAGCCAGGTATCGACGTGTTTCAGGTTCCAGCCCAGGGTTGCCGGCTGCACCCAGGTATCGGAATATCCGGTTCCACCGGCGTTAACACCAAATTTCGGCAGAGTCACTGCGGCATTTGCCGTCGGCATCATGATCTGAGCGGCGAACTCGCCTCCCAGTATCTTCACCTTGGGAACGTAGTCGACCACATTCTCAATTGCCCAGAAACCGAAGGTTCCAACTACCGGCACGGGACTGCCTTTAGCGTTCCTCAGGCTGCCAGCCGAATAGTTAATGGTTAGGTTAGCGTAAGTAAGGCCTGGATCAGGCAGAATTCCAGCGTTTAGGCCATCCTGACCCGGAATCCACTGAGCTTGCTGCTGCGCCCATGTCGGGAGAAGGCATCCGAGAATCGAACAAGCGAGAAGTATCAAGACAAAGTGATAGCGCACTTTAGCATCCGTCTCGAATTCACCGGTTGGCGGCCGGCGAAGCCCCAGCACCATTGGCATGCAGCTCAGTAATCGGAAACAGTCTTCCTTCGAATACCGTTCCCCAGATCGCAATGTCCTTCAACCGTTGGGGTGCCACAGCGTATGGGTCTTGTTCAAGGACCGTGAAGTTGGCAATCTTGCCGGGAGCGATGCTGCCCAGTGTGTCTTCCCGCCGCCAGGAGTAAGCGGCTTCGATGGTGATGGCTCGCAGTCCCATTTCCACGTCGATACGCTGATCTGGCCCGGCGACGTTGCCTTCGTTGGTGATGCGGTTGATGCCGCACCAGGCGAGGTAGAGCGGCGACGACGGTGCCATAGGTAGGTCGGAGTGAAAGGAATACGGTATGCTGTGCTTCACCACGGAAGCACTGCGCACCATGCTCTGCGCTCGCTCAGGTCCCAAGCCGATCTGGCTGTATTTGTTGGCGAAGCCGACGGGATAGTAAGGATTCGAGCTGACGATAGCGCCCAGACGCGCAATTCGTGCGATCTGCTCTTCGCTGGAATTGGCGAAGTGCACGATCACGCTGCGGCTGTCGGCTCGCGGCGCGTCTCGCATCAGCTTCTCCAGGATGGTGAGCAGCACTTCGAGGCCTTCGTCGCCGTTCACGTGCGTGTGAATCTGGTAGCCCGCGTTCCAATAAAAGCTGGCGCGGCGCTCCAGTTCCTCCGGCGTGAGGATCCATTCCCCATGATGGCCATCGGTATAGCCGTCTTTCATCTGCATGAGTTGCGAGATGATGGCACCGTCGCAGAACAACTTGATCTGCCTGTCGAAGAACTGAATCTTTCCATTTCCGGGCGGCGCCAGGGCAATCGTCTTCTCGGTTTCTGCCAAGGCTCCTTCAAGCCCCACCCGATCAACGATGCCGCGGCCGTCCGCAATAAAGAAGCTGTAGAACGGCGTCTCGTCGGCGCCGAGGATCTGCTGATAGAGCTTAAAGATGGGCGGTGTGATCAGTGCTCCCGGCTCATTGAATGCCGTTACGCCGTTCTGGTGAAGCATCCTCACCATTTGTTTAAGACCGAATGCAAAACGTTCCGGCGTAGCCAGCTTCGGCAACAGTTGGGCCATGCAGAGATTCAGGCCGCCCTCATAGAAGTGTCCCTTGTCCCAGTCGACCTGCTTGCTCCAGGCGCCTTTTCCCTGTGTGGCCGATTCGGTCAGGCCCAAAGCGTTCAAGGCTGCGGTATTCAGGTAGAACTCGTGGCAGGAGCGATGCCACACCGCAACTGGCCGCACGCCGCTGATCGAGTCAAGCGTCTGCCGGTCGAGTGGGCCATGGAAGAACTGGTGATAACCCCAGGTGAAGAACCAGTCATCGCCTTTCTCCGATTGGATAGCTTCGCGCAGGCGGGCAAGATATTCCACGGGCTCAACGGCTTTCCTCCACACTTTCCCTGGAACAATCCAGTCTTCCGGCGCAATGACTTCCACCGCCAAAGTCAGCGCCCCGAGGAGAGGATGCAAGTGCTGGTCGATGAAGCCAGGCAGGATGACCTTCGCCGCAAAGGTTTTATCAACCCGGTACGGAACTTCCCCGAGAAAGGCTTGGACTTCCGCCTGTGTTCCGGCCAGGAGAATCTGCTTGCCGCGGACGGCAACCGCTTCCGACTGCGGCTTGCTGCGCTCCATGGTGATGACCTTCGCTGCCGGATAAACCACGATCTCCGGAGTAGCAGAGTTCGCGCCGAAGTGCTCAGCGAACGCATCGCTTGACATGCACATAGGATTGCCTCGCTGAGTTAGTCGTCGATGCTCATGCCGAAGAGCTTCTCGGCGTTCTTGTAGAGAATGCGTTCCGCCAGCGGAATCCTGAGTTTCTCGGGGAGCGAACCGGTATCGACGCGTCGTTGCAGCGCATCGGCCAACATCCGGCGCGAGGTGATCGCCGATCCGGTGAAGATCTCCGGCACCGTGCCGTCGGTCCCCCACAGCAACTTGTGTCCCGGGGTGGCTTCAGTCATCGTGACCACCGCGTTTACACCGCCGTTGTATTCGTAGTACGACCATTCCGAGCAGTCGGCGTAGACATTGCCGTAGTGAAACAGAAGCGCAGCCACCTGCCGCACCCCGGGATAAATCGCGCCGGCGTGCGTGATGATGAATGGCTGGTTGCTGAGCGCTTTGTCCTGAAAGACCGTCTCTTCCAATCCGGTCAGGTCCATCATGCGCAAGGTTGTGCCCGGTTCGGTATGGGTTGTGCTGACGTGGAAGTTCACCGGCGAGCGAGACGTGTTAGCCAGATGCAGAAAGGTGCGGCGCACAACGTAGTCTTCAAACTTCTTGCGCTCGTTCATGTCGCCTTTGCTCATAGCGGCGAAAACCCGGGCTGCCTCGGCTTCTTCTACTGGCAGGAAGTCCAATCCGCGCACATAAAGCGAGATCACCTTGAAGGAGACGGCTCCTTCCGCCACCATGCCGTCGACAATCCTGTCCACGGCAACGCAGTAATCGGCGAAATCGGTTGGCACATCGCCGATACCGAAACGCTTCATATAAGAAGGAAGCACCAGGTGGAAGCCGTGCAGGAAGTCCTGCGCCATGGCGCCACGGCGCGGGAAATCTTTCACGGGAAAGGGATAGAAGAGCGGATCGAGATATGGCTCCCACTTGTAGACCTTGGGGTCGTAGTGCGCGCGATTGATCCCGAAGCTGATCGTACAGATCTTCTTGAGATTCCCAACTCCGCAGCCTTTATCCCACAAATAGTTTGGCGGCTGCTTGCGGGCCGCCTGCATGAGTTCGTTGAGACGTTCGGTGTTGTCATACTCGCCGTAAAGCGCTTCGCAGCCCGCGCGAATGGCGACGCCCATCGTGGTGTACTGCAGCATCTCAGCGGACTCGTCGATCCATTGCTCGATGGGATATTTCTGGTGGATTACCTTGGCAGCATCTTTATCGCCGCCGAGAGAAATAGCTCCGCGATACGTGCGGAAATCGGCCTGAGGCATGCGAGCCTCGATATAGGCCCACGACCATTGCGTGAAGAACCCGCGCAGCGACCCGTCACTGGTGCCGAGACCTTCGTCGGCGAACCCGGCGTGATTGTGGTTGTCCCATCCTGGAATGTCAGGGAATGCAATGTGATAGGTTTCAACGCTAGGGGCAGTCAGAGTGGCGGCCAAGAGATCCTCCAGAACACCATGTAGTGGCGCAATCGTCGGAATCTATCCGCGAACGACTTAGCTGGAGTGTGCCCTGCCAAGACGGTTTGGTCAGTGACAGCCGTCACCTAAGTATGGTCATAGCTGCCATGTAGATGGCCCTTAAGAACGTGATGCAGGCGGGCTATTGTGTCGTGTAATCACACACTGAGGTGACTGGCGACCTTTCCGATTAGAGGCGGCTCAGACGACAATTCATTACGACGTGGATCACCTGGCCGCGTATCCCACGTCCCTTCCTGCCTTGCCATCGCTCGTTCCGCGGTCCTGGAGCCTCCATGAGTGCGATTCCCACGGTTGAGCCAGTCATCCAAAAGCAAGCTGTCGTGACACGTACCGCCGTTTGTGCCTTGGCATCGGCGTCGTTGGCGATGTCGGTCGATCCTTCCGTGCACAACATCGCCTTCGTCGGTGCTGCTAACCAACTAGGCATGACCGGCAACCAGCGTTCGTTAGTAGCCAGCATCGGAACACTCTGTATCGCCGCCGCCATCCTTGCCACCGGCAGCCTGGGCGACCGCCTGGGACGAAAGAAGATCATGCAAGCTGGGCTGCTGCTTGCGGTGATCGCCGGGGTTGTAACTTCGCTTGCACAAAACACCGCCATGTTCGCCGCCGGCCGGGTGATCGGGGGAATCGGTTATGCGGCCTCCTTCGGACTTTCTTTCGCGTTGCTGCGGGCGGTCGCGCCAGACGAAGCACAGATGTCGCGCGCCGTCGCTCAGTGGCTCGCGCTGCAGACGGTTGGAGTGGTTGTGCTGGGTCTGCTCGGCGGTTACCTTGCGGGAGTGGGCTGGCGAGTCGCGTACCTTTTGCCGAGCGCCATCGCAGCCCTGGCATTTCTGTTTTGTCTTCGTAATGTCCCGGAAGCTCGCGCCGACAACCTGGGACCTTTCGATACCTTAGGACTCGTGCTGATCGCAGTTGGCTTAGTCTGCACGCTGGATGGGGTCAGCGCTTCGGCCTCTGCCGGATGGGGCAACCCCAAGGTCCTTATTCCGCTCGCGATCGGCGTATTCGTTCTGCTGGCGTTTGCGCTGTACGAAATGCAGCTGCAGCATCCGGCGTTTCCCATACGTCTGTTTCGCGACCCGGAGATGTCTGCTGCAGCCTTGAGCGGAATCGCGTTCAACATTGGAAACGCCGTCGTGGTTTTGCAGTTGTCATTGTTGTGGCAGTACTTGTATCGCTATCACCCATTCAAAGTAAGTCTTGGCCTGACGCCGTTGAGTCTCGCCAGCGTCGTGGGTGCGACGTGGGTCGGTTCGCTGCTGGCGCGTGGCGTCCCCAACCGCACATTGATACCGGCCGGACTCTTCACCGTGGCGGCATCCATCGCATGGATGGCCTTTGCCTGGGAGTCCACGCCATATTACTTCTTCCTCGTCCCTCTATTGCTCGCTGGGGTGGGAATGATGTTCGCGCAAACTCCGGCGGCGCGCGTTTTTGTTAGTAAGTCTCCACCCGACTTGGTCGGTGCTCTTGGTTCGTCGCGAACATTTTTCGGCCAGGTTGGTTTTGCCCTCGGCCTGGCACTCAGTTCGTCGTTCCTTTACGGACTCTTCAGCCCAGAGTTGCATTCGCAACTGGTGCGCGCAGGGGCCGCACCCGGCGACTTGTCGCAAGTGTCAGGCATCGTCCAGTCCTACGTCAGCGTGGGAAGCGCCAAAGCATTCAACCCGCAGTTCGCCTACCAGGTCCTGACAAAAGCTGTCGACTCCTACGTGTTTAGCTACCGAATCATGATGCTGGCCTTGGCAGCCCTGATCGCGCTGCTTGGCACGGTGGTTTGCTGGCAGCTACCGGGTCGCAAGTCCAGGGCATAAGAACGAACTGCCATCAGAGAGGAAACGGACATGATGACAAACGCGACGATTGTTCCCGATGTGGTCTATCTTGGCGGCGACATAATCACCATGGATGATGAGAATCTCGTAGTCGAGGCTGCGGCCGTCAAAGACGGCAAGATCGCGGCCGTGGGTACGAAGGCCGACATGTTAACGATGTCCGGAGCGGCCACGAGAATCGTCGATCTGCAAGGCAAGACCATGCTGCCCGGGTTCATCGATGGGCACAGTCACTTCTTCCAAGGGGCGATGATCGCCGATTACGTGAACGTTTCCGCTCCTCCTGTCGGCCCCGCCTCGAGCATCGCCGACATCATCGTTGCTCTAAAACAGCATGTCGCCAGCAAGCCGTTGCTGCCGGGCGAATGGCTGATCGGTTATGGCTATGACGGCACCGTGCTGTCCGATGGACGCGAAGCCACGCGCGATGACTTCGACAAGGATTTCCCTAACACGCCGCTGGTTTTGGTTCATGTTTCTGGTCACGGTTGCGTGATGAATTCCGCGGGCTTCAAGGCCGCGGGGATTGATGCAAACACGCCCACTCCCGCAGGCGGCGTCACCGTGCGCAAGCCCGGCAGCAACGAGCCGGCAGGGCTGCTGATGGAGAACTCCTGGTTTCCGGTCCTGCTCGCGCTTCCCAAGCCATCTCCGCAGTTGTTGCTCGACAATCTCGGCAAAGCTCAACAAATGTATGCCCGCACCGGCTACACCACCGTGCAGGACGCGCCCGTCGATCCCAAGGTAATGCCGCTTTATCGCAAGGCAGCCGATGAGGGCCGCTTCTATCTCGATCTGAACGGCTACTGGGAGTCGCACGCATTTCTTGCTAACGCGACATTGGGCAACGACTTCCGATCGCCGCGGCCGGATCGATATCGGCTCGCCGGGGTCAAGATCATTGCCGACGGATCGCCGCAGGGGAAGACTGCCTACTTCACACAGCCGTATCTCACCGGCGGTCCCGGCGGCGAGAAGAACTGGCGCGGCACGCCGACCGTGTCGCAAGAGCACATGGATGCGGTCGTGAAGAAGGCCTGCGAGCACAACGCTCAGGTACTGGTACATTGCAACGGCGACGCCACCATCGACATGATGCTCAACGCCCACAAGGCGGCGGGCGCGCCCCGGGATCGCCGGACCACAGTCATCCACTCGCAGTTTGTGCGCCGCGACCAGCTGGACGAGTACGTACAGCTAGGCGTTAATCCGTCATTCTTCACCAACCACACTTTCTTCTGGGGCGACCTTCATGTGGATAATCTCGGCAAGCAGCGCGCCTATTTCTCTAGTCCGATGAAGACAGCGCGGGCGCTTGGCCTGCACATGACGAACCACAGCGACTTCCTGGTGACTCCGCTGGACACGATGCTCATCCTGTGGAGTTCCGTGAATCGCGTCTCGCGTTCGGGACAGGTGATCGGACCCGACGAGCGCATCTCCGTGCTCGACGGGCTGAAGGCACTAACCATCGACGGCGCGTACCAGTACTTTGAAGAGGACCGCAAGGGCTCCATCGCAGTCGGCAAACTTGCCGATCTCGTGATCCTGACCGCCAACCCGACCAAGGTCGATCCGATGGCCATCAAGGACATCAAGATTGTCGAGACCATCAAGGAAGGGAAGACGGTTTTCAAACACGCTACTCCAGAAGTCGTGGAACCAGATCCAGAACTTGTAGAGGATGGCTCACGATAACGCGGCGACACGCGTAGCCTCAGGACAACCAGCAGTTCCAAGGAGTGCTTCGGTGCCGGCAAATGAGTTGCCCACCCTCGCCGACCAGGTTCGATCCGGCGCCGAAGCGCGGTCCTCCGATTTTCAGCATGACCGCACAGCTCAGCCGGATTCTACCCAGAAGGCCAGTCATGAATAGCCGATTGCCCGTTCTTGCACTTGTGATTCTTCTCACCTTGCCCCTGTGTGCACGTGAGAAGACCGACGTAATCGTGATGACCAATGGCGACCACTTGACCTGCGCAATCAAGGCGCTCAATGAGGGTACGCTGTACATCAGCCTGGACTACGTCGTTGGCACCATCTCACTTCAGTGGTCGAAGGTCGACCGTATTGAGAGCAGGCAGCTGTTCATCGTCAAGACCGAGGATGGCGCCGTTTACTCTGGTACACTCAAGACCGCAAACACGCCGGCTGGGCGCCCGGTCGAGATTCAAGTACTGGAGATCACCGCGAAGCCAACGGTGATTGATCGTGAGCGAATCATCCAGATGGGGCAGACCTCGGAGAACTTCTGGCAACGCTTCAACGGCGCCGTTAACTCGGGGATCAACTACTCGAAGGGCAACGACGCGGTGCAATACAATTTCAACTCACAGGTCGAGTACCTGCGGGAGCGCTGGTCTGTTGAAGGAAACTACAATTCCACACTGGCTTCGAGCGCCGGCGTCAGTCCCTCCGCGCGAAATCAACTGGTGCTGGAAGGCATTCACCTTTTGCGCTGGAATAACTGGTTCTACTCCGGCCTGGCCAGCTTTCTGCAGAGTTCGGAGCAGAACATCAGACTGCAAACCACAGCCGGTGGCGGCATCGGAAGATATCTGAAGAACACCAATCACGTGAGCATTACTGTGCTTGCTGGCTTTGCCGGACAGAACACGAACTATAAGCAATCTACAATTCCGGTCAACACCCAGAATGTAGGAGCTGCTATGCTGGCGTCCGAAGTGAAACTTTTCCGTTTCAACAAAACCAATCTAACGGTTACGTCTGTTCTACTGCCTGCCCTGTCGCAGCCCGGACGCCTCGAATTCACAACCAACGCTAGCTATTACATCAAGATCGTCAGCAATCTGGATTGGAACATTTCGTTTTACGGCAATTGGGACAACCAGCCCCCGGCAGGTCTTCAGGGCAACGACTACGGCACCAGCTCCGGGCTGAGCTGGACATTTGGTATTAGATAACGGCAGTACAAGTGTGACCTTGTTTCACTCTCCTTCACCCTTCCGCGGTTGTCGTTTGTGGCTAGCCAAGGCGCAAACAGAGATGGTGCTTGCGGGATGGGTGTCGTCGGCGTTCTCAATCTGTTCGCGAAGGCCAAGATCCGGGCGCGTGTCGGCCGCCTTGCCGACGAGGATATGGTGCGGCTGAACCGGGCTGTTCTGGTCTTCTTGGGCATCGCCGCTCCGACTTCCACAACGTTCGAGTTGCGTTCTGTAACTCTTGCGTTCTATTTCCCGCTCGCTTGGAAGTGCTTGTTGACTTCCGCCCAGATGACGACGTTCCACCATTCTTTGAGATAGTCGGCGAAAGGAAAGCTGTGGTCGATCCCAACCAGGGTTGGTGTTGTTTCTAAACCGATGGCTTTCGGCTGTTGCGCCGGGTGATGTTAGGCTGCGACGCCTGCCGCTCTAAAGTCCAGCTCTCAGTTCCAACTCCAATGACCGACCAAAGCGGACCAATCTACATGGCTTCTATTGTGAAAGCGTGGGATGAAGGCCGGGCAAGGGTCCAGGACCAGGTGTTTCGGTCTCGCCGACCGATAGGCGCCATTGCAAGCAAGGGTGGCGCATTGTCCAAGCTTGTGACCTGGTGCACGCGCGCTATCCCGACTCGCCCTCGACGCAGAAGACGCCGTACTGATTCAAGTGAGTGGCTATGGCGCGAAGTAGCCGGAGATGTCGAGGATGAGCTGCGTCAGTCCGGCGGCGTAGGCGTCGATGGATCCGTCGTTCGTCGGCACGATGGCCATGTTCGAGGTGATGAAGCCGTCGTAGGCGTTCAGCGTCGAGACCACCGGCTGTTGCTCGCCGTCCGGCCACAACGTCAGGTAAGGCATGGAGCCCGGCGGCACGACGGTCGCATTGAAGACGTAGGCCGCTGCATTGCTGGGCGGCGCACAGGGACTGCCGACTACATTCACCGTCTTCTCGCCGCTGAAGGGCTGGCCGTTGTTGTTGCGTGTGTCCAGCACCCGGCACGGCGCAACCGGATACATTGAGAACCCGCCTGTTCCCGGCGCGGCGAAGTAGCCGTTGATGTCGATCAGCAGGTCGGTAGTGTTGTAGGCGTAGACGTCAACAGCGCCGCCGCTTCCTGCAGGCACAATCGCCGCATTCGCCACGACCGTGGCCGTGGGGTTATTCAGCGTCGATACCACAGGCTGCGTCTCGCCGGTTGGCCAGACCGACAAGTATCCCAACGGCTGTCCTGACGGATTGGGC
>Ga0182030_10001796_pt1 | contig 44823 bp, 44 predicted proteins | sample 812S3MmetaG_FD_121299 | JGI IMG/M metagenome (GOLD analysis project Ga0182030, IMG submission 121299) | Permafrost microbial communities from Stordalen Mire, Sweden - 812S3M metaG (Illumina Assembly) | ecosystem: Environmental > Terrestrial > Soil > Wetlands > Permafrost | place: Sweden...
ACAGACGATCGGTTTTTGTCGTCTGTCAGGTCAACGTGTTTCTGCAAAATGACAGACGACAAAAGGCGATCGTCTGTCCTACATCATCCGCGCGAGAGATACAGAAAGCGCGCAATAAAAATTGCAGTCAGGACGTACACCAGCCAGTTCACCTGGCGAAACTTGCCGCGCAGGATCTTCATCAGCGTGTAGGTGACGAAACCGAAGGCCAGGCCATTCGCAATGCTGAAGGTGAGCGGAATGGCCATCATGGTGAGGAACGCCGGCACGGCCACTTCCGGATCGTTCCATTGAATTTCAGCCACCACCGGCATCATCAGAGATCCCACGATGATGAGCGCCGGCGCGGTGGCCGCAGCCGGGATGGCGCCCGCCACCGGCGCGACAAACAGCGCCGCCACGAATAACAAACCGGTAACGATGGCCGGGATGCCGGTGCGGCCGCCCGCGGCCACGCCCGCCGCGCTTTCGATATAACTGACCACGGTGGACGTGCCGGCGAGCGAACCGGCAATGGTGGCGATGGAATCGGACATCAGAATGCGGTTGACGCGCGGAATGCGGTGTGCGCTGTCGAAGAGACCGGCTTTGGAGCCGACTGCGACCAGCGTGCCGATGTTGTCGAACATATCGATAAACAGGAACACGAAGACAATTTCCAAAAAGCCGATGCGAAACGTGGCCGCGAGATCCAGCCTGAAGGCAGTGGCGGAAAGATCGGAAAGGCTGTAGGTCCGCGGCGCCCAGTGGGCCACGCCGGTGGCAAGCGCCAGCAGCGTGGTGGTCATAATGCCGATCAGCATGGCGGCGCGCACGCGCCAGGCCAGCAGGGCGGCAATCAACAGCAAACCGAAGATGGCGAGCGCGGTGTTCTTGTCGTTGAGGTTGCCCATGGTCACCAGAGTGGCGGCGCTGGGCACGACGATTCCGGAATTGCGCAGGCCGATCAACGCGATGAACAGGCCGACGCCGGCCGCCACCGCGGCGTGCAACTCGAAGGGAATGGCCGAGACGATGATCTGGCGCACACCCACCACGGTGAGCAGGAAAAAGATGACGCCGGAAAGAAAGACAGCGCCGAGAGCCGCCTGCCAGGAAATCCCCATCCCCTTCACCACTGAATAAGTGAAGTAGGCATTCAACCCCATGCCCGGCGCCAGTGCGATGGGGTAGCGGGCAAACGCGCCCATCAGCAGACTGCCGAGCGCGGCGGAAAGGCAAGTAGCGGCCGTCACCGCTGCGAGCGGCATGCCGGTTTCATGGAGGATGGCGGGGTTAACGAAGACGATGTAGGCCATCGTCACGAACGTGGTGCAGCCCGCGAGGATCTCCGTGCGCCAGGTGGCGCCGAGTGAGGCGAATTCGAAGTAGCGCTCCAGAGACTGGCGCAGAGACATGGAGTCAATATTGTAGCGGGACCGTGGCGCGGGGCGGCGTTTGTGGCTTCGGAAGAACCACTGTGGAAGGCGGAGCGCCACGGCCGGGCCAAGGTTCCGCAAGCGCGAACCTCCGTTAGCGATCTACACTTGGAGTGGCATGCGAACCACTGTGGACATTGGGACTCTGATCGAGACGTCGCCGGAAATTCGCAAAGGCCGGCCCTGCATCTCTGGCACCGGTGTCACGGTACGCCGCATCGCCGGGTGGCACAACCTCGGTCTTGCCCCCGAAGAGATCGCCGCCAAAATCGAGCATCTCACGCTGGCTCAGATCCACGCGGCCCTGGCGTACTACCACGCCAACCGCCACGAGATTGACACTGACATTGCCGCTGAAGACGCCGTCGTGGAACAAATCTTCCCCGCCCAGGCGTAACCGTTGTGAGCCTCCTTCGTTTGTATATAGACGAGGATGCTATGGACGGGGATGTCGTCCGGGGTCTTCGATCCCGCGGAATCGACGTGATCACAGCCGCTGACGCTGGAATGATCCGCCGCAAAGATGAGGAGCACCTCCATTTCGCCATGGCCCAAGGCCGGGCGCTCTATTCCTGCAATGTCGGAGACTTCTACGAGATCCACACTGCATGGACAACGAGCGGCCGCGACCATTGCGGAATCGTTTTGACACTGCAGCGCCGCTATTCGACCGGCGAGCAGATTCGGCGCCTGCTGCGGCTGATTGGCTCCTTGTCGTCTGAATCCATGAGGAACCGTGCGGAGTCTTAGGCCGGTGGTGAGCGCCATGCGCTCCGGCGAACGCACCATGGGGAACACAGGGCGACTCCACGGACGGGTGGATTCGCAGCCGGAAGCAGGTTATTGGGAGTGATTCCGGAGGCGGCTCGCATCGCCGCGGAGAATGTATCAGAATAGGGAAGATGCGACACTTCAATCGGATAACGTGGAACCCGAACCAAATGAACGGGCAGCCGTGCATCCGTGGCATGAGGCTCACGGTGCGCCGGGTCGTCGAGGCCGTCGCCATGTATCCAAACCGGGAAGATCTTTTCCGGAACTATCCTGAGCTTGAGCCGGACGATATTCGACAGGCTCTCGCATTCGCCGCGGCTAACCTTGAGGACAGCGCGACCGAAAGCAACGCGGCCTGACCGGTCCGCCATGCGCTTGGTGCTGGATCAGGGAGTACCGCGAGACGCCGCCCCCAGTCTGCGTGACCAGGGCCATGAGTGCATTCACGTCGGAGAGATCGGTATGAGCCGAGCCTCCGACGAGGAGATTCTCACCCTCTCGCTGGAGAAGAATGCGGTTGTGGTGACCCTGGACGCTGACTTTCATGCCATCCTGGCCGTGTCCGGAGCCAGCGGACCTTCGGTGATTCGGCTGCGGTTGCAGGGTTTGAACGCCCCAGAGGTCGTCAGACTATTGCGGGACGTTCTGACGCGCTTCGATGCCGACCTGAGACTTGGGTCTCTCGTTACGGTGAAGGCAGTGAAAACAACGTGTCACCGACTGCCGGTTGGCCGCTCGGTTTGATGTGCCAGGGACGAATGGGGACGTATTTTCCTCGGGGACGACCGTGTTTTGTAGCGGAGAAGCGAAGCAGTAAAATGCGCCCCGTCCCCGTTTTCCCCCGATGTCCATATTGCAAGGGCCGTCTACTCCAGCGTTTTCAGAATTCGCTTCACCTCGTCGGCGCGGGATGAGGTCGGATTCAGGGCCAGGAATTGTTCGTATTCGGCCTTCGCTTCGGGGCGCTTGCCTAGTTTGAGATACGCGTCGCCCAAGTTTTCATGGGCTTCTTTGCGCTTCGGATCGATGGCCAGGGTCTTCAACAAGTTCGTGACGGCATCGCCGTAGCGGCCCATTACGTAATAGAGGAAGCTCAGATTGTTGAGCAGGACCGGGTCGCCGGGTTTCAGGGCGACAGCGGTTTGAAACTTGGGGAGCGCGTCGTCGTATTTCTTCTCGCGATAGAGTTGCAGGCCCTGCTTATCCAGGTCGTAGGCCTGGTTCGCTTTGGTTTTGATCCTGGCAGGCGGCGCGGCGGCGGGAACTGCCGGCGCGCCGGAGCGCGTCACTTGCGCCAATTTGTTGGTTTCGGCTTGTACGCTCTGCTGCAGTTTCAGCAGTTCAGCCTGTTTGGCAGCCACCTCGTTCTGCAGCGTCTCGAGTTCCTTGTTCAGATGCAGGGCCTGCGAATCCATCTGCGGACTGTGCGAAGTGAGTGCCTCCGGCTGCAGTTCGAAGACGAACTCGCCGCCTTCGCTGCCCACCATGTTGCCGACCGACGGAGTTTGTTTGGCAAACTCGGAAACAATCGGGCTCACGTAGGCGCCCAGTTCGGAGGCGGTGATGACGCCGTTGCCGTCCAGATCGGCCGCGCCATCCAGGCCCTGGAGCAGCGCCCAGGTGAAAACGGAATGGCCGTTCGGCCCGTCATCCGCCACCTGTTGATCGGCGCCGCCGGCAGTGAGAATCTGGCGCGCGGCGCGGCGCGTGACTTCGTCCAGGTAACTCTTGTCTTTGGCAAACATGCCTGAACCGCGCGAGAGGGCCAGGCCGCTGTAACAGGAGTCCATCACGAAATAGACATGCTTGGCGGGAATCAAATCCGAAGCTTCGCGGATCTGCGTCATGCTGATGGCGGTGGAAACGTAGTTCTGCTCGTCCGCATCCACGGGAACGATAAAGCCGACCTGGCGTCCGTCCTCGAAGGTGCGCGTGGCGCCATGGCCGGCGAAGAAGAAGAACACGCGGTCTTCGCGCTGCACCTTGTTTCCGTCGGTGAGTTCATCGCCCAAGACCTGCATGATGCGCTGGCGCGTGGCATCGCCGTTGAGCAATTTGCGCACGTTCTCCTTTTTGAAGCCGAACTTGGAGGTGAGCGCGTCCTCAATGCCGTTGGCGTCGTTGACGGCATAGCGCAGTTTGGGCCAGTGCTCGTAATCGTTGATGCCGATGATGACGGCCCAGCTCTGGCGGTAATAACCGGGCCTGGCGCCGGGGGCGGCCGGGGTGGATGGCGAGGTTGGCGCGTCGGTCGCGGCCTCCGTGGTGTCGCCGGCGCGGGCGGGCTCGGCGGGCAAGGCCTCCTTGACGAACTTTCCTTTGTCCGGCGAGAGGAAGGTGTAGTTCTGGCGGAGCAGCTCCTCGACCACCGGGGAAAGCGCCAGCACGCCCTGCTTATGAATATCGTGAAACAGAATGATGCCTTTCTGTTTCTGCGCCAACTGATGCAGGACGCGCATGGCGACGGATTCGGGCACCGGGTCGGCCCAGTCTTCCGAATCGATGGACCACATGACGCTCTTCATGCCATCGCCGGCCACCTGGTCGAGGATCTCTTTGTTGCGCGCTCCATAGGGCGCGCGAAAGAGGTCGGTGGCGTGGCCCATCACGGCGGTGAGAAGCAGGTTGGTGCGGTCGATTTCGGATCTCCGCTGTTCCTCGTCCAACTTAGGCAGCACCGGGTGAGAATAGCTGTGGTTGGCGATCATGTGGCCGGCTTCCAATACTTTTTTCGAAATCCCGGCGGTGGGGCTCAGCTTCACATTGCCGGCGGCATCGACGGTTCCCAGATGCTCGCCCAGTTCGAAAAAGCAGGCCCGGATGCCGTACTTGCGGAGCAGCGCCAGAATCTGTTCGGTGTATTTGGGGTGCGGTCCGTCGTCAAATGTGAGGGCCACGCTCTTGATGGGGAAATCCGTGCCGAAGATTTCATTGGAGGCGCCGCGCATTCCCAGGGGAGGTTCGGGCGTCACGACGTCGCCAAACTCAGCCAGGATCTGATCGCGACTGGAAAGCGTGCGCAGGTACGCGGTGTAGGCTTGCCATTTCTCGCGCGCTCCAGCGGCGCCGCGGGTGGCAAACTGCGAGAAAATCTTAGTCACCTCCTGGCGGTAGGCCAGTTGAATGGACTCGATGTTATCCCACAGGCTCTTCAGCGAATCGGCCTGGGGCGTGGGACGGGCATTGGGAGCGGAACCGGTTCCCGGAAGTTCGTCGACCAGCTCTTCAACGAGGTCCGCAAAAGCCAGCTTATCGGCATCGTGCAAGCCCGGGCCGGTGAGGTATTGAACCAGATGGCGCACACCGTTATTGTTCCTGCCGCCAGTGAGCGATGCGCCGATTTCTTCAATGGCGTGCTGTTTGCGGTAGAAGAGCAGGCGACCGGCCGCGACAGCGCGCGCATGAGTGGCGTCGTCGAGCGAGTCGGCGCCATCCATCAGGACGATGATCTTGCGGTAATCGTCGCGGACGCCATCGAGGGCAGACTGAAGGGCGGGATCGGGACGGAACGAGAGCTGGGTGAAGCGCGACGGCCGAACGAAAAGCAGCAGGCAGGCTAGCGCTGCCAGAACCGCGGTGAGGATGATGATGGTCTTCCGTCTCATAGGCTAGTCGGCAAGGGGTGGAAATGCAGGCCGGGCCCGGCCCGGCTGCACCGATTGACAAACGGTGCGCAGGATACCATCCTGCCCCACCCAGGGAGCGCTACACAAAGGCACAAGCGGCGCGGTGATGGGAGACTGGGCAAACGCCACTATAACTCCCCTTGCTGGACGGTGTTGCGGAGCGCGCCGATACCTGCGATGCGAATCTCAATCTCATCGCCGGGCCACAACGTGAATGACTCGGGGGGAACAATGCCGGTGCCGGTGAGCAGAAAACAGCCGTTGGGAAACGTGTCTTCCCGGTAGAGGTAGTCGACCAGTTCAATGGGGTTGCGTTTCATGGCAGCCAGCGTGGTGGCGCCGGAGAAGACGGGTGCGCCGTGGCGGCTGATCTCGAGGCGAATTTCCGTGGCGGGCGGCAGCGGTTCGGGCGTCACCAGGATGCCGGGACCCAGCGCGCAGGAGCGATGGTAGACCTTGGCCTGCGGCAGATAGAGGGGATTCTGACCTTCGATATCGCGGGAGCTCATGTCGTTCCCGATGGTGTAACCGGTGATGCGGCCCCGCGGCGAGACCAGCAAGGCCAACTCCGGCTCCGGCACGCTCCAGGCGGAATCGGAACGGATGCGAACGGCTTCGCCGGGACCGGCGACGCGATGCGGAGCGGATTTGAAGAACAGTTCAGGCCGCTGGGCGTGGTAGACGCGGTCGTAGAAGTTGGCGCCGCCGGCGGCTTCGGATTCGGCTATGCGGGCAGTGGTGCTGCGCTGATAAGTGACGCCGGCAGCCCAGACTTCCTGTTGTTCGATGGGCGCGAGCAAAAGACCGGCGGCGCTGGTGGGCGTTCCGGGAGTCTGCGCCAGGTATTCGTAGAGATCTTCGCGGGTGGTTAAGGATTGCTGCGGCAAGCGCATGCGAGCGCTGCCGGTTTCGAGTTCCCATCCCAGGGCTGTGCGGTAAATGAGCATGGGTGATCCTATGCGATGGACTCGTGGAAGTGTAAACGCGGCTGGCCAGAATCGAGAAGCCGCGCTAAGGAGATGGCCATATTGGGTTCGTTTGGATTCCCCATTAAACCAGATATCGGCAGACGAGGGAACCGCGGAAGAGAGCGTGCGGAACGAAGCCGATTCCGGGAGCTCGGGGGATGGCGTTTTGGGGATTGACCAAACGAAGCCAATTCAGAGGGAAAGCGATTGTGTTTCAGCGGGTTCGGAGGAACCGGGAAACCCAGTTTCGCGGGCCCGAATGGGAGGGTGGAATGGTGATTGGCGGGTTGACCGAGCGAAGCCAATTTTGGCCGGGCGGGATGGCGGTTCCACACTTGACCGAACGAAGCCAATTCCGATGAGAGCGGGGACGGCGGCGGAGGTTCGAACCGGGATTGGGAAGGAATGGACATGAAGAATTCTCGTGACTCGGGGCGGCCAGTGAGATGGCCTGCCAGCCAGGATTACCCGGCTTCAGGGTAGCAGGCGGAATCGGACGGATTGGGGCGTGGAAATAGTAAGTAATTGAAAGCGAGGGTGAAAGAAACGGAAAATGTTTGTGACGGCGAGGATTCAGTTTGGCTGGGGCGGTTCGCTGCCGGGGCTACTGGCGCGATCGCCTTAGTGGCATTCCTGAGCTTCGTGGGATTGTCAGGTCACCTGCCCAGACTTGACGGAAGGTTGCTGGTACCCGGATTTGCAGTTCTGTTTGCAGGAATATCGCTGGCCAGTGGATTGCGACAGAGGAGCCTCCTTCAGATCTGCTTCGGCGTTTATCTATTGTGCTTCGCCCCACTTCTGTGGTGGCTGCCGGTTAGCGGTGTCGAGCGTAGCGGTGCGCTGGAAGTCCTGGCGGGTGTGCCATTGGCAACCGGCGGGGCAATCCGCCTACGAAGTTTTGTGCGGGCCAACCCGCCTGGAGACGAGCGATGAATGATGTGGACCGCGTAATTCACGAACCGGCGCGGCTCATCATCATGGCGCTTTTGTCAGGTGCGAAGGAAGCCGATTTTCTCTTCCTCATGCGCGAGACGGGACTGACGAAGGGCAATCTTTCGAGTCATCTCGCAAAGCTGGAGGAGTCAGAATACGTTAACATCGACAAGCAATTTCGTGGCAAGATACCGCTAACGGTGGTCCGCCTTACGCCGACCGGTCGCGCTGCGCTTCAGAGCTATCGCAAAGAAGATGAACGGGCTGCTGCGTCAACTATAAGCGCCACCTTTCAATTGCCCCAGAAACAATCCACCCGTAGTTCGAGTCACTTCTGCCTCGGCCCGGCGGCACGCGCGGGCGGAACCGCCCACGCCACCATCGGCAGGTTAGGGCGACAAGCGATCGACGCTCTTCGTCGAAAACGTCACATCGCGAAACGGGGATGGGCGCATTTTATGGCCGCGCTCTCCGGTAGAAAACACGGGCGCAGCCGCGAAAAATGCGTCCGTCCCTATTCTCCGTCCCTATTCTCCGTCCCTATTCTCCCCGTCCCTATTCTCCCGTCCCTATTCTCCTAGGAAGCGGAAAAGGCCCGCTCCCCTCGAAGCAGTCCTAGTGCTTGATGCGCTCGAATTTCGAGGGAAACGAACCGGCGGGCCTGCACAGGGATGCCGCGCGTTGGCTCCAGTACTCTCCGGTCCACTTCACGGCAACTGACCCACCGAAGGCTTAAACTCGAACCGATGGCGCAAGTGAAATCGAAGAGCTTTTCGCTCAAACATTGCGCGGTGATTACGATGACGACGCTCCGTGGGAGGCGGTATCTTCACTGCGTCGGATTGGCGAAACGGGGGCGAACGCATTTTATGGCCGCGCTTCCCGTGCCAATTTCATAGTGGCCGGTTCATCTGAAAGCCGGTCGTCGCTTCGGTGTAATCCGCCGCGTAACCCGCGCGTTGCACCGGATGCGTCGCCAGCAAGTCGAAAAGTCCATCTTTCAGATAGGCCCGATTGATGTGGACCCCCACCACCTCTCCAATCGTCACGTACTGGTTGAGCTCGGAGCCGTCGCTCCCATGCAACTGCACAATTTGCACCAGCCTGCATTCCAGCGCCGCCGGGGCCTCTGCCACGCGCTGTGCCATCACCATGCGGCTGTCCGCCGCTTCCAGTTTCGCGAACTCGAATTCGTTCACGCCATGTGGCAGCGCCGCTGAGGTCTGGTTCATTTTCTCCGCCAACTCGCGTGTCACCAGATTGCAAACAAATTCGCCGGTCGCCTTAATATTCGCCACCGTGTCCTTCCACCCCGCCGAACTAAACATCACCATGGGCGGCCGGTCGCACACCGCATTGAAGAAACTGTACGGCGCCAGATTGCCGCGCCCTTCAGCATCCGTGGTCGAGATCCACCCAATCGGCCGCGGCGCCACGATCGCCTTAAACGGATCATGGGTCAACCGGTGTCCCTTTGTGGGCTCGTAGAAATAGAATTCCGTCATTGTTTCCATAATACGAAACGGGGAAAAGGGCAGGCACGCGTCAATCGGCGGAACCGCCCACGCCACCATCGGCAGGTTAGGGCGATAAGCGATCGACGCTCTTCGTCGAAAACGTCACGTAGGGGAAAACTTCCGGGATGTGCGAATCGTAATGGGCGTGGCGATTCCAGGTCCAGCCAACACTGGGGTCGAGCACTTCACGGTTGCGGCCGATCTTTTCGAAGCGGGAACAATCGATGCGCCAGAGGTCGCCATCTTTGGGCGGGAGCGAACGGCCATCGGCAATGTCTGTCAGACCACGCCAGGGGAAGGCCAGTTCCACGGTCCAGCCGCGGTCGCGTTGGGCTCGCTGGTTGACCTTGCCATCCACATGCACGGCGGTGCGCAGGCCGGGGAAATCCCAATCGAGAAAACCCCAGCGTTCGCCCCGCGGATGCACGTGGCCGCCAACGCCATCGAGGACTAGCGTGCGCTGGGTGGCGGGATCGAATTCCGGGCGGCCGTAAAGAGGTGAACCTGGCCGAAGGATGTCTTTCCAAATCCAGAAGACTTCATAGACGGTGTTCAGGGCGTTGATTTCGAATTCATAATAGGTATCGCGGCCGCCAATGAAAACTTCGACGTCGTTCTCTTCCCAGATTTTGGAATCGCGGCGGGTGAGCGTGCCCCAGACATCGGGCTCTTCGATCCAGAAACCGAAGTAGAGGTTGTCGTCATCCCAGAGCAGGGCGACGCGGGTATCGAACCAGGCCGGTTCACCGGTGACGATATCGACGAAGGGAGTGGATTTCGGAGCCATGCGCCAGGACGGCGATTTCAGCTTGCCATCGAGCGCAATGGGGCCGGCGGCGCGGTAGCAGGTGTAGCGGGCGGGCGCGAGTCCGTGGGGCGCCAGGGGATTGTACATCAGGCTACCTTTGCCCATTCCTGTTCGAAGCGCTCCCGGGTGACGAAGGATTTTTGCGTGCCGGCGGAGAGCGTGGAGAGAGCGGCATAGACGTTGGCGCGCGCGATGGCTTCGGCTTCTTCGCAGCCGCCGGCCAGGAAGCAGGCGAAGCTGCCGATGAAGGCGTCGCCGGCGCCGGTGGTGTCGAGGGGTTGTACGCGGTGGGGCGGCAGGTGGCGGGAACCTTCGGCGCCGGCGAGCAGCGCGCCGTTTTCGCCGAGTGTGACAATGACCCTGCGCAGGCCGCGCGCCAGCAGGCTTTGGGCGCAGGCGCGGGCTTCGTCTACGCTGCGCACGAGCATGCCGCCCAGCGCTTCGGCTTCGGTTTCATTGGGGATGACGTAGGCGGCGTTGGAGATTTCGGTGAGATCGAGCGGCTGGGCGGGCGCGGGATTCAGGATGGCTGGAATGGAGTGCGCGCGGGCGAAGCGCAGGGTGTAGTAGACGGTCTCGAGCGGAATTTCGAGCTGAAGGACGATGCAATCGGCGGTGCGGAGAAGATCGGCGGCGGCGTCCACGTCGGCGGGCAGCAAGCGGTCATTGGCGCCCTTCACAACCAGGATGCTGTTCTGGCCGGTGGGGTCGACGAAGATGGGCGCGACGCCGGTGGAAACGCCGGGCGTCACCAGGACGCGGCTGGCGTCGATGCCGCGGGCTTCGTAGTCGCGGATGGTGGCGGGACCGAAGAGGTCATCGCCGACGCGGGCCACCATGGAGACGCGCGCGCCGCACTGCCGCGCGGCCACGGCCTGGTTGGCGCCTTTGCCGCCGAAGCCGAGATCGAACTCGCGGCCGAAGATAGTTTCACCGGGCCGGGGCATGCGGCCAATGAAGGTGATGAGATCGACATTGGCGCTGCCTACCACGGCAATGTGAGGTTGGCTTTTCATGGCGTAACATATTGTAGCGGCTTATGAGTATGGATCCCACCCAACGATTCTCCTCGCGCGTGGAGGATTACGCGCGCTACCGGCCGTCGTATCCGGCGGGGGTAATTTCCTTTCTGGAACGCGAGTGCGGGCTGACGGCGCAAACGCGCGTGGCCGATATCGGTTCCGGCACCGGCTTGCTAGCCGAACTGTTTCTGCGGTTCGGGTGCGAACTGTCGGGAGTGGAGCCGAATACGGAGATGCGGACGGCCGGAGAGCAAATGCTGGCCGCATGGCCGCGCTTTCACAGCGTGAACGGGCGCGCCGAAGCGACTACGCTGGCAGAGGGCAGCGTGGAACTGGTTACGGCGGCCCAGGCGTTTCACTGGTTCGAACCGGATGCGGCGCGCGCCGAGTTCCGGCGTATCCTCAAGCCCGGCGGCTGGGTGGCGCTGATCTGGAACGAACGGGTGCAAGCGCCGGGTCTCGACGCGGGTTACGAAGACCTGGTATCGCGCTACGCACCGGAGCGAACCCGCGTGGCAATGAGCGAGCTGGAGTATTTCTTCGGCGCCCCGGTCATGCGGCGGACGGTAGTTCCGAACCAGCAGATGCTGGACCGGGACGGGCTGCGGGGAAGGTTGTTCTCTTCGTCTTATGCGCCGGCGGCCGGTACGGAGAACTACGAGGCATTGACCCGGGAGGCGGGCCGGCTGTTCGACGAATTTCAAGTGAACGGGATAGTGACGTTGCAGTACACGACGGAAGTCTACGCGGGGAGGGTTTGAGGGCGCGGGATAGACAGAAATTTACGACGGCGGACGAGTGATTGGCGGCGGGTTTCGCGAGGGGCAAAGCGGGGACAGCCAGCCAATTCCAAAGGCGGAAATTGATGGCAGTCCCCGTTTTGCGGCGTCCGTTTTGCGGCGGCGTTTTGCGGTTTATTGGTTGCCGGCGCCGCTCTTGGTCGTAGTGATGGGCGTGGCCGGACCGTTGTAATTGGGGAACGCGGGGCGATGCGGCACGGGCGCGGGGTGCTCCTTCATCTGTTGCAGGGCCACGGCGACGGCGCGCTCCAGTTGTGGGTCGTGGCCGTCATGCATGGCTTTGGGATCGAGCTCCACTTCGACATCCGGGGTGACGCCTTTGTTTTCGACATCCCACTGGCCTTCGGGATTGAAGAAGCCGAAACTGGGCGCGGTGACCGTGCCGCCATCCATCAGCGGCGGATAAGAGCCGACGCCGACCAGACCGCCCCAAGTGCGTTTGCCTACCAGCGTGCCGACTTTGTTGTAGTGGAACATCCAGGGCATGCAATCGCCGCCGGAGCCGGCGAATTCATTGATGATCATCACCTTCGGTCCGAAGATGGCGGCTGCGGGAGTGCGATAAATGGCGCCGTAGCGCGGGCTCCAGAAGCCTTCGAGCGGGCGGCTGAGGACGTCGATGACGTAATCGGCCACCTGGCCGCCGCTGTTGAAACGCTCATCGATGATGGCGCCTTCCTTATCGGATTGCGCGAAGTAATAGCGAGTGAAACTGGTGAGACCGCCCTGGCCGGTATCGGGCATGTAAGCGTAGGCCAGTTTGCCGCCGCTCAATTCATCCACCTTCCGGCGGTTGCCTTCAATCCAGGCCTGGGTGCGGAGCTGGGCTTCGCTGGCGGTGGGGACCACGGCGATTTCGCGCGCGCCGGCGCCGGATGGATCGGCCGCAATCTTGAGCGTGACGCGCTTGCCGGCGGTATTTTCGAGCAGCCGCGAGATGTCGTCTTTGCCGGTGAGCTCCTCACCATTCACGGCTAGCAGGTAGTCGCCCGCGTTGACGTTCAGGCCGGGAACTGCGAGCGGCGCCTGGAGATTGGGATTCCAGCTCTCGCCGGTGAGGATGCGTTTGAAGCGGTAGCGGCCGTTAGAGATTTCAAAATCGGCGCCCAGCAGGCCGCCGCTGACGGCGCGGGCGGTGGGGATATTGCCGCCGCCTCCGCGGAGGTGTCCCACGGTCATGTCGCTGATCATGTCGTGGATGATGTAGTTCAGATCCGTGCGGGAGCCGAGCGAATCCAGATATTTCTCGTATTCCTTTTCGGCATCGGCGACATTGACGCCGTGGAGATTAGGATCGTAGAAATAGCTGCGCTCGATGCGCCAGACTTCGTGATACATCTGCTTCCATTCGGCGATGGGGTCGACGTGAACCTCCACATCGGCCAGGCGCAGCGCACCGTCGCCGGGCTTGACGGGCGCGGCAGCGGAGACAATCACGTACTGCGGGCCAGCGGCGGCCGCGCCACCAGCACCACCGCGGCCGGCGCCGCCGCCCATGCGGAGCAGCATTTTGTCGCCATTGGCGGAGAGATCAAAGGAGCCGACGCCGTCTGCCAGTTTCTCCAGCTTGCGGGCTTTGAGATCATATCGCGAGAGGGTTGCTCCGCCGCCACCAGCCGCGCCGCGTCCGGCGGCTTCCATGATGTAGAGGAAGCCGGCGCGGCCGGCGGTGAGTGAAGAATAAGAGCGCGCGGGCACAGGCAAAGCGATGATGCGCTGCTGGATTTTTTCAAAATCGATATGAACGGGCTTGGGCGGAGTATTGGCCGCCGCCGCGCCGCCGGCTCCGCCGCCACGACCCCCGCGACCACCGCCGACTGCACCGGCTTCGGGCGCCGCGCCCGGTTCCACAGCCTTCTCTTCGTCGCTTTCCGTCGCCAGGGGCGACGCCACGTTGTTGGCCAGCACAATCAGGTAGACATTGCTGGTGACATCATGTTCGTCGCTGGTCATATCCAGGCTACTTTGCGTGGGTCCGTAATTGGTGCTGGCGGTGAAAAACAAATACTGCCCGTCGCGGTCAAAGGCGGGACGGCGCGAGTCACTCATGCCGTCGGTGACCTGCTGGCTCTTGCCGGAATCGAGCGAATAAATGACGATGGCGTGCTGGCGATTGGGGAGCGCCTTGGAGTAAGCGATCCACTTGGAATCGCCGGACCAGGCGAAATCGACGCCGCCTTCGCTGATGGTATCGGTATCGACATTGGTAACCTTGCCGGAAGTCAGGTCGACGTTCCACAGGTGCAGCTGGTTGTCGTCAAAGGCAATGTACTTGCTGTCGGGCGACCATTTGGGATTCGAATAGTAAGCGGAGTGGCCGGCCAGCGGGATCTTGCGCGTTTCGCCTTCGCCGGTCTGCGATTTCAGGTGCAAGGCATATTCGCCGGATTCGTCGGAGAAGTACGCGACGGTTTTGCCGTCGGGGGACCAGGATGGCGAACGCTCCATAACGCCGGGGGTGTTGGAGAGATTGCGGACGTCGCCCTTGTCGGCGGGGGCGGTGAGAATTTCGCCGTGGGCTTCAAACACGGCGCGGACACCGGTAGCGGAGATGCGGGCTTCGCGGATTTCGCGCGCTACATTCTGGAAGTGGGGGCGCACTTCGGTGAGGTCGGCCGCCATTTCGATGGGCACCTGATGCTCCTTCTGCGTGGCGATATCGAAGATGTGGACCTGGCCGAATTGTTCGTAGACGATGCCGCCCGGGCCGGCGGTGGCGTATTCGATATCCTTCCAGGCGTTCTTAATGAGCTGATCTACTTTGTGAGTGCGGGGATCGTATTGGAAGAGCGTGACTGAGCCGTTGCGGTCGGAGAGGAAATAAACTTTGTCGCCGATCCACATGGGATCGAAATCATTGGAATCGGTGCGGGGAATCTTTTCGGTCTTGAGGTCGGCGAAATCGACGGTCCAGATATAACTGGCGCGGCCGCCACGGTACCGTTTCCAGGAAACGAAATTATTTCCATCGACGGCAAACTGACCGCCGTCGAGCGGCTGGTAGGCCATGCGCTTCATGTCGGCCGAATAGGAGCCGCGATAGGCCATGGGCAGGGGCAGGGCTTCGGGGAGACCGCCATCGGGCGCAACGGTGAAGAGTTGGGTATAGCGCGAGTAGCTTTCGCGGTTGGAGCGGAAAAGAATGCGCTTGCCATCGGGCGACCAGCCCACGACGACGTCGGCATCGGGGTGATAGGTGATGCGCTTGGGAACGCCACCCGCGGCCGGGACGGTGAATACATCGGTATTGCCGTCATATTCGCCGGAGAAGGCGATGGTCTCGCCATCGGGCGAAAAGGCGGCGGCGCTTTCCTGGCCGGCGCCCACGGTAAGCCGCGTGGCGATGCCGCCCTGCCGGCCGACGGTCCATAAATCGCCCGCATAGGAGAAGACGATTTCAGTCTTGTTCATGGCCGGCTTTTGCAGCAGGTGGACGGCGCCGTTGGCGCCGAACAGGGATGCGGCAAAGAGAAGTGCAACTGGAATCCGATACTTCATACTCGAACCTCCGGTTGTTCAGTGTATCAAGTTGGAGCGGAGCGGAAACGGCGTGGAGGGAAGGGCAAAGCAGTCGCAGCAAGGGCAGCGATGCAGGCAGTCGCAGCAAGGGGCAAAGCGGGGACAGCCTGCCAATTCCAAAAGGCGGGAATTGGAGGCAGAGTCCCCGTTTTGCGGGGGCGTTTTGCGTGCGGCGTTTACTTGCGGAGCGCCAGGGCTTTTTGCATGAGGGCCCAGACTTCTTTGTTGCTGAAGGACTGGGTCTGCTGTTGGGCTTCGGTGGGCCAGTTGGCACGGTCTTTCCAGGCGTTGGAGACGGATTGCGTCAGGTCCGGATCGCGCTTGGTAAAACTCTCCACTAATGCGGTCCAACGCGCGGCCAGGGATTGCACGTGTTCGCTGGCGGGGTCTTCGCCCAGCGCGGCTTCCACTTCGGCGAAGAGTTCCTTCCATTGCGCGGAGACGCGCTCCTGCAGTTCGGGCGTCCATTCACCCTGGCGTTCGGCGAGTCTTGCCTGGGCCTCGGGCGATTGATACCTGGCCATCCAATCCGTATTGTTTTGCATTTCGATCACCTCGATGATTTTTCTTAGAACCGCGAAATCGGCCGGTTCGCTTCCGCGAAGAGAAGACTCGGCTTCGCGAATGGCGGCAATGGCACGGTCGAGCAGGCGCCGTTTCTCTTCCAGGACAGCGCGCTGCCTGCGTAGCGCGTCGGGGAGCGCCAGTGGCTCCTGTTGAAGCAGGGCGCCGATCTGCCGCAGCGGCAGGCCCAGGAATTTCAGAGCGACAATCTGCTCCAGCCGTTCCAGGTCGCGTGGCTGATAGACGCGAAACCCGGCCGGGGTGCGGCGCGGCTTGAGGATTCCCAGCCGGTCGTAATGGTGCAGGGTCCGGACCGTGACTCCCGCCAGTTCCGCAAATTGCCTGGTTCGATACATGGGTTCTTGATTCAGGATGGAGTGTGACGTTAGGTTAGAGTCAAGCATATTTTATGATGAAGCCACTATTCATGCTGGTCCTGGGCGCCGCCCTCGCAATGGCGCTGGCGGACGATGATGAAGTCAAAGCGCTGCCCAACGGCGCGGGTAAGCAGGCGATGGTGAAAGTCTGCCTGGAGTGTCACGGCGCCAGCCACATCCGCGGCCAGCGGCTCAGCCAGGAGGTCTGGACCGATAAGGTTTACGACATGGTGGACCGCGGCGCCAAAGGCACCGACGAGGAAATCGCCGCGGTGGTGGCCTACCTGACGAAGAACTTCGGTAAGGATTCCAAAGTGGTGGTGAACACGGCGCCGCTGATCGAACTACATTCCGTATTGGGGTTCACGGTAGCCGAATCGGAAGCGGTGGCGGCTTATCGCAAGGACCATGCCGCCTTTGCGGAGTGGCGGGATTTATTGAAGGTACCGGGCATGGACGCGGCCAGGGTCGAAGCCGCGAGAGACTTGATGGCCTTCTGATAGCCTTGACCGCAGTGATTTAGTGCTTCAAGCCGTCGCGAACGCTCCCTTGCGGTCGAGCGACAAGTCGTGGCTCGGATGGGGATGCACGTTCACGCAAGCCGCTCAGCGCATTACTTGGCAGGCGAAGTGCCGCCGCGCCCGTTGGCGTCGGTAATCTTATAATCGGCGGGCACTTCAAACAGCGTGTGCGCAGGCTCGGTACGGTTGATGTTGATGTAGCGAGTGACGGTCTCTCCGGAACGCGGATCGCTGCGTTTGAAAAGAACCACAGTCTGGAGATCGGGCGAGTACCAGGCCTCCGTAACCACCTGGATGGCCTGCTCATTGCCCATTTGTCCGGCCGAGATCGAAATGGTGGTGCGGGTGCCTTCGGTGGGCACGCCTTCGATGGTCTGGCGTCCCAGGGCTTCGGTCTTGATGTTCTGACCGGCCGGGGCGGCTTGCGGGGACCGCATGCGGCGGCCAGGACCGGCGGCGGAATCGTCCTTTTTCTGAGCGGGCCCGCCGTTGCGGCCAAAGCTGCGGCCAGCCGAGCGCGTAGCGGTGCGGGCGGAAGGACGGAGCGCGTAATTGACGTGGGCCACGGGATCGTTGATGAATACCACCGGCGGCAGATTGGTATTGGGCGCCAGCACGCCCAGGGCATCGAGTGACTGCTCGCGGCGGGTACGGCCTTCGGCATCGCGATACAGGTGGGACCTGCTGGTCTGGCGGATGTGGTTGCCATCGGCCAGGGTCTGGGTGGTTTCCGACACCAGATCGGCCGAGAAAGGAGCGCCTTTCACCACGGGACCCTGCACGCCCGGTTCGGCGCCGACCAAACGGGGACGCCAATCAGGCGCACCGGCGCCGCGGCCCGGCGGCTGGGCAAAAGCCGCGGCCAGGACCAGCAGGGCGATGGACAGGATACGGAGCAGCATACTCTTCTTCCTTGCTATTCGCTTCTGTTACTCTTCCAGCAGCGAACCATCGCCGTTGGGAACCAGGCGCACGGCGCGAGCCATGCCATCGGAGCCAAGCACCACGTCGGCCAGCACGGTATCGGCGGCATTCGCGGCATCCACCGGAATTCCCAAAGCCATCATGGCGGAGCGGGTGGTTTCCACCCGGACTACATTCAGATCTTCGTTGGGTTCGATGCGGGTGGCGTTGGGGACGGGAATGAAGTCGCTGTCCGGGCCATAGGCATCTTCATCCACCTGATCGGCCGGCACACTGGCCGATTCCACGGCGGGCGAAGCGATGCGGTGCGGAGCCGACAATGGAGCGATGGATGCGGGCACAGGGTGCAGCCCGTGCATCAGTACGACGGCCAGCGCCACGGTGGCGGCGGCGGCGGAAGCCCAGGTGAGCGACGGCGCCCACCAGGAATGCACCCACGAAACCGAAGTGCCGCGACGCCGATCGAAACCTGCCTGGACGCGGAAAGCCGCCAGGAGGCCGGCTTCGACACGCGGCGGCGCTTCTTCCGCGCGCATCGCAGCCGAGAGCTGCTTTAGCCCCGCTCTGAGGGCCTGCTGCCGGTCCCAGCGCGCGCCACAGGCCGCGCATTCGGCCAGGTGACCGGAGCCCGGGGATGCCTCAAGGCCTCCATCGGGCGTTTGATTCCAGAATTCCACACACGTCATATGGCCACCCTCATCGGCTTCAGTCGGCCGACAGCCAGCCGGGGATTCCGGTCCTGGCTCAGTTTTTCAAACAGCAGAGCGCGCGCCCGATGCATCCTTGAGCGCACGGTGCCAATCGGACAATCCAAGACTACGGCCGCGTCCGCATAATCCAGCTCTTCCAAATCGCACAACAAGACCACTTCCCGATAGCGCCGGGGCAGCGCCAAAACAGCCCGGCGGAGGGCCTCGATCGATTCCCGGCGCGTGAGATCGAGCAGCGGGTCATCGACGACGGCCAGTTCCGGCATGGCCGCATCCTCCGGGTCAGACTCAATCGCCACGTCCGCCCGGCCGCGTTCCAGGTTCCGCAGCACTAACTTCCGGGCGATTCCGAACAGGTAGCCGGAAAGGGTCCCGCGCTCGGAATCATACCCGCATTCCCGGCGCAGCAGGGCCAGGAAAACCTCCTGAGTGATGTCCTCAGCAGCGGTGGCCGAACCGCTCATGTGCATGGCAAACCGATAGATAGCGGCCTGACGGCGGCGATACAGCGTTACGAATGCCGCTTCGTCCCCGCTCCGTAGACGAGCCAACAACGCGTCGTCGGTGTCGGTCGAATCGTGCGCCATTTCCCTGCTACTCCTAATTGCCCAGGATGGTCCGGCTAGTTCCATAAAAGCCAGGTGGCTCAAATGTTTGCCTTCTCAAGGGCAGTTGTCAAGCCGTCCCCACCTATTTTTGGTACTTTACGGTTAGCGTTCCCTAGCCTATGATTTGGGGTGCAGGTATTATTCTACAATGACGGCCGGATCACAAGTGGATGAATTGACAGCTCTTCAACGGCGCGTAGCGGAACTCCAGGAAGAGGTCGCGCGGCTACAAAAGGCAGGGGAGCGGCAGTTCCTCGGGCTGGCGGACGATTCGCCGGCGATGATCTGGAGCTCCGCTGCGAATGCGGAATGGGACTACGTGAACGGCGCGTGGCTGAATTACCGGGGCCGCACGCTGGAAGAAGAGACCGCCGGCGGGTGGGTGGAGGGGCTGCATCCGGACGATCGCGACCTGTCGATGGAGACTTATCTGCGGGCGTTCCACACGCGCCAGCCGTTCCGCATGCAATTCCGCCTGCAGAAGGCGGACGAGTCCTATTCCTGGATGGAAAGCGCGGGAGTGCCGCGCTACCACTCGAACGGCGATTTTGCCGGCTTCATGGGGACCGTGGCCGACATTACGGACCGCAAGAAGGGCATGTTCGTTCCGGACGAGGAATCGGTCCGCATCGTGTTCTCCCTGACGGAACGGGAGCGGCAGGTGCTGGTGCTGATTGCGGCCGGCAAATCCACCAAAGAGGCGGCCGCGCAGCTGGGGATCAGCTACAAGACCACCGACTCACACCGCAGCCGGATTTTGGAAAAGCTGGGAGTCCACGAGACAGCCAGCATGGTAAGGTACGCCATCCGCGCGGGCCTGATCGAAGCCTAGTGGTCCGATCGGTTGATTGCGTGCTTCAGGCGGTCGCGGCTCTGCCAGGGGATTTACACCTTCATTGAAATGTTCCCGATGGCAACAAATCGAGCGGCCCCTAGCCTCGTTGGTCGAGCCTGAGAATTCCTACGGGAGCTCTGGTTCGTGTAGGCTATGGAGTGGCGCTCAGGGGCCCCATGAACCCAACATTTCTCAAGCAGGCGATTGAACTGGCGGTGAACAATGTCCGGCGGAACGGAGGTCCATTCGCTGCGCTCGTGGTGAAGGACGGAGTTGCCATCGCAACCGGGACGAACCAGGTGACGCGCGCCAACGACCCAACAGCGCATGCGGAGATCGTGGCCATTCGGGAAGCCTGCCGCCTGTTGGGTGATTTCCAATTGACGGGCTGCGAGATTTACAGTTCCTGCGAACCGTGTCCCATGTGTTTGGGAGCAATTTACTGGGCGCGGCCGGCGGCCGTGTACTTCGCGGCCACGCATCAGGATGCCGGCGCGGCGGGCTTCGACGACGGTATCATTTACCAGGAGATCGCGATGCCGCCGGCGCAGCGCACGATTCCGATGACCAGGGTGGCCGACTCACACGCGACGCGTCCGTTCGAAGAGTGGGCGGCGCGGGCCGGCAAAGTGGCGTATTAGCGCAAAGTCCGTCCCACCTGGTTTACCGGCTATACCAGGCTGCAAAGCGGCTGGCCGGGCTTTACATAATCGCCGGGCTGCACGTGGATTTCTTTCACGGCGCCGGCCAGGGGTGCGCCGATGGTGGTCTGCATCTTCATGGCTTCAATCACCAGGATGGGACCATCTTCGCGCACGGAATCGCCGACGCGGGCGCACAAGGCAACCACCAGGCCGGCGATGGGACTGCGGCAGACCTTATCCTGTTCCCGTGAATCGGGCCGCGGCGGCGGATGGCCAACGAAATCGGGGATGGGCTCGGCGAACTCCAGGTCGACGGATTCGGGCAGCACTTCCACTTCCACGTCGTAGCTTTGCCCTTCGAGCTTGATGCGGAGTTTGAGGTTGGTTCTTTCGGTGCGCGGGGCGGCGGCAAAATTATAGGAAGCGGCGGTGACGACGATCTGGTGGCGCTGGTTCCGGGTCATAAGGGAATATTTCCGTGCTTCTTGCCGGGGCGGGAGACTCGTTTGGTGGTGAGCGATTCCAGAACCGCGGCCAGGCAACCGCGGGTTTCGGCCGGTTCGATGATGTCGTCCACCAGGCGCGCGCCGGCGGAGACGTAGGGGGTGGCAAACGTATCGCGGTATTCGTCGATCAGTTCGCGGCGGCGGACATCCATATCGTCGGCCGCGGCAATCTCGCGGCGGAAAACGATTTCGGCGGCGCCTTCGGCTCCCATGACGGCAATCTCCGCGGTGGGCCACGCGAACACGCGGTCAGCGCCCAATTCCTTGGAACACATGGCAATATAGCCGCCGCCGTAGGCTTTGCGCAGGACCACGGTTAACTTGGGAACGGTGGCGGCGGCATAGGCGAAGAGCAACTTGGCGCCGTGGCGGATGATGCCGCCGTGCTCCTGGTCGATGCCCGGGAGGAAGCCCGGCACATCCACCAGCGTCACCAGCGGAATGTTGAAGGCGTTGCAGAAACGGATGAAGCGGGCGGCTTTATCGGACGCATTGATATCCAGCGCGCCGGCCAGGACACAGGGCTGATTGGCGATGACCCCGATGGTGCGGCCGACGATGCGGGCGAAGCCGATGACGACGTTGCGGGCATACTCCTTCTGCACTTCCAGGAAATCTTCGCGGTCGACGATCTTGTTGATGATGTCGCGCACGTCGTAGGGGAGTTTGGGCTCTTCGGGCAGGATGCGGTTGAGGGACTCATCGCGCATGTGGCGGCGGTCGGGAGAAACACGCGGCGGGTCCTCCATATAGTTAGAGGGCAGAAACGAGAGTAGGCGCTTACAGGTCTTGATGGCCTCGGCATCGTTTTCCGCAATGAAATGCACCACGCCGGAGGTGTTCATCTGGGCGCGCGCGCCACCCAGTTGCTCCGCGGTGATGATCTCATTGGTCACCTGCTTAATCACCGCGGGGCCGGTGATGAACATGTAGGCGTAGCGCGTCTGGATGATGAAATCCGTCAGCGCCGGGCTATAGGCGGCGCCGCCCGCGCACGGCCCGCAGATGAGCGAAATCTGGGGGACAACGCCGGAAAGCAGCACGTTGTGATAGAAGACGCGGGCGTAGCCGGCCAGCGATCCGACGCCTTCCTGCACGCGGGCGCCCCCGGAATCGTTGATGAAAATGAAAGGCGTCCCGGTATTCAGGGAGTGGCGCAGCGAATCGGCGATCTTGTTGCCGTGGACTTCACCGGCCGAGCCGCCGGCCACTGTAAAATCCTGCGAGGCGACATGCACGGTGCGTCCGCCCACTTTGCCGCTGCCGGTGACCACGCCATCCGCGGGCAGCGGCTTATCGGCCATGCCAAAGAGAGCGGCGCGATGCTGGGCAAAGAGCCCGGTTTCCTGAAAACTATCGCGGTCGAGCAGGGTGGAGAGCCGCTCCCGGGCAGTCAGTTTGCCCTCGCTGTGCTGTTTGGCGGCGCGTTCCGGTCCGCCGCCGGCCCGGACGCGTTCTTTCGCCTCATTCAACTGGGCGATGCGATCTTTCGGTACTTTCGTGGGAGCCGCCATAACGGGTATTAATGTCTTAATTATCCATTCTAATCGGAAACCAAAGAAGAATGTGAATCGTTGAGAGGGCAACGCTCATTTTGCGTAGGCACAACGGCCTAAGCCAGCATGGCCTCATACGTTCGCCGGAAAAATCCATCGGTCATCCCGGCAATATAATCGCAGGTGACGCGATGCGGCGATTGGTTTTCACTGTGCTCGCGATAGGACTGCGGCAAGCGGTCCGGATGGTCCAGGAAGAACTGAAACAGTTCTTCGATCATGGCCATGGAGCGGGTGCGGCCCTCGTTCAGTTCGTTCGAAGAGTAGACACGCCGGTGGAGGAATTGCTTCAGTTCGCGGCTGGTGCGGGCGGCTTCCTCGGTAAATGCCGCCAGGCGGTGCGGCACGGCGCGTACTTCTTCCGCCGAACCGGCGCCGGATTCGCGGGCCCGCTCCACGGTCCCCTGGATCAGGCAGGAAACCAGGGCATCGATCAAATGGCGCAGCACTTCATAGAATCGCTCTCGCGGCGTAGCCCCGGGAAACTGCATCTCGACGGTTTCGTAAAGCTCGCGATATTGCGGGACGCAGGCGGCCACATCCTCACTCGCCAGCATACCCGCCGAAAAAGCGTCGTCCAGATCGGCTGTGTTGTAGGCCACTTCGTCGGCCAGGTCAATGAGCTGGGCCTCAAGCGGAGGACGTTGCCCCGGCAGATACGCGTCGAGTTCGGGCCGTTCGCCGGGTTCGAAATCGCGCGAGTGTTTCACAATGCCTTCGCGCACTTCAAAGGTGAGATTGAGCCCGGGAAAGCGGGCGTAGCGCTGTTCGAAACTTTCGACGATCCGCAGGGCATGCAGGTTGTGATCGAAGCGGTCGCCAAAGCGCCGCATCTGCCGGTTGAGGGCTTCCTCGCCGGCATGGGCGAACGGCGGATGGCCGATGTCGTGAGCCAGCGCGAGCGCTTCCGTGAAATCCTCATCCAGTTCAAGCACGGACGCCAGCGTGCGCGCGATCTGGGCCACTTCGATGGTGTGAGTGAGGCGGTTCCGAAAATGGTCCGAGAGCCCCTGGGTGAAAACCTGGGTTTTGGCTTCCAGCCGGCGAAAGGCGCGCGAATGAATCACGCGGTCGCGGTCGCGCTGAAACGCATTCCGGTAAGGATGGGCCGGCTCGGGATACACTCGCCCCCGGCTCTGATCCACCGGGAACCGCAGATGTGCCAGCATGAGTGGCGCCGCGTCAGCCCGGAGGCAGTTCGGCGTAGAGTTCCTGTGCCAGAGAGGCCGCCTGGCCCCTGCCGGCGCGGATGGGGCCGAGCAACTCACGCGCCTTGGCCGGGTTCTTCTGCGCCAGGTGGCGCGCCAGGGTAATGGTGGCGTCGGCCTGCGAGACGAAAACCGTGGGGTGTTTGATCAGGTCGTTCAAAACTTTCTCGGCTTGATCGGTGCGCCCGTCGGAATAATAGATATCCACCAGCGCGAGTTTGGCCAGCGAAGCGTAGTTGTCATTGGCATGATCGGCCACTTGCAGAAAGAACTTTTCGGATTCGGCGAACTTCCCCTCGTCGGCACGAATCGCGCCGATATAATAGGTTCCGAGGTAGCCCTCGTCGGTGCCCGAATACTTGGCGGCGAGATCGCCGAAGGCCTTCAGCGCAGCCTGGTCCTTGGCATCCTGCGAGGGGAAACCATGCGCCGGGTCGCCGGGCTCGGCCACGGGCGATTCCTGAATCTGGATGGCCTGAGTGAGGGCTTCTTCGCGCCCCACCCGCTGGTGACTGGAGTACACGAAGTACCCAGCGATGAGCAGCGCCACAGCGATGGCGATGGCCCCATAGCGGAACACGTCCTTCTGGTGCTCTTCAAAAAAGGTTACGGTCAGCCCGACGTCCTGGGCAAACCTGTCCGACTTCAGCTCTTTACGGGAAATTCTAGCCACGAAGACCTCAAGATATTATTGGAATACCTATCGTATCACGACGGCCCTTGCCCGTGCCTGCCTGTTGGGCTTGGTATGCTGGGTTCACATGCACCTCAAAATCCTGGGGCACCCGGTTTTCACCAATCTGAATTTCCACATGCCTATGATTGTGGACCTTTCGCACCCCCTCATTATGTTGACGGGCGAGAACGGGAGCGGAAAATCGACGCTGCTGCATTCGATTTATTACGCGCTGCGCGGCGAAAAGGTGGATGGCTACGTGTACCGCCTGGAGCCAGGCAAGGTGAAAGTGGAAGCGCCCTACCTTTTTGATGCGGAGCAGCACAACCCGCGACAGCAGCTGGATTTCTTCCGCGATCAGCCGCAAATGCTGGAATTCCTGCAGACGGCGAGCCACGGCCAGGTAATGCTGGCGCTGTTTCGGGAAAGCTTTCCGAGGCTTCCGGAAGGAACCATTCTGCTGCTGGATGAGCCGGAAATGGCGCTATCGGTTTCGAACCAGCACCGCATTCTGAAAATGCTGCAGGAGCTGGTGGACCAGAAGCATTTCCGCATCATCTGCGCGACGCACTCGCCGGTTCTGATTGAGGCGGCGGAGACGTATGTGATCAACCTGGACCGGCATATCAACCGGAATGTGGCGACCACCAATATGGGGATTCAGGGCGCGAGTACGATTCAGTAGGGAGGCGCCGCGCTGTGGCTAACTTGACAGGCCCGAAGCTCACCGAGGAATCGCTGGTGAACTTTTGGTACTGCCGGAACTCAACCTGATTCCTTAGGGCCATTTCCGGGCCCCTGGTTTCCGTTTCTGAACTCACCGGCAACCAAAAGTCCGCGCCAGCGATGTCCACCCGGTCGTAGTCCACAACGGTGGTGGCGTCATCCACCCCCAAGGTTCTGGGAATGTGGTCGGCTTCATAGGTGAAGTGAAGGATGGCGCCCGCTTCGCCGTCCAGTTCGACCACGCCGTGAAAGCCGACGATGACGCGCCGAACACTACCGGGCGCGCCGGACGTGATCGCATATTTCGAATGCGAGGGATCCACCACATAGGAGTACACCGAGACAGTGCGCCCGCGAACGGTCTTGCGGCTCTGCCATCGGAAGCGAGCCTCCGACTTCGGACTGAAGATGTTCTCCACCATGTCGCCGAATTCACCGATGCCAACGGCTCCTTCCTGCGATGCGTAGGCCTGTGTAGAGGGCTTGCCGTTGATCGAGACCAGCTTGTGGTCTTCCTTGTGTTCAAAGTATGTCAGCTTGACGGTGAGTGTGTCGGTGCGAGCCCAGGCGTGGTTTCCGATTTGCAAATCAGCCGCCTGCTCCGTTACGTCCTGGAGGCCCCTGCGGAGGCTCGGGTCGGTATAGCGATTGACAACTTCCGTGCAAACGAAATCCGGAAGTGACTTGCCGTAAGCGAGCGCAACGGAACGGGCCTTCTCGACAGCCGCTACGGCATCAGTTTCGGAGGGACGTTGCGGTGCGGCCAGTGTAGCGCGGACCATCAGCAGTCCGAATGTCGCGGTCGTCACGAGCCGCATGGTGCCCTCGAATCGGAATCGCCGTCTTGGATGCCGAGGCCGCGGGCGACGCGCACGCGAACCAGGATTGCCATCTTGGCTTTCCTACTGGCCTTTATTGTATACCCAGCCGTACTCGAGCGGCTACGGGTGAACGCGAGCCGGGCTTCGCCCGGTGGACCGAGTGCCACTCGGTCCGCAGGTTGACAACCTGCCCCACCAATTTGACAGGCAAGATCATGACTTGAGAGCATGGATGCCACCATGAGAACTTGCTTTGTTTCCCTGGTGACATTCCTCGGCTTGATGGCAGCGGGATTGATCTACGCCAATCAAGCCGCAACACCCAAAACCGCTCAATCAAATGATGCCGCGCCGCCTCAAACGGAAACCAAGGCGCCGGCTTTCGAGGTGGTGGCGATCAAGCCCAGCGACCCTATGGCGCCGCGGCCCGACGGCTGCTTCATGAAAGGCCAGCCCGGCGGGCAGACTTTTATCGGCCGCTGTATGCCGTTGCGGCTGATGATCACCTACGCTTACAAGATCATCGACAGCCAGCTGGTGGGTGGACCGACCTGGATGGACACCGAACAGTTCGATTTCGATGCGAAGGCGGATCATACCCTGACCCGCGCGGAGCTGGCTCCCATGATGCAGACGATGCTGGCGGAACGGTTCAACCTGAAGTTCCATACCGAAGCCCGCACGATGCCGGCGCTGGTGCTGACGGTGGACAAATCGGGAAACAAAATGACGGCGAACACCGGTGCGAACGACTGGACGATTGCAATTATGCCGGCCCCGGCAAAAACGATGCCGAAATTCAAAGGGACGCGGTGTCCGGTGTCGTACTTGAGCTGGTGGATTGCGCAACGGCAGAGCCGGCCAGTGGTGGACAAGACTGGCCTGGACGGGTTTTGGGATTTCACCCTGGAGTACGTGCCGGATCAGCTGGGAGAGCAAGCACGCAAAGGTCCCGGCGGCGAGCCTGTGCCTCCGATGGATGGTCCCAATCTTATTACGGCGCTGCGAGAGCAACTGGGGCTCAAGCTGGAGCAAGCGAAGGCACCGGTGGATGTGTACATCATCGACCGAGTGGAAAAAGTGGCTGCGAACTGAGCCGAAGAAGAGAGCTTCAGTTCACCGCGGAGCAGAGATAAAACGAAAGACTTGTGAGGATTTGAGTGGAATATCTTCCGGCTGCAGGCGCTCCGCCATTCGACGGGCGTTCGCTCACTTACGTTCGCGGCTCGGCTTGCGAGCGCGGGCTGCGGCTGTACACTGGAATTACTCCAATGATGATCTGCTGCCCGCAATTTGAACAACTAATCGATAGTGACCTGGCGCGCCATGCGCAGCCATACCAACTCACGAATGGCACCATCATTACTGAGATCGATACTGAATATTTTCTGGTCTTCGGCGAGGAACGCCACAAGTTCGCCGGGCTGAATTATTGCCCGTTCTGCGGGAAGATTCTTTCGCGCCAACTCTGGAACCTGGAAAAGAAGAAGTAGCAATGGCGGAGACGGGAAGGCGCATCCTCGCAATTGAATCCTCCTGCGACGAAACCGCGGCGGCCGTGGTGGAAAACGGCGAGACCGTGCTTTCTTCCGTGGTGGCTTCGCAGTTGATCACACACGGCAAGTACGGCGGGGTGGTTCCGGAACTGGCGTCGCGCGAACATTTGCGGGCGATTGTGCCGGTGGTTCGCGAGGCGCTCGAAATTGCCGGCTGCACTTTGGCTTCGGTGGATGCGATTGCGGTGACCGTGGGACCGGGGTTAGTGGGCTGTCTGCTGGTGGGTTTGACCTACGCGAAGTCGCTGAGTTTCGCCAGCGGCCGGCCGCTGATTGCGGTGAATCATATTGAAGGGCACATCCACGCGGTGATTCTGGAAGCGCGGCGCGCGGCCACGCCGGTGGCGCTGCCGGCGCTGGCGCTGGTGGTAAGCGGCGGCCATACGCATCTGTTCGAAGTACGGGAGAATTTCATTTACCGCCTGCTGGGCAAGACGCGCGACGATGCGGCGGGCGAAGCGTTCGATAAAGTGGCCAGGCTGCTGGGCTATGGCTATCCGGGCGGACCGATTATCGATAGTTTGGCCCCGCACGGCGATGAAACGGCGGTGAAATTTACTTTCGCGAAAATGAAAAGCAATGCGCTGGATTTCAGTTTCAGCGGACTGAAGACGGCGGTGCTGCGATGGGTGGAAGCGCAGCACATAGAGGAGGAAATTGCCGCGCGGCGGGCGTTCGGGCGCGAACATCCGCAACCGTCGACGGAAGAATGGCTGGCGCTGTCGCCGCCGCGGACACTGGGACTGCTGGCGTCCTTCCAGCACGCGGCCATCACGGAATTGCTGACGCGCGCCGCGGCGGCGGCCGAATCTTTCGGAGCACGCGCGCTGATTGTCGCCGGCGGCGTGGCATGCAATACGGGGCTGCGGGCCGCGGCGCGGCGGGCGCGCCTGCCGTATCCGGTCTACTTCCCGTCACCGGGCCTTTCCACCGATAATGCCGCGATGATCGCGGCGGCGGCATTCCCCAAACTGGAGCGCGGAGAATTCGCGGCGCTCGACACGGGCGCGCACGCGAACCTCGCGCTGGCCTGAAGGCGCGGGAGAAGAAGGAGGACGGAAGCCGGAAGACAGAAGGGTGGAGTGCGCTGCGCGCGGGCCGGGCTTCGCCCGGCGCGACAGGCCAGGAGGCCTGTCCCACTAAGCGGCTCCACAAGCAGGCGCGAGTGTGATATCTTTTCCGTTACTGCAAATCCGGGAAAACCTCAACTATGAGCATGTTTGAGAAGAAATCGCTCGCCAGGATTCTCGCCGAATCCGAGGACAGCAAGCATCACCTCAAGAAAACTCTTGGGCCTGTGAACCTGGTGGCCTTGGGCATCGGGGCCATTATCGGCGCGGGTCTGTTTTCGCTCACGGGCATTGCCGCCGCCGATCATGCGGGCCCCGCCGTGGTGCTTTCCTTCGTTGTGGCGGCGATTGGCTGCGCTTTCGCCGGCATGTGCTATAGCGAATTTTCCACCATGATCCCTATCGCCGGCAGCGCGTACACGTATGCGTACGCCACCATGGGCGAACTGCTGGCTTGGATTATCGGCTGGGATCTGGTGCTGGAATATGCGGTGGGCGCGGCAACCGTTTCGGTGAGCTGGTCCAGTTATGTGACCAAGCTCTTCCACATGTACAGCATCGATCTGCCGCCGAGCCTGATCCACTGTCCGTGGGACACAATTCCGGGCATCATCAATCTGCCGGCGGTGCTGGTGGTGCTGGCTATTTCCACTCTGCTGATTATCGGCATCTCCGAATCGGCCAAGGTCAACGTGGTAATCGTGGTCATCAAAGTGACGATTGTGATTGTCGTGATCGCAGTCGGCTTCGGGCTGGTCCATCCGGAAAATTACAAGCCTTTCATTCCGGACAATACCGGCACGTTCGGCGAATTCGGCTGGAGCGGAATCATGCGCGCGGCGGCTGTGATTTTCTTCGCCTATATCGGATTCGACGCGGTGTCGACGGCCGCGCAGGAAGCCAAGAAGCCGCAGCGCGATATGCCGATCGGCATCATCGGGTCGCTGGCGGTCTGCACGGTGCTCTATATTCTGTTCGCGCGGGTGCTGACGGGCATGGTGCCCTACCGCACGTTCCACGGCGACGCCTCACCGGCGGCGACGGTGGTCACGCTGTTCCCCTATCACTGGCTGCAGGTTTCGATTGTCGGCGGCATCATCGCCGGGTATACTTCGGTGATCCTGGTGATGCTGCTGGGCCAATCGCGGGTTTTCTATTCGATGTCGCGGGACGGGCTGCTGCCGGCTGCATTCTCCGATATCCATCCGAAATTTCAGACGCCCTATCGCTGCAACCTGATCTTCATGATTTTCGTATCGTTGTTCTCGGGTTTCCTGCCGATTTCGAGCCTGGGACACATGACCAGCATCGGCACGCTGCTGGCATTTGTGATTGTCTGCATCGGCATCATGGTGATGCGCAAGACGAATCCCGACGCGCCGCGGCCTTACCGCACACCGCTGGTGCCGCTGGTTCCGATCCTGGGCGTGCTGGTGTGTTTCGCCATGATGGCGTCGCTCGACATCATCACCTGGGCGCGGCTGATTGTGTGGCTGGCGATCGGGCTGATTGTGTATTTCGGGTATGGGCGGGCGCATAGCCATTTGCGGAGAGACACGGCTGCGGGGAAGTAGGCGGCCTTGAATCTGAAAAAAGGCTTTTTAACGCGGAGGCGCGGAGACGCGGAGAAAAAAGACGAGGAAAATTAGAACTGGTGCCGGGCTAGACCGCGCAATGAGGCTCGGGGCTGGCTACGTGGGAATTTTGGCCGCGCTTGGTGTCATTCATGCGCAGCAGGCGCAGAATCCTTCGCCCATGGTGGAGCATACCCGGGCGCATCCGCGGCTGGCGGAACAACCGGCGCCGGTGGGGCGGCGCGAGCCGCTTGAGGTGGGGAATCTGTTTCTTCCCACCGGGCTGAGGAATGGCGCGCCCATCCTTTTCTTTTTCCACGGCGATCCGTGGGTAGCGGAAATTGCGGCGGCGCAGAATAAGACTGCGCTTGTCAGTGCGCAGGTGGGGAATGGCTCCGGCGTTTACACGCGCCTGTTCGAAGATCCACAGCGGTTTCTGCGGCTGCTGGCGGAGGCCGAAGCGAAAAGCGGCACGAAGTTTGGCCGCGTAATCATTGGCGGCTGGAGCGCGGGCTGCGGAGCGGTGCGGCAAGTTATCAAGACGCCTGCTTCTTATCAGCGCGTGAATGCGGTTTTGGTGATCGACGGCATTCACGACGATTATGTCGGCGGGCAACCTGGGCCGCTCGAATCGCAACTGGATCCGCCGAACCTGGATGTGTGGATGCCGCTGCTGCGGGATGCGGTGGCCGGGCGCAAGAGCCTGATCATCACGCACTCCGAAATTTTCCCTGGCACGTATGCCTCTACCACTGAGACCGCCGACGCGCTGTTGAAGACGCTGGGCGTGCCGCGCCGCGCGGTGCTGCGATGGGGGCCCATGGGGCTGCAACAATTGAGCGAGGCGAAGGCGGGCCGCTTTCTGCTGATGGGCTTCGCCGGCAACTCCGCGCCCGATCACGTGGACCAACTGCATTCGCTGCCGGTCTTTCTGAAATGGCTGCGCTGATGCCATACTGGGATTTCTCCCATGTTTTGGTACTCAGAGAACGACCTCTATTGCGAACAGGTTCCGTTGGCGGACCTGGCCGCGCGCACCGGCACGCCGGCCTACGTGTACTCCAGCAAAGTCCTGCTGGACAACTATCGCGCTTACGATAAGGCCTTCGGCGACCTGCCGCACACCGTCTGCTACGCGGTGAAAGCCAACTCGTCGCTGGGCGTTCTGGCCCTGCTGGCCAAAGCCGGCGCGGGCTTCGACATTGTGTCGGGCGGCGAGCTGTTTCGCGTGCTGCGCGCTGGCGGCGATCCGGCGAAAGTGGTATTCTCCGGCGTCGGCAAGACGGCGTCGGAAGTGGAATACGCGCTGACGCACGGCATCCACAGCTTTAATTGCGAATCGGAAGCCGAACTTGTTTTGATCGACGCGCTGGCCGGGCGGCTAGGGGTGAAGGCCGGCTTCTCCATCCGGGTGAACCCGGACGTGGACGCCGCTACGCATCCGTATATTTCCACGGGCCTGAGCCAGCACAAATTTGGAATCGCGATGGCAGAGGCCGCGGCGGTTTACGAGCGGGCGCGGCGGCTGCGGAATCTTTCCGCGGAAGGCGTCAGCTGCCATATCGGGTCGCAGATGCTGGACCCGGCTCCCATTCTGGAAGCGGTGGATAAGGTGCTGGCGCTGGCCGCAGTGCTGCTCGCGCAGGGTGACGCCATCCGCCACGTGGACCTGGGCGGCGGCCTGGGCGTGGCGTACCAACCGGGTGAGAAGAGCCCGCCGATCGGCGGGTTCGTGGAAAGCCTGAAGACCCGCTTGTGGGAGAGCGGACTGGCGGTGATGGTAGAGCCGGGGCGATCGATCGCGGGGCCGGCGGGGATTCTGCTGACGCGCGTGCTGTACCGCAAGAGAAACGGCTCGAAGGAATTCGTGATTGTGGATGCGGCGATGAACGACCTGATCCGCCCGGCGCTTTACAAAGCGCACCACGAAGTGATTCCGGTGCGCCGCAATCATCTGCCGCCGATTACGGCCGATGTGGTGGGGCCGGTGTGCGAGAGCGGCGATTTTCTGGCTAAAGACCGGCAGATGGCGAATGTGATGCCCGGCGATTTTGTGGCTGTGTGTACGGCAGGGGCGTACGGTTTTGTGCAGGCCTCGAATTACAACTCGCGGCCCAGGGCGCCGGAGGTGCTGGTGGATGGTGCGGTGTGGCGCGTGATCCGGCAGCGGGAGACGTATGAGGATTTGGTAAAGGGCGAGACGCGGTAGGTCGAGCGGTGGCCTTGGGTTCAGTGATTTTCAACGCGGAGACGCGGAGGAGCGGAGGAGCGGAGAAGAAACTGAGCGAGAGGAATTGAATGACGGCTGAAGCTGAAAGAGACTGAGCAGTGAGAAAGTGTGATTATCTCTTTTTCTCCGCTCCTGCGTGCCTCCGCGTTAAGAACCCCAGCTTTCTCTTTTCCGCGCAGTAAACCGCCGTGTGTGCTTCTCAAGCCGTGGCTGTGCGCGCTACGGCTTCCAGGCCGCGCAGTTCAATTTCCTTTTCGCGGATGAGATATTTCTGCACCTTCCGGGTGACCGTCATGGGGAAGCCGTCGACGAAGCGTACGAACTGGGGCACCTTGAAATAGGCGATCTTGCCGCGGCAGAAGTCGCGGATCTCCTCTTCGGTGGCCTGCTCGCCGGGCTTGAGTTGGACCCAGGCGAGGACGGTCTCACCCAGTTTCGCGTCGGGCAGTCCCACAATATGGACGTCGCGGACCTTAGGATGCGTGTGCAGGTAATCCTCCACTTCGCGCGGATAAATGTTTTCTCCGCCGCGGATGATCGTGTCCTTGGCCCGGCCTTTGAAGCTGAAATAAGCGTCGGGACGGAGCACGGCCAGGTCGCCGGTATGCAGCCAGCCTTGCGGATCGATGGCTTCGGCGGTGGAAGCTGGGTCGTCGTCGTAACCCTTCATCACCATGTAGCCGCGGGCGCACAACTCGCCTTGCTCGCCCATCGGCAGAGTGGCGCCGGTCTCGGTATCGACAATCTGAATTTCGGTATTGGGCAAGGCCTTGCCGACGGTGGTGACGCGGATTTCGAGCGGATCGTCAGCGGCCGACATGGTGAGACCAGGGGAAGTCTCGGTCTGTCCGTAAACGATGGTGAGTTCGGGAATATGCATCCGCTCGACCACGCGGCGCATGGTCTCGATGGGGCAGGGCGCGCCGGCCATCACACCGGTGCGGAGACTGGTGAGATCGAACCGGTCGAACTCGGGATGCATCAACTGCGCGATGAACATGGTGGGAACGCCGTAGAGCGCGGTGGCGCGTTCCTCATGGACGGCTTCCAGAGTGGCGCGCGCGTCGAACTGCGCGGTAGGCAGAATCAGCGCGGCGCCGCTGGTGACCGACACCATCGAGCCAATCACGGAGCCGAAGCAGTGGTAAAGCGGGACGGGCGCGCAGATGCGGTCGCGTTCGGTGGCTTTGAGGCCCTGCGCCATCCCCAAGCCGTTGTTGAGAAGGTTGCGATGGGTGAGCAGCACGCCTTTGGGCGAACCGGTGGTGCCGGAAGTGTACTGGATGTTGGCGACGTCGTCGGGTGATGCGGCGGCGTCGGAGAAGGCGGCGTCGCCGCGGGCCAGCATCTGCTGCCAGGAGTCGGCGCCCAGATAGACAATGTGTTCGAGCGGGAGCGCGTCGCCGTTGCGGGATTCGGCGAGGATCTGGCGGTAATTGGCGTGGGCGTCCTGTTCATGCAGAAACAGCGCTCGGATTCTGGACTTGCGCAGCACGTAGCGCAACTCGTGGGAGCGATAGGCTGGGTTGACGTTCACCAGCACGACGCCGGCGCGGGAGGCGGCATATTGCAGCAGCACCCACTCCAGGCAATTGCTGGCCCAGATGCCGGCGCGGTCTCCGGGACGGAGGCCCAACGCGGCCAGGCCCGAGGCTGTGCGGGTAACCTGCCGGTTCAATTCAGCCCACGTCAGGCGGGCGGCCTGGTGACGAACGATGAGCGCCGGGCGATCCGGGAATTTCGCGGCCGCATCGCGGAGGGCCTGCGAAAGGGTCTTTTCGAGCAGGGGCACGGCGGCCCCGCGAGTATAACTCAGACGCACCACAAGCCCACAGTGTAACTGCGTGCGCCGGGTATGGTTCATTTGAATTGTTAATGCGTGGATAAAGCGGACTGCCCGGGCGCTCATCGTAAAATGGAGGGAATGCCCACGGAACCTTCGGAATTTTATCGCATACAGAAGCTGCCGCCCTACGTGTTTGCCGTGATCAATGAGATGCGGGCCAAGGCGCGGGCGGCGCAGATTGACGTCATCGATCTGGGGATGGGCAATCCGGACGGCGCTACGCCGCGGGTGATCGTCAACAAGTTGATTGAAGCGGCGCGCAACCCGCGCAACCATCGCTATTCGCAATCGAAAGGGATTCCCAAGCTGCGTGAAGCGATTGCCGCGCGCTACCAGGCGAACTATGCGGTGACGATTGACGCCGAGCGGGAGGCCATTGTCACGATTGGCGCCAAGGACGCGCTGGCGCACCTGATGTTCGCCACGGTGGGCCCGGGCGATACGGTGGTCTCGCCGAACCCGGCTTATCCGATTCACCAGTACGGCGTCCTGATGGCCGAAGGGCGGGCGTGCATGCTGCCCATGCCGGACGCGGCCACGTTTCTGGCGCGACTGGAGGACCTCTACCGGATGTCGGCGCCGGCGCCCAAAATGTTGCTGATTTCCTTCCCGCATAACCCCACGACGACGTGCGTGGATCTGGATTTTTTCCGCGAGATCGTGGCGCTGGCGCGCAGGCACGGCACCATGATTGTGCACGATTTCGCCTACGCCGATTTGGGGTTTGACGGCTACAAACCGCCCAGCATTCTGCAGGTGGAAGGGGCCAAGGAAGTGGCCGTGGAGATTTTTTCAGTCTCCAAGAGTTACAACATGGCCGGCTGGCGGGTGGGCTTCTGCGTGGGGAACGCGCGCATGATCGCCGCGCTGGCGCGCATCAAGAGCTATCTGGATTACGGCGTGTTTCAGCCCATCCAGATTGCGTCAATCATCGCGCTGCGGGAATGCGAAGAGGACACGCACAAGATTTGCGCGGTCTATCAGAAGCGGCGGGATGCGCTGGTTTTGGGTTTGAAGCGCGCTGGCTGGCCGGTGGAGAAACCGCGCGGCACCATGTTTCTGTGGGCGCCGGTGCCGGAGCGGTTTCGCGAAGCGGGGTCGCTCGAATTCGCCAAACAGTTGCTGGAACATGCGCAGGTGGCGGTATCGCCGGGCGTTGGTTTCGGGCCGCTCGGAGAAGGCCACGTGCGATTCGCGCTGATTGAAAACGAGCAGCGGATCCGGCAGGCCACGCGGTCGATCGGACAGTTCCTGAAAGGGTAGGGGGCTCCGGCATAGTGAGGAAGTGATTCTTGCCGCGGAGGCGCGGGCGAGCGGAGAAAAAGAGAAAGTCCGCTGCGATTTATAGGAATCAGGCTGGATAACGAAAGTCCGGAAGGCCTTCTCATTTGGTGAACTGGCTTGTGCTCTCCAACAGTCTGGGCGCGTTTGGCGAACAGTTCGGATCGCGACGAATGATACGAGCGTGCCGGCTACTGCTTACTGCACGGCATAGGGGACCGAAACCTCGACGGTTTTCGGCGGGAAGCAGGAGCGGTCGTTGCAGGCTTGATAGGTCAACTTGCCGACTGCCACGCCGGGGCCGGCGGCCGCGGTGGCCGACACTTTGAAAGTGACGGACATTTCGAAATTCCCCGTGTAGACTGAGAGCGGCTTTTCGGCGAAGGAATATTTTTCCGAAGTCGCTTTCGGATAGACTACCTCTCCGCCTTCGAGAGCGCCGAGCGTGGCGGGTGTCCACTTCAGAGCCAGAGGAATGAGATAGTCTTCACTGGGGGTATTGCTGTTGACGTGATATCCAGGCAGGATGGAAATAGGAATCCTGGCATGAACGGTTTCGCCGCGCTTGCCGGTGACCTTGGTGGGCTGGCCTACGGTGAGGCGTTCGTTAGTGGGAGACTGCGGCCACAGGGACGGCAGGCAGACCAGTAGCGCCACCATGGGCAGGTGTTTGCAAGAGTTCCTGAACGGCATTTTCGTAATCCTTCCTGGTGGCGTCGAGCCCAATGTGGATGGCGGCGATTTTCCCGGCCCGGTCGATTAGAAACGTGGTGGGCAGCGCATCCACGCCGCCGTACATCCTGGCGGTATCGTCATTGCCGACTACGATCCGGTAATTCATTTTCATTTCCGCGACGAACGGCTTGACGGCCTCCCAACCTTCGTCGTCCATGGCCACGCCGAGCACCTCAAAACCCTTGTCACGGTTCTCACGCTGGATGTCGATGAACCAGGGAATTTCTTCGCGGCAGGGTGGGCACCATGTGGCCCAAAAATCGAGCAGGACCACCTTGCCTTTGTAGTCGGAAAGGCGGACCGCTTTGCCCTCGGCATCCTTCAGAGTGAAGTCCGGAGCCGCGCGGCGTTGGTTGTCCGGCTTGACGCTGGAGCCCTGGGCAGAACCGGCCGCGGGGTGGTGCAGCACGAGCGCCAGTAGCGCTGTGGCGGCCAGGGCGATAAGGAAATAACGAGGTGCGGACACGGATCGGTTCCTTACCTGATTATAGCGGCAAACGCGCGCCGGCAAATGTTATCTGGAAGCAGGATCTGCGGCCGGCGCGAAACCGGGTCGCCAGAGTGAATTCGGGATGGCGGTCGGCGCCCGAGTATAGCCAGGCCGCGGTGTCGCAGAAGCTCTCGCAGCAGTACTCGCGCCATCGCCGGCTGCGCGACGGGCGGTCATGGGCTGCCAGGGCCTGTTTACGCCACTCGGCTGACCAGCCCAATTCGCCGCGGGCGCCCCCCTGGAATTCGCGGACCAGCAACTGCTCCCAGCGGGCACGGGCCGGGTTGCCGGCGCGCAGCCAGACGAAATGGAACAGCTCATGCACAAAGATGCGTGGAAATTCAGAGCGGGTGCAATCGAAAACCATGCGGCGCTCCCGCAGAAACGAGGCCGCATGAGCCGGGTGCCCGTGGCTGCGCAGGTGGCGCCCGCTCTCGATGACCAAAGGCGCTCCGTCAGCCGGCGGAAGCCGGCGCAAAATTGCCGATACCAGCGGCTGGTGACGGCGGTCCCGGAACTGGAAAAGCGGCGCTTGGGGCACTGGGGACCGCGGCTCAGCGGGCGGGGCTTGGCGCCGCTTCCAGGCGGGCGACCTCGGCTGCGTGTTCTTGAATCTCACCCGCGGTCAGCGTGACCAGGTCCTTCTCCATGTCCTCACCGGTCTCCACCTGGCGGAGCAAATGCAGCTCGGCAATGCGGGAGCACCAGGCGTCGTCCATCTTACGGCCGGCGGCGCGGCTCAACTCACGCAGGAAGGCGTGAGGTAGAGCAATGGTCTTCTCCGTACGGGCTCCCTGGTCGTCCACCAGAACGAATTTGACGTCCACGGTATCGGAGTGGCGAATCGAGATGGCGGTTTGCAGCCACTTGAACATCACCTGATATTTTCGGCCGAACGGATCGGGGCCGGCCTCGAACTGACGGAAATTGAGCATCTGAGGCTATTTTACAATGGGGCGGCCTTTTGCCAAGGGGCGCCTTCGGTTGGGATGACTGCCGGGACGGCCGCCTTATACTGAAGAGACAAATGCTAGTTGCCGAACTGACTGCGCGGCGTACGCTCCGTCTGGTGGAGCAAGCGGCGCCGGAGCCTGCCGCGGGAGAGATTCAGGTCCGAGTGGAGGCCACCGGAATCTGCGGCTCCGACCTGCACTCTTATGGCGAAGGCGCGGTGGGCGACACGCCGTGCCAATACCCGATGGTGTTGGGTCACGAACCGGCCGGCACAGTGGTCAAGACGGGAGCTGGAGTCGGCGGATGGGCGGCGGGAGACCGCGCTGCGCTGGAGCCGGCCCTCTACTGCTACCACTGCGAAGCCTGCCGCACCGGACATCATAACGTCTGCCAGAAGATTCGCTTTTTGAGCAACCCCGGTGAGCCGGGATTTTTCCGCGAATTGGTCAATCTGCCGGCCGTGAATCTGCTGCCGATTCCGGCTGGACTCTCGATGGAACTGGCCTCAGTGGCGGAACCGCTGGCGGTGGCGATGCATTCGATGAAGTTCGCCCAAGTGGCGGCGGGAGAAACCGTAGCGGTGTTTGGCGCGGGCCCCATCGGACTGCTGACGGTGGCGTGTCTCAAAGTGGCGGGCGCGGGGCGGATTTGGGCCGTGGAGCCCGTGGCGCACCGCCGCGAGATGGCGCGGCAGATGGGCGCTGACGCAGCGCTCAACCCGGCGGAGGCAGATGCCGCCCAACAGTTGCTTTCGGAAACGGGCGGGCGCGGTGTGGATTGCGCCATCGATTGCGCGGCCAAGGGTCAAACCATCAACCAGGCCATTCGGGCCGTGCGGTGGGCCGGCCGTGTGGTGCTGACCGGCATTCATTCCGACGCGCTGGTGCCCTTTGAAGTGTCTCCCATGCGCCGCAAGGAGCTGGCGATTCTTAATGTGCGGCGCTCGAATGGCGAAACCGAAGCCGCGGTGGAATTGCTGGCGGCACGCACCCAATGGTTCGCTCCGCTGGTGACGCACCGGCGGCCGCTTGACTCGATTGCGGAGGCCTTCGACATAGCGGAGCGGTACCTGGACGGGGTAGGGAAGATGGTGGTGACGGCGCGGTAAGCGTCAGGGCCGGAAATTGCCGTTGCGGAAAATGGGCGTCCGGCAGGCGTGGCAAAAATCGGCCTCCTTGATGTCCAACCGTTCCACGGCGTGGCTGGAGGCCATCACGCAGCGCCAGTCGCGGCAGTGCCGCAGCCCGAACGTGTGACCGATTTCATGAGCCGCCTCTTTCACCAGACGGGCCCGCAGCAGGTCTTCGCGGGGCGGCAATCCGTAAAACTCATCGTGCAGCCGCGCGGTGGAAACCACGGCGCAGTGGCCTTCGAGCTGGGCCTCGCCGAAAACAAAGGTCAGCACCGGCACATAAAGATCGCACGCCGTCACTCCCAGCACGCGCGCTTCCGGAGCCGTGTTGCGCTCCAGGCGTTGCAGAATGGCCGTGGAATAATACTGATTGCGCCGCGCGTCCAAGGCGAAACTTAAATCCAACGTTTCCGGCCGGATCTGGCAAGGTGTCTGGAACTGGCGCGCCAGCGTGGCTGCCAGGTGTTCCAGGGCGTCCAGTTGCGGCTCCCGGACGGAACTCTTGCGGTCCGTCAGCGGGATGATGTGAATCGGTTTCACCGCATCCCGTAGCGCCGCAGCTTGTTGTACAAGGTGGTGCGGTCGATGTCGAGAATTCGCGCGGTTCGCGACAGGTTGTGCTGCGTTTCGCGGAGGATGCGCTCAATGTGGGCGCGTTCAATGTCGTCGAGTGTCCGGCCGCCCTTAATCTCGTCCGTCTGAAGTTGGAAGGAGAAATCGGAGGAGCGGATTTCCGGCCCGCGCCCTATCACCAGGGCGCGCTCCACGGCGTTTTCCAGTTCGCGCACGTTGCCCGGCCAATCGTGCTCCATCAGGCGGTCCATGGCCTCCGGGGCTAACTGCGGCATGGGCCGGCTGGTGGCCATGCAGAATTTGTTGAGGAAATGATTCACCAGCAGGGGGATATCTTCGCGCCGTTCGCGCAGTGGCGGCAGGTCGATGCAGAAGACGTGCAGCCGGTAGTACAAGTCGGGCCGGAACGTGCCGGCTTTGACGAGAGACTCCAGGTTCTTATTGGTGGCGGCGATGCAGCGGAAGTCAACCTTGATCTGCTGGTTGCCGCCGACACGGACGATTTCTTTTTCCTGCAGGACGCGCAGCAGATCGGTCTGGGTTCGCAGGCTGATATCGCTGATCTCGTCGAGGAACACGCTGCCGCCATCGGCCACTTCGAACTTGCCCTTCTTGCGGTACTGCGCGCCGGTAAAGGCGCCTTTTTCATGGCCGAACAGTTCGCTTTCGAGCAGGGTTTCGGTCAACGCGCCGCAATGGATGGTGACCATCGGCATGAAGCGGCGCGGCCCGGCCGCGTGGATGGAACGCGCTACCACTTCCTTGCCGGTGCCGCTTTCGCCGGTAATCAGGACGGTGGCTTCGGTGGGCGCCACCATCTCGATCAGCTCCACTACTTTTCTCATAGCGGGACTTTTGCCGATGAGTTCGGTGGAGGGCGACACTTCCTGCAAATTCTCGCGCAGCCTGACCACTTCGCGCCGCGCGCGCTTGTGTTCCAGCGCGTTGGTGACCAGGTGCGAGAGCTCGTCGGGATCGACGGGCTTGGTGATGTAGTCGTAGGCGCCGAGCTTCAGAGCCTGCACGGCCGTATCCACCGACGCGTAACCCGTCATAATGATGACGGTGATGTCGGCATCGGCCTCGCGCAGACGGGCCTGCAGCTCCATCCCGTCCATGCCCGGCATCTTGATGTCAATGAGCGCGATATCGTACTGGTTCTGCTGAATCGCCTCGAGCGCCTCGCGGCCGCTGCCGACAGGTCTGGCGGTGAAGCCTTCGCTCGAGAACCACTTGCCCAGCGAATCCCGCACCACCAGTTCGTCGTCTACGATCAGGATCTTGCCCTTCACATCAATCGAGTTGGGTGTTTCTACAGCCGTTGGCATAGCATTCTCCCGTTGTTGTAATACCGGTGGTGAGCGGTGGTCACACCTCTACCCCGACTACCGCCATCGGCAGCGCCACCAGGAACTCCGTTCCCTGGCCCGGTTCGGATCGCACCGTGATTTCACCCCCGTGTTGTTCCACGATGCCCTGCGCCACCGCGAGTCCCAGCCCCGTGCGGTTCTGGTCTTCCTTGGTGGTGAAAAAAGGATCGAAAATCCGCGCCATGACGTCCGGCGGAATTCCGTTCCCGTTGTCCTTCACACGCACTACACCCTGGTCCGTCTTGCTATCGAATTCAGTGCTCACTTCGATGCGCCCGCCCTTGGGCATGGCTTCCGATGCGTTCACCAGCAGCACCAGGACCACCTGCTGCACCTGGTTGGCGTCGCACTGCACCTGCGGCAGATTCTCCGCCAGCTTTTCTTCGAAGACGATGTTCTGCATTTCCAGTTTGTGCCTGACCAGCAGCGCCGCGCGATGCACGATGGTGTTCAAGTCGTTGGGCTCACGCACGCTGGGCGCCTGGCGGGAAAAACTCAGCAGGTTCTTCACCATGTCGCCGCACCGCTTGCTTTCGCGCTCGATGATTTGCAGTTGCTCGGCCATCTCTTCCCGTTTCGGCACTTCATGCTTCAGCAGTTCCCGCTGGACCAGGCGCGCGTAGGTGAGGATCCCGAAGAGCGGGTTATTGATCTCATGCGCCACGGTGGCGGCCAGCTTCCCGATGGAGGCCATTTTCTCCGAGCGCAGCAGGGTTTTGTGGACCTTTTCGAGTTCCACAGTCTTGAGGCGCACCTGCTCTTCGATCTTGGACTGCACGCCGCCCACTTCCACCGTCATGCGGTTGAAGGAAGCCGCCAGGTCGCCCAGTTCATCGTCCGCCCGCACCGGCAGACGGTAATCCCAATCTCCGCCGGCCACGCGGTGGGTGCCGTCGATCAGTTCCTTCACCGGCCGGTGCACCGCCACCCACATGAAACCCACGGCGGCCGCGCTGCCGAAGACGATGGCGGCCAGCAGGAACCAGGTCAGGTTGGCCTGGTGCTGCCGGATCTGCAGCTCCACGGTTTCTAATGAAAGATCCGCATCGATCACTCCCAGCACGCGCTGGCTGGCCTTGTGAACGTGGCATGCGGCGGTCCAGCATTCCGGCTGGTTGTCGATGGGCCGCATTACCGCCAGCACCGGACGGCCCTGCTTATCGGTGAAACGGCGCGCCCGGTCGCGCTGGTTTAATTGGGCTAAGGGCGCACTGCCGGCGTGGCACTTGTTGCACTGCTCGGCCGTCTTATCGACCACGCGGCCGATCTCCTGCCGGTCGGTGGAATAAGTGATGAGACCCTCTTTGTTGAACAGCCGGATGCGCTCGATACCCTGTTCGGAGCCCATGTCGTCGATGCGGTAATTCAGCGCCTCGCGGTCGTTGCGCAGCATTTCATAGTGAGTGGAGCGGACGATCACGTCGGTAATGCGGTTCGCCGAGAGTTCCACGAGGCTTTCGGATTCGCGTCTTTCCGAACGCAGATTGATGTAGCCGAACAGAGCGAAGAAGGCCGTCGTGCTGACGATCACGGAAAGCGCCAGCTTGGCGGCCAGGCCCAGACGAATTGTCTTTCCCATCAACATAAGCCGGCTCCGTGTCCGGAAGCGCCCAACGGTTCGCGCTCGTTGAGCGGGTGCATCCTTACCAGGCAGGGGCTGTCGCGCCGGCCGCGCGGTTTATCCGGCAGCGACTGGATCCGCCTCCGTTTCTTCCATCTCGCGGCCGTGGCTCGGATGCTCCTCGGCTTCGAAGATGGGGAAGTATCGTGCGATGGTGTGGAATGTCGCGAACCCCACGGCGACGATGGAAAGCGTAATCGCAACTTCGCTCCAGCGGGGAATGTAATGCGTTCCGGAACCGGCCTCCAGGCCGGTGGTGCCGATGTTCAGGCGGTTCGCCATAAATCCGAAAACCACCATCACCGCGCAGGTATAAAGCGCGCCCGGCCGCTGCCGGATGCGAGCCTGGTACAGCAATACTGCGGGCACCGCCATGAGCGCGATTTCGAGCAGGAACAGCCAGGTTTCAATCCGGTTCTGCGCCAGCAACCCGAAGACGTGCCGGTGGCTCATGTCCAGGAAGCGGATCCACAAGTAGACGCTCAGCACCACGGCCAGCACGCGTCCCATGCTCATCAGCAAGGGCAACTCCAGGGCGCGTCCGAAGGCGCGACTGCTGTGCCAGGACTCAAAAATGGTCATAGCGAGGCCCACTGCGATGGCCGAAACAAAGAACAGGAGCGGCAGAATAGGGGTATACCAAAGCGGGTAGAGCTTTTCGGGCACAATCAGAAAGAGAGTGCCGAGCGAACTTTGGTGCAGTGTGGAAAGCAGCACGCCCAGAATCATCAGGGGCACCGAGATCCTGTGGATCCAGGCCAGTGGCTTGTGCATGCCGAATTTCTCGAAGACCACCGGGAGGAATTCCAGGAACAGCACGGTGGAATAGAGCGTGACGCACCATGCCACTTCAAACATCACCGAGTGCGGATTCCACATGACCAACGGATGCCACAAACGGTCCGGCCTGCCCAGATCGTAGAGCAGACCCACCACCACCAGCGAATAACCCAGGAAGGCCGTCAGAATGGCGGGCCGCAGAACCGGATGGTACTTTTCGATATTGAAAATGTGGACCATGGCCACCAGCGTGAAGCCGCCAGCCGCCAGACCAACGCCACACATCACATCGAAGGCGATCCAGATTCCCCACGGGAATTTGTCGCTCAGGTTGGTGGAGCCGCCCAACCCATACATAATCCGCAAATAAGTGGCATACGCGCCGCTGGCCAGAATGGCCGCGAAAATCACGCGCCACACGGTGATTTTGGGAAATTTGTGAATCATCGCCCCTCCTTCTTCGCGCCTTCCGCACGCGCCACTTCGGTGCGCCGGTTGGTGATCCAATAGATCCCGCCCAACAGCACGACGCCGGTGGAAACAATGTCCGGCACCAGTTCCAGCACTCGCCAGGTCTTTTCCGGCATGGGGTCCTCACCCAGGTTGGTGCGCAGCCCGATCTTTTCGAACGGAACCGCCGAAAGGTAAAACACTGAGGTTCCACCGACTTCCGAGATGCCGTACACCCTCTGGTAATACTCAGTGGGCTTTTCGGCGATGCGGCGCTGGGCTTCCTTCATTAACTCATCCCTGTCGCCGTTGATGGTGGCGCCCACCGGACAGATCTCCGCGCACGCAGTCAGTTTGCCGGCTATCTGCCGTTCCGAGCACATGTTGCACTTCCGCATTTTGGGAAGACGGCTGTTCCATTCGTAGGTGGGCACCTGGAACGGGCAAGCCTGCATGCAATAGCGGCAGCCCATGCATTTGTCGGCGTCATAGGTGACCGGCCCGAGCGCCGTCTTTTGCAACGCCCCTACGGGGCACACCGAAGCGCAGGCAGGCTGTACACAATTCATGCAGAGGCGGCGGGAAAAGTGGTCGCCGAAGGTATCCACCGCGGTTAATTTATGCGCTGATATCTGCGGCTCCGCGGCGATGGTTTCGTTGTAGGGGAGGCCCCACCGTTCCGCGCAGGCGCCTTCGCAAGCCTTACAGCCGATACAAAGAGTGCTGTCGTATAGGATCGCTCTTGCCATATATAAAGATCCTCAACTCCCTTTTTAGCAGAAATTCAGGAAGAAGTGTAGCAAAACTTAACAATTAAGGCAGGAAGTGCTGAAGAAATCCACCTTTTCGGCTAATCGACACAAAAAAGGACCCGGGGAAGTGCGCCCCGGGTCCTGGTACCATTCTGGACGAATCAACGGCTCCCCTCTGGCAGGGCGCGATTCCTAGACATTGAGGAAGAATTCGCCGGTGACTTCGTTCCAGTTGAGTTCGGGCATGGCTTCCAGCAGATCCTCGGCCGGACGTCCGCCATCGGCGGCCACTGCTCCCGCCAGCGTGGGCTGTTGCGCATAGAGGCGTTCCACGGCTTCGCGCATCCA